>Ga0126373_10003778_pt1 | contig 11409 bp, 8 predicted proteins | sample PanSoiMetPlot_11_FD_92545 | JGI IMG/M metagenome (GOLD analysis project Ga0126373, IMG submission 92545) | Tropical forest soil microbial communities from Panama - MetaG Plot_11 | ecosystem: Environmental > Terrestrial > Soil > Tropical forest > Bulk soil | place: Panama | collected 2016-02-17
AACGGATTGGCTGAACCTGGCGAGCTTCGCCCAATCGAGCGGGTGGGGCGACCCGCGGCCGGACGGGAGTTCGATCCTGCCGAATTCTTTTCTTCTCTCCTTACGCAGCTTTACATCGGCCAGCCGTACGTCCCCCGCCACGTCTATGTTCCGGTCGATTTCGAAGATCGGGAAATGCTGGAAGAAGTGCTATCGGAGGAGTCGTCGGACAAGAACGTCCGCTCCCCACGTGTCCGTATCCTCGTGCCGCAGCGCGGGGATAAGCGCTCGCTGATTGACCTTGCCTCGAATAACGCCAAGCAGCTTTACGACCAGCGCTTCCGGGTTATGAAACCCAATGCCAAGGCCATTCAAGAAGCTTTGCAGGATGCGCTTGGGCTGGCGGAGTTGCCGCGCCGGATTGAATGCTTTGACATCTCGCACATTCAGGGCGCGGAGACGGTTGCCTCGATGGTGGTCTGGGAAGATGGAAAAATGAAGAAGTCCGACTACCGCAAATTCATCATTAAGACGGTGGAAGGCGTCGACGATTTCGCCTCCATGCGCGAAGTAGTCACCCGCCGCTACAAACGCATCCAGGACGAGAAGAGAGAGATGCCCGGCCTGATTCTCATCGACGGAGGCTTGGGCCAGCTACACGCGGCGGAGCAGGCTTTGGCGTCGCTCGAGATCATCAACCAGCCGCTCGCTTCGATCGCGAAGCGCGAGGAGATCATTTACGTGGGCGGGCAGGAAGACGAACCGGTGGTGCTCGACCACCATAATCCGGTCCTGCACTTGGTCCAGCTCATCCGCGACGAAGCCCACCGATTTGCGGTAACCTTTCACCGCAAGCGCCGTCAGATGCGTGATCGTTCCACCGAGTTGTTGGAGATTCCCGGGGTCGGCCAGCGGACGACGCGGCGTCTGCTGGAACACTTTGGCAGCCTGCAGGCGGTAAAGCAAGCCGATGTAGCGGCGCTTTCGGCGGTAGTGACGAAGAGCCAAGCGGAAGCGATTTTGCAGCACTTTCAAAAGTAGATGCGAGCCGGACGAGTCCTCTTAGTGCTCGGGCGGGGAGTTCGGATCGCGTGACTCTCGACGTTGCACGGCGAACTTCTTCCGCAATGAAAGCTGCTCCTAATTTCCGTACCCAGGAGTTGCGTGGCTCATCCTTGCTATTTCGGAATTGTGTGTACGATAGCCTTTGCCGTGCGAGATAATTTCACAGAAGTTCTAAATCGCGACACGATGATCAGCTTTTTCTCCATCATTGCACTCGGGTTCTTTCTCGGAATGCGTCACGCCACCGATCCCGACCACGTGATCGCCGTGACCACCATCGTGACCCGAGAGCGCCAAGTCTCGAAGTCGGCTTGGATTGGAGCATTTTGGGGCATCGGGCACACATTGACGATTTTTGTCGTGGGCGCTGCCATCATCCTCTTCGACCTCGTCATTCCTCCGCGCATTGGCCTGAGTATGGAGCTGGCGGTGGGGCTGATGCTGATCCTGTTAGGCATCATAAACGTCCGCAGCTTTTTCAATTCTGTGCCGAGCATGCCCGCTGCGGCACATGCCCATACCCACCCGCACAGCCACGGAGACTACGTTCACACTCATGCCCACAGCCACGCGCCCGAGCAGCATCCGCATTCCGAGAGTGAAACGCCGCTTGCGAGAGTGGACCGCATGCTGCAACGTTTCACTGCCTATCGCCCGGTTCGCCCACTGATCATTGGCATCGTCCATGGCCTGGCCGGATCGGCCGCCGTGGCTTTACTCGTGCTTGCTACCATCCGCAATGCGCGTTGGGCGATCGCGTATCTGCTGGTTTTTGGCGTCGGCACCATTGCCGGCATGATGGTCATCACCATGACCATTGCTTCCAGCTTTCACTTCGCTCGCGGCGGCAAAAATTTCTCCCGTAGGCTGGCGCTGGCTTCGGGATTGTTGAGTCTAGGCTTCGGCCTCGTGGTGGCATATCAGATTTGCATTTCCAATGGACTGCTTAGCGCTCATCCCCACTGGATACCCAGATAAGCTGCCCAGCACTCGACCGGAAGCCGTGGCTGGACCGCTGACTTTACATGGCTCTGGCCTGCCGTTTATGATTCACCGCTCATGACTGACGCAGTCATCTACTGCAACCGCTGCGGAGCTCAGAATTCGGCTCTTGCCAGATTCTGTGCGAACTGCGGGGCTTCGTTTACATCGGATGCTTCCGCCCCTCCCGCACCTCCGGAGATAGTTCCGCACCCGCAAGAGCCAGTCGCGCCGCCCCCCACCGTTCCATACACAACTTCGGTTCCTTCCGTTCCTTTCGCGGCACCTGCCGTTCGATATGGCGGTTTTTGGATCCGAGTTGTGGCGGCCGTGATTGACTGGTTCGTTGTTGTCATCGTGGTCTTGCCAGTGGCGGTGATTATTGCCGTCATGATCGGGCTTGCTGGAGGTGCAGTCCGCATGCCCGGCTTTGGAGTTACGGTGGTGCGCCGAATTGTGGGTGAGACCCTGTTCTTTTGCGCTTCTTGGATCTACGAAGCGACTCTGGAGAGTTCCTCCAGACAGGCGACTCTGGGGAAAATGGCTATGGGTTTGAGGGTCACGGATGAGCAGGGCCGGCGTATATCGTTCGCGCGGGCAACCGCACGTTACTTTTCGAAAATTCTCTCTGGCATGATTCTCTTTATCGGCTACATCATGGCCGGATTCACCGCCCGCAAGCAAGCGCTGCACGACCTGATTGCAGGCACGCTGGTGACGCGTACGCTATAAACCAATCACCACAACCGCGGTTTGGGGTGTTGATTCCATTTGTCCTCGACTGTGTGCTCTCTGGCTTCCGGTTTTATCCCAGGATTTAGAATCTTTCGGTGCCATTTTTCCTTGGAATCGATGGCGGCGGCTCGAAGACTCGCTGCCTGGTCGGCGATAAAGCTTCCGTGCTCGGCGCGGGTAGCGCCGCAGGCTCGAATGTGCTGCGGGTGGGAGAAGCCTGCGCGCGCAATTCGTTGTCTGGCGCTATCCATGAAGCCTGCGTGCAGGCGGGAATTTCTCCCCGCGAGATCGCTCGCACCTGTGCCGGCGTTGCCGGCGCCGCCGACGATGGGGTCGCGAGCCTTGTACAGAGACTGCTCATTGAGGTCATTGGAGGAGCGATCGAAGTCATTGGCGATATGGAGATTGCGCTCGAGAGCGCATTCTCCGATGGCATTGGTGTAGTTGTGATCGCCGGAACCGGCTCCATCGCCTACGGCCGCAATGACCGCGGCGATACCGCAAGGGCCGGGGGCTGGGGCCGCATGGTCTCCGACGGCGGCTCCGGACACTGGATCGGCGTCGAGGCCATTCGCCAAGCTCTTCAGGCCCACGATCGCGGACAGGATGACGACCTTCTCGTGAAGTTGATGTCAGCCCTCGAGGTAGAAACCGTTACGGATCTCGCCGCGCGAGTGAGCGCGCAGCCCGCGCCGGATTTTGCCTCCCTGTTCCCCTTGATCCAGGAAGCAGCGGAAACGCGAAATCAGATCGCGGCCAGTGTTTTGGATCATGCCGGAGACGAACTGGCGCAACTCGTCGCCGCAGTTATGGGGCGAATCTTTGCCGCAACCGCCGAGGTTCCTGTCGCCAGCCATGGCGGCGTCTTCGCCAGTAGCAGAAAAGTGAAGCAGAAATTCGAACATCAACTGGGGCGCCTATGTCCGCAGGCGAAGCCCGTCGATGTGGCGGTCAACCCTGTGCTCGGCGCCCTCGAGCGCGCCCGCCGAGAGTTCGACGTGTGGCACCACGGCCAGTGATAAGCTTCAGACATCCATAATGATGGAGGCACGAGCGTCTCATGCGGTGAGTCCGCCTTCGTGCAAAGGCTCGTTGAACAACAACTTCCAATCAGACGAAAGATCTCGACAAACGCGTCCTGAACCGTTCGAGCGAACAGATAAAGACTCGATAACGACCGGTGCGGCTGCCGATATGAGCGAAGACCAGGCCCTCGCGGCATTGCGACATTCCGACCTCACCGCTTCCGAACTGGCGGCGCTGGCACGAACCCCTTCTACTCTGAAGCGCAGGAAGGTCGTGCTAGCGCTAGCGACCCATCCCCGCACCCCACGCCATAGTTCCATTCCGCTGCTGCGCAGAATGTTTACCTTTGACCTTATGCAGGTAGCCTTGACGCCCGCTGTTCCCGCCGACCTCAAACGATTGGCGGAGCAGCAGATCCTCATTCGTTTGGGCGCGCTCTCGGCGGGAGAGAAGATTTCCCTGGCACGCCGAGCCTCAGGCCGGGTTGCAGCCGAATTACTGCAGGACTCGGATTCGCGCATCGTTCGCGCCGCCTTGGATAACTCACGCCTGACGGAGCCCTTGTTGGAGGCAGCGCTTGCGAATGACAAGGCACCCCAGGCGCTGTTTGATATTGTGAGCGCCCATGCCACGTGGTCCGAGCGCCGCGACCTGCAAATTGCCCTGCTGCGCAGCGAAAAGACCCCCCTCGACAAGGTAGGCAGATTTGCAAATAATTTTTCTGCGGATTTTCTTCGCGAGATCCTGCCCGAGTCTACAAGGTCAGCCTTACGAGATCGCGAGCCCGGCGGCGACCATTCCCTAAAGCACTCCGAGGATTAGTCCGGACGAGTTCGGAAAGCTCTCACTTTCGACACCGGCGGTGGCCCAACTTGCGAGCACCATTGGGCTGAGAGTCAGTGCTTTTTGGTCGCCGCATTCTGACTGGAATCGAGAATGACAGATTTCCCAAACGCGCCTGGCAAGGTGGCGCTACAATCTGAGCCGCGCATGCACATGCCTGAGACTTCAACCTCAACCGCGATTTCGAACCACCGAGAGCTTGGCCCGAGTGCTGATGACATTCTGACCATTAGCGCGATCAGCATCGTGGCCGGCATTCTGACGAACATCCTGCATGAAGGCGTGGGGCACGGACTCACTGCCCTCGTGACCGGAGCGCAGTCGGGTGTTCTGACAACTGTGGCTTGGTCTAGTACCTTTGACTCCCGTCTGGTCGAGGCGGGCGGAACTCTGGTGAATCTCGCGGCCGGACTACTGTTCTGGGTCGTTCTGGGAAGGGCCAAGCACGCATCCAACCGAACGCGCTACTTTCTGCTCATCACTTGTGCCTTCAATTTGTTCACAGGAACCGGGTACCTTTTCTTCTCGGGCGTAACCAACTTCGGAGATTGGGCGGCTGTGATTTCGGGGCTCCACGCGCATTGGCTCTGGCGGGCACTGCTGGTGGTTGTGGGAGTGTGTTCCTATTACGGTGCCGTCCTAGTGGTTGGGATCGGACTGGTGCGCTATGTGAAAATTCCGCGAGACCAGCAGGGGCGTTTGCGGAAATTGACGTTGGTGCCCTACATCTCAGCCATTCTGCTTGCCAGCATCGCCGGAGTTCTGAATCCGCTGGGGATACAACTGGTCTGGCAATCCGCCCTGCCTGCGACGGCTGGCGGTCAGAGCGGGATGCTTTGGTTGCAGTACTACATTCCGCGAGAAACGGCTCCTACCGCAGCAGCGGGATGGCTCCAACGCGACTACACTTGGATTGTTGCGGCGGCAATTCTCGGAATTGTCTATGTTGCCGTTCTAGGGCGTGGAGTAACCCTGCACTGGTAGCGGCAAGATTGGTTTCAGCAACTCGCTCACCTATTCGCAGCCAGTCTCCCCGCCAAATTGATTGGGAATATGGTAGCGCGCTGGCGCATATGTTTTTATCGGTTCGAAATGCCCCGCCTCGTGACCAGATAAACTGCGAAGCTGCCCAGCCAGTGCCCGCCTTCGTAGTGCTCGCCCGTGACGGAGGCCAAACCAGCGCGGCTGTGCGCCTCGGCGGTTGCCATGATCGAGCGAAGCCGTTTGTCGTTCTTCGGCAGACCTCGAGCGATACCCTCGAGCATCCATGCCCGGCTGAGATTGAGTCCGTCCAAATGGGCCAGCTTGGGGTCGCTCGGATCAGGGGACACAACCGGCTGCAGCCATTCGTCTCCCGACGTGGAAATTTGTGGCATAAATATTCGGAGCCAGCCTGCAAACTCCTGGCTCGGCAGCACACGTCGCATCACGTCTGCCTCGCCGAGGCATGGTGACAAGAAATCCTCGCCGGAAGGTTCATAGGCTAATGGGCAATTCTTGTCGTTAGAGTAGAACTCCCTGGCTTTCGAGGCGACCAGTTCGGCAAATGTCCGATCGCGATTGCCGCGGGCGTAATCGAGCATCAAACCTAGCGCAAACGCGGTCTGGTCGTGTTCACCGATCCGAACCGGGTGGGACAGCTTGGGCAGCCAGTTCTTCAGCCGTTCCAGAACGGCCCCCTCAAGCGGTTCGAGGTTAGCGGCCATTTCTTTAGCTTGCGGGTCGTTCCACTCCCGCAGTTCCGCAACCAACTGCAGGAGCCATGCCAACCCGTAAGGACGCTCGAAACTGGCCCGTCCCTCTCCTCGAAGATATGCCGCTTCCTGAGCGATGTTTTCTGCAGTGAGGCTTTGGCTCAGGGCTGCGCGAGCACTCTCGACAAACTGAGCGTCGGGAAAAGTTCGGACCAGGCGAACCAGCAGCCAATGTCCGTGCACCGAAGAATGCCAGTCGTAGCAGCCATAAAATGCCGGGGTCAGTTTCCGTGGCGGGGCCGCATCAGCATCGCTCGTCAACGTATGGCTAATGTGATTTGGGTACTCTTTGTGAACGCAGGCGAGGGCGAGGTTGGCAAATCTTTGAGCCGTGTTGATGTCGAACTGACCCGCGCTTTCGGCGGCAGCACTCATGGTGAAAAAGACAAGGATCGCGAATAATAAGCTGAATTTCATGAGCCGATACTTTCGTGGAAGATCGTGAACGGTCGAAGTCTGCTCGTGGCTCGAAACTCGCATGAGGAGTTCTCGCCGGTTACGGTAACTTCTTTCTCGAAAGTGGAACAGCGTATGCGGCCGGGGGATTGTGCGAACTTGCGGTGGACGCCTTGCCGTAGAACTCCATCGCCTTGTCCTTCTCGCCCAGTTTTTCGTAGGTCTGGCCGATCATCGACTGGATGAAAGGATCGTTCTGGTTCGCTGTGCCTAGCTCCTCAAGTGCTGCCTTGTAGTCCCCTCCGTAAAAGGCGACATAGCCTTTGAGGTAGGGCAAGAACTGCGCCTGTTCGGGAATCCTCCCTTTATCGAGGATTGCCTGGGCCGCCGCAACATGCTTTTGGGCATCGGCTTGATCGCCTCGCCGAGCGGCCATGCGAGCCTGGGCGTGCTCCCACCGGAAATTCCATAGGTCTTGGCGGGCAGGCTTGATGTCCGGTTCTTTCATGCCCACGTCGTGCCCAATCTTGTACCACTTCTCGGCAGATTCGAGATCGTCGGAATCGATGCACACACGAGCCGCCTCGTCCGCGATCTCTCCCTGCTGGAAGAAGTTCTTAATGCCGCCGTAATAATCGAAGACTCGCCGCTCGTACTCGACGCTTTTCGAGCAGTTTCCCTCGAACGCGTAGGAGATCGCCAATGCCCTTTCGGCTCCGGCTTTGTGCTCCGGAGTGTCCGCCGCCTCAATCGCCTTGGAGAAATATTTCCTTGCCTCTTCACCTTTCCCCATGAGATCAAGTACGCTCCCAGCTGCGATATTGGCAGGAAACGAATCTGGCGAGGTTTGGAGTGTATTGCGATACAGTGCCAGTGCTTCGTCCGGTTTGCCTTCACGAATCAACTGCTGGCCCTGTTTGACGAACTCAGGCTGTTGCTGCTGTCCGGATGCTTGCGCAAACGATGAAACCGGTAAACTGAAAATCGCCAACAACGCCGGAGCCAGTCGACCGAAGATTTTCATGGAGCAATCCTACCACCGCACTCAGCTATCGATTCCGTTCACAACGGGTACGCCCACTCCACCGGGCCGCAGGAGGTCAAATCCATTCAAGACCAAACCATGCCGCATGATCCATGTTTGTTCACTCGGGGTGAGGTTCCAAGTGTGTTGACCGTATGAACAAAACAGCCACCGCTCTCGGTATCACCTTCTTCACTTTTGGTCTGGTTTTCGCTCTTAGAGACGCAAACCAGGATTCTCACCGGGTCGGGGTTCCCACCGGCAGAATCCTCGCAGTTCCCGTTCCCGGCTTCATTGCTCGCACCAACAGTTATCCCGCAACCATCGCGCTGAGTCCGGATGGACGCTACGCCGCGTTTCTCAATCAGGGATACGGTACCGAGGGCAGTCGGGTGCGGCAGTCGATTGCAGTGCTCGATCTCAGCAACAATCAGGTGCGCGACTTTCCCGACGACCGGCTTCGGGGCGATGAGAAGACGACGCGGCAAAGCTACTTTATGGGACTGGGATTTTCGACGGATGGTAAACAGCTCTACGCCTCGATGGGGTCGGCGGCGCAGAATGGCATCGCAGTCTACAAGTTTTCAGACGGTGAAGTCATCCCGGAACGATTCATCACAATTCCGGCCCAGCACGTGTCACCCGGCAAGACGGTAATTCTCGATAGTGGTAACACACCGCAAGGTACCGCACCAGCTTATCCCGCCGGATTTGTCGTTGTGAGTTCCAAGGAAGGCGACCGGTTGCTGATCGCGGACAATCTTTCTGACAATGTCATTCTCCTCGACGTTCGCTCGGGCCGAATTCTGAAGTCCTTCGATTTGAGCACCAGCAAATACGTTCCGGCCGTCTATCCCTACGCCATCATCGCCAACCGAGCCCGCACCAAAGCGTGGGTGAGCTTGTGGAATGACTCTGCGGTCGCGGAATTGGATCTCAAGAAAGGAAGACTGAAGCGCCGCATCGAACTCTGGCGTCCTTCGGATCCCGTGGACCCTGGCACCCATCCCACCGCGATGGTGCTGAATCGGGCCGAAAATACGCTTTACGTCGCCATCTCGAACGCAGGTATCGCCAGGGCCGATGGCGTAGCGGCCGTGGATTTGAAGTCGGGAAGGCCACGGCGGTCTTATCGGACGGCCCTCGCGAGCAACGATCAGCCAGGCGCGGCCCCCATCGCGATTGCCCTTTCGGGGGATGAGCGTCACCTTTATGCCGCGGCGGCTTCGTTCAATGCCGTCGCGGTCTTCGCAACCAAAGTCGAGAGTTCCGGCGCAGACGTACAGCTACCGGAGGGTTTTGTCCCGACGGAGTGGTATCCGAGCGCCCTTGCCATTCGAGGCGGCGATCTACTGATCGCGAGCGCAAAAGGCGAAAGCAGCGGGCCGAACCATATGAAAGCGACGGTTCAAACCGGACTGCATCCCAACCCGCATCCCTACATCGCGACGCTGATCGGCGGCTCGATCCAGCGGCTCTCACTGGACGAAATTGAGACGAATTTGGCAGCGTTTACGCACCAGGTAGAAGACAACAACCTTACCCGCACGCCTCCGGAGAAGATTCAATCCGCCGGCGGCCAGAACCCCATCAAGCACGTCATTTACATCCTCAAAGAGAATCGCACCTACGACCAGATCTTCGGAGACCTTGGAGTCGGCGACGGCGATCCCTCATTGACTATGTATGGAGCCGAGATTACCCCCAACCAGCACAAACTCGCCCTGCAATTCGGTGTTCTCGACAACTTCTATGACAGCGGAGACGTCTCCGCGAACGGGCACCTCTGGTCTGATGCTTCTGCCACCTCCGACTTCATCGAGAAGATTTGGCCCATTATTTATCGTGGCAGCGAACGGCCCATGAACCAGGGCAACAGTCTTGATCAAAACCTCCCGGTGATGGATGACCCGGGAACCGGTTTTCTCTGGGATAATCTGGCCAAACACGATTTCACCTACCGCATTTACGGAGAGATGGTAGACGCTGCCTGGTGCAGGGATGAAAAAGTGGCCTCGCCTAGAGAAGGAACCCCATCGCCGCTTTCTGCCGCTTGCCCGTCCGCTGAAATCAAGCCGGGAGAGCCGATGCCGGCGAGTCTCAGCAACCCCGACGGAGGGCCAAGCCCATGGCCCTGGTCCATTCCCCGGCTAAAGAGTGTTCGAGCGACAAAAGCAGCGCAACGTGGTCACATCGATCCTTTGTATGCGGATTTCGCCATTGAATATCCCGACCAGCTTCGAGCCGACGAATTCCTTCGCGAATTCAATGAGTTCGTGAAGAATCGTGGGACCCGACAAGAACTGCCGCAGTTTATTGAGATGTGGTTGCCTGCCGATCATACCGGCGGGACACGCCCGGGTAAGCCGCGCCCGCGCGCGTGCGTTGCGGACAATGATCTTGCGGTCGGCCGTGTGGTCGATGCGGTCTCCCACAGTCCCTACTGGGATGACACCGCCATCTTCGTGCTGGAGGATGATGCGCAAGATGGTGCCGACCACGTCGATGCACATCGCTCGACAGCATTGGTGATCAGTAAGTACTCTCCTCGTTCGGGGTCACCTTTTATTGACCATCGTTTCTACACCACGGTGAGTATGATCCACACCATGGAGCAGTTACTGGGGCTTCCTCCCATGAACCTGTTCGACGCGCACGGGCCGGTCATGGCAGCTCCCTTTTCCGGTCCTGGGACTCAGCCCGCCTTTCAAGCTGACGATAGGAACCTGCGCAGCGGGCTCCTCTATGAAATGAACCGCAAAGATGCTCCAGGCGCCCGCGAGTCCGAAAAGATGGACTTCTCTCGGCCCGATGCAATCGACGCGCAGAAGCTGAATGCAATTCTTTGGCAGGACGCCGTATCCGGGGGTCGGCCAACCCACTGACAATATTGTATTTAGTTGAAAACATTCGTGGCCAGGAGCTACGTCTTAATCAGGACCTGTTCGGAGGAACCGCGAAGCAGTCGAAAGTTTCTTGGGACGCTTTGTCGAATTCCGGTCCGGCCGTTCGTCTATATAGTGACTGCAGGGCAACACCGACGGCCTGGCAGAAAGGCCCGTTCTCCAGGAGAAAAACAATGCGGAAACAGAAGGTTAGCGCAATCGCAATCAACAGCTTCGCACTGCTCGTTGTGCTGGGTATGGCGTACCAAGCGATGGCACAGGACGCCACGACACCTTATCCGAACATGGCCCCGATCGAGCAGTATCAGATGGACCGAACTGCCGAGATCGCGCTGGCTCACAGTGCTGCACCCAGTTCGATCTCCGACGGCGCCGAAGTCATGGTGCTGGGACGGGAGGGATTCGAGACCGCGGTGAAGGGCACGAATGGCTTTCTCTGCGTGGTGGAGAGGTCCTGGGCGCAGAACGAGAATAACGCGGAGTTCTGGAATCCAAAGATGCGAGCGCCCCATTGCTTCAACGCGCAAGCGGCCAGGAGCTTTGCACCCATCTTCCTCATGAAGACAAGGCTTGTGCTGGCAGGAAAATCGAAGGCTGAAATCGCACAGGCAATCGCGACGGCGCTCGACAACAGGCAGTTGCCTGCTCTCGAGCCGGGCGGGATGGCTTACATGATGTCGAAGCAGCAGTACTTGAACGA
>Ga0126373_10003781_pt1 | contig 11405 bp, 17 predicted proteins | sample PanSoiMetPlot_11_FD_92545 | JGI IMG/M metagenome (GOLD analysis project Ga0126373, IMG submission 92545) | Tropical forest soil microbial communities from Panama - MetaG Plot_11 | ecosystem: Environmental > Terrestrial > Soil > Tropical forest > Bulk soil | place: Panama | collected 2016-02-17
ATTTTTCGCACCTGCGAGAGATCCCGAATTGCTAACGGATCCGCGGTTGCGATTCGATTGAGCCACGCTATGGCGAGCTCGAGTTTGTGAGCTTGCAGTGTGCGGGTTTCGGAGGGATAGCAGCGTGGACAGGTCCCTATCACATTGTGCGTGCAACGGCGTCGGAGCTCGACGAACCAGTACCGCCCATTTGTCCAGGGAATGCGCATCGAAACACGATAGCGCAACGCACTAAATGCGTCTAGTGCGTTGCGTAAACGCTCAAAACGATGTGGGTACTGGACTCTGTGCCACCCTGGGAGACACGATCGCGGGCTCAGAATCTTCGGGTTTGAGAGGCTCTGGCGAGGGTGCGTTGTCGGTACCGTTCCACACGCTGACGGCTGCTGTTCCCACGATCTCGTAGGGCATATTGGTGTCGTGCGTGGTACCGCCTGCCGTCACAATCCGCGCGTGCACCGCAGTAATTTTGGAGGGGTCCGCTTTTTCGTCGTGTTTGACGATCGGTTGGACCATGGCGACTAGATTCAGGTTGTAGAGTCCGGATTGATCGGATACGTGCTTCATGGGTTGAGCTCCTGGGGGGCGCGGAACGCGCGGTGGGACTCTACCGCATGAATCCGTGCAAATCCTGCGCAGTGAGTGACAGTTCGAAAATCTGCACTCGATCCGCTTCCGGATTAGTCAGTTCTCCGACCTCGACCAGGTACTCGAGCAGCATGCTGCAGTCCGATGGCTGCAAGAATTCCGGGAAGCGGGTGGCAAAGTCAGGGTCGTCGTCCGAACACCAAACGAGCTCGTCGTCTTCCTCGAGATCAGCCCCACCGCCGACGGTCAAATACAGACTGTGCATACTCAGGTCTCAATGATCGCGCCCATCCGGTGCCAGGGATGTACGATGGTAGCGGTCGTCAGTGACAACGCCTGGCCCTGGTGCAATGCATAACGCCGTGTCTCGCCCTTTCGCAATCGTACACGCGTGACGTCTTGCTGACAGATCGTGTCACCGTGTTCCGTGCCGAGGCCTCGGAGCTCAAGTACGCAATCTCCCCCCTGGCACTTAAGCACCACGAGCTCGTTTTTTTGCAAACTTACTTCGTGACGCTTCCAGCGCAGTCCCGCCCATTTTTTTCCGAGCAGTGCCCAGGTTTGATTGACGGAGCTCTGTACGCTGACGTTGGAGACGTCACCCGATACCCCGCGGATTTCGACCCCGTTCGCCATGCTGCAATTCTCCCAAATTCTCAATAGGATGCCCTATAACCTGCGATCGCGTGTAGCCTTTCCCTAGTACAGACCCCCCTCGTGATTTCCTCGCGCCTAGGCCGGCAGGCCGGGCGGGATCGCGTTGGGCACATCTGCTAGGACCGCCGTCACGTAATTTTGGGTTTGCATGTACGGTGGAACGCCCGCGTATTGTTGAACCGCGCCAGCGCCCGCGTTGTAGCCGGCTAAGGCTAGCGCCCAGGGGTTTTGTCCAGTGGCGCGTGCGATCGGAAGTAGCTGGGTGTACAAGTGCGCCATCTGGGCCGCAGCTTGGGTTATTTGGTCGCTGGTGTCCTGGTCGGTGAAGGGAATCGGTCGGACGACGGAATCGAAATATTGCGGTTCCAGCTGCAGAATCCCCAACGCTCCCGCAGAGCTCGACTCGGTCCCATCGATGACGGACTGCTTAAAACCTGATTCCTGATAGGCCATTCTCGCAAGCAACCCGTCCGGCAACCCATAGGCCTGTTCCGCCTGCGCGAGCACCGGTGCCCATTTTTGTGCATTACTACTCGCCATCCATGCCGCAGTCAGGTAATTCACGGTCACCACTCCCCCGGTCGCGAGGCCTGCCAGGACGACGGCACCCGCGAGCAGCCAAAACCAACCCGGCAAACGGTCCATGGTCGAGCGCTCAGTGTGGCAGACACGTGAACGATAACAGGTCGTTGGAGGTCCACGCAGTTGCGGTTCCTGTCGTCCGGCCAAAGTTGGTCACTGTCGCACTACTCGGCCCCTCCGCCGTGACATCCGTGAAATTGGTAGATGCGGTGGAAACCTCGTGCACGGCGCAGGCCCAGTTGTTGGCCGCGGTTGTGCACCCTACGACTCCAGTCGACTGGGTTGTGATCGTTCCGACATTGACTTCGAACGAGTAGCACCCTTTAGCGCCGGTGACGATAGCAGCGCCGGAGCCAAATCCACTGACAATCGTCGGCGTCGCATCCGTCAGGTACACGATGCTCGTGCTGTTTGTGTCGCCGGTCGTGACGGTCGCTTGGCTAGTTCCCGTTGAGGTGACAGTCTGCCATTTCGTTGGCGTTGTACCCCCGATCGCCCACCAGTCGCTGTTCGCCGCGGAATCCAGGAACTGGTGTACGATCACTGCGCTACCGGTCGGATTGCTGCCAAACACGGAAGGGTAACCTGAAGAGGGTACCCAGAACGCGCAGGGTCCTGAACCGATCGCGGGTGTGGCGGTGCCGGTGTATGCGTCATTCGGGGGACATGCCGTTCCGTTGATTCCCGTCACACCAAACTTCAGACCATTGTTTTGTGTTGTTTCGTCATTGACTATGATCGCCCACCCCTCTTTGGCTGCTTGGTGGTTGAGATCGTTGAAGAAAAACACCGGATTGCTGAAGGCTCCCGCGATCATGAAATCTCCGTTCCTTCCTAACACGAGTGAACTGTTGTATTCGTTTCCTGACAGACCACCGGAGGACACCGCGCCAGCAGTGATGATAAAGTCTTTCTGCGCTCCGCCTGGCAGGGCGTTGGTTATCATCGGGATCGCGGAGCAACTCGAACTGTATCCTCCGTTCCCCGCCAAGCATGCGCCGCTGCCGCTGGTTTGGATGTTCTGGATTTGCACCGGTGGGGTGAAAAGACCACCGGTCTGTACCACGGCTTGCCATACATCGGTCGCCGTTTCCTGAAACATGAGCGATTGATATTGGAACGCGAGTGTTAACGTCGGGCCGGGCACGGGTAGATTGATCGTCACGCCGACCGCGGGAGCAATGGTCACTATGCCCGTGCTTGACAACTGTTCGAAGGTCAGTCGTGTTCCGATTATCGGGAATGTTGCTGAGGGTATTGTGACCGTGATGTTTGACCCGTTGCTGAGTCCCACGCACTGGTTCGCATCCGAGGCCTGCACGGTATAGCCGAACCCGGATTGATTGTTGACCGTGCAACTCGCCAGGTTCGCCTGGCTGATCTGGTTCGTGCTCCAGTTGTAGGATAGCCCTGGTGGCGGAAATCCCGGGTACACTTGCGCGCAGGCCTGCGCGCTGACCAACATGAGACAAAGCTTCCGCGAAATCCCTATAGTACGAGCACCCATTTTGTGAGACCCCCATCGTAAAACAGTTGTGCCGTGTCGTTGAGCGCGTAGAGTGCGTTCGCTGACGAGGCGATTTGCGATTGCGCGGTCGCCCCAAATGCGTCCAACGTGAACAAGAAATTACCACTCACGACCGTGATGAAGAGTTGCTGCGCATCGTTGCCCGCTGGCAGTCCCAACCAGGTCGTGTTAGCGGTCAGGGTAAGCTTGATGCGTCCCACCGTGCTCGAGAACGCTGTTATCGAAGGGTCCACAATACCCGATGGCGAGGTGAAACTGATGGAGCTCCCGATTCCGGATCCTCCCCCGCCCCCTCCGCTGCAGCAGCCGATAAACCCGCCCATGTGTGCCTAGTGCCCGGCAGCGCCTGTTAAGGTCACTGTTCCTAGCCCTGGGTTTTCTGCAGTCCACGACCCCCCATCGTCTTGCGTGATGTAGACGGCGCCATTGCTGTCTCCCAGCAGTGTCACCGGATTGACACTTGCGCCGCACCTCAGGCCGTTCGGAGCAGAACTGATGTGTTGCGGGGTTGCGGTCGCGATCCCTGCGACACTGGTCGCGACCAGCACATTCCCTCCGCGGTCGCCAACGTAATAAATATCGTCGATCTGGTCGAACACGATGCATTGCGCCGTCGTGGTCGCTGCTGCGATGCTCGTCACGCTCCACACTGTTGCGTTGGTTGATGTCGCTACGAGAGAGCCGCCCACTGCGACCCATTGCGTACCGTCGAAAATAATGGTGTTCGAGGTGACGAAGTTATCGGACGCGGTCGTGAACGATGCTACCTGCAAAGTCCACGTAATCGCGTTCGCCGATTCGCAGATACCTTGCGCGGAGCTCCCCAACCCTACCGAAATGTACGGGCCGCCCGCGGATCCGTGGACGCCCGTTGTCGTATACGATCCTGGCCCGTTTGCGTTTGCCTGCACGAATGACGATAGATCGAGTGCCGCCTTAATGATTTGGTTGTTGAGTGTTCCTATGAGGAAAAAAGTGCCGGTAAAACCGATGATGTCGGTCAGATGGTCCGTTTGGCCGGTGTCGGTGGCCGTGAAGACGGGGGTTGCACTGTCTGCTGCGCTGCCTACGAATGCATGGATTCCTCCCGGCGCATTGGTTGTCGCGTACCAGGATCCTCCGAAGTGTGTGACCCCCAGCAGGCCTCGTGCACCGAAAGTTGACGTTGAGACTACGCTCCATGAGGATGTTTCGTTGTTTCGTACGGCTGCGAACGGCGTGTTAGCCGTGTTTGGGTTAGCACCATTGGCCCCTACGACCATGATCTGGCTTGGAATCGCCGTTACGGGCCCGAATATCCCTCCCGACACAATGCCCTGCTGACCTGGTGGGGCCAGGAAGCGTCCCACGAGATCACCCTACTCGCATCGGTAAGACGGTTCCCCCGTACCCTGCCCCCCCGCCTGCCGTTGCTGCGGCGCCTGCGGCGGCGCCTGAGCCGAACAGGATCACTCCGCCAGTAACCGTTCCGGAACCCCACGCGACGTAAATGGGATTCGTGAAAACTTCCTCATCTAACAAAATTCCCAACCCTGGTGCCAAGTTCACGTACTGCCACGGCGCCGCGGTATTGATCGCGCCGTCGATGGACCAAAGCAGGCTTGCTCCTCCCGCAGCGTTGTTGTTTTGTATCAATAGAAACGTGCGCGCCGAGTCTCCGCTGATGAGTGCGGTTTGAGTCACCACATTGGGGCTGATCGGTACGCGCGTTGCGTTGGCTCCGCGTACCGTCAGACGCGAACGCGTCTGTGTGCTCGCAGCAGCCAATTGTGTCACGCTGATAGTGCTCGCGCTGGTACTGGAGACCAAGGCGGCAGCCGACGCCGGCGATATGCCTAGAGCCGCGCTGGCCGTCTGCACGGCGCCGACGCCGCTGGGGTCCGGTGTCTCGTCCGCGAACACCCGCGTCAAATCTGTCCACCCGACTTGGCTTTGGTCGGGAATCAGCATGGATGGATCGGCTGCTCTATAGAGCATTGTGATGCCCTAGTGTCGGATTCGGTACCCGTGCAGCAAGTGATAGATGTTGCTGTAGGTCGTTCCGCTGGCCACGTAGCTCACCCACGTGAACGTGATGATCGTGTTCGCCGGGAACAGCCTCGGCCGAATCAGTCGATAGGGGAACATGCCCGCGCCGGACAGTGTTTCCAGTGGTGTCGGGTTGTTCTGGAGATTTCTGGAGGCGCTCGAATCGTTGATGAGCACGGTGACCAACGGAATCACGCGGCTGCTTTCGGTCTGCACCGCACCCGCCAAGTCAGCCTGGTGTGTTGTAGCAAACCAATAAAAATCGTAGCCGTTGTCGATCTGAATCGAGCTGCTGCCGTTTGGCGCCGTGCTGGCCAGGCCTGTGACATTTCCCACCAGGAACTGAATATCGTCGGGTGTGATTCCCGGCAACCACACCTGAGACGGAGCGCCAGCGGATGGCGCGGCAGCAGCGGGACTGGCCGACATTAGGTCACCTGTCGGATGAGGTAACCGCGCAGACGTGCGCCGATTCGAGCCGCGATGCTACTCGGGAGCGCGATCGTCGCCGCGGTCGTGACAACGAAAGTGAACTGCTGTGTTGCTCTCAAGTACACCGGAACAATGGTGTAGGGCTCTCCCGCGCCCCGCCCGTACACGACCGCATTACCCACGCCTGTCGATGTCGAGCTCGGTCCAATCTCGGCGAGCGCCGCGGCGATGTCCAACCCCACTGTGGGCGGAAAGTTGAACAGTGGTCCGTCCTGGATAAAGTTTCGGTCGGTGCCGACGGCGAACACCAAATATCCCTGCGTCAGTATGTTCCACAAATCGTTCACGAAGAAACCGGTGTTTGCGGGTGCCTGCCCGCCAATACCGGGGTAGATACCGAATGGAGTTGACGTTGAGTTGGTCACGCCTGGATACACTGGCGTTTCAACTCCTATCACGTAAAAATCGTTCCCCATGCCCAGCTGTCCGCCCAACGTGAGGTTTGTGTCGAACACCGTTTTGGCGACGGCGCCGGCTCCAGGAGCGCTGGAGGTTCCCTGTCCTTTCTGAGCGGAGAAAAATAACAGTCCACCGGATCCCACTCCCGCGGATGGCCACGCACTGTGATCGTACAACGGCGCCCAGATGATGTCCTGTCCACCGGTTCCAACCTGGTGATTTTGCAAGTCGGTTTGCGTCAGGATCGGACGCCCACCGGCCGGTGACTGCATGCTACTCATGTTGGACCCCTAGATCTGCGGTTGGTTGTCTAGTTAGTACGTTCCGGCCATAGCCAGGCCTGAGGGTGACACGCTCCCGCCCGGGCGATTGACTTGTTGACCGGGTGCGGGACCATAGGCGGAAAACCTCATGTGTCCCTTGGTTTGGTTCCTGCCGAGGCCTCGGAGCACGGTTCCCGGAGATGTCCAGCCGAGGACCGGTTGCTGATACGCGCTGAGCCCAGATACGGTGGGTGTCGATGTCGTCGTTGTCGACGGGATCGCGATCGATGGACTCGCTTGCGCAATGATCTGATGCACGAGCTGATACGCGATCACCGTAAATGAGCCCAGGACGAGGCCTACCGCTGCGGACCGTCCCACCAGCTTGCTCGCACCCCATCCGGCCGCCACGGCTGCGGCTGCTTTGACTGCAGTCCCGACGTACCCGGTTTGGAAATTCGCCGGCAAATACCCTGACCCCCATTGCCAGAGGTAATCCATTCCCACCGCACCCAGTGCGCCGACGCCTGCGCCGGTCGCTAATTTCGTGATACCGCTCCGGCTGAAGCCGGCCGCGAGGCTTCCCAGTCGCCGCGGGTTTCGAATCCGCCGATATCTCGGATTGATGCCAAAATCCCCGCCCACGGCCTTACGGCGTCGACCGGTATGACCGTACCGTCGCAAGCGTGTGCGTGCGGCTTTTTTTGCGGCTCGGGATCGGCGCTGGTGCGGCGTCAGGGCGTGATGCGCGTGTGCTCGTGATCGGCGACGGCGCCGCTGCTTTTTGGCCATGGGTGCGGATCCTCGAGGATTGATCAGTCGCCGCGAGGTCGCGCGAACGCGTTGCCAATAGCGGCGCAAAGGGGCCGGCAGATTACCGAGGTGTTTGGGGCCGCGGCGTCGTGCTTTTAAACGCCGTCGCGCAACCCGACTGATTGCGCGACGGCGCCGACGGGAGAGCGGACGCGGATTCATGAGTAGCAGTTGGTCCATTGCACTCGATCGAAATGAGTGTCGGACCTCAAGCCAAACTGCGGTAGCCGAAGGCAAGACCTGCTTAGGCGCAGTGCAGGTTGCGCGGACGATAGGTCAAGAAGTGCGGGCCCGTCAAGTGCGGGACCGAGTGCGACGCGCTACAGTGAGTGTCGGTGTCCATTGTACACGTGCACCAAAGCGGTCGAGGTCTACAATTCCGTGCGCGTTGGCTTTGAAGCGCGCGCCGGGGGAAATGATCAGCAGGATCCCCTTTTGCCTGCCTGCACACACCAGTGCTCGAGTCCCTGGGTGGAATTCATGTTCGTATCCGGCTGACTTGCGCTTTCTCCCGTGAGTGGTGTCGTAGGCGATCAATCTCGCGGTGCCGATCACGGCCAGCGCTTTTGGCCACTGAATGTTGATTCTCTGCACGCGATCCACGGGTCTCTCCCGGAAGGATTCGTGCAATCTGCGTGCGTTTTGCGCATCTCGAGCTCGTTGCGTCATTTTGGATATAACTTGTATTTCTTGAGCACAGGGAAACGATCGCACAGTTGGCGGCCGACCTCGCGCGCCTGGTCTTCGCTGTCGAATTGAACCGGCGTCCCCTGGCGTGCGAATTTTATCCCGCCCACATAGACTAACTCGGTTTTGTCAGGCGCTCGAGCGTAGAGAGAGACGTTCACGATCCGAGCAGATTTGCGGTGTAGTTCCCCAATCCGTCAGGTTTCACGATGTAGATCAGTCCTGACCATTGCGTGTAGAGATTGTTGGCGGTGTCAGTCGCCCATGGTAAGAGCGCGGCTGCTGCCGAGGTCACTCCACCCCCGGACAAGTTGAAATTGACGAATCCGCTTTGTGGGCCCGTCGTGACCGGGAGATTCTGCCAAATCGCCTGCGCTGCACTGATGGCGGTGCCAACCGGCGCGATCGCTGCCGGTAGCGATGGAGGAGGTGAGACAGGAATACTCCCTCCGCCTGGAAGCGGTAGATTTGTGATCGAGGCGGGACCTGTGGCCGCGGGAGGCGTCGCCGCGGATGCCTTGCGCGTCATCAGCAAGTACAAGCCTCCGAGGCCTACCAGGCCGATGACGGTCAGCATTGCGTTGGATCGTGCCATTTGGTTTACCTCAAGCCCCTGCAGGGGCGGAACCGATCAGGGTTGCCGGGTAGTTACCGTTCGCATCCGACGGCGCCAGTTGATAGATGTTTCCCGCGACGCTGGCCAACACGTTGACATTTCCGCTGGAGTCGGTCCAGTTGCGTATCTGTCCGCTCTGGAGGCTCGACAACGGCACCAGGCTTCCATCCGGCATACTCACGTTGCCAAGCACTTTCATTGCGGGCGGGAGCCCAACAATGGGGAGTGACAGCCAAATGTTGGCGATCGTCGAGGCTAGTGAGCTCACGGCGGATTTGACGGGGGTCAGTGTCTTATAGACCAAATAGGCAATGCCCGTAACGCCCAACGCCCAAACCCACCACGGAACACGCGCGTTCATTTTTTGAGCACCCCGACCGCTTTCAGACCGAAATATCCCACGATCGCGATCACTGTTAGACTGCCGACTGTCCAGCCTGCGCTTCCGAAGGTGATTCCACTCGAGGACAGCGTGATCGGTAGCGGTGTCTTGCCGGCCTGCGCTTGCTGCAGCTGTGTGTTGACGATCTTTTGTTGGTTGAGTGCCTGTTCGACATTCGTGAATGCTGCGCTACTGGTGCCGATGATTTGCGAGATGTCTGCGGCCCAGCCTGGATCCATCGCGCTTGAGTTTGCCGCGTCCGCGGTATCAACGGTCGCCGTACCGCTACTGTCCGCGAATCCATTCAGCCTGGCGAGGCCTCGCCACGCTCCCAGCATGTATCCCGAGAAGGCTTGCGGAATTTGTTGCTGTATCTGCTGCGCCATCTTCGCGTACAGCGCGGGCGGGTATTCCTGCCGCATCCATTTCAAAAATCCGCGCGTACCGGTGTCAGTGATTCGCATGTTACTTTCCCTTCGCTGCGCCGAGCAGCGCAAGTATCGCGACGACCGCTACGATTGGCACAATGTAAGGTTGTAGAGTCGGCGGTACCAATTGCGCCAGTGTGGTTGGATCCAGGCTCAACCCTGCCGTGCCAGCCGGCTGCAGTACGGGAACCAATTGCCCTAGTGAGTTGTACCCGTATGTGATTGCCGCGGGGTTCACGCCTGCTTGAGTTCGCGCGACTTGCGTGTTGATGGCTGAGGCCTGCGGCGTCCCGCTCTTGTAAATACTGGTGGCGAGATTGGTCACGGCGCTGAGGCCTGGCGCTGAGCTCAACCATTTTCCGACGCTGGCGAGTGCGCTCGTCAAGCCTGACGACGCGGAGCTCAACGCGCTCGAGCTCGTATCGATCGGCGCTGAGGCGATGGAGGCCTCAGACGAGTTCGTAATGTCAGGGACATCGACGTTGACCGGCTGCAGTGCGATCAGGTCCGGATCAATCGACGAGCTCGTTTCCTGGCTCAGAAAGCTTCCTGGTGGCTGACTCATGTCGGGTATGTCTGCCGGCATGGGCTGCAGCGTGGGATCGATCGAGAAACTCGTCGGTGACTCCTGGCTGATGAAGCTGACATCCTGTCCTAGCCTTCCGTACAGCCCTAACCTGCCGATTCGACCGAGTCCATTGGGGGCTGCGAGGATTTGCAGGCGTCTGAATAGTGTTGGGTGGAATTTTGCGATCCAGTACGCCAGGTTGATGGCTGCCGTGGGGTTTGTCATCGCGCGTTTGTCCTGCGCCGGCGCATCTTCGCCGGTCGCGCCGTAGCAAACAGTAGCGTTGCGCCGATGGCCGCCACCCCCCACCATCCGCCCAAGCTGACACCGGCAGCGGTCGGCGTCGTCGTTGTGGTCGTGGGTTGCGTGGGCGTTGTGGTCGGCGGTCCCGAGCTCGTGCCGACGGGGGTTATGGGCAGCAATGGGCCGGTTTGCCCTGCCTGAGGGAAACCTGTATTGACGTCTGTCCCTACCTGTGGAGTGCCCGCGGGCACTGTGGCTGCGGGCGGTGCGACGGGTGAGACCAGCAACGGGACCGGTGCGCCTGGGGGATACGTGACGGGTTGGGCGATCGGTGGGAGTATTGTGGGATTCGTCACGGGCGGGACTGACGGCGATATCGCGGGAGTCGTCACGGCAGAACCCACCGGAACCACGGATGGAGTCTGTGCGGGTGTGGTGGCCGGCGCCGGCAGTGTGAACGGTTGAATGGTGGCAAACGGATAATCCCCGCTGCGCGCCGTCCAATTTTTTTGGTTTCCCGTCACGTAATCCAAGATCAGACCCGTGATCAGTTTGGCCATGAAATCCGAGTGCGGGTTTTGTGGCTCGGGCCCGTACCCCCAACTGTCTTCCCACGGTAGGACGACGCGCTGGTAAATAGATATCGGAGTGTCTGCAGCCGTAATTTGTCCGCTGTTTGCGGCGCCTTGCACGAGTTGCACTAGCGCGTTGACGAAGGCTTGCTCACCCATCCGGCCGAATTTTCGATAGATGCGGATTTTTCCGGCCTGGCTTTGCGTCAGATCGAAAAATCCGGCCAACGGTAGGTACTTGTTGGACAAGTAATAAATCGCACTCGGGTTGGACTGCCAAACGGCGATCGCGGCGTCGAACTGATATTGCTCGGGATCGGTTTTGTGCAGGCTGCCGGCGATCGCTCCGCCGATCGCGCCGACGATCGCGCCGATCGCGGTACCGATGCCTGGCACGATGGTTGTGCCGATGGATGCGCCTTGCGAGGCTCCAATTGCCGCGCCAGCACCAGCGCCCGCGCCGACGGGAGGTGCATACGAGCTCGGTGCACTGATCCCCAACTGGGATAATCCGCGCAATCCGTCTCGCGTCGGTTGATACGTGAACGGAGATGTCACA
>Ga0126373_10003782_pt1 | contig 11405 bp, 8 predicted proteins | sample PanSoiMetPlot_11_FD_92545 | JGI IMG/M metagenome (GOLD analysis project Ga0126373, IMG submission 92545) | Tropical forest soil microbial communities from Panama - MetaG Plot_11 | ecosystem: Environmental > Terrestrial > Soil > Tropical forest > Bulk soil | place: Panama | collected 2016-02-17
GAATTCTCCGCCGAGATGCAGGGTCCGCGGGTCGGCGGTCTCGACGCGGCTCTGTGGCATGGCCCCATGATAGAGCGCGGCAAAGGTCGCCACGACGACCATCAGTGCCAGGATCATGACCGCAGCTGTGGCCCAGCGGCGTTCGGTTCGCTCGCCGCGATCGGCGCCCTCGTCAGAAGTCGAGAGATGACTCACGGCGGGATTGCTCGCGGCACGAAGACGAGCAGGTAGAACGCGAACCAGATTGCCACGACGATAGCGGTCGCGAGGCCGGCGAGCACCACGGCACCTTTTGCCCCGGACCGCAGGATCGCATCGACGTCGGCATCTTGCTGCGTGCCTGCATCGTCGCGGGTGCTCGGGTCTGAGTTCAGCATCGCTATATCAATCCAAAGGCGCCGTCCGCAGTTGGTTGGCCTGGCGCGCAGAAACGGTCGAGCCGCGGTTGCCCCAGGCTCCGCGGATGTAGGTCACGACCGCGGCGACCTCGTCGTCGGAGAGCGTCTGTGCGAAGGGCGGCATACCGTACGGCATCGGGTTGCCCCCGGTCCCTGGAGGAAAGCCGCCATTGAGGACCATACGGACCGGGTTCACCGCCGATTCCATCTGAATCGACGGATTGGCGGCGAGTGGCGGATACTCGGGCGGCATGCCGCGACCGTCCTTCGCATGGCAGCTCGCGCAATGTGTCTCGTAGACGGTCTGGCCAAAACTTAGCAGCAAACTGCTCTCAGGCGCCGGAATCGCAGAGACCTCGGCCCCAAGCGGGCTGCCCTGTCCGAGGCTTTTTAGATAGACCGCCATCGCGCGCACATCGGCGTCGTTCAGATATTGCAGGCTGTCGTATGTTACTTCTGCCATCGGGCCGTATACCGCGCCGCGATGCGATACCCCGTTGCGGAGCAGATCGACGATTTCGTCGATGCTCCACTCGCCAAGCCCGGCTTCCTTGTTCGAGGTGAGTGAGGGCGCGTACCAGTTCTGCATCGGGATCAGCCCGCCCTCGAACGCCTGCGACTGAGAGCTGCCGCCGAGGGCGTTGATCGGCGTGTGGCACATCGAGCAATGACCCAGCCCATCCACGAGATAGGCGCCGCGGTTCCACTCCACCGACTTGCTCGGGTCCGGCTGGTACTCGCCTTCCTCAAAGAACAGCGTGCGCCAGCCCAGGATGAGCTGGCGGTTGTTGAACGGAAAGCGCAGGTCGTGCGGCCGGTTCGGCTGATGCACCGGCGGGACCGAGCGCAAATAGGCGAAAATCGCGTCGCAATCCTCGCGCGTCACCTTTGTGTAGGAGCCGAACGGCATCGCCGGATAGATCAGGCCGCCGTCCGGAAAGCGGCCGGTGTGCATCGCGCCATAGAATTGGTCCGCGGTCCACGACCCGATGCCGGTGAAGGGGTCGGGGGTGATATTGGACGAATAGATCGTGCCGAACGGTGTGGCCATCGGAAAGCCGCCACCAAACAAAGCGCCGCCGGGATTCGTGTGGCAGGCGATACAATCGCCGGCGCGCGCCAGGTATTCGCCCTTGGTCACAAGCGCATGGTCGTCGGCCTGCGCCGCGGCGGTCGGGCGGCCAACGGCGGTTAGGAGCACGAAGGCCGCTGCGGCGGGCACGGACAGAAGCCGGTCCATTCGCACCGGGCCCCCTAGTTTGGTTCGCTGCCGCAGCCGAGCGGCATCTGCAGTGCGCCTTTTGGCACGGGTGACGGGTCAGGCGGGACCGGCACCGAAGCAAGCCAGGCCGCGACGGCGGTGACGTCGCTTTCGGTCAGGCCGGCTGCGACCAGCTGCATGCAGTCCGGCGCGGGCGCGGTGCGTGTGCCGTAACGAAAGGCGCCGAGTTGGGCGCTGATATAGCTCGCGCGCAGCCCCACGAGACCGGGAATGGCGGGTTCCATCCCGGTCAGTTTGGGGCCGTGGCATCCGGAACACGCCGGCACGCCATGGGCCTGATCGCCTTCGGTCACTAGCGAGCGCCCGCGCGCCAGCACCGCCTCGCTGACGTCGGCAGCCGCCTGCCGTATAGGCGGCGGGCGCAAGGCCCCGAAATACTCCGCGATCCTTTGCAGATACGGATCGGATTGGTATTCGAGAAGATAATTCATCGGCGGATAGCGGCGGCGTCCGTCGCGGAACGCAACCAACTGGTTCATCAGATAGCCGGCAGGCTTGCCGGCGAGGCGCGGAAAATAGTCGTTGCTCGTCCCCTCGCCCTGCCGGCCGTGACAGGGCACGCAGGCGCGCAGGCGCGCCTCCATCGTGTCGGGCGGCCGTTCCGCCGGTTGTGCATGCGGGACGGCGGCGGGACACAGCATCAGCGGAATGAGTAGTGTCGCGCGGCCGCCCCACCGTCCGCCGACAAGGAGCGCGCGGCCTTTACTGTTCAGCATTCACGGCTACCGCTCGTCGGCGAGGACATGTTTCCTCCCGCCCCATCGCCGCTGGATTTAACAACAGGCACGGCAGATCCCGCCAGCACCGCGAAGTGCCATTCTGGGAAGGCTTCGTTAGGAATGCGCAAGGCGAGCCACCGACCCATTCCGTGCAGCAGCATCATCGAGGTCGTCGACGGTGCGCGCGATGCGCGGCGGCAGCGGACGCGGGCGCCACGCGCAGCGGCTCCTCCCGGTTATGCAGCCCTAACCGGGCGCGTCGCGCCGGCTCGGGGCCGCTCCGACCACAGGCTCAAATAGCCGAACCCAACGGCGAGAAGGATCGGCAGCGCACCTAGAAGGATGAAGACCAGGTCGCCCGGCAGCCGCAACCACTCCAAAAGGCGTGGCAGTTGGCCGCCGAGATAATCAAGGCTTCGCGCGTGCCAGTACCCGTTTTCCAATACATCGCGCACCTGGAGCACGCCCGAGGGGAAGAGGCTAAACACGATCATCATCGCCAGGCCGATGTTGAGACCCCAGAAGCCGCACCGGACGTACTTTTCAAGCCGCGCCCAAAGGGATTCGTGTACCGTCTCGCGCAGCACGAAAACCATGAGTGCGACGCCCAGCATGCCGAACACACCCATCATCGCCGCATGCCCGTGATTGGGCGTAAGATTGGTCCCCGCCTCGAAGTAGCTCACGATAGGCATGTTGATCAGAAAGCCGAAGACGCCGGCCCCCGTGAAGTTCCAAAATCCAACGGCCATCAGAAAGTAGAACGTCCATTTATGCCGAAACGGCATGCCGGCCTCGCCGCGCGTTACCGTCACGAAATCCGCGGCATCAAGGGTGAGTAGGGTCAGCGGGACGACTTCGAGCGCCGAGAAAGCCGCAGAGAGCGCCATGTTAAGCTCGGTTTGGCCGGTAAAGTACCAGTGATGTCCGGTGCCGATAAGCCCGCCGCCAAAAATGAGAATGACGTCAAGATAGATAACCCGCAGCGCGGTTATACGCTCCACCAGCCCAAGCCAATAGAAAATGATCGCGACAATGACTGTAACGAACAGCTCGAAGAAGCCTTCGACCCAGAGATGGATGATCCAGAAGCGCCAGGTATCCACGACGGTGTAGTTGGTCGACCCTTTAAAAAACAGGGCGGGAAGATAGAATACCGGAATCGCCGCAGCGGCGATCAAGAAGAAAGTGATGAGACTGCGCCGCTCTGGGTCATGCCACGCCGGCGCCACGGTCTTCCACAACAAGCCGAACCAGAAGACGAGGCTGACGGCGAGCAATACCTGCCAAAAGCGGCCGATCTCGAGGTATTCCCAGCCTTGGTTGCCGAACCAAAACCAGGCATCTCCCAGCCATCGAAGGAGACCGGCCCACTCGCCGAGCAGACTGCCGACCGCGACCAGGAAGAGAGCGGCGAACAGCAAATGAATGGCACGCCGTTGTCCGGAGTGCTCGCTACGGCCGAGCAGGCCGGCGACGAACAGGGCGCCACCGACATAGGCGGTGGCGATCCACAGGATCGCGAGCTGCAGATGCCAAGTGCGCAATAGGTTGCTGGGCAAGAACCCGGCCAGATCGATGCCGTAAAAGCTGCCGGGATCGGCACGGTAATGCGCGACACCACCGCCGATCAGCGTCTGAACGAAGAACAGAAGGGCGGCAATGCCCATAAATTTCAGGGTCGCGCGCTGCGCGTCGCTCACCGGCAGAGCCGCAGCGCGCGCGGCTACCGCTTCGCGACGGTGCCAGCCGAGATAGTCGAACCTTCCAAAGGCGAGAAGAACGGCCGCTGTCCCGCCGAGCAGGAAGACGAGACTGAGCGCGCTGTAGAGCAGCGCGCCGGCGGTCGGGGTATTTCCGGCCAGCGGTTCGTATGGGAAGTTGTTGGTATAGGAGTGTGAAGTGCCCGGACGCGCAGCGGCCGAAGCCCAAGCCGTCCAAGCGAAGAAGGCGGTCAGCTGGCGGAGTTCTTGCGGATCGCTTACGGTCTCTCGGGCGAGGCCGCCGTTTCTCTCCGGCCCGCCGAAGTATCCCGTCCAGTATTCGACCTGGCCGTTGAAGGACTCGAGCGCCCCCGCCGGCAGAGCCAGGGTTCCGCTCGCTGGATCGTAGCGATTGGCTTTCAGGACAAGGGGGACGGCGCCCTCGACCGCGGCCCTTTCCTCGGGCGTAAGATCAGTGTAACCGCGACTGAGACGCTCGCGCGCGACGCGATCAGCCAGGTCGAGGGCCAGAATGTGCAGGGATTGTGCGGAAAAGTCAGGGCCGAGATAGCCGCCATGGCCCCAAATTGTGCCATTGTCCATAAGGCCGTGCTTCAAGAAGACCTGCTGGCCGGCAATGACGTCATCCGCTGTGAAGACTACGGCTCCGGCGGGATTGACGGACTTGTCGGGTATCGGTCGCGCGTTCTCGTAAGCCTTGACCGTCAGCAGAATAAGCACGGCGAAACCTGCCGCCATGGTGCCGAGCGCGGCGACCTTCCACCACAAAGACAATGATTCCATTGGACCTGTCGCCGCATCCGCCATCATCCCCTCGCGTCGACCCTATATCCATTGCGCAAACGTTCGGTCCGTTAAGCCAAATGGTCAAGTTGCATCTCGGGTGATTCGTGTTCGCGGCGCGATAACGTTGCTCTTCAGCGCTTCGCTACGATCGGAAGTCGTCGCCCGACGCGCGCGTGAAATGTATCGGCTGCGCTAGGCTGGCCGCGTTTTATTTTGAGATCGTGATCGGAATCCCGACGTTCTCGATTCGGCCGATCGTAGTTTGGAACAAGACGCTAAGAAGCAGGAACGTCGTGCGGGCCCATAGCGTGTCATCCACGGAGTAATAGTGGCCATCATAATACACGGTTGGGAGTCTCACATCCGATGGAGGACTATCGGTTATATTAATCTTTAATGTCGCTGTGGCCCCTGCTTCTGTCGCTTCAACCAGCACATTGGGGCTAACCTCGAACTCTGGGGCAATCCTAATACCTGCGCCGATAAAGTCGAGAATCTGAAACATGCTCCGTAACTTGATCGCGCCTTGGATAGGGAAATTTCCCCCCGGTCCATTTGGCTGAATATCCAGATAGACAAACCCACTCGGGTTCTTCTTGATCTTTTCGGCGAGCTCGAATCGCTGCTGATCGCTCAGCGCCATCGGGTCGAAATTCGCGACGACGACCCGGCCGCTCTGAAGGCGCGTCAGTTCGTAATTGCCGTTCGGTTTCTGCCGCCATCGCAATCCCATGTTGAAGCCGTTGTTGATATCCGCGGCGCTCGGAGTGTTTTTGAAATCGGCGATCAGGGTTTCGTTAAAGACAAGAGGACGTACAAACAGCTGGCGATTGTCGTTCAGCCACTGCAGATGAGCGGCGACCCGACGGAATTCCTCGTACTCTTTTGGTCGTCGCGGATCGTTTTCAATGAAGCGAACAAACTGGCCACCTGGGGTCTGGACCTCTACCCCCGCGGCCATCAGACGCATGACTTGGTCAATCCTGCCCCCTTGAAACACAAGAAATTCAAAGATCGTGTCCTGAAAGGGCGTCGCGACCCGCTCGGTAAACTCTTTGCCCGAAACGGGAGAGATGCTGAACGTCGGATTTTCCGATGCGCTCCCGCCGAGGTTGAGATTGAGGAAGTTGGTTCCCTTCCCCTCCGTGACCTCGCCGCTGGCGCCCAGCGTTGCTGTCCAGTTAAACGTGGCGGCGATGCTCGAGGTCGACGTGAAGTGAACGGGTTCTTGCTTGGAGACGCGGGCGATATTGAGAAGCAGGAGCTTTTCGTCGAGCGTCTTGGTGACTTCATCATAGCCGAGCACTTGCCGCTCGAGCACCGGGGGTCCGACACAGCCGGTGAAAGCGAAGGTGATCACGCCGGTGAACAGGCTGAGGGTCGCACGACGCACGAGGTCAAGGAGCTCCTCTTCGGGACGCCGGATGGTGGGTTGTGCGGTCTCGGGTTCCGGATCGGCCAGAGAAAAGGCGGCCGGGTGAGAAGCATTCTGATACATTCGAGCACATCCGACAAAAACTGTTGAGACCGCAGGAACTAGTGCCCAGTACCAAGAACGATGCGCTCGAACCCAACTGCAAGCTGAGCCGGAGGGAATACGAGCGGGAGCCAGCACGCCGGCACGTACCGGTTGCGTCGCATGCGTTCTCGTGAAGTACGGAATTTCTATCGGAGGGCGACATGGATGCCGCCTCTATCTCAGCGTTGTCTGCCTTGGGAGGAGCCACAATCGGCGGACTGGCATCGTTTGGGAGTTCGTGGCTGACGCAGCGGACGCAGCTTCGCTTCTCGCAGCACGAAGCAGTCAAGGCCAAGCGAGAGGCGCTCTATGCTGAATTCATTGACGAGGCCGCTCGCCTCTACGGGGACGCGTTGGGTCACCAGAAGGACGAGGTCGCGGACCTGGTCAAGATATATGCCCTGATCGGGCGGATAAGGCTCGTATCGCCCCGACCAGTGGTCACGGCTGCCGAGCGGACATTGGACACAATCAGTCAGACCTACCTTGCGCCCAATCGTTCGTTGCAGGAAGTGATGGACGACTTCCACCGAGTCGGGTCCGATTTCTTTGCTGAATTCGGGGAGGCCTGCAGACAGGACCTGGGTCTTGATTGAGCGATGGGGAACCGTTAGGGGGCTCGCTACTATCGGCTGTGAAGGTTCGGCAATCGCATACCTCGGCAACCCTCGCCTTTCGCGGCGCCTAAAGCGCCCGCAGCTTGACGTCGATTCCGGCGATCGCTAGCCAACCATCGGACCGCGAGGCTCGTCCCGATGCCAACGTTCGGCCGGCGCACGGATCAACAACAATTCTGCGAAACGCTCGTTACCGATAGGCGAGGCACCAGCCCATTCCGTTTCAGCAGCATTATCGCGGTGTCGCGGTGGCGAAATCCGTGCTTGACGTCAGCTCACCAGTCGCAAAGGCGAGTGCCGCTCCGTTGATCAGCGACTGCGCGTGCGCGCGGGCCACTGCGGCGCGCGCAGTGGCGAGCCCCGATTGCGCGGAGGTCGCGTCGGTCAACGTGCCGACGCCCTGCCCGTAGGCATCGCTGGCGCTGCGGAAGGCCGCCTCGGATGCGGTCTGCAGCGCGATGGCGGCATCGTATTGCTGCAGCCCGGTATCGACCTGGTCGTAGGCGAGCGCCACTTCGCGCAAAGCCTGGTCGGTGCGCTCCCTCAGAGCGGCTGCTGCCTCTTCGCGCTTCGACAGCGCTAGGGTCAGCTTGTTCTGCAGCAGTCCGCCTTCGTAGAGCGGCCATTCGAACTTCAGCAACGCGGCACCCTGCGGCTTGTTGACCGAGAAATAGGGCGAGTTGTCTACGCTCAGGCGGCCGAGGTTGCCCTGCACGTTCGCGCTCAGCGAAACTTTCGGGGCCAGAGCAGAGCGTGCAGCCGCGATTTCCGCGTCAGACGCACGCAGCTTCGCCACGTTGGCCAGGAGGTCGGGCCGCTGGCGCAGCGCGTTGCTGAGCATATCGTCGACGGTGCGCGCGGTGCGCGGCGGCAGCGGGCGCTCGGACGCGTCCGCCACGCGCAGCTTTGTGGTCGGTGGCAGCTCCATCGCCGCGAGCAAGGTGTATACCGCGTCGTGCTGCGCGGTATCGGCCTGCGCGAGATCGTATTGCGCCTGCGCCGTCCCGCGGCGGGCGAGCTGCACGTCAACGATGGTGTCGAGGCCGCGGCCGAACAGCCCCTCGGCGGATTGCTGCACCACCCGCGCATCGGCCAGGCCTTGCCGCGCCGCGCGCAATGCGGCATCGGCGCCGGCCAGCGTGAAGTACGCGCGGGCAACGTTGAAGATCAGTTGCTGATGCGCCGCCGTGAACGCCACGTTTCCGGCGATCGAAAGCTGACCCGCCGCTTCGACCGCGGCGGCGCGGCCGCCGAAATCGAACAGCAGATAGTTTACGGTGAGTTGCGGGATTGCTTCCTGAGCGTTGAAGACGATGAACCCTTGCGGGACGAGGTTGCTGGGGAACGGCAACACGAAGTGCTCCCAGCCGGCGACGGCACTCGCCGTCAGCGCCGGAAGATAGGCAGCTCGCGCGATGCCGACATTGATCGCCGCCAGCCGCGCCTGTTCCCAGGCGACGCGCGTCGCCGGGTTGCGGCGCTGGGCGATATCGATCAGCTCGACAAGCGAATAGACATGATTGGGGTCGATGTCGGCGGGCGACGGCAACTGGACAGCCGTGTTCTCCGGCACCGCGAACCGCTTGGCCCCCGCGGCGGGTGGAGGGGCGGTCGGCGCTTCTTTTGGCGGCTCGAATTGCCACGGCGTGTCGGGCGAAGCCGGCGCGAGGTCACGCGTGTCATTGCAGGCGGCGAGCAGCACGAAGCCGGCCAAGGCGATACGTCGGAACCTAGCCGGCAGCACGCAATGCGTCCCCGACCGACGGCGCGATCACCGGCTGCGGCTGCGGACCAACCTGGTCGAGAATCTGACGAATGTCCTCGTGCAGTACGCGGCACCATGTCGCGAGCGCTGCGAGGTGATCGCCCGGACCGGGTAGGGTCGGCGGTTCCGGAAGACCGGCTACCACTTGCTCCGCTCCCTCGCCGCTGCGCGTCCATGAAGCTGCTTGCCGGAACCATCCCGCCAGCGCCTGGTGATGCGCGCGAAGGGCGTCATGCGCTGGCTGCGGAAGATCGAGCCCGGCCGGATCGGTACGCAGATCGAGGATTGCCGAGACGGGGATGAACAGCCGACCGACCTGCTCCACCACAGTCGCGTCGATCGGCCGCCTCCCGACCACGCGCCGCACCTCCCGCGTTTCAAACGGATCGTTGACCAGGATCGTGCGTGCCTGCGCGATTGCCTGCCCAAATGCCGCTTCGGCCGCTGACCGAGCAGCCCGCGAAATCTCGCCATCGGTGTGGGCACCCAAACCCACGAGCGTCGCCAATTGTTCTAATGCTCTGCCGAGGTTGGTGCGAACGACGTTGGCTACGCTCACCGGCCAGATCGTCGTGAATATCGCAAAGATCACGATATTGCCGAACAGGATGCCGATGGTGCGGTCCCTTGCCGTATACATGGAGATCGTCGGGCCGTAGCCCTGCAGCACGACAAGATAGAAGGCGAGCCCGATCTGCCAGCCGGCATAGGAGATGCGCTCGCTGCCGTAGCCTACCCAAGCCGCGAGCAACGTCACCGGGGCGAGGAGCACCAGAAGGTCGCCGAGGTCGGTCATCAGCGGCATCAGCAGCAGGATCGCACCGAGGCCGAGCCCGGCGCCGATCAGGCAGCCGACAAAGCGCAATGTCGCTTTGTGCAGCGTGTCGCCGACGGTCCCCAGGGCGACGAAAAAGGCGGTAATGACACAGGTGTGGATGCCCGGCCAATTGGTCATGCTCATGACGAAATAGCAGGTCATCACCGCCAGGGTGACCTTGAGGGCAAACCGAACGTACTCCGGGTTGGTGAAAGCATCAGCCGTCAGCAGCCGTCGCGGCGATTCGGCGGCGGCGCTCTCTTTTGGGGCAGCCCTCCCCGGTGTTGTCGCCAGCGTCTCGTAGATCGCTCTCAGTGTGTGGGTGATTGCGTCTGCCAACGGTCGGGCGGGGCCGGTCGCGGTGATCGCGACCGGTTCGATGCTCGGGGCTTCTCCGTCTTCGATTGCGCGCTCGGCTTCGCGGCAGGCGTCTGCCGCCGGGACCAGCGGATTGCGATCATTTCCCTCGACCCGCAGCCAGGCGAGCAGCAGCAGGCCAAGCCGACCGATATGATCGATCAGCGAGGTGCCCCAGGCCAGGCGGCGCTTACCACCCGAGAGATCGTGCAATTTGCGCAGCTGCGCCGTGCCTTCGAAGGCCTGGGCTTGGAGCCGGCGTTCCGCTCGGCTCTCGCCCGCGCAGAAAGCTGCCGCTGTCGCCAGCCGCTCGGCCAACGCGCGTTGAAGAAGGCGCGCAGGGTCTCGCCCCGTCAGCAGATTGGCGGCGATCAGCAGCGCCACGGGCACTACGACGGCGAGGCAAAACCATAGCATGAAGCGGACTAACGCCTCCGTCGGCGGGACGAAAAAGATCTCCGGCAACTCGAACTGCGCCGCGTTGCTGATGGTCGCGGGTTGCAGCGCGAGGCCGAGAACCTCGTCGCCCAAGGTCAGCACGTAAGCGATGACGAAACCGGCGACGAAAAACACAGGTCCCAGCGTCGCGGTCCGCGCGAGAAACATGGCGGCAAAGGTCATTACCACCATTAGTGGAATACGGATCGCTGGCTCCGACAGGCTGAGCATGAAAACCGCGATTGTTACGAAAATCGCCAACACGACAGCAATGCCTGCGGCCAGCGACGTCCGTATGGTGGTGACCGCCTCGCGACCCGACAGGAACAGAACAATGTAGGCCGAGACGGCGATCTCGGGGATGCGGAACGTCTCCAAGATGGCCACTACCGCGAGTACCACGACGACGATGCGCACCGAGTCGCCGAGCCGGCCGGGGGTCGGGCGCAGCTCGCGGCGCAGCAATGCGGCCAGGTCGCGCGCGTCGCCTTCGTCCACATCCGGCGGAGGGCCGCGATGCGCGGTATGCGCCTTCATTTATCGATCACGATTACCGCCGTAGCGCCATAGCGCATCAGGTCGTCGGGTGGGGCGTCGAGCAGGACGCGCACCGGGAAGCGGGCCGCGATCCGTACCCAGTTGAGGGTGCGCTCGACGTGAGGGAGGCCGCCAATCGTGGCGCTGACATCCGACGCAACACCCCAGCCAAGGCTGTCGATCTTGCCGCGCAGCGCGCGACTCGGCTGGACCATGACGTAGACCGTCGCACGCTGTCCCGGCTCCATTCCCGCGAGGTCCGTCTCGCGGAAATTGCCGATCGCATACCACTGCTCGGTGTCAATGATCGTGAACAGCGGGTGGCCGATAACGGCGAACTCACCGGCCGCGATGTCGAGCGCGGTGATCCGGCCGTCGCAAGGCGCGCGCACGACCGTCTTGTTCAGGTCGCGCTCCGCCAGAGCGAGCGTCGCGCGCGCGCCCTC
>Ga0126373_10003783_pt1 | contig 11405 bp, 12 predicted proteins | sample PanSoiMetPlot_11_FD_92545 | JGI IMG/M metagenome (GOLD analysis project Ga0126373, IMG submission 92545) | Tropical forest soil microbial communities from Panama - MetaG Plot_11 | ecosystem: Environmental > Terrestrial > Soil > Tropical forest > Bulk soil | place: Panama | collected 2016-02-17
CCTGGCGAGCGCGTTTCGGCGTGCAGAAGCTGCCCACGGCCAGCACGAAAAGCGCACTGGGCAGCGCGACGAGAACTGGCCCGACTGGTACGCCGCGTACATGGTGGCGGAGCAGGCCGGGACGGAGCTGCCATTGTGAGCGACACGCTATGCGATGCAGCTCCTCACGCAGACGGTCGACGGCTAATGCATTCTGTCGAGATCTGCGAATGGGTACGTAACCATATACCTTCCAGAAGGTATTTCTATCGGCGGGAATGGATTTCGCGCGATTCCGCGTCGTTGCAGCGCTGGAGGAAGCCCTGGGCCAGCTTGTGCTTAGGACCAGGTGCGCATTACGCCCTGGCAGGTGTGGGAGCAGAAGTCGAAGATTTCGGCCAGGTGCTCAGAAAGTACCTGAGCAGGAACTAAGGGGACCATTTGGCACGGTTGTTGTCAGTCAACGTGGGTCAGCCCCGCGAGATCGCATGGCGCGGTAGGACTGTCTACACGTCCGTTTGGAAGGAGGCGGTGGAGGGACGGCGCATGGTTCGACGGCTCAATATCGATGGTGACGCACAGGGTGATCGGCACGGTCACGGTGGAGAGCACCGCGCTGCGTTTGTCTACCAGATGGACTCTTACCGCTACTGGCAGCAGGAGCTGAAGCGGCACGATTTTATCTTCGGGCAATTCGGAGAAAATTTCACAGTGGAAGGCCTGGCTGACGATGAGGTTTGCGTTGGCGACCGCTACCGGATCGGCGGAGCTCTGTTCGAAGTCACGCAGCCGCGTGTGACCTGCTATCGCGTTGGCATACGAATGGATGAGCCCAGGATGGCAGCTTTGCTGATCGCACATCGCCGCCCGGGGTTCTATTTTCGTGTCCTAGAAGAGGGTGAGGTGGGCGCCGGCGACGACGTCGTCAAAGTTGCCGAGGGTCCCGAGCGCTTGACCGTCGCCGCAGTCGACGCCCTGCTCTATCTCCCCGAACCTGCTAAAGAAGAACTTGAACGGGCTTTGCGCATTCCGGCTCTTAGCCCCGGCTGGAAGTCTTCATTTGAGGCTCTTCTCCGGCAGACGACGCAGGCGCGGTCGCACACAGGGAATGCCGGGTTAGCGTCACCTGAACAGATGGTCACGGCAGCTCCAGGATTCCGGCCACTGCAAGTGGCCGGAATGGATCGAGAGAGCCGCAGTATCGTCTCACTGGTGCTGGAGCCGGTCGACGGTCGTCCTCTGACCGTCCCTTTCCCCGGGCAGTTCGTGGTGTTGCGAATCCGTTCTAAGGCTAACGCCCCTCCGGTCTTGCGCAGCTATTCGCTGTCAAATCTGCCGAACCCAGGTCGTTACCGCGTAACTATTAAGGAGGAGCAACACGGAATCGTCAGCACTTATGTGAGCACACAACTTCGTATAGGCGATGTGCTGGATGTCAGCGAGCCCCGCGGCGCCTTCACACTGAGGCGCGGGGATCTTCCTGTAGTGCTGTTAAGCGCGGGCGTGGGTGTGACTCCGGTGATGGCTATGCTCCACGCGCTGGCAGCACATGCGTCGCCGCGCCCAGTCTGGTGGATCTATGGAGCGCGCAGCCGTCTGGATCATCCCTTTGCCCTGGAAGCACGCGATCTGCTGGCTAAGCTGCCCCACGCCCGGAGCTACATCCTGTACAGCCGGCCCGACGCGAGTGACCGATTGGGTATCGATTTCGATGCTGCCGGCCGCCTGGCTGTCACGGTTCTAAAGCAGGTGGGCGTACTCCGCGACTCCGATTTTTATTTGTGTGGCCCTCCCGCCTTCCTGGAGGACTTGGCCGCCGGACTCGGCCATTGGGGTGTGCTCCATGATCGCATCCACACGGAAGTTTTCGGATCCGGCAAGCCGATAACGCCGGGTGTAAAGGAGGAGCCGTGCCGTCGACCGCACGCGCCCGCCGATTCCCCCGGTGAAGGTCCAAGAATTTCATTTGCCCGCGCCGGGCTCACGGTTTTCTGGGACTCGAGGTTCCAGAGCCTGCTGGAGTTAGCCGAAGCCTGTGACGTCCCGGTGCGTTGGTCTTGTCGGACCGGAGTTTGCCATACTTGCGAGTGCGGGTTGATTTCCGGGTCGGTGAAGTATGATCCCGACCCGCTCGAGGCTCCGGCGGCAGGAAACCTGTTGACTTGCTGCTCTCGCCCCCGGGAAGACCTGGTAATCGACATTTAGATATGGTCCGCGACGGTCGCGTGGCTGAAGTCCAGTTGGGTAATATCAGAGAGGTGGAACAATGGTAGAGAACGACAACCTTCGCTATACGAAGATAGCCTTCAAGAATGGATCCGGTGCGATCCCCGCCCTTGGCTTTGGCACACTGATTCCCGATCCCATGGCAACCAGAACCGCGACCAAGGCAGCGCTGGAGGCAGGATTTCGCCAGCTCGACGCTTCGGAACGCTACCGAAACGAAAAGGAGGTCGGCGAAGCAATGCAGGAGGTGTTCAAGGCGAGGAAGATCAAGCGGGAGGACCTGTTTATCGCCACGAAGCTCTGGAATAACAATCACCGCCCTGAACGCGTCAAACCCGCCTTCGAGGCCAGTCTCAAGAAACTCCAACTCGACTACGTCGATCTCTATCTCATCCACACCCCCTTTGCCTTTCAACCTGGAGACGAGCAAGACCCGAGGGATCCACACGGCAATGTGATTTATGACAAAGGGGTGACGTTGCTGGATACATGGAGGACGTTGGAGGGCCTAGTGGACGAGGGCAAGTGCAAGGCCATCGGATTATCCAACGTCACCCTCGACCAGGCGAAAGAGATCTTTGAAGCGGGGAGGATCAAGCCTGCAGTTGTTCACCTGGAATCCCATCCGTATCTCCCGCAATGGGACCTTTTGGACTATTGCAGAAAGAATGGCATCGTGCTGCAAGCTTTCGCGGCGCTGGGGCATAGTAGCGAGCCCAAGTTGCTTGAAGATCCTGTGATTACCGCTATCGCCAAGCGAGCCAACAAGACCCCGGCGCAGGTCTTGCTCGCCTGGGGCATCCAGCGCGGGACGGCCGTCCTGACTACCTCGAAGACCCCCAGCCGGATCAAGGAGAACTTTGAAGTCTCCAGGCTTCCTGAAGACGCCATGCGGGAAATTAGCGAAGGAATCCAGTCGCGGGTCAGGTTTAATGCCGTGGTGGAGTCCGGCGTTCCCGGGTTCATTCCGAGAGGGATAGGAGGTTGAGAGCTACTACGCAGATATATGATGCGATCGTCATCATTGGCATGTTCCTTTCTCGTTTATCTTGGCCGTCTATCGCTACTCAGCGATGCGGAGTACATTCTTGCTGCGCACAGGTTTCTGTTCGTAGGCCTGACGAAAGTTCTCCATCGAGAAGACGGCACCGACTGAAGGGTTGCCGAACCTGATCCCGGCGAGTCGACAGACGCGGTGGTCCACATAAGGGCGGGGTTCTTTGCAAGGTTCCTGGGGTGCAGGCTACCTGGAGTGTGATGCCTCACGCTTCGAGCGAATCGTTCATTTGACTGTGTGTGTGAGAGCCCTTTTTTTACTTAGTGCTAAACAGTCCACTGCTCGGAAACTTGGTGCCGCGTCGAAATGAGTTGTATCGCGAGGGCGCGACCGCGATTTTTTTGGGTGCCGGGGTGGTGAGGTGATACCCAATCAGCGGACAAATCTCAGGTCAAACAGGTGTCTGTTACCCGCGAATAGGAAAGCCGCGGGTCAATGTTACATTTTGGCTTTCATTTGAGGCGACTCTTAGATCATTCCGATTCCTAATCCCACGGCAATTCCAAGTGCCAGGATCGACACAATCCCTTGGATCGTCTGGATGGTGGCCTTTTGCGCGAATTGATTCCCTAACCAAGTACCGCCAAAGGCCGACGCAGTAACGGCCACAAGGAGAAAGAGGTGGTTCTCTGTTGTCAGTGAAGGAAATGAAACGCCGTACACAGCGATTCGCGCCAGATCGACCAAACACGCGATCACGACGCCGGATCCCAAGAAGCTCTCTTTTGTCAGCCCGCTTTTGATGAGAAACGCGCTGCGCAACGCACCTTGATGTCCAGAGAGCCCTCCAAAAAAGCCGCTCATGAACCCGCCGATCGGAAGGTATTTCCTGTCGAAGGATACAACACTGTCCTGACGGCCCGATTCAAGCAGGACGAACACGGCCAGGAGGATCGCAATGGTGAGCTTCACAGGCGTGACGTGAAACGCACGATTGAAGATATGGTAGCTCACCAACGGAGCCTGATCCACAAGGGATCCCAACACCCAGGCACCGAGAAAGGCACTTAGAAGGGCGGGCAGTCCAAATTTCACCACCACGTGCGTATCCGCGTACCGACCCAAGAGCCCCAATTTGAGGAGGTTGTTGAGGAAATGCACAATGGCGGTGATCGCGATGGCTTCTTCGATAGGGGCAAAGCAGGCTAAGACCGGCATCAGGAGCGTCCCGAGCCCGAATCCGGAAAACAGGGTGAGCCCTGCGGCAAGAAACGCTACAAGACAAACGAGAACAGTTTCCATCGGCATCAGGTATTCAACTTCCAGCTCACGCCATATATCATCGAGTGAGACGCAAGCGGCAAGGCATGAGATTGTTTCCTTTGGGTTGGAAGATTCTCCGCTATCGTTGGGGCCAAATTGTGTCTTATTTCGCATCGGGGTTGCCATCCTCTTCTGCTACCTCGCTGCTACCAGGACAGGACACCCTAGCCCCATCTGCCGCCACGTCGGCAGTAGCCTGAGTTGTGGTTTCTTGTGGGCTTAGGTTGTCTGAGGTAGGACTGGCGGAATTTCGTAAACCGCAGGTCAGCTTTCTAAGCCGCTATAGCAACTCCTCGAATTTCAAAGCGGAGGAGCGAGCTGCGGCCGATAGGGTCGATTGGCGGAAGATCTACGGCTTCATTTATAAATGCTGGCACACTCGTCGTCCGTTGTTCCCTGATCTCGACACCATGGCGTCGCTCATGGAGCAAGACCCCTAGCTTCTGACTGTTTTTCAAACAACCCGTTACCCGTATGCCCGTCTTATGCTGCCTACGGAGCTTTGGGCTGTTCAGGATCCATCTCTAGTTTTCCCTAGCAGCCGGTGTGCCACGTACGGCTTGAACTGAGGGTCTGTGGGACTTTTGGAAGCTGACGAGCCGCTCCGTGAAGACAACAAGTTTCCGGTTATGTTCTGCGACCTGACGCCGCCACTCGCGAGAATCAGGCTGTCCTCGTAAGCGGGTGCATTCACCCTTGAGCCGTCTGCTCTCGGCTGCCAGTTCGCGATATTCCTTCACATGGGCCTCAAGAGCTTTCTCAACGGCTGACCACAGAGGTTCATGGTTGTATCTGGCAATCTGGGCTACCTGCTCGATCAGGGAAGCGTTGATACACACCTCGAATCGACGGCGCTCTTGGTTCTGGAGCTTGGCTCGGTGCTTTCGCACACGGTCCTTAGGACTCAGGGATGCTCTCACGTTGCTGGTTTGCTCGCCAGAGACGCTGCGTCCATCGGCCATGCGCGATTCAATCAGAGTGTCAGGTTTTGGCAGGTTGTCGTAACCGGAAACATCTTGCTCACTAGTATCCATAACCTCGCTCCTCAGCATTCTCCACCACTGCTGACAAACTTCACTTGTGGAATCGGGTTGACCACACGCGGCGGTTGGGCAGCCATTGATTTCTTCCCGTCTGGCTTGACAAAGACAATGTTGATCGGACGGTTCTGATCCGAGGACGGGGGTTTCGGCTCAGGATCATAGAAGCCCATGACCTTGCCGAAGTATTCGTGACACTCGCGGGGTTTGGTCAGGCGATATTTGCGCGTGTACCCCGTGGGCACCGCCTCGACCTCGCCATTGTTCTTCTTGACTTTCGTAAAGTCTTCGACGATCTCAAACCCTTCGATCAAGACGGCTTCATTGTCTCCCAATTCATGGACTTCAATAGGGTTGCCGTGATTGTCGAAGAGTTTCCGGACATCTGCGTGATAGAAGCGTTCCGCTTTTTTGAGCCACTCCTCGCGGGTCACCTGCACCTTGGCAATGACCGGCTTCATCAATTCTACAATCCTTAGGGAGATCTTAGGGTTCGCCATCAACCGTGAGGCTTCAATGTGAATGGTCCTCGCCTTGGATCGTTTCGGATTGAACGCGGCTCGGTAGGCGTCCGATTGAGTCTTGCCCTCCACAATGGCCTGGCAGAATCGCTCTTGTTTGGGCGTCAGATTCGTGGCAGGAAGAGCCATCATTGAGATTTAATTCAGACTCGGCAATTCCCCTGGTCGATTGAGCCGCTTCACATGCGCGATCTCCGGCTCCCCTTGCTTCCGTCGATTCACTTCTTGAGCGACCTCAACATTCTTCAACAAGCCTGAGCCATTCTGATAGGCGGTCTTTTGACTATAGCCTGCCCGAATCGCTGCTTGCGTGGCGTTGAAATCGCGAAAGTATTCGTTGAGGAAGCGAAGCCGTTTGCTTGTGAACGCCTCAAGGGGTTTGCGTCGGCTCATACCAAGCTGATCCAGGGTACCGTGCTTGCGAGAGCTAAGAGACCCATAATGACCTTGCATTCGGTTGCGTGCTACGGTTTGACGATTAGCCAGTGGACATCGGACATTCATGCGGCCTCCACCATCCCTTGAAACGGGATGGCCCATGGGCTAAGGGGGTAATGGCAAAACCCCTCGAATCCCGTTGGGGACATCAATACCGGCGTGCAACAAGTTTTGACCTCCACGCTGTACGGCGGGTCGACCATGTTGGTAGCCATGTGGTAGCAGAACCCTCCAACCGCTTGCTTTCTCACATAGTTTTGAAGAGCAGCAAATATACAAACCGCAGGTCACTGAACGACGTGAATCCAAGCGCCTGGTCGAGTGATTGTAACAATATGTTACATTGTTAGGCAAGAGGAGCGGCCATCAAGGAGACCTCATACACTGGCATTGCAATTAGAGTCTGCTACCGCACTGCTACCAAGAGAACAAAGCAGCCGATTATAGGAGCATCCTGCTTCTTTGTTTTTTTGTTTGGCTAGATTCTCTATGGCAAGGCCGGTCGAAATTCAGCAAATTTTGGTGGGCAGCAAACTAACAAACCGCAGGTCAGCGTTCTAAAGCATCTGAATAGTATCTAATAAAGTTAGGTCAGGTGTGGGCTTCATCTCTTCGGCACAAACGGTGGTGGCCGAACGCACAACCAACAGCGGAACGCATGCTGCTTCCTTCTATGACTCGCACCGATAAACCCAGAGCGGTGAGCGTTGATGGAATACGAGCGACCAGAATCACTGGTTTGTCAACGTCGGGTTCCAATCCCACTATGGGATTCGGGCGTCTTTGAACCCAACCCGATGCTCTTCTGCTGTGGCTTCATGAAGTTTTCCCTTTCCCTAGAGCGTTAATGCGAGCGGCAGGATATAGCACCGTTATCTTTTCAATGGGATAGGAATGCTGACGTTGGGCAGTCATGAAAGAAATACCGTCATGTAATACGAATGTAACATTGTTGTGACACCACACACCTATATTGACATGATGTCTCTGATTAGAAAGGTGTCATGCAATTAGGATGTCGATATCGCATCTTCATCTGGTACAAGAATGACCCTAAAGCTCCCTCGCCTCCAGATAGGGAGACAGCCTGAAAGCCACATAACACCACGAGCCCCAATTCGGATGACGTTGAGCTAGCAACTTCCTTCGAGAGTTGGCTGGCCGATCTTCCAGCACACTGCTACAGCAGCAGAAGAGGGGATCGGCCGCACGTAACACGCAATTTACACCTCCACGGAGGTTCACATGCAAGGCACATCTGCCATCTCTCCCCTGACGTCCTATTTCCTCTTCTCTGACCGCAAGGACATCGACGCAGCACAATTGGTCGCCCTGTATCGCCAAGCACCATGGGCGAATACGCGCAACATAGAAGATGCTCATGAGATGTTGTCCCATACCGATGTCGTAATTACGGCATGGAATGGGAATCGATTGGTGGGTCTCGGCCGAGTTCTCACCGATTACGTCTATCGCGCATCGATCTGGGATGTCATTGTCGACACGACCTACCAAGGGCAGGATATCGGGACCGAGATCATCCAACGCATCCTCCAGCATCCCGACCTGAAACGGGTCGAACTCTTCTGGCTCTGCACCCGTTCACCAGAATTCTATGAAAAATTAGGGTTCAGCTCAAAGGAGCAGACGGGGATGGTATGGGCGCGCTTAAAACACCCTCGCCTAGAGTAGTAGACCGTGGAAAACGACAGCAACTTGACCCGCCCACTTCAGCCGCGCCAAAGCGCGGCCCGGGCCGAGCAAGACCGTAAGAGACTTGGGCACCGAGACCTGCGAATATGCTCATGGCAAGTTGCTCCAATGCGGTCGTCAGCCGAAGGACAAGGCTGATGTTTCTTTGATGCTCCCAGTACGTCTATGCAAGCTTCGCAATCGGGATGTGGCACAACACGTGGTCGGAGGAGACACGATCGCCGAGCCCTACGACCGCTGGCCAACCGGCGGCTCCTTCGGCTTCCACTAGTTCTAGACTGGGAGGGCTAAGAGATGCTGGATTTTCGAAATCGCATCCTGTTCGTTGGTTTTGGCGCTGTCGCTCGTTGCACGCTGCCCATTCTGTTGAAGCACATCAGCGTCAATCCCAAGCTCATTACTATCGTGGACTTTGAGCCAAACGAGGCGGCTTTGCGGCCCTGGCTCAAGCAGGGTATGACCTTCGTTAGGGATCGCGTGACGCCAGAGAACCTGGGCACACTACTGGGCCAACACGTCTCGATCGGAGATCTCCTCATCGACCTCGCATGGAACATCGATTGCTGCGAAATCGTCCAGTGGTGCCACGACCGAGGCGTGCTGTATGTCAACACATCGGTGGAACTCTGGGACCCCTACAGCGAGGTAGACGGCAAGCATCCGACTCAGCGGACACTTTACTGGCGCCACATGAACCTAGGGAGGATGGTCGCCAGGTGGAGCGAGCCGGGACCGACGGCGGTGATCGAACATGGGGCGAACCCGGGTCTGATCAGCCATTTCACCAAGTATGCCCTTTTGGACATCGCTCGGCAGGCTCTGGCAGACAAGAAGTTCAGCAACACACAGGCGGAGAAGGTCGCGCACCACGCCCAGGCGCAGGAGTTCAACCACCTGGCCCACCAGCTGGGCGTCAAGGTCATTCATTGCAGCGAGCGCGACACGCAGATCACTGATCAGCCCAAACAGGTGAACGAGTTCGTTAATACCTGGAGCGTCGAGGGTTTTCGCGAAGAGGGTACGACCACGGCTGAGATGGGCTGGGGTACCCATGAAAAACAGCTGCCTCTCTTCGCGTACGAGCACCCAGACGGGCCAAAGAGCCAGATCTGCCTGGCACGGATGGGCATAAACACGCACGTCGCCAGCTGGGTGCCGCCGGACCACAACATCGTCGGTATGGTTGTCCGCCATGGCGAAGCGTTCAGTATTACCGAGAAGCTGACCGTTTGGGAAGGCGATAAGGCAATCTACCGACCCACGGTCCACTACGCCTATTGCCCGTGCGATAGCGCTATCGCTTCCCTCCACGAGCTACGCGGCCGCGACTACAGGCTGCAATCGCGTATCCGTATTATGACCGACGAAATTATCAGCGGGGCTGACATTCTGGGTGTTCTGGTGATGGGCCACCCGTATCAGTCGTGGTGGTGCGGCTCCAGCCTCGACATCGAGGAGTCCCGTCGCCTTGTGCCGCACCACAACGCCACCACCATGCAGGTGGCCATATCCGTCGTTGCTGCCTGTATGTGGATGCTTGAGAACCCATGCCGAGGGCTCTGCGTGCCCGATAACCTGCCCTACGACTATGTGCTCGACGTTAGTAAGCCTTATCTGGGGAAGTTCATCTCCGCTCCCTCAGACTGGAACCCCCTGAAGCACTACTCCAACTTCTTCCGCGGTTACAACAAACCCCAACTCGATACATCCGACCTGTGGCAGTTCAAAAATTTTCTGATTATGGAAGGAGACTAGATTGGCCCATACGAGATTGATCCATATGGGAGGAGGTTGTGCAGCATATGTCAGAAGGCATCGCAATCGAAAGGAGAATCCATGGACCAAGAGATGCTGGTTCAACTGGCCAAGATTCATGGCACGCCCCTAGTCGTTGTGGACCATAAAGTGCTGCGAGAGAACTACGAGCAGTTCCGCAAGCACCTGCCGCGTGTGCAGGTCTACTACGCGGTCAAGGCGAACAGCGATCCGGCCATCGTGCAGACGTTCTACGATGTGGGGGCCAGCTTCGATGTCGCCAGCATGGCCGAGTTTTTGATCGTGCACGAGAAGATCAAACACCTGCCGGAGTGGCAGCGGCAGGACTTCATTTGGGATCGCATCATCTACGCTAATCCGATCAAGGCAATCGAGACGCTCAAGCAATTGGATCAATACAAGCCATTGATCACCTACGACAACCACGAGGAAGTGCTCAAGATCGCCCGCTACGCCCCCCACTCGGGGCTCGTGCTGCGGTTGCGCGTGCCCAACACTGGATCGATGGTGGAGCTATCAAGCAAATTCGGCGCCTTGCCGGGCGAGGCCGTGGACCTGATCGCCTTCGCTCAAAACAACAAGCTCAATGTCGAGGGGCTGAGCTTCCATGTCGGCAGCCAGTGCACGAACGTGCAAAACTATAGCCAGGCTCTACACCTGGCCGTCGGCATCTTCTCCGAGGCCAGAACGCGCGGCTTCGATCTTAAGCTGCTCGACATCGGTGGTGGCTTCCCTGCCCACTACGACAGCTCCGTCCCAGCCTTCGAGAGCCTGGCCAAAACGATCAATGCCGAACTGGACCGCCTTTTTCCCGAGTCGATTGAAATTCTCGCCGAGCCGGGGCGATTTCTGGTCGCCTCCGCGGCCACTGCCGTTGCACAGATCATCGGCAAGGCCGTTCGTGGCGGCAAGCTCTGCTACTATCTCGATGACGGCGTCTATCAGACCTACAGCGGTGTGATCTTCGACCACTGCCAGTACCACTTGAAAAGCTTTAGGAAAGACCCAACGCAGCTCTGCGCCGTCTTTGGCCCCACTTGCGACGCCCTCGACACCATCAGTCTGGTCGAGCAGCTTCCCGACATGGATCGGGGCGAATTGGTTTACTCTGAGAACATGGGCGCCTACTGCGCCGCTAGCAGCACGTACTTCAACGGCTTCCCGCCGGCCAAGGTCGTGCATGTGAACCAGTGATCCACATCGCACGGATAGAGATAGCAGTGCGGCTAGGCCCCCTGCGACAGGCTTATCAACTAGCGGTTGGGAAACGTATCAACAAGTGCAAAGATTTCTGACCAGCGAGTGTACTTCTTTTCTTAGGGATAGGAAATCATGGTTAAGTACTACATCAGCGTTGCGGTCAAAAAGATCCCCTTTGCTTAACCGATCGCC
>Ga0126373_10003785_pt1 | contig 11401 bp, 14 predicted proteins | sample PanSoiMetPlot_11_FD_92545 | JGI IMG/M metagenome (GOLD analysis project Ga0126373, IMG submission 92545) | Tropical forest soil microbial communities from Panama - MetaG Plot_11 | ecosystem: Environmental > Terrestrial > Soil > Tropical forest > Bulk soil | place: Panama | collected 2016-02-17
ATGTTTATAGCCGCCCATCCGCGCGTGACAGGGAAGAAGCCCGCCACACCGGCTCCGTTCCGGTTGTAGTGGCCGAGAAGTAAGAGACGAAGACGTACGGCGATGGTTCATTCACAAAAGGGGCCAGTCAATCTTGCAAAGGCTTGATGCTGGCCCCTTACACGTTCTCGACCCTCTTCATTCGTCGACTGAGCACAATCTTTGACGGCTTCACACAGTTTGTCCTACTAAGACGCAGAAAATAACCAATGGAAGGTCGCTCCTGGGCCCCATCGGATCATGGTGGGATCGTTTTCTCGAGACGCCCGCCTGAAAAAAACGCTGGAGGTTCGGGCAGCAAACGACGTAGGAACCGATGATAGAAGGAACTGAAGTGTTACCAGTCAATTTTCAGTCGCACTGTTGAATCCACCTTGCCAGTGCTGGATCGTCAGAGCTCTCGACAGATGGCTCCGCGAGAGTTGCCCTTGCGTCACTGCATCTGTTCTACCAGGGCAGGTTCGGGAACGACCCGAATCTCGGGCTCGAGCTCCACAGTTGCCGTTATCGAGCGAGCAATCAAACACGATCGCTCCGCCTTATCTAGCAGGCGGGCACCTCTTTCGCGATCCTCCTCGTGGACAATTTTCAGTACAGGCTTCAAGCGAATCTCCGTGAATTTCCAACCGCCGGCGTCTGTCTGCAGAGTTCCTTCGGCTTCTACTTCAAGACACGAAAAATTGAATTTCGATAGCGCGGCCATCCCGGAAAAAGTAGAAACGTAGCAGGACGCAAGTGCAGAGACGAATAGATGCTCGGGTGTCCACACGCCAGTCTTCCCACCGAATTCAGGCGGCGCGCTAAAGCGAAGCGGCTGTCCGACCGAGCCCGGTGCAACGACCCCGGATCGCGGCTGCGTCGCCTTACTGTACACCTCGTATTTGTACGCGGATTCCATGTTTCATACCTCCGTCACGCTGGCAGTTCTCGTCACAATCGCACTTCCTAAGCTGGCGCGTGCGCCTTCAGGCCCGGTTCATCCCGAATTACGACAACCGAACCCTTCGTGGTGATCAGTTCCTTGCTCTTGAAGTCGGTCATTGTGCGCGTCACCGTCTCGCGAGAAATGCCGACGATTTGTGAAATCTCCTCATGCGTCAGGCCGAGATGGAAGCGCTTGCCCTGATTCGTCTGGCGTCCGTGGGATGACGCTTCCAGCAAGAACTGCGCCACCTTTTCACTGGCCGAACGCGAGAGCCCCAGATAGCGAATCTCCTGGCAGGCCTGCCGATAGCTTCGGCTGAGCTGGTTCATCATGGCGGTGGCAATCTCGGCGTGCTCGCGAACGAGCTTCAAGAAATCGTCGCGCCGCAGGAAACCGACGTGGCAGGGCTCGAGCGTTTCGGCCGTAACTTCATACGGATCACCGGTGAGGGCCGCATGTGTGCCCAGTACATCTCCAGGTTCGCAGATCCGCACGATTAGCGCGTTGCCTTCCGAGGAATTCATTGACAATTTGACGCGGCCCTTGCACAGCACGAACACTCCCCGCGGCGCTTGTCCCTCGACGAAGAGGGCCGATTGAGCCGGGTACATCGTGCCGATTCTCAATTTGCAAAGAGCCTGAAGCGCAAAACCCGGCAGATTACAGAAAAAGCCTTCCTTCCGTAGCGTGCAGTTGCTGCAATCTTCGATTGGTTCTCTAACACAAGTGCGCATCGTATTCTCCTTTAGTCGCAAGACTGGCGTTTGGCATTGGTGAGCTTCAGCATCTCGCGAAGAAATGCCGAGGACTTGGTCAGTTCTGCGCCTTCCGATTGCATGGTGAGAAGCAGTTCGCTGCCCTTCAAATCGACGAATGTCACCCCGCCCAGGTCCACAACGACTCTGTTCCCCTCGGCTGTCACTGCTTGCCGCCAGGAGTTGTTCAGGATTTCGACCCATGGCCCTTCTAACCGGCCGTCGAGTATCAGTCCGGCCCGATCTTGCTTATTCATCGGTGTGATTCTTAGCACTGGTAACTCCGCCTTACACCCGACAAAATGCACGAGTTTCGCCAGACCCCAGACACTGCGAAATGAGCCCATAACATAAATAGAATGTGATGGTTAAAGTATTGAGACCAAAAATCAGCAGCTCGGATGAGGCGGTCTTATCGACGATATTCCGTCGCACGACGAAATATCGTCAAGGCGACTTCGTCAGCTACGCGACATTTGGAAGCCATCATTGGCAAGCCCCTGGAATAGTCGCCCTAACCCTCAGTTGAAGGCGGGGTGCTGCGCGAGTTGCGGCAAAGTCGGCCCGTAAATCTGCCGCAGAGTCCTGATGACTTCGTCCTGCGAGAGCTCAGCCGACCGTGCCCAGTTTCCAACGTCGGTGTGAAGGATGACATCGTCCATGGAAAGAAGTCCTTCGAGCGCGCCCTTGCGGTTTACCACCGGCAGCCGCCTCACCTTCCTGCGGGCCATGGCTGCCAGCGCGGAACGAATGTCGTCCTCCGGGTGGCACGTTGCGGGTTCTTCGCGCATTACACTCCCCACCGTGATTTCACCCGGCAAACGATTCCGAGTTCCCATGGCGATCGAGAGATCACGGTCTGTTACCACCCCAATCACTTTTTTCGCCGCATCCACGACCGGCAGCATCCCGCAGTTGCGAGTCCACAGCAACTCGATTGCGCGGCCAAGATTTGTTTCCGGCATGCAGGAAACCGCCGTTCTCATCATCACATCCTCGACTTTCATAACTCTCACTCCTTTTCTTCGCTCGGCTCGACATAGGCCCTTCCGGGCGAAACACTCGGAAGATTGCACGCCGCCACAAAATGCACAGTGATGCCGGTCACAACTCGTGTTCAGTGTCTCGATCTGTGAAACGACCAGATCTCCGCCTAACCTGTTTCCTTTGAGTTGTGACACGAGCAAAGCTGGAAAAGCTAAAGATCTTTGCGGGAGATGCCGAGCTTCTGCATGCGGGAATTTAGCGTTGTTCGGTTCATACCCAGGCGTTCGGCGGCGCCGCCAGGCCCGCCGATTTTTCCCTTGGTCTCGCGCAGGACGTGCAAGATGTGTTCTCTTTCTACGTCCTTGATGGTCGAACAAGCGCCAACGGCGACCCCCGATTCGCTTGCGTATGAAAGCTCGGCTGGCGGAATGCGCAGCTCGGGGCCGGGCGAAAGGATCACTGCGCGCTCGATCACGTGCTCGAGTTCCCGAACGTTGCCAGGCCATGGATAACGGACCAAGGCCTGCATCGTTTCCTGAGGGATAACCTCAACCGCTTTGCCCATGGTCTTCGTGAAGCGCGAGAGAAAGTAGTTCACCAGCAGCGGAATATCCTCGCTGCGCTCACGCAACGGCGGCACGTGCACGGGAAAAACACTGAGCCGGTAATAGAGGTCGCTACGAAACTGTCCCCCGGCAACCAGCCCGGCGAGGTCGCGATTGGTGGCCGCGACAATTCGCACGTCGCTGGCGATCGTGCGGCTGCTGCCGAGACGCTCAAACTGTTTGTCCTGCAGGACCCGCAACAGCTTCGGTTGCAGCTCAAGCGGAATCTCCCCCACTTCGTCGAGAAAAAGCGTCCCCTGATGAGCCAGTTCGAATCGGCCGATTCGTTGCGCGATGGCGCCGGTGAAGGCGCCCTTTTCGTGACCGAAGATTTCGCTCTCCAGCAGGCCCGCCGGAACGGAAGCGCAGTTCACCTTGATAAACGCGCGCTTTCGACGGGGACTCAGATCATGAACCGCTCGCGCTAAGCTCTCTTTGCCGGTTCCCGTTTCACCGAGAATCAGGACCGTCGAGTCCGTCGCCGCTACCGTTTCGATCCGCTTTAGCACGCGTTTGAGCGCTTTGCTTTCGCCGACGATCTCATCGAAGCTGTTGCTGAGCCGCAGCTCATCCTCGAGATATTGCTTCTCTTTCTCGAGCCGCGCATTCATATCCGCCAGGCGCCGATATGCAAGGGCATTGTCCAGCGCCACAGCGACCTGGTTCGCAATTTGCGAAAGCGATGCAACATCATGCTCGTCGAACGCCTCGGGCAACGTGCTAAACACGCTCAGCGTGCCGATCCGGCCTTCTTTCCCTGTGAGCGGAACCCATCAGCCGGATCTCATCTCTGCCCGCGTGAGATGCTCGGCCAGCGTGAACGGGAAATCCTCGCCGGCCGTGCCTCGGAGCAACAGTGGCTTGCCGGAAACGTAGACCCAGCCGTCTGGCGTTCCACCTATCGGCAATAGAATTCCGGACGCAAAAGGCCTCCTTCCCTCGGCGGCCCCGACCGGTTGCACGCGCAAGATTTTGGGCTCCGTCTCATACAGCGCGAGAGTCGCGTAATCGTAGTCTTTCACCTGGCGCAGGCAGACCCCGACCGCGGAAAAGAGTTTCGCGATATCGATATTCGAAAGGAGCGCGTTCGTGACTTCCAGCAGAAACGATTCGCGCAGGCGCTTCCGCTCGGTGATATCGCGGGTCACTTTGGTGAAGCCTAGCAGCTTCCCGCTGTCGTCATGCACAGGTGTAATGGCTACGTGGGCCCAAAACCGCGAGCCATCTTTGCGCACCCGCCAGGACTCGTCTTCGACTCGGCCTTGACGCAGAGCCGTTGCCAGCAATTCTGCGGGCTTGCCGCGATCCATCTCCTCCTGAAGGTAGAAACAAGAAAAATGCCGGCCAATAATTTCGTTCGGCGCGTAGCCCTTAATTCGGTGCGCGCCTTCATTCCAGGTCTGGACGTTTCCGTCGGGATCGAGCATAAAAATGGCGTAGTCCTTGACTTCGGAGGTAAGGCGGCGGAAACGCTCTTCGCTGAGACGCAGCGCCTGCTGGATACGTCGGCGCTCGGTAATGTCGCGGATCGCGGCGACGACAAAGGCACCTTCGGGCTTACGGAGCGGGCTGAGGCTGATTTCAACCGGCAGAGTTGTTCCCTCTTTGCGCCGGCCCTCGAGTACAAGGCCTGAGCCCATCTCGCGGGTGCGCGGCGCGAGAGCGTATTCGGACCGGTACCTGGCGTGCGCTTCGCGTTGCGCTTCCGGTACCAGAACGTCGATGGATTGCCCGATCAATTCTCCGGCTGCGTAGCCGAACATGCGTTCAGCATGTGAATTCACGAAGGCGATGCGGCCGGCGCCATCGACGATGACCGTGGCGTCGGGGGCGAATTCGGCGAGGGCCCATTGGTCGGAATGCGCCAGTGGGCGCGGCTGTTCCAGGCTTTCTGCTCTTTTTGTCAAGACGGAGAGAACTTAACACTTTGCCGCGAAGAGCGGCAAGCTGCGGGCGAATCGGATCCGGAAGAAATCTGAAATGCGAAGCAATCTGCGAGCCAGGGTCGAGCATCCAGTCGCGCCGGAGAAGTCCCCAGATCTCACCCGCGTACGGTGAGGACAGGGCAGGGCGCATGTGCCACCACTTTGTGAGCCGTCGCCCGCTCGAGATGTGTCGCGGCGCCCGGCACCCCACGATTTCCGCGAACGCCCATGACAATCAGGTCCGCGTCGCGCTCGACTGCGACCTTGAGGATCTGATCCGCGGGCGATCCGAAACGAACCACAGCGTCCGGGCGGCACCAGGATTCTGCGTCCGCCGGTACCATTTCGTGCATTCGAAACATGGCGCTTGAAATCCGGTCTTCAGCTGCCTTGTCAAAAACATCCGGATCTTTCATTACGTGCACTAAGGTCAGCCCTGCTTCGTTTTCCTGTGCTAGCGATAGTGCGTAAGGAGCGGCGGCAAGAGACTCCTCTGAGAAGTCCGTAGCGAGAAGCACGTGATGGAACCTCCCGCTTCGATGCACGCCATGCTTTTCCGCCGGACCGATCGTAAGCACCGGGACCTCCGATCTGCGAAAGATTTCCTCGGCTACCGAACCCATCAGCAACCTCTTGGCCCCGGTGCGCCCGTGGGTCCCTGTTAGAACCAGATCGACGCCGTATTCCCCAATGGCTGCCTGGACAGGTGGCCAAATGCCGGTACCACGCTCGATCAGGTTTTCGTGGGCAAGGCCGCTGAACTGTGAATTCACCCGCTGCATGTTTGCCACCGCGACCTCTTCTTGCGCGCCCAATGCAAGCGCTGTCATCTCGGGTGTCTCATAGGTGAAGGCGGGCGGAATCAGCACGTGCAGCGTGTAAATCTTGGCCCCGTATTCCCGGGCAATGGAAGACGCGAATGGCAATGCGGCTTCGGAGGGTTCTGAGAAATCCGTCAGATAAAGAATCGTGTTGATCGCGATTCGTGCGCCGCCCTTTACTTGCGTCATAGCTCACCTCCCAGGCCCAGTCTCTAGGATCATCAACTGAGCCGCTGTGATCGTCGTCACGCATCGTCTGGTGACGCTCGGGACCTGCGAAACGGCTGACTACGCTCGAAAAATGGCATTTCTGCATCTCTTCTCTTTCGTCCCAAACGCGACGAATACAGCACCTCGGCAGGCGGCCTCGGAGGCGATCTCAAGCACGTGTTATAAAATTCCGTTCCCCACAGAGCGATCTCATTTCCTCTCCCAATAGGCACGCTTGCCACAGCGCGCCAGGCCCAGCCTCATAAAAACTGCTGTTAGGGTAGCGTGCAGCATGCCCAATGGCTTGTGACGCAGGTCACCGACTACCGCCGTTTGATACGCCAAGCTCGCCCCGTTTTGCCTGCTTACCGACCAGCGGAATGCGGCTGGTCTTGGATGAGGCGACGGAGTTTCACAACGCTTCTGAAGTTGGCCAACAACGTTTGCGCCAAAAAGTGAAAAAAAGCCTGGCCACCGGGCGTTAGCGGCGAGCGTGGCTAGGAGCCCCTGGTTAGTCAGAATGTAACGAATTTCATCACGACTGGGACGCGGCGATTCGCAGAATACTTCGCGCAGGTTTCTCAAGTCAGGAGGCACGTTGAAAGACGTCACTGCCAGTGGCATGATTGGTTGCCACAAGCCGCCACTTTTCCCGAGGTAGCCTAACTTTTGAGGGGCCTTCTCCGACCAAGCAGATATTGGATCAGGCTGGGAGCGTTGCTGATGTGCAGGCCCGCTTCAGTTCTGGCGCGATCTTCTCGCGGGCCACTCAGTCCTACGAATATCTTTTCGCCCGATTCGACGCCGGCTCATTCCATTTTCCGGCTGTCGATCTTCGAGAATACAATCTGGCGCGAATTCCCAAAGTGCTCAGCCGCCGGCCGCTATGGGACATCAAGCCTCCGGAAGATCCCGATTGGAGATACGAATAAGACCATGACTTACCATTGCAGGCATTCATGAGCACCCATCCGGCTGTTATCGAATCGAGCGCGGCATCCTGGACGCTTCCCTCTCGCGGCAAAGTGGGCATGATTTCCCTGATCATCGCCGAATCGGCGATCTTCACCATCTTCATCGCCGCGTACATTTTTTACATCGGCAAAAGCATCAGCGGACCCTCTCCACATGAAATCCTGCGGATCCCGATCATGACAACCATCTGCCTTCTTTCGAGCAGTCTTACGATGCACTGGGCAGTTACCGCTCTCGAGAAAGGCAAAACATCCGTCTTCATTTCGTTCTGGCTGCTGACCTTTGCGCTGGGCGCCATTTTCATTGGCGGCACGGCCCGGGAATGGCATCACCTAATTGTCGATCAAGGATTCACGATTCAGACGAATCTCTTCGGCACAACTTACTATTCCTTGGTGGGCCTGCACGCCTCACACGTTACGGCGGGTCTGATCGCGCTGTTTATCGTGGGCGCTTTCGGGCTGGCCGGAAAGCTGAAACGCGAACACTCCGAGCGTTGCGAAGTGATCGCCATGTACTGGCATTTTGTCGACGCAGTGTGGGTTGTTGTCTTTACCGTGGTCTACATCATCGGGCGCTGAGCGAGCACGAGGTCACCATGAGCACCAAGCATGCCTACGGTTCAGCCGGGATTCCAACGGAAGTCCCCCTCCCCAAGCCGACGTTGTGGCCCGCTGTGCTCGCGCTGGGCTTCACACTGGCGACCGCGGGCCTGGTCCCGGGCGCTTCAGGCGGCGGCCCAGGTTCTGACACATCCGGCCCTAGCTCTGATCTTGATGTCCGTTGTGATGATCGGATGGCATTTACCTCATCCGTATGAGTTAGCCCTGCATTCATCCGGCTGGCATGAGATCGAGCATGCTTTCTTCCTGATTTCCTCGCTTCTCTTTTGGTGGCCTGTAGTCCAGCCGTGGCCGAGCAAGCCGCGCTGGGACCGCTGGGCATTGCCTGTCTATTTATTGTTGGCCGACTTCGTCAATTCAGCGCTCTCCGCGTTCCTGACATTCTCCGATCGGGTTTTCTACCCTTCTTACGCACTAATGCCACGGCTCGGCGGAATCTCGGCTCACAACGACCAAGTGGCGGCCGGAGCGATGATGTGGGTGATCGGATCGCTCGCGTTTCTGGTCCCGGCCGTGCTGATTACCGCACGAATTTTGTCGCCGAAACAGCCAGAAGGAGCGCGCAGTTCTCAGCCGATCGGCACGCATTCACGCACCGCGCCTGCCACTTCCCTCGCACTGTGCCTGATCCTGCCTGTTGCCGCGCTTGGCTATGGTTTCCTGACGCCCGACAACATAGAGATCGATGGCGATGTAATCCGAATCCAGGCAGACTCGGGGCCGTTTCACATGACCGTTTTTTCGCCGCCCGATCTGCTGCCCAAAACGGCCTGGAACTGGCTGTGCTCGTCCAGAACCGTGACACCCAAACTCCCGTACTGGACGGCGGCGTCGAGATAGAAATGCAATTGGCACAGGGTGCCGAAGCGGCCCCCGTCAAAGCCTTTCCGTCCCGCAATCGGGCAACCAACAAACTCCTCGCCGCCACATCGCTTGATTTGCCACGCGCAGGGGATTGGAATTTGCAGATTTCTCTAGAAAACGGCAAAGGGGCAGCCTCAATTGCCGACCAAATCCATATTCTCGGCACAGCAAGTAAGTGGAAGCACCCAGAGCCAGGGGCGCAATTGTGACCGACCTCACGCGGAGATGTGATCCGCATCACCGTCCCTGTCCACCCAAAGGCGTATTCAACACAAGAGCCGCCAAGTTAGCAATCGAAGGAGCCGGAAAATGGGCGCACTGACACCCCACGACATCCACATCCCGGGAACGTACCTGTTCGACGGGCAGGCCGCGATGAAGGGTTATGCCCTGAACAAAATGTGCTACTCGTTCAACAGCGCGAAAAACCGCGAAGAATTCCTGGAGGACGAGGATTCCTACGCTAGGAAGTTCGGCCTCAACGAAGAGCAGCGAAAAGCCGTTCGTGACCGCAATGTTCTCGCCCTGATACATGCCGGAGGATGCATCTACTACCTAGCCAAATTTGCGGGCATTTTCGGATTAAATGTACAAGATGTCGGAGCGCAGCAAACCGGCATGAGCGTCGAATCCTTCAAGAAAATGATCAAAGCACAAGGAGAATAGTCATGGCGCGCATCGTTGGCGGTCTGACGACTTCGCATATTCCCGCAATCGGCAATGCGGTTCCCAAAGAGCAACAGCTTCGCGACGATCCGTACTGGAAACCATTCTTCGCGGCCTATCCGCCGGCGCGTGCGTGGCTGGAAAGGGTCAAACCTGACGTGGCTGTCGTCATTTACAACGATCATGGTCTGAATTTCTTCCTCGACAAGATGCCCACGTTCGCGATTGGAGCAGCATTCAAATACGAGAATGCCGATGAAGGCTGGGGCATCCCCACGATTCCTCCATTTCAGGGTGACCCCGAACTCTCCTGGCACATCATCGAATCGCTTGTCGCTGATGAATTTGACATCACCAGCTGCCAGGAAATGCTGGTCGATCACGGCTTTACTGTCCCGATGTCTCTATTCTGGGAGGGAAATTCCTATTCCGGCGTGAAGACGATTCCCGTCGAAATCAATACGGTGCAACATCCGCTGCCTTCGCCGCTGCGATGCTTCAAGCTGGGCCAGGCCATCGGCCGCGCGATCGAGTCGTACCCCAAGGACCTCAAAGTCGTCGTGCTCGGCACGGGCGGGATGTCGCACCAGCTCGACGGAGAACGCGCTGGCTTCATCAACAAGAAATTCGATCTGTTCTGTCTCGATAAGATCGTCAACGAACCCGAGGCTTTAACGCGGTACTCGATTCCGGAACTGGTCCGCGAAGCGGGTGCGCAGGGTGCCGAATTCATTCTCTGGCTGGCCATGCGAGGAGTCCTGCATCGCAAAGTGAGGAAGGTTCACAGCAATTACCACGTCGCCATTTCCAACACGGCCACGGGCTTGCTGGTGCTCGAAAACGCTGCCTGACACATACGTTGCACGCGGTGTGAAGGCCCTTTCTTTCTGTGCGCCGCTCGAAGGAAAGCTGCGTTGGACTGTCAGAGCAAAACGCAGGTCAGAAGTCAGTGAGCGCGCCGCCAGGAAGCGCCGCACGCACGGCATTGAGAACCGCCGCAAGATCGATAATTTCCTGTGCGATGGCTCCCCCGATGGGAGGCAAGAAACCTGCGGCTGCGGCGACCATGCCGATAAGGCTTAGGGTCATTCCGCCAACTGCCGATTGAAGAGCAATACGGCGCATGCGTCTCGCAATGTGGATGAGTTCATCTACTCGACCGAGCGAAGTTTCCAAGACGACCGCATCGGCAGCTTCCATCGTAACGTCATTCTGCGCTCCGAACGCAATACCCACAGTCGCTGCTTGCATGGCAGGTGCGTCGTTGATCCCATCTCCCAGGAACAGCGTCGCTGCCCGGCTCGCTTCATCGCGTACGATCGCGATTTTGTCTTCTGGACTCTTCGCCGAATAGACCTCTGTGATTGCTACGTCCTGGGCCAGCCGGCGGACTTCTTCGTCACGATCGCCCGATACAATTAACACCCGGCTGACTGCATGACGTGGCCCGAGATGTTTCACAAACAATCCACTCTCTTTGCGCGGTCGATCGTGAAACTGACAGGTACCCGCGTATACTCCCTCAATGAAAACAACGCATTCAAGACCAGAGGTAACTGGCGGCAACTGGACATTTGCCTTTCTCACGTTATGGCGGCCCGTAATCCACACCTTCCGCCCGCCGACAACTCCGCTTAATCCTTCACCGGGGCGCTCGTTAATTTCAGAGACCGATTCTGGGACGAGGCCTCTAGCCCTAGCGGCGTCTTGAATCGCTTGGGCCAGGGGATGTTTGGAGTACCGCTCAAGACTACCGACTGTCCCCAAGATCTCTTCTTGCGTAAAACCCGGACCACAAAGAATCTCGGACAATGTGGGTTTCCCGTACGTCAACGTGCCGGTCTTGTCGAAGATCAGCGTACGACAGCGATCAATCTGTTCCAACACTGCGGGATTCTTAATAATGATGCCGTGCCGCGAAGCCAAGGAAATCGCGCCAATGACCGCCACGGGGATGGCAATTATCAAAGGGCAAGGTGTCGCCACAACCACGACAGCCAGAAAGC
>Ga0126373_10003786_pt1 | contig 11400 bp, 6 predicted proteins | sample PanSoiMetPlot_11_FD_92545 | JGI IMG/M metagenome (GOLD analysis project Ga0126373, IMG submission 92545) | Tropical forest soil microbial communities from Panama - MetaG Plot_11 | ecosystem: Environmental > Terrestrial > Soil > Tropical forest > Bulk soil | place: Panama | collected 2016-02-17
CCGAAGCGACGTTTTGTGCAGCAGCTACCGCCTCCATGGGCAGCACGCGAAAATACACAGCGTTGGCGAGCAAATAAATTACGCCGACGGTCACCGTGCCGCCTACAAGCGCGCGCGGAATATTTTTTTGCGGGTCAATAATTTCAGAGCCGGCGAAGGTTAAGTCCATCCAGCCGTCGTAAGCCCAAAGTGCGCCAACCATCGCGGTCAGAAATCCAGTAAGAAGGCTGACATGAAAAGAGGGCGGGAAAAGGGGATGCCCGCTAGGCGGCCGTTTTCCTGCAAATACAAATCCCAGAATCACGACGGCGAGGATCGCTCCAATCTTGAGGGCAGTGAGCACGACTTGCAGTCGGCCTGCTAGGCGCACACCGAGATAGTTGACAAAACTCATGAGCGCGATCGCGGCGGCGGCTATGGGTTGCGCCCACGTGAAGACGAACTCCGAACTATGACTGGTGAATGGAACGGTGAGATGCAAAGTGAAGATAGGCGTGCGCATGCCAGGAAAGAAAAAGCCGAGGAAAATCAGAAAGCCCGCGGCGATGGTGGCGATGGACGCCGGCTTGCCGACAAGGTTGTTCATCCATCCAAAGAGAAATCCCCACACCGGTCCGATGCCACGCCTGAGATAAACGTACGCGCCGCCGGCCTCGGGCATCGCCGCGCCCAGTTCTGCTATGGTCAGCGCACCGAACAGAGAGAGGATGCCGCCAACAATCCAAACGAGGAACACCAGACCAACGGAGCCAGTCGCACGCGTCATCGCGCTGGGCACGAGAAAAACTCCGGTGCCGATGATGTGGCCCACGACCATGGCCATCGTGGCCCACGCGCCCAGCCCCTTCACCAGCTCTAGCTTTTTTTCGCCCATGTTCCTCCGTTCGCCTCTGCTATTGGATTAAGACTTCGGCACCGTAGGTTGTGCGCGTTGCGTGAAGCGGCTCACCAGGGATCCAACGAAAAACGTTACCACTGCGCCGATAAGGAAGTACCACGTATACGCCACGTTCGTGAAATGAAATATGCTCAAGACCGCCGCCAGCCCGGCAAACATTCCGATGAGCGCACCGAGCGCGTTTGCTCCGCGGTCCAAAGTTCCCAACAGAAACAAGCCGAGCAAGCTGCCAAAGGGGAGCGACGCGACAGTTAGCCCGGCCTCGAGCAGCGGCCCCCATTTGACGGATCCGAAACCCATCAACACGGCGCCCCACACCAAGGTCATGCCGCGCGACATGCGCAAGAATTGGCGCGTGTCCGTGCTGCGCCCGCGCAGCTTTGCGAAGTCCAGCACACTCGAAGCCGCAAGCGAGTTCAGCGAGCCGCTGGCGTTAGACATGGCCACCGCCACGATTGAAGCGAGCAGCAAGCCAGCCAGCCCAGCGGGCATTTCGCGCACGAGAAAAAGCGGCAGGATGCGGTCCGTCCTGTCCCCCGGAGCGAGAAGCGGCGTGTGCTGCGCAAACACAAAGAGCAGCACACCAATCAACAGGAAAACGGTGAACTGAGCGAGAACGATCACGCCGCTAGTCAAGAGTGCACGGCTGCTATCACGCTGGCTCTTCGCAGCCAGTAGACGCTGCACGATGGTCTGGTCCGTGCCATGCGTAGCCATGGTGAGAAACGAGCCGCCGATCACTCCGGACCAAAAGGTATATTTGGTGGCGAGGTTCCACGAAAAATCGAGGAATTGGAGCTTTTGACCCGATGCAGCAGCTACCTGCATGACTTCGCTCCAGCCTCCGGGGATGCGGTGCAACAACACAGCGAGCGTGATGCTGCTTCCCGTCATGTAGACGAGCAGTTGCGCAACGTCAGTCCAAATCACGGCTTTCATGCCGCCCTCGAATGTGTAAAGGATGGTTAGAGAAATGACGATCACCACCGCGAGGCGCTCCGACGTTCCCAACACGACGCTCACGACAAGTGCGATTGCTGAAACGCGCACCCCTTCGGCAATAGCGCGAGTGATCAGAAAAGTGGAGGCGGCCACGGCCTGCATTTTTTCGCCAAAGCGCTTCTCTATGAGCGCGTATGCGGTGAGGAATTCTCCACGAAAGTAGCCGGGCAAGAGCAACAGCACAATCAATACGCGCCCGACGAGATAGCCAAACACCAGTTGAATGAACGAGAGATTATCCGCATAAGAAATGGCAGGCGCGCCAATGATCGTGAGGGTGGAGGTTTCGGTGGCCACAATGGAAAAGGCCAGGGCCCACCACGGTGCTGTGCGGCCTCCCAGGAAATATTCGCGCCCGGCTGCCCCCATGTCAGCGGCCGCATCGGCCTGCTGGAGACGCCGGAAGCGCATACCGAGCGCCGTGACGCCGAGAAGGTAGGCGATGACAATCGCCAAGTCGATCGGGTGGATGCGCATCGCGCAGAGATTATAGGGAGGTCTGACGAATTCTTCGCGCTTTTTTCTCGCAGCTGTTTCGGCCTGACAGGTTACTTCAAAACAGCAAATAGGCTGCTATAAGAGTCTGTCCAGAGCTTCACGCGGGCAAGGGACGTGGCAGGCTCTCCCGCTTCCTCAACGTTAGGAAATTGCTGCAAAACGCCGCGGTTGGCGAGCAAGACCCACCGGGCTAGGTAAATTTCGTTCGCGTTGTCGCCGGGGCTTTCAATTAGCACCGTATCCTTGCCAAGCTTCTCCGCTGCCGCGGCCACTACTGGCTCCAAGTATAAGTGCCGGTTTGAAATGTGAACGGCCAGAATGCCGTCGGACTTCAGATGGTGGAAATACAATTCGAATGCCTCGAGCGTTAAGAGATGAACAGGAATGGAATCGCTCGAGAAAGCATCCACGGCAAGCAGATCGAGGTTTTGTGGTGGCTGGCGTTCCAGCGTCAGGCGCGCATCGCCCAGCTCGAAAGAAATGTGTGCCTTCGAGTCCCGCAAAAAAGTGAAGTCCTGCTGTGCGATTCGCACGACCAGCGGATTGATTTCGTAGAACGTGAATTCATCACGTCCGTGGCCATATGCCGCGATCGTGCCGGTGCCTAGGCCAATCACCCCGACGTGCCGCGGACTGCGTGAGGTCAGGGCCGTGAATGCAACTCCAATTCCCGATTCTGGGCCGTAGTACGACACAGGCTGATCGCGCCTCGCCGCGTCGAGAAACTGGAGGCCGTGCGTGATGGTTCCGTTCATGAGCCGGCGGAATCGCAAGTCTTCCTTGGGGCGGGACGGCTCGTCGCCTTTCAAAAGGACCACGTTCGGCGCGGATTCGTCGCTGATGCGCAACACCCCGTAGAAATTTCGAGCCATTTGGTCCCAAGAGGCAGACTCCTCCCGAGCCAGCAAAAAGAGGACTACGATGATTGTTGCAGCCAGACCGTAGAGAACGCGAAGGGCAAGCCGCCAGTTGGGCTGCTGAAAAGGGCTTGCGGGGTCGTTGTGATGAACAAGCACTGCGAGCAGGGCGCAAGCTCCCAGGGCCACGTGCAATTCATAAAATCCCGAAAAAATTCGCGGCGCCAAAAGCGCGACAAACGCCGCTCCCGCAACGCTGCCCAGCGAACTCCAAAAATAAAACGAGGTGAGCTGAGTGGCATCGGGTTTCAGCCGTGCCAGCTCTCCGTGGCAGAACATGCAGCAAAAGAACAACCCGGCGCAGAAAAGAGAAATCAATGCCCATAGCGGAACTGTAAGAGACGGAGACAAGGCGTAAGCCATGCTTCCAAGAAACACTCCGAGCAGCCTCAGAAAAAGCGTGCGATGGTACCAGCGGGTTCCAAAACACAAAATGAAACTCAGCATGTACAGGCTCAGGGGGATGATCCAGAGGAATGGAACCGCGGCTATGTTTTGCGTGATGTGATTGCTAATGGCGAGCAAGAGCGTCGAGCTACAGGCGGGAAGGGCCATCCACAGCGCTCGCGTGTTCCAGCTAGGAGGCGCAGCGCTTGTTTCCTGAGGAGACTTGCTGTTGGTTTCCCGCTGCGAAACTGCGATTATTCCGCACGCAACTGCGAAGGCTGCGTAAGCAAACGACCAGCCCCAACCCTGCCGAGAGATGGATAGCCGTGGCTCGATCAAGACCGGATAAGCCAAAAGGCCCAGCAGGGACCCGGCATTCGAAAGCGCGTAAAAACGATAGACGGCCTCATCTTTCTTTGCACTTGCCAGCCAGGCTTGCAAGAGCGGGCTGGTCGCCGAAAGCACAAAGAACGGCAATCCCACCGCAATCACCAACACTTCTAAAATGTGCAGTGCAGGGTGCTCCGGACCGGTTGGTTTCCAGGAACTCTTTGGCAGAATCGGCAACACCAGCAGGCTTGCGGCCAGGAGCGCAAGATGAATCCATCCCTGCGTGCGCCCGCCCAAACGCCCTGTAAGTAAATGGGCGTAGAGGTAGCCAAGCAACAGAACGACTTGAAAGAACAGCAGGCAGACGGTCCAGACTGCCGCGACTCCTCCAAACCACGGAAGAATGATCTTTCCAATCAGCGGTTCAACCTGGAAGAGAAGAAGCGCACTCAGAAAAATTGTCAGCCCATTCAAGAGATTTGCTGGAGGAATCCGCATGTTTCTCCTGAGCCCGGCGAAGGGGCGGGAGAGATTATACGAAGCGCCGGGCTTCACTCCAGCTTTTTTCTCAGCGTTCGGATTGCGGATTCCGAGCCTGGCTATTCGTAGCGCAGCGCTACGATCGGGTCCACGCGCATCGCCCGTCGCGCCGGAATGTAGCAGGCGCAAAGCGCAACTGCGGACAGCAAAGCGGCAACTCCTGCAAATGTGAGTGGATCGGCTGCGCCAACGCCGTAAATCATCTTGGTAATCAGCCGCGTCAACCCAAATGCGGCGCCGATGCCGATCGCCACTCCGATCAAGGTCATTCTCATTCCTTGCCCTAGAACCATTCGAAGCACATCTTCGCTCGATGCTCCCAGCGCCACGCGCACGCCGATTTCATGCGTTCGCTGCCCGGTCAAGTAGGAAACCACGCCATAAATCCCGATGGCGGAGAGCACGAGTGCAAGCGCGGAAAACACGCTCAGAAGAAGCATGGTCAGCCGTTGCGTGGAGATGGAGCGCGCCACAATCTCTTCCATCGGCTGCACATCATAAACGACGGCGCTCGGGTCCACTTTTTCCGCTGCCTGGCGAATGGACGCCGCTAGGCCAGAGGGCGATCCTCCGCTTCGCGCAACATATTGCCCGCCGTTGGCAAGCAGCGGCCAGAACTTGTCCGGAATTTGCCAGACCGGGAGATAGAGCTGAGCCTCGAGGCCTTCATGTTCGCGAGCGCCGAGGCCCCAGTGCTGAACGTGTCCCACGACGCCTACGATTTCCGGCTGCATCTCGAGCAATCCGAGGTTGATCCGTTTTCCGATGGGGTCTTCGTTCGGGAAAAATTTACGGGCCAGACTCGCATCGATTAGCGCCACGGAGGGAGAATGCTCGCTATCTTGCTCGGTGAAAGCCCGCCCGCGTATTACGGGAATTCGCATGGCCCGGTGATAATCGGTGTTCACCAGATAAAACAACGCGAAGGTCATTTCATTTTCGTGCTGGGGTTTTGGCTGGCCTTCGCGCCAAAAAGGCAATTCGGAATCCCCGGTCATGGGGAGCGAACCGCCCATCAATGAGACTCCTTCAATTCCGGGAATGCTTCCCAGTTGCGCCAACTTTGCGCGGTACTTGGCGCGCAGTTGGTCTGCAGTCACGTTAGGATCAGCGGTCGAAGAGATTTGGAACGTCAGAACGTTGTGTGCGTCGAAACCTGGATTGACGTTCCAGAGCGCTGAGAGGGTGCGAATCATCAGGCCTGCGCCTATGAGCAGCACCACGGCCATGGCCATCTCGAATGCGACAAACACGCTTTGCATGTGGTGGCGCGCGCCGCTCGCCCCCCTCCCCCCTTCCTTTAGGGTGTCGTGCATGTCGGGACGCATGGCTTTGATTGCAGGAACCAGCCCGAACGCGATTCCAGTAAGAAGAGAAATGCCAAACGTGTAAAAGAGCACATGCCCGTCGAGAGAGACTTCTTCCACGCGGGGAAGCGTTCCCGGCAGCGCCGCAAGGATTACTTTTGTCCCTAGAATTGCGAGACCAAGTCCGATGCAGCCGCCAGCGATTCCCAGTAACACACTCTCCGTGAGCAACTGACGAACCACACGGAAGGGGCCGGCCCCCAGCGCGGAACGGATAGCAAATTCGCGGCTACGCCCCGTAGATCGGGCCAGAAGCAAGTTGGCAACATTGGCGCACGCAATCAGAAGAACAAAGCTGACGGCGCCGAGCAAAACCAGCAAGATTCCTCGAACATCCCCAACCACATCAGTCTTAAGGGGCACCAGCGCGACGCCGGAGCCCTTGTCAGCTTCCGGAAAGGCCGCTGCAAGATTTTCAGCCACGCGGTCCATGTCTCCGCGTGCTTGTTCGATGCTGACGCCGGGTTTGAGCCGCCCGATGGCGGTCATGCCCATGCCGATCCGCCGGTCGCGAAACGTAGGATCATTCCACTGGCCGATGGGGACAAAAACATCTGTGAGGCTGAACCCCGTGATGTTCCCTTGAGTGACGCCGATGACAGTGTAAACCTTGCCGTTCAGCGTAATGCTTCTTCCAAGGATATCGGGCGAGGATCCAAATTTGCGTTTCCAGATTCCATCACTGAGGATGGCCACAGGACCCGCGCCGGGGACATCTTCCTCAGGTCGGAAATTGCGCCCAAGCAGCTGCTTCAAGCCCAAAGCTGGAAGGAATTCTGCTGAAATCATATGCGCGTGCAAGCGCTCAGGCTCTCCTACACCAGTCATGTTGAAATCATCTGAGCGAACGGCACCTAAATAAGCAAACGAGTGGTTACCTTTTTGCCAGTCGAGGAAGTTTGGGTAAGTAATGGAGCTTTGCTGAAAAGTTGCTGTTCTCGCGTAGACAGCCACAAGTTCGTTGGGGTTCGGAAATGGCAGGGGGTTCAAGAGCACTCCATTCACCACCGAAAACAAAGCGCTATTCGCGCCGATGCCGAGCGCAAGAGTCAACACCGCGACCGCGCTGAATCCCGGGTTTTTCCAAAACACGCGAAGCCCATAGCGCACGTCTTGCCAGAAACTGTTCATGGTTCACCCCCAGGCAATGGACGTACCCGTAGGGCACGCCGTCTTAGGGGAGGTACGCAAACATTGCAGGATTTGTTCCCGGAAGTAATTCAGCTTGTTATTTTGCCCCGCGTTGCCTTTCATTCATACCGCAGCGCCACCATGGGGTCCACCCGCATCGCCCGCCGGGCAGGGATGTAGGTCGCCAGCATCGTGACTGCAGCCATGGCCATCGGCACGATGAGGTAGAGGCCCGGCTCTTGAATCTGCAAATCATAGAACATGGCTTCAAAGGCTTTCGGTAGCGGCAGCGCCATCAGGAGTCCGATAGCCGCTCCCATCGCCGTCATTTTCAACCCCTCCCACAACACCATGCGGAGCACTTGAGGGCTTGCGGCCCCGAGTGCCACGCGGATACCGATCTCGTGCGTCCTTTGGCTGACGGAATAAGCCACCAGACCGTAGATCCCGATAGCAGCCAGAAGCAGGGCGAGCAAAGCGAAGCTTCCCAGCAAACGCTCGAAAATCGGGTCAGCGCCTGCCTGGCCTTCAATCACCGCGGACATGCTCATCACGCGGAGCAGGGGAAGCTCAGCGTCCACCTTCGCAACGGCGTCACGCAGTGCCGGAATTAGGCTGTCAGGATCGGAGCTTGTCCGCAGCATAAGAGAAAACGAGGCGATCGGCCGCTGTAACATCGCCTCATAAACCTGCGGCTCCTCGCGAGCCGCTTCGGAATAAGTTTTCGTGTTGGCCACTACGCCGACGATTTCGCTCCATTCCGGCGACGGGCCGCTTACATCCAGCCGAATCTGCTTCCCAAGCGGTTCCTGGCCCTTTAAGTGGCGCTGTACGAATTCCTGGTTAACCACGACGACGCGCTGCGCGGAAGCGTCGTCTCTTTCTGTCAACTCCCGGCCGCGCAGCAAGGGAATGCCCGCCGCCTGAAAGAATTCTGGCGTAACCACAAAGTCGAGGGTATTGAGCCGCTGGTTCGCCGGCAATTCCGGCTGGCCTTTGATTAGAAAGGTGACTTTGCCAGGTCCGGTAGCCGGCAGATCGGACGAAGCTGCCACGGCCTCGGCATTTGAAATCTCTCCCAGACGAAGCAGCGCATTTCGCACGAAGGCCGCTTGCTGTGCAGCATCTTTATACTGCGTGCTATCGAGAGTCACCGCGGCAGTGAGGAGATGGTCTGTCCGGAAGCCAAGGTTCTGGTGGTGAATAGCGGAAAGACCGCCGATGAGCAGCCCGCTCCCCACCAGGAGAAACAGCGCCAGCGCGATTTCTGCGGTAACCATCGCGGTCCGCAAGCGGCTGTGTGAGCGGCCCGCCGACGCTGTGCGGCTTTCGTCCTTAAGGTTCTTGTTGATATCGGCTCGCGATGCGTTCAGCGCCGGTACCAAACCGCACAACGCTGCGGAAGCCACAGAGATGGCCAGGGCGAACAGCGCCACGTTCCAATCCAGGTTTATGGGTACAGAGCTGATGTATTCGTTGAAGTTCATGGTTGCCCGGACAAAGTTGATTCCCCAATAAGACAACAGGAGGCCCGCCCCGCCTCCAAGAAGGGCAATCACCAGCCCTTCTGCCAACAATTGCCGAACAATCCGTAGGCGCCCGGCTCCGAGCGAAATGCGAATTGCGAGTTCCTTCCGGCGTCCCGTGGCGCGCGCCAGCAGCAAACCGGCCACGTTGGCGCAGGCAATCATTAGGACCAAGCCCACAGCAGTCATCAGCACCTTAAGCCCGCCGCGAACGTTGAAATTTGCGATCAGGTAGTCCTGCAGGGTGCGCACCGCCGCACCCCAGCCTTTTTCCGTCTGCGGGAAATCTTGCTCGGCTCGGTGCGCGAGCGTGGCCATCTCCGCACGCGCCTGCTCGACAGTCACATCAGGCTTCAACCGCGCATATGCAGTGAGCGGTCGGTCTTTCCGCGCAGTTTCGGTCTGATCCGCTGCAGTAACAACCAGCGGTGTCCACAACTGCGCTATAAAACCTATCATGCGAAAATTCGTGGGCATCACGCCGACCACCGTATAGTCTTCTCGGTCGAGACGGATCGTGCGTCCGAGGAGAGAAGGATCGGAGCCGAAGCGCCGCTCCCACAACTGGTGGCTCACGAGGACGACATGCTCATGTCCGGGCTGATCTTCTCCGTCCGCAAAAGTCCGCCCAAACTGAGGGTTGACGCCCAGAACTCTGAAGTAGTTTGGCGATATAGCGGCAGAGCGAATCGCCTCGGGCCTGCCTGTCGAAGTTGGCTGGCCGTTTGCGTCCAAGCCCTGGCCGGTCAAGCTGACGGTGCGATATTCATCGGCTGCAGCCAGGTCCGCGAACACTTGATTTGCCTTGCGCCACGCAAGATAGTTGGGCACGGAAATGCCTTGCAGATCAGATTGGAAGGTGGCAACTGGGTTGACGCCACAAATTACAGCGATGCGGCTCGGCTCGCGCCCCGGCGGACGCCGCAGCAAAAACGCGCTCACCAGGCTGAACATCGTGGCGTTCACGGCGATGCCTAGCGCCAAAGTAAGAACTGCAATCGCTGCGAAGCCCCGGCTTTTGCTTAGAGTCCGTGCGGCGAACGTGAAGTCCTGCATCAATCCGTCGAGAAGCGACACGCCCCGCGACTCGCGGCATTCTTCCTTCGCACGCTCCACGCCGCCAAACTCAATGCGCGCCCGCCGCAGCGCTTCTTGCCGCGACACTCCGCTGCTCACCAAGTCCTCCGCGAACGCCTCGATATGGAAGCGCAACTCCGCGTCCATCTCGCTTTCCATCCGCGAGCGCTGCGCCAGCGCCCGCATCCACGACCGAATTCGGCTCCACATCCCCATACTTCAACCTCACACTTCCTCAGGCGTGCTTTGCAAAATCCCAGCGATCACGTCCGCCATGCGGTTCCACTTTTCGGCTTCGGTTTGCAATTTGCGTTTGCCGGCTGCCGTCAGCCGGTAGTATTTCGCTTTGCGCTTGTTTTCCGACTCGCCCCATTCGCTCGCGATCCAGCCCTGATGTTCCAGTCGGTACAACGCGGGATACAGCGAGCCCTGTTGAATTTCCAGCCGGTCTTTCGAAATTTGCTGGATGCGCAACAAAACGCCGTAACCGTGCAAGGGCCCTAGCGACACGGCTTTGAGAATCAGCATGTCCAGCGTCCCCTGCAAAAGCTCCATTTGCTTTTTGTCCACGAGCCACTCTCTCCTAGACGCACTAGGAATCTACTCCCCGTCTCCTAGACTGTCAAGGAGAAAGAAGGCTGCGGCGAAAGCGTGAAAAATGATCTGATTTAGCTCAAAGGTAGAATTGCGAAAGAGGAGGTACTTCAGGAATCCGAACCAGGCCAGTCAAGTACGTTACGAATCGATATGACGATCTCTCTCATTCGGATTTTCAACGCAACCATCAACTCCCCGGAATCTTCAATCTCTCCCAGAAATTCGCCCCACTCGTTCGTCTTGAGCGCGACGAAACTCTTGCGGAAGTTCCAGAGTGTAACCCTGACGCCTCGGCGAAAAACCGCAGGCAGGCTCGCGTCCAACAACTGCCCAGTAATCCTCAAACGGTTGGCGTCCCGGCGGTTTTCGATGAGAAGGTCGAGCTCAAGAGAATCCGCTCGATACAGCAGGTGTCTTTGAGGATGTGTCGAGGACCTGGCCCCGCGTGCCGCCGCCCCAAAACTGTCGAACAGAAGCTCAACCTGCGGTGGTTCGCGGCGGCTGTGCCTGTTTTTCAAACGAACCGGACGATCAGCTGATGATGTCCGGACATTCGGGCGCTTCTGCTGGGCCAAGCGCATCGTTCTGGATCCGCCTCTTCTGTAGTGTCCTAAGCCAAAGGTTCGCCGCAGAGAATGTCTAAACCTCCGCGCGTCCCCCTCTCGAAATGTACGAACTCCTGAGACACTCGCATAAACTGCTGCGGCTTCAAAAATGGCCCTGGTTCCTTGAAATGGGGTGTTTGGCAGCTAGTTAACCTGAGAAAGGCCCACTCTGTCAAGTGAGGATTAGCCATTTGCATTGACGCATTTTCCTTGGAGTTGTGCCCTCTGCCCTCATGGCAGGAAGATCCGATAAATGTTCCGCCGCACGCTGGACTGTGTGAAGGAATAGAAAGAAAGGAAATCGTCGCCTCGCTCCTGAGAGCGCGTTCCTGAATCAGGTGCTTCAGGGTAGCTCCCTCGAGCAGTTCCATTACGATAAACGCGCGGCCACCGTCTTCTCCGACGTCATGAATCGTACAAATGTTGGGATGGCTCAATGCCGATGCCGCTTGAGCCTCGCGCTGGAAGCGGGCCAAGCCTGGGGGTCGTGGGCGACATTCTCCGGCAGGAATTTCAGCGCCACGA
>Ga0126373_10003787_pt1 | contig 11399 bp, 9 predicted proteins | sample PanSoiMetPlot_11_FD_92545 | JGI IMG/M metagenome (GOLD analysis project Ga0126373, IMG submission 92545) | Tropical forest soil microbial communities from Panama - MetaG Plot_11 | ecosystem: Environmental > Terrestrial > Soil > Tropical forest > Bulk soil | place: Panama | collected 2016-02-17
AAATACCGGATCGGTGCGCAGCTCGGTGCCGAGTCCGCGCTCGCTTAGTTTCACATCCGGCCGCCCTGGATCCGTGTCGCGATTGGGAATGCCGGTCGCAGCTCGCTCGCCGCCTCCCCGCTCGAAAACACGCAATAGATTTCCGGGCAGCGAGACCTCCCAGCGCTCCAATGGATCGAGATAGGGAAGCACACCCTCGCTGCGCGTTAGATCCGCGGGCGGTTCTGGATAATTGGTCAGGCGCTGCGGGATCCCGCCAGCCGAATAGCTTTCCCCAAATCGCGCGTCTTTGTAAGGAAAAGCCCCGTTGTTGTAGAGCGCGGCCTCCCACAGCATCGCACCCGTGGTCATCATACTGGTGCGGACGTTGAAGACTTCTTTCGCGTGGCAGCCTGCCGATCCGCACGTCTCTCGCGCCACGCGCAGATCGCCGGGATTGACGAACTGGATGTACTCTTTCGTTTCCTTCAACCATTGCGTGTAAGGCCGGACGGGATTCGCCGAGCTGCGCCACAATTCAGGAAGGCTCGGCTTCGGGTGCGCCTTCTTCTTCGCATCGTCATAGCCCGCGTCGCCTTTTTTTGCGCCAGCCGGTGGCATCGCGCCCGCATTCCCGCCGTGACAGTCGATGCAGGCCAAGTGAACGGTACCGGTTGGATGCATCGTAGCCGAATCCGTCTGACCATGACAGGACACGCAGCCAGAACTCATCGCGGTCGCGTCGCTCTGCGATTGTCCCCAGAGAATCACGCATGCGCACACCACCCCCACTGCGAGCGGCACGGCGACGAACGCTCTCTTAGAACCGGAAACGGACATTTACGAAAGCCGACAGCAAAGTTCGATTGGTGGAGAAATCGCGCAGTCCCTGGAAAGGAGCCAGCGCATTCACACCCGTCGTGATCACCATGTTCTCGGAAAGCGGCGGCCGATAGCGGAAACCAATTCCAGAATCCGCGCCGATCCCTGCATGAATGTTCGACTGGAAAAGCAGCAGCTCGATCGGCTCCGTCCGCGCGAATCGCAGCAGATTCAAGTTGACGAACCCGCGCAGCTTCGGCGTGATGTCGAGGTCCACTCCCGCATTGTAGACGAACAAGCCCGGATTGACGAAGTTCGCCTGGCCTTCCGTTTTGCTTGTCCGCAGGTCGGGTACTAGGCTTCCATCGTTCACCAGCCCGACGCCGGTGCTCGTGAGCCGGATCCCCTCGCGATCCCAAAAGCTGAAGGTGCCGCCGGCAAAATTCGGACTATCGAAGATGCTATCGAATCCTCGCGCAGTTCCGTCGCGCGGGTTCTTATCGCCGGATGCGTAGAAGAACGATACGCGGTAGCGCAGCCAATCCCGGTCGAGCGATAGCTCCGCGGCCGCCATCTGCGCGTTGATGTTCACGCGCCGACCGGCGATCTCGTTGAACTTGTCGGTCCCGAGCACTTGATAGAACGCGTGCGTGAGATTAAGTTTGCCGAAGTGCCCATCGCCGGCGACCCCGTAGTAATAGGCACGGATCGAGTGCGGCACTACGCTGCCCACCGGCGCGGGCCGCACGAGAAAATTATCCCTGTCATACTGCACCGACGGATCGTCCTTGTCGTAGTGAAAGCTGGCCTCGATCGCATACCCCGGCACAAAAAAATCGTGACGGTAGATATTCGCAATCATCACCTGCTGATTGCGGTACGCCATCGAGTTTAAGCCGCTGTTCGTGTCTTTTTCGAGCATCGCGAAATAAGCGAGGTTGAACTGATACCTGTTCGAATCGAGCGTGCCGAAGAGCCGCACTCCCGGTTCCTCGTCCGAGAAGATAAATCCGCGAAAATCGCTAGTGAAACTCTGGATGCCCGCGCGAACCGCGATAAAGTCGTATTGATAGCCCAGATCCTTCAGCTTCACCTCACCGAAGGCTTCCTGCAGACCCAGGCGGCTGTCGAAACGCGTCGTGCCTTTCCGTACGTCGAAATTGACGATTCCGTTCTCCCGCGTCCAAAGGTAATTCGCGTTCACCTCCGGTGTGATCTGAATGCGCCAGTCCGCTGGCCGATACGCCGTGTCGCCATGAAACAGATCGAAGGAGAACGCCAGATTCTCGATCAGGAAAAATTGTCCGAACCGGCCGAAGAACTGCGATGCTCCCCCGCTCGCCGATCCAAGTCCGCTCGGCACCGGCAGCCGTCGTCCGTCCGCGAAAGTGTCGCTCGAGAAAGTGAAATCAAGAAAGATCTGATTTCCCAGGATCGGGTAATCACCTTTCAGTTTGTTCCGGTCGTAGGGATCGTAGGGATGGCCTTCCGCGTACGGTCCCTCGGAATTGGCGTAGCGGCGATAGCCAGCGGGAAAATCGTACCCCCAACGATTCGGGATCTCCTGGAAGACTCTCGCTTCCGGCGGCAAAGTTTCGGCGGAAGGCGCGATGTCGACTGCGACCTCCACGTTCGAGCGCAGAATCCGGCCGGCCGTCGAACCGGACGGCTCTGCAAGAGCAGGAGGCGCCATCGGTCCGAGATCGGGTAATCGCGGAAGCTCGCGGACGCTTTCAGGAATCGGCGCTACGATCTGCATCTTCAACATCAAAGTCACAGCCTCGCCTGCCACAACGCGAACGCTGCTTTCTTCCAAAGGCAAGAATCCCTCGCGAGCGATCTTGAGATGATAGCTGCCCGGCGCGAGATCGAGGAACCGGAATGAGCCGTCTCCATTCGTCAGTGTGTCGAGCGTTCCGGTAGAGTCGGTCGATTCGAGCATAATCGTCACGCCACCCAGTCCGAGACCTGGTTCCGTCGCGACGATCCCTACAACTGCGCCCCTAGCCGGCTGAGCCTCGCGTGGAAGCCGCTGCGCCGGTTGTGCAACACCAAGCGCCGTGCTTTCCAGCAAAAGCATGGGTGCGAGCATCCATTCCGCGATTTTCAGTCTGCAGCCCAAAGGCCTGATTGGCGCCCCTAACAAGTTTTGCCGCTTGCGGTAAACAGGAGCGTAGCACATTGTCACGTTCCAACAGGTTTGCGATTCCCAGAGACTGCAACGCCTCGCGGGCATGTGTAACGGTTAACTCGCCCGCTGCCCGTTACAGTCGCATCCAACAATTAGGAGAGAACAATGTCGAGGAGAACAAGCCGTGTCGTCTTTCCCTATGTGATGGTTTTTGCAGCGCTGCTGAGTTTAATCGCAGGCTTCGGCATGATGGCAGGGATGCGTGGATGGGAGATCGCAATGTGGGCCATCGGAACCTGCCTGGTCGTGGGCCTGATCATCTTTACCTTTTTTGAAGTGCGGCGTCTGGCGGGAATTTCCCTTAGCAGTGAACAATTGGCGCGCGACGAGGCCGAAGCGGATCGTATGACCGTTGTAGTGGTAGAAGGACCTACCGGTGATCCTGTTCCGCACCACGAAGATTACGTTGAAAGTGCTGGGTTCGACCAGGGCCAACTGACATCCCGCACGCCGGAAGGAACACCCTTCATCGAAGATTTTTTGAACAGATGGCGGAAGGCGGAGCGTCGTCGTGCCTAGTTGGTCTCCGCCCAATAGCGCGCGTTTCGGTATTTAGTAAATCCGCCGCGTTATGTCGAAACCCAGATACAAATGCGACGGTGTATCGGCGCTCGGTCTGCTAAGAAAAGTCGCCTCAGTTCCGGCCCGCTGCGAAACCGTCGCACCTGGATTGTTGCTGAAACCGAACGTGAACGCGTGACGATAGATCTTCTTTTGAATTCCGAACGCAAACGCCGGCCGGTGGATGCCAAGTTCAGGCCCGTTGACGAAAGTTGGAATGATCTCGCCCACCAGTGCCACGGTCGGACGAACATCCACGGCGAGCCCGAACCCCGTCGAGAAGGCGTTGATGCCGCGTGTATCGCGAATCGAGCTCGAATCCAGAGATCCCATTAACAACTCTCGATCGTTGAACGACATTGTCGGAACGACGTAAAACTGTGCCCGCGAAGTGATGCTGCGCGAAAAAATCCCTTCGATGTTCTCTGTGTAATTCTTTTTGAAATTATCCTGGCCCTCCACCGAAACGCGCACCGCGAAATTGAACGGCGCTCCGCGATGTTCGTCCAGGACGTTGTACGCCGCCATCAATTGAATCGGCCGATCGAGAAATGACGGCGACCGCCAAACGTCCACCGAAAGCCTGTCCGTAACGCCGTAGCGGAAGCCGAACGATGAGAGAGAGAAATTATCCAGCCCGAACAATTCCGCTCCGCGCGACGCGCCCTGCGTCGCCGGATCGTACGCGAAGCGATGCGTGAAGTTTACCGTCAGGCTGTTCTGATCCACTGCGCGTCCGGTCGGCAGCGAAAATAGCATATCGTCGCCCGGATTGTAGACTTTTTGTTTCTCTTGCGGATTACGATTGCTCAGAGTCGAACCGGACTGAACCGCCAAGCTCTTTACATATCGCGCCAGTGTATCTATCTGAACGTCCGTGAGCTTTCCGGACCAGGCTGGCATGTTGCCGCCTTTACCGTTCCGGATGATCGCCGCGATGTCCTGTTCGCTCTTCGAGTGTGCCGCGCTGATTAACTCGGGCGCTCCCTCTCGAGGATTCCCGCGCCCGTCCGGACCATGGCAACTTACGCACGCCTGCCCGAACAGTTCTTTCCCCGCGGACCTGCTCGCTTCCGCGGCGTTTGTCTCCAATCCAGCCGGGCGTACCGTGCCGGCAGCAACATCGACGACGTACTGTTTCCCTTCGACATTAAGCAAAACCGTGCCATGTGATGAATCTGCGTACGCTGCCGCTGGTGCGGTGTCGTTCGCCCTCCCTGAAACAGCACCACAGGCAATTGCGAACAGAAGCGTCTGTACGACGCGAGTACGTAAGAACATACGAACGTTAGACGGGCTACCCGCACTTATGAAGTTGCGAGCTTGTAAGAAGAAGGTAAATTTGCGACGCTACACGCGCGTTACTTCGAGCCCTTTGCCGATCGCGAAGGTGATCGATTCCACGCCGGCCTGTGCGCGCACGTGCTTTACGTAGTCCCAAAGCGAATGCGAGAGGATATTGTCGGCGACCACTATCCCTCCGCGGCGCATTGGAAGCATATCGAAGAAGCGAATGTAGTCTTCCTTCTCGCAGTCAATGAGTGCAAGGTCTAGTTCTGTCTGACACGGAAGAACGTCGGCTGCGTCGGCTAGGACAAAATCGACCACGGCATCCAGCTGCAGTCGCGCTAATGTTCCTCGTGCGTCCGCCTGCCTCTCGGCTTCCATCTCGATGGAAATCAGCCGCCCGCCAGTTTCCCGCGCCGCCGACGCCAGCGCGATCGTCGAGATCCCAGTCGATCCGCCGATTTCGATTATCTTTTTAGCGCCAACGCCCGCGGCGAGCGCGGCCAGAAACTCGGCGCTGGGCGGCTCCAGGTTGCGATGCCTCTGCGTCTGGGGCACACCGGCTCGGTCCTGTTCCAGTTTTCGATTCCAAAGTCGCGCGATTTCGTCGCGTTCCGAGCGGGCAAGCATTTATCGCACCATTCTACCAAGCGCCCCCTGATGCACCAATCTCACACTGCGGCCGCGCGGACACATATTGTTCATAATCTGAGACTTGCGGGTTAGGTTCGTTTTTGCAAATTCATGGAAACGCCTGTGGGAAGCGGTGTTATTATGGCTACAGAATGTCAATGCTCTCTCCCAGACTGCAACTCAAGGTCTCGCAGAAGCAGATTTTGACGCCCGGTCTGGTGCAGATGGTGACAGTCCTCCAGCTGAACCGCCTGGAGTTGAAGGACATGATCACCCAGGAGATTGCCGAGAACCCGGTTCTCGAGGAAACAGCCGACGGCGTCGAGGAGCTGACGCCGGAGGAAGTCCAATCCATTCTCGAGCGCGAGCGTGAGGCAGAACCGTCAGATCAAACGATCCTGGAAACCGTGAACGGAGCGGCAGCCCCGGAAGCCGAAGCGCTCGGCGAGGTTGGCGATTTTGAGACCGTGCCCGCGTTTGAGCCGGACGGCGCCGCGCCGCCCGCGACTGAACCTGTCGCAACGGCAACCGTCCCCGAAACTGAGAATCCCGAGCAGAAAACCGAGAAAGATCCGTTCGACGAGATCGACTTCGGGACATTTTTCGACGACTATCTCGATCCCGGCTATAAGAGCCCCGCCTCCGAATCTGTCGAAAAGCCCTCCTTCGAAACCTTCCTTTCCTCCCCCGTCACGCTGGCCGATCACCTCCATTCGCAACTCAGCGTGCTGGTGATGCCGGACGAAGTGCGCGACGCGGCTGCGAACATTATCGGCAATCTGGACGAGAACGGTTATCTCACGGCCACGCTCGAGGAAATCGCCGAGAGCGGCCAGCACACCCTGGAGGAAGTGAACCAAGGCCTTAGGATCGTGCAATCGCTCGATCCGGCCGGCGTGGGCGCGAAAGACGTCCGCGAGTGCCTGCTGCTCCAACTCGAGAGCCGGAACGGCAAGGGCGGTGTCGCTTGGCAAATCGTTTCTAATCACCTGAAGCTGGTTGAAACGCGCCAGCTCAAAGAAATCGCCAAACAGTTGGGCCGCCCGCTAGAGCATGTGCAGATCGCGCTCGATGTTATCCGTCACCTGGATCCCTATCCTGGCCTGCGCTACTCCGGCCCCGGCGCGCGCCAAGTGGAACCCGATGTCTACATCTTCAAAGAGGGCGACGAATACATCATCCAGCTCAACGACGACGATCTGCCGCAACTGAGGCTGAACGCGCAGTACCGCAAGATGCTGGACCGCGATCAGGAACCAAGCAAGGAAATCCGGAACTATGTGAAAGATCGCTATGCGGCCGCGATCCAGCTCATCAAGAACATCGAACAGCGCAAGCAGACCATCATGAAGGTGTGCCAGTCCATTGTTCGACGGCAGTTGGAATTTCTGGAACACGGCATCGATCAGCTCAAGCCGATGATGATCAAGGAAGTGGCCGAGGAGATCGGCGTACATCCCTCGACCGTGAGCCGCGCAGTTGCCAGCAAGTACGCCGACACACCACAAGGTGTGTTCGAGCTGCGGTATTTCTTCTCCGAAGCTGTGCAGGGCATAGCCGGAAGTGCCACGCCGCTGCTGATCTTGAAGCGTCGAGTCAAGAAAATGATCGAGGAAGAAGACTCCCAGCATCCACTTACCGACGAGCAGATCACGGCGCGGCTCAAGGAGGAAGGTATCGACGTCACTCGCAGAACGGTTGCCAAATACCGTGAAGACATGAAAATCCCGTCCACGCATCAGCGGCGGGTTCGTAACTGAATCCTTCTCGCTTCAGAGTGCCACAGGAGGCCATGGCCGCCTTGTTGGAACAGAATTGCCCCCACGCGCTTTCGTTGGCGCGAGTCACCGAGGAGAAGTGACCATGAAAATCAGCTATACAGGAAGGCACGAAGCATTTCCGTCGAAAGCCCGCGCGAAGTTCGAAGCCAAGCTCCAGAAGCTTTCTAAGATGATCGACCGCAGAGGCGAAAAAGAAATCCACGTGATCTTGAGCCAGGAGCGTTTTCTGCAAAAGGTCGAGATAACCGTCAACGTGTGGGATCACGCAATGGTCGGCATCGGTTTGGACACCGATCTGGAGGTCGCAGCCAACGACGCCTTGGAAAAACTAGAGAAACAGGTCCTGAAACTGCGTAGCAAGTGGCGCGATACGAAACGCCATAAAGAAAAAGGCGCGCAACCGGGTCCATTGCTCGTAGAGGCCCCAGCGCCAGCCCGTCCGGCGAAGAAAGCCAAAGCCTCCTCATCGAAGCGCACTAGCGGCGCCGGCCAGTCCGGCCGAATAAAAATCTTCCGCGTTAACCACAACAACGGAAGCAAACCGATGACCTTGGAAGAAGCGATGCTGGAAATGGACGATTCCCAGGACTATATGGTTTATCGCGATGCGCAGACCGAAAGGGTCCAGGTGCTCATGCGCCGTCCCGACGGGCATTTTGACCTCATCGAGAGCTAGTGCCAAAACGTATCGGTGAGCAGACCGATTCGAAGCGTGCTGAGCTGGTTATTGTTACCGGTCTGAGCGGTGCGGGCAAAGCCACTGCTCTAAAGGCCCTTGAAGATCTGGGCTACTACGCGGTTGACAACCTCCCCGTTGAACTGCTCCCCAAGTTTGCCGAGTTGGCAAAGGATTCGGCGAACGTGCGGCGCGCCGCGCTGGTCATCGACATCCGGGAAGGCCAGAATCTGAAGCTCTTTCCGGCTATCTTCCAGCGGCTGAAGCGGCGCGTGGCCGCTAGTATCCTCTACTTGGAGTCCGACGAGCGCACCTTGATGCAACGTTTCAGCGAAACGCGCCGCCCCCATCCGCTGGGCACCGAATCGTCGGTGCTGAAGAGCGTCCGCACTGAGCGCGAGCGGCTGGCGCCGATTCGCAAAGTGGCCGACCACATCATCGATACTTCCAAGTTCAACGTTCACGAGCTGCGGAGCGTCATCGAAGACAAATTTCGCGACGGCAACGAACAGTCTCAGATCCGCATCGACATCAACAGCTTTGGCTATCGCCATGGTGTGCCTCCCGATAGCGACCTCATCTTCGACGTTCGTTTTCTCCCGAACCCGAATTACATACCCGAGTTCAAAAATCTGAGCGGACGGCATCCCCGGGTCGCGCGCTATATTCGTTCGTTCCCGCAGACCCAGGAGTTCATCGACCGCATTTCCGAGCTATTGGTCTATCTGATCCCGCACTACATCCGGGAAGGGAAAAGCTACCTGACGATCGGATTCGGTTGCACCGGCGGACATCACCGCTCGGTGCTGATTGCAAGCGAAATTCGCAAGCGTCTGTCACGCGCCGGGTTCAAAGTCAAAGAAACCCATCGCGACATCACACGCTGAACGAACGCCCACTTTGGCCTGCTACTAGCGTTTTAGCGATTCACCCGCGCGATCGGAATCCTGTGCGAGACTGAACGGCATATGGCAATTTGGCTCTCTGAAGCCGACGTGCGCGCGCTGATTTCGATGAGCGAGCTCATTGAAGCAATGCAAGGCGCGTTGGCCGCCTACTCGAGCGGCAAAGTGAATCAGCCGGTTCGAACCGTAATCCAGGCGCCCGGGGGCATTTTTGCTACGATGCCGGCCTATCTCGGCGAACCCTCTGCGATGGGCGCGAAACTCGTCACCGTCTTCCACGAAAATGAGTCGAAAGGCCTGCCCTCCCATCTCGGAACCATCCTGCTGCTTGACCCTGCTACGGGCGCGCCGCAGGCAATTCTCGACGGCCGCTTTATCACCGAGGTGCGAACCGCGGCGGTCTCGGCGGTCGCCGCGAGATCTTTGGCGCTCGAACAGTCGCGCTCGCTCGCCATCATCGGTTCGGGCGTCCAGGCCCGCAGCCATGTTGAAGCACTGACGCTCGTTCGCAACTTCGACGACATCCGCTGCTGGAGCCCGACTGCTTCAAAGCGCGACGAATTCGTCGCTGCTTCGCAGAGTCATCCGATTCGGGCGGTCGAGTCCGCCGAACAAGCCATCCGTGCCGCGGACGTCATCGCGCTGGTGACGTCCTCCTCGACTCCCGTCATCGAAGACGCTTGGGTCAAGCCAGGCGCTTGCGTCATCTCCGTCGGAGCCTGCTTGCCCAGCCAGCGTGAGATGGATCCCGCACTGGTTGCGCGCGCCCGATTGATTGTCGATTCGCGCGCTTCAGCGCTCAAGGAATCCGGCGACATCGTCCAAGGAATTCGCGAAGGCCGATTCACGGCGGATCACATCGCCGCCGAGCTGGGAGAGGTTGCCGCACGGCCCGAACTCGGGCGGAAATCGAGCCACGAAGTAACGATTTTCAAATCTCTTGGGCTGGCAGTGGAAGATGTTGTCGCCGCGGACCTCGCCTTCCGCCGAGCCTGCCAGGCTGGGAAAGGTATTCGCATTGAATAAATCGTATGACGCGGTCGTAGTCGGCGCGGGAGTTTTCGGTTCATGGATCGCGTATCATCTGCGGAAAAGCGCGCGATCCGTTGCCTTGCTCGATCAATACGGTCCGGCCAACAGCCGCGCCAGCTCGGGCGACGAGTCGCGCATCCTGAGAATGGGATACGGCGCCGACGAAGTCTACACGCGCTGGGCGCTGCGTTCGCGCGAGCTCTGGATGGAGCTATTTGATTCCTCTGGCCGTCCGGAACTTTTCCAGGAGACCGGTGCGCTGTGGACTCCCACCCCTACCGATCCACGCGGCGCCGCAACGCGTGCAACGTTCGAGAAATGCGGCGTGGAGTTCGAGGACGTCAGCATGGCCGAACTTCAATACCGTTTCCCACAATTCCTGTTCGACTCGGAGCGCGCCGCAATATTTGAGCTGTGCGCCGGTGTTCTATTGGCGCGCAAAGCCGTGAACCAGGTCGTGGAAGCCGCGATTTGCAGCGGAGTGGAATATTTTCGTCAAGGCGCCACGGCCCCCGAAAGCGGCTCGATCCGGACGAGTTCAGGTGATGGTTTTCGCGCGCCGCTGTTCGTCTACGCATGCGGCCCTTGGCTTCCGAAGATCTTCCCGGAAGTTCTCAAAGACCGCATCCGCGCGACGCGCCAGGAGTCTTTCTACTTCGGCACGCCCATCGGCAACCGCGATTTTGCGCCACCGAAGATGCCGGCGTGGATCGATTTCGGCGACGAGCGCTGCCCCTACGTCGTCCCGGAAGTGGAGAGCCGCGGGCTCAAAGTCGCATTTGACCGTCACGGTCCCGAGTTCGATCCCGATACGGGCGATCGCCTCGCCGCCGGCCTGGATGGCGCGCGAGCATTTCTCCGCGAGCGCCTACCCGCGCTCGCCGAAGCGCCTCTCGTGGAATCGCGCGTGTGCCAATACGAGAACACCTCGAATGGGGACTTTCTGATTGACCGGCACGCCGATTTCGACGACGTCTGGCTGGTTGGCGGCGGCTCAGGCCATGGTTTCAAGCACGGACCCGCGGTCGGTGAGTACCTCGCACAGCGCGTGGACTCGAAGCTCGACGAGAATCCTCGCTTCTCTCTGGCGACAAAAACCGTCGCACGCACCCGCAGCGTTTATTAGTGCCGCGAACCAAACGGTCACCTCGCCGCCCCCGATTGATTCACATTATTTGCATCGATTTGCCAAACAACGTCTATCGGGTTTCGAACACCTCTGCTATGTCTGAGCTATCAAACTATGCGAATCCGATGCGCTTTACTTTCAGCGACGTTTCTCGTCTGCGCGGCGGCGCCAACACAATTGGATCTGAGGACTCAGACCAAGGACGTGGACTTCAGCGGCGCTGTTCCACGAAGCCATTTATTATGGGCGCCACGGCTGCCCGCTACTTGCGTCGTGGGCCAAGCATTTTTCAATAGCGCTGCCACGGCGGGCGCGAATTGGTACGCCTGCACTTCTACTAATACCTGGACGCTCCCATGCTCCATCAATATCGACGGTCTGGGCGTCAAATCGATCACGCAAA
>Ga0126373_10003788_pt1 | contig 11399 bp, 9 predicted proteins | sample PanSoiMetPlot_11_FD_92545 | JGI IMG/M metagenome (GOLD analysis project Ga0126373, IMG submission 92545) | Tropical forest soil microbial communities from Panama - MetaG Plot_11 | ecosystem: Environmental > Terrestrial > Soil > Tropical forest > Bulk soil | place: Panama | collected 2016-02-17
CCTCCAGGATCGCCTGGGAATCGGGTTCGGCGAGACAACGCCTGACAACCGCTTTACATTGCTGCCGATCGTGTGTCTCGGATGCTGCGACCATGCCCCAGCCATGATGGTGGACAGCAATCTGCACAGCGATCTCGATCCGCAGAAAATCGACGCGGAACTCGAGAAATACAAATGACCGCCAACGCCGAAAAGCCGCTGACAGAGCACATGCACCCGGACGGGTCTCCGCTCGACTTGCTGGCCTACGAGCGCGCCGGGGGTTACCAGGCGATCCGCAAGGTCCTCGGTGGCGGAATGGCACCGAAAGCGGTCACCGATGAAGTGATAAACGCGAATCTACGTGGCCGGGGCGGCGCAGGTTTTCAAACCGGTTTGAAGTGGTCTTTCGTGCCGCTTGGCAAAGAAGCTCCGAACCCGACTTACCTCGTGGTCAACGCCGACGAGATGGAGCCCGGCACGTTCAAAGACCGCATGCTGCTGGAGCGAAATCCGCACCAACTGATTGAAGGCGTCATCGTTGCTGGATTCGCCATCGAGGCTGACATCGCCTACATCTTTCTGCGCGGCGAGTACACGCTGGCCGCCGAACGGCTTTCGCGCGCCATTGCGGAAGCCTATGAACGTCATTACTTGGGGAAGAACATCCTCGGTTTCGGCTTCAACCTGGAACTGCATCTGCACCTCAGCGGCGGCCGCTACATTTGCGGAGACGAGACCGGGTTACTGAATGCGCTCGAAGGCAAGCGCGCCAACCCGAGAGCAAAGCCGCCGTTTCCCCCGGTCGTAGGCCTGTTCGGCAAACCCACAGTGGTCAACAACGTCGAGACGCTTAGCTGCGTACCCCACATCATCAATAACGGTGCAGCGTGGTTCCGCGGTCTGAGCCGAACGAAGGACGGTGGCACCAAGCTATACGGTGCCAGCGGAAAGGTAAAGCGCCCGGGCCTTTGGGAACTCCCCATGGGGACCACGGTCCGCGAAATTCTCGAGGAACATGCGGGAGGAATGCGCGACGGATTGAAATTTCGCGGATTACTGCCTGGCGGGACTTCTACGCCTTTCGTCGTCGCAGAACACCTCGACACGCCCATGGATTTCACGGAGATGCCCAAGGTCGGCAGCCGCATGGGGACTGGCACCATGATCGTGCTCGATGACCAGACCTGTCCGGTCGGCATGGCGGCAAACGTGACACACTTTTTCGCTCAGGAATCCTGCGGCTTCTGCACGCCGTGCTGGAGCGGTTTGGGGTGGGCGGAGCGGATTCTAAGGTCCATGGAGGAGGGCCATGGGCAGGCCGACGACCTTAACAAACTCGCATTTCAGGCCAAGATGTGGGGCCCCGGCAACACCTTTTGCGCGCTGGCACCCGGCGCAGCAGACCCCCTCGAGAGCGCTTTGAAATACTTTCGCGGTGATTTCGAACGGCACATCAACGAGCACCGTTGCCCGTGGAGATAGGCATGGCGATTGTCTACGTTGACGACAAACCCTACGAGATGAACCCGGACGAGAACCTCCTCCACGGCTGCCTGTCGCAGGGATTGAAGTTGCCCTATTTCTGCTGGCATCCCGCGCTCGGGTCGGTGGGCGCTTGCCGCCAGTGCGCCGTTAAACAGTTCAAGGACGCACACGACGAACACGGCAAGATTGTCATGTCCTGCATGACGCCGGCCACCGAAGGCACGCGAATTTCTATCGCTGATCCAGAGGTTGTCGCCTTCCGCGCTGGCATTATCGAAGGACTCATGTTGCACCATCCGCACGACTGCGCCGTTTGCGATGAGGGTGGCGAATGTCACCTGCAGGACATGACCGTGATGACGGGTCACGACTACCGCCGTTACGCGTTCGAGAAACGCACCTTTCGCAATCAAAATCTGGGGCCCCTGGTGAATCACGAGATGAACCGGTGCATCCAGTGCTACCGCTGCGTGCGCTACTATCGGGACTACGCGGGCGGCGACGATTTGAATGCCTTCGCGTCGCGAGACAGGGTCTTTTTCGGCCGAGACCAGGACGGGGTTCTCGAAAATGAATTCAGCGGCAACCTGGTTGAAATCTGTCCAACCGGGGTGTTCACCGATAAGACCCTCAAGCACCATTACGCCCGCAAATGGGACCAGCAATTTGCCCCCTCGGTTTGTGTCCACTGCGCTCTCGGCTGCAATACGGATGCGGGCGAACGCTATGGAACCCTGCGCCGCATCGTCAACCGCTACAACCATGAGGTGAACGGTTACTTCTTATGTGACCGCGGAAGATTTGGCTATGAGTTCGTCAACAGCCAAAAACGTTTCCGTAATCCCGTCTTGAGAGGCCAGCCTATTTCCGCCGCCGCAGCCCGACACCATCTCGGCGAGAAGATCACGAACGGGAAAGTGATCGGGATTGGGTCACCGCGCGCATCGCTCGAAGCTAACTTTGCGTTGCGTTCGCTGGTAAGCCCGGCCCGCTTCCACTCCGGCATGGCCGATGCTGAGGCAAAGCTGGTGGGACGAAGCATCGAAATTCTGCGGCGCGGTCCTATGGGGACCTCCACGTTACGCGAGATCGAGGAATCTGACGCGGTGTTCATCCTCGGCGAGGATCTGACGAATGTCGCCCCCAGAATGGCGCTGGCCGTCCGCCAGTCGGTGCGCCAACAGCCCATGGAGATGGTCAAGAAGTTGAAAATCCCGCTGTGGATGGATCAAGGCGTACGAGATGCGATGCAGGGTGCGAGGGGCCCGCTCTACATTGCGACGCCGTACGGCACTCGCCTCGACGGGGTCGCTACCGCCACGTTTCACGCCGCCCCGGACGACTTGGCCCGCCTCGGATTCGCCGTGGCCCATGCGCTCGACTCCCGCGCGCCCTCGCTCGGAAGTTTCCCGCTGGCAGGTGACATCGCCCGCGCACTCAAGGCTGCGAAGAAGCCGCTTGTGATCTCCGGTACCAGTTGTGCGAGCGAGGCGGTGCTTGAAGCGGCCGCGAACGTGGCAATGGCGGTCAAGGCCGCGCTCACCTTTACGGCGCCCGAATGCAATAGCGTCGGCGCCACACTGATGGGTGGAAACCCGTTGAGCGACGCATTTCAAGCGGTCAGGGACGGACGCGCCGATACAGTTGTCATCCTCGAAAATGACCTCTATCGGCGCGCACCCGCTGCTGAAGTTGACGCCTTCCTCAAGGCCGCGGCGCACGTAGTCGTTCTCGATCACCTCCGGAACCGGACGACCGAAAAAGCTGAGCTGGTTCTGCCGGTCGGAACCTTTGCGGAATCCGACGGCACCTTTGTTAGCAGCGAAGGACGCGCGCAAAGATTCTTCCAGGTGTTTCGACCGCAGAATGATATTTCGGCAAGTTGGCGCTGGTTGAAGCCGGATCGCTGGCAGGACCTCGATGATGCGCTTGCCGCGATGTCCGGGACGCTACCTGAACTTGCGACGGTACGTGACGCCGCGCCGTCGGCTGCATTTCGCATAGCGGGGGCCAAGATCCCACGGTCGCCGCACCGCGAGAGCGGGCGTACGGCTATGCTCGCGAACATCAACGTATCCGAGCCAAAGCCGCCGGACGATCCCGATTCGCCGCTTTCGTTTTCGATGGAAGGTACGCCAGCCAAGCCGCCGGGGGCCCTTATTCCGTTTTTCTGGTCACCTAGCTGGAACTCCATTCAGGCGGTCAATACCTATCAGAACGAGGTTGGCGGACCCCTCAAGGGTGGCGATGCGGGCGTCCGCATCCTCGAGCCCGCACGGGCCAACGGCCAATCCTATTTCGGTACCATTCCCGCCGCTTTCGAGCCGCGCGAAGAAGAGTGGCTGCTCGTGCCGATGTTTCACATTTTCGGTTCCGATGAGCTGAGCCTCTCGGCGCCAGGCATCGCCGAACTGGTGCCCAAGCCGTATGTCGCGCTGAACACCGATGGGTTTGCCGAAGGAGCGGAAGTCGAAGTGAGCTGCGCTGGCGGCACGTTCCGGCTGCCCGTGCGCCATCGTCCCGATCTCCCGCGGGGTGTTGCGGCGCTTTCGACGGGGCTGCCTCCTGTGGTCGGCGTCACACTGCCTGCATGGGGAAGGATCGCGAGGCCGAAATGACCAGTCCATACCCGCTCCTTGCGATCCTCGGAATCGTCATGGCAGCGCTGACGATCGCGGCCTCCCTGATCTGGGTCGAGCGACGATTGCTGGCCCTCTGGCAGGACCGTTACGGACCGAACCGCGCCGGACCATTCGGGCTGCTCCAGGTCGTTGCTGATGCCATCAAGATTTTCATGAAGGAGGACTGGATCCCACCGTTTGTTGACAAACCCGTGTTCATTGTGGCTCCGGCCATCATCTTCGTGACGGTGTTGATGTCTTTCGCCGTTCTCCCCGTGGCGCCGGGAATCATCGTGAGTGACCTGAATATTGGCCTGCTGTTTTTTCTCGCCATGTCTTCGTTGGGCGTTTACAGCGTTGTGCTGGCTGGATGGTCCTCCAACAACAAGTACTCGCTCGTCGGGGGCATGAGGGCCGCGGCACAGATGGTGAGCTACGAAGTCTTCATGGGCCTCTCGCTCATGGGTGTTGTGATGCTGGCCGGATCGTTCCGCCTCGGGGCTATCGTGGAAGCACAGAAGAGACTCTGGTTCGTCGTTCCGCAGTTTCTTGGCTTTGTCTTATTTCTGATCGCGGGCTTGGCCGAAACTCGTCGCATCCCGTTCGATCTGCCCGAAGCGGAGAGCGAACTCATCGCCGGTTATCACTCCGAATACTCCGGGATGAAGTTTGGCATGTTCTTCGTCGGAGAGTACATGGGAATCACTTTGATCTCAGGCATGATTGCAGTTCTTTTTTTTGGCGGCTGGCTCGGGCCCGTTCTTCCTGGAGTGATCTGGTTTCTGATCAAGACTTTCCTTTTTATTTCATTCTTTGTTCTGTTGCGGGCGTCCCTCCCGCGCCCGCGATTTGATCAACTCATGTCCTTGGGCTGGAAGGTGATGTTGCCTCTGGCCTTGGCGAACTTGCTCGTGACCGGCGCTGCCGTGCTCTGGAGAGGTTAGGATGTTCAGCATACTCAGGACAATTTGGTACGTTTTTCTTCATTCCTTCCAGAAGAGAGTCACCGTTCAGTACCCGGAGGAGAAACCTTATCTCGCCCCGCGCTACCGGGGCAGGATCATTCTGACGCGCGATCCCGATGGAGGCGAGCGCTGCGTGGCCTGCCAGCTCTGTGCAGTCGCGTGCCCGGTTGCTTGCATCGCGCTGCAGCCCACGGAGGACGAAACGGGCAGGCGTTTTCCGGAGTTCTTTCGCATCAATTTCTCGCGCTGCATCTTCTGCGGTTGGTGCGAAGAGGCCTGCCCTACCTACGCCATTCAGCTTACGCCTGATTTCGAATTGGGGGAGTTTCACCGGAGCAACCTGGTCTATGAAAAGGAAGATTTGCTGATCGACGGCCCGGGCAAGTATCCGGGTTACAACTACTGGCGTGTAGCCGGCGTTCAGATCGGCGGCAAGGATAAGGGCGAGGCACAGCATGAAGGGCCGCCCGTTGACGTTCGCTCTCTTCTGCCGTGAGTTGATATGGAACTGGCTTTTTACATCGCGGGCGCGGTAGCCGTCCTGTCGACTGTTCTGATGCTTACGCGTTTGAACGTCGTGCACGCGTTGCTCTACCTGATCGTGTCGCTGCTCGCGGTGGCGGTGGTCTTCTACGTGCTCGGAGCCCCGTTTGTCGCAGCGCTTGAAGTCATCGTTTACGCGGGCGCCATCATGGTGCTTTTTTTATTCGTGGTCATGATGCTCAACCTCGGAAAGCATTCAGTCGAAATCGAAAGACAGTGGCTGACGCCCGGGATTTGGATCGGTCCTGTGTTTCTCGCCAGCGTCCTTCTTATAGAGGTCATCTATTTGATGCGAGGCACCCCCGCGGCCTTGGGAACCGGAGCGGTGGAACCGAAGGAGGTTGGAATCGCCCTGTTCGGTCCTTACCTGATTGGTGTGGAGCTTGCATCCATGCTCTTGCTGGCCGGCCTTATAGGCGCGTATCACGTGGGCTTCCGCGAAACGAAAAAAGCCGGGAAATCCATTGGAGATTCAACATGACCGAGATACTCATGAGGGACGGGCTCGTGTTGGCGGGGATTTTGTTCTCGCTCGGACTCGTCAGCCTGCTCGTACGCCGTAATTTGATTTTCGTGCTGATGTCTCTTGAGGTGATGCTGAATGCCGCGGGGCTGGCCTTCGTGGTCGCCGGGGCTCGATGGCACCAGGCCGACGGTCAGGTTGTGTTCGTATTCATTCTGGCCATGGCAGCGGCTGAGGTAGCTGTGGGACTTGCACTGGTGGTGCAAATCTATCGCCGCTTCAAGTCCCTGGATGTGGACGCGCTGAGCAAGATGAGGGGATAAACGTGCTCAAATTGTTGTGGCTAATCGTGGCGTTGCCTTTCGCGAGTGCAGCGATCCTGATGCTGTTTGGTCCGCGTTTTTCGCGCAGAGCGACCGCTGCGGTGGGGGTGGGGGCGATCGGGCTCTCGGCACTGATCACGATCCTGGTGGCGGCCGGTTTCTTGAGTGCGCCTCCCTCGGACAGCTCGTTTACGCAGGTTCTCTGGACCTGGATCAACGTCGGGGGCTTCGATCCGCAGATCGGCTTACGTCTCGATGCTCTGTCGCTCGTCATGGTGCTGGTGGTTACCTTCGTCGGTTTCCTGATTCATCTTTACTCCGCCGAGTTCATGATCGAAGACGAGGGCTACAGCCGGTTCTTCGCCTACATGAACCTGTTCGTCGCGTCGATGATAACGCTGCTGCTGGCCGATAATCTTCTGCTGCTGATGCTCGGATGGGAAGGCGTGGGACTGTGCAGCTATCTGCTGATCGGCTTCTGGTACCGCGACCCGGCGAACGGCCGAGCGGCCCGCAAGGCCTTCATCGTAACCCGCGTAGGTGACACAGCGATGTTGTTGGGTTTGTTTCTCCTGTTCAACGACCTTGGCACGCTTGAAATTCAGCATCTGATGCAGCGGGCTTCCGAACGCTGGCCGTTGGGATCCCCCTACGCGGTTGCCACAGCGCTTCTGCTGTTAGGTGGCGCGGTGGGCAAATCGGCGCAGCTACCGCTGCAGGTCTGGTTGCCGGATGCGATGGCTGGCCCCACACCGACAAGCGCTTTGATCCACGCAGCTACGATGGTCACCGCCGGCGTTTATCTGATCGCGCGCACGCATGTCCTGTTTTCTCTGGCGCCGGTTGCACAGTTCGCCGTGGCCCTTGTCGGTGCGGGCACGCTGCTGCTCGCCGGATTCAGTGCGCTTACCCAGCACGACATCAAACGCGTGCTGGCCTACTCGACTGTTAGCCAGATCGGCTACATGTTTCTCGCGCTAGGCGTTGGTGCCTGGGAAGCGGCCCTGTTCCACTTTTTGACCCATGCGTTCTTCAAGGCTCTGCTGTTCCTCGGTGCTGGCGTGATCATCAATGCCCTCCATGACGAACACAGCATCTTCCGGATGGGCGGACTGCGGAAAGAATTGCCTGTCGCTTTCTGGACGTTTCTGATCGCCGGTTGCTCGCTGGCGGGCCTCCCGTTCATTACCGCCGGATTCTTCAGTAAGGACCTGATCATCTGGGAGGCGTGGTCGGCGAATCACGGACATCCGGGATTCTGGATTGCCGGCGTGTTCGGCGCCCTGCTGACGTCGCTGTACACATTCCGGCTGATCTTCCGCGTGTTCTTCGGGCCAGTGGGCACCCCCGTGACCAAGCGACCGGGTTACGCGATGACTATTCCTCTTGTGATTTTGGCTTTCTTTTCTATCGTGGCCGGTTATCTGAAACAGCCTTTGCTCGGCTTCCTCGATTCCGTTTTGCCGCCGACGATCGCGACCCATACCGGCGGATTGACAGAGATCCGCTGTGAAGCCATCGTTGCCCTCGCATTTGTGATCGGCCTGTACTTCGCGTATCTGTTCCATCTCGGGAAGCGAAGTCTTTCGGAGGCTCTCGTTCAGAACCCCGTCGGGTCCATGCTGCATCAATGGTGGTTTGCAGGCTGGGGCTTTGACTGGATATACGAGAAGGTCTTTGTCGAGCCCTTCATCTGGGCAGCACAAATTAACAAGAGCGATTTCGTCGACGCTTTTTATCGCGGTGTGGCACAGCTGACGGAATTGTTTTACCGAGGCTTGAGCCGCACCCAGACGGGCCGGCTCCGCTGGTACGCCGCGGGGATGGCCGTGGGGTCCGTGCTGTTTCTAGCGATGGTGTTGTTCCTATGATACTCGTCTGGCTGATTGTCATTCTGTTGCTGGCAGGCATTTTGGCTTGGCTATCGGCACGCTGGAATTCGCAGCTGCCGAGATGGATTTCGCTTGCCGCGGTTGGTTTGGATCTTGCCCTGTCAGTGCGCATCTGGGCCGGCAGAGACTCAAGCGCCACGAAGCTTTGGATCGACGAAGTCGATTGGAACTGGGTGCCGAGCTTTGGCATTCACTTTCATCTTGCCGTGGATGGCCTCAGCCTGCTGCTGCTGCTGCTCACGTTCTTCCTGGGCATTCTGTCCGTGCTGGCCTCCTGGACCGAGATCGGCGAAAGGGTAGGCTTCTTCCACTTCAACCTGATGTGGGTTCTGGCGGGAATCGCAAGCGTGTTCCTGGCCGTCGACCTGTTCCTGTTCTATTTCGCCTGGGAGCTGATGTTGGTCCCAATGTATTTTCTCATCGTCATCTGGGGACACGAGCACCGCGTCTACGCGGCCCTGAAGTTTTTCTTGTTCACACAGCTCAGCGGACTGCTGATGCTGATCGCTATCCTGGCGCTTTACTTTTTGCACCACCGGACGACAGGTGTTTACACGTTCCAATACTCGGAACTGCTGGGGACGCAACTAGGTTCGGGCGCGGAGCTTGCCATCATGCTCGGTTTCTTCGCCGCCTTCGCAGTGAAGTTGCCGGTTGTGCCTCTACATACCTGGCTTCCCGATGCTCACACCGAGGCTCCTACCGCTGGAAGTGTGGTCCTGGCCGGACTGCTGCTAAAGACCGGAGCCTACGGTCTGCTGCGTTTCGTCGTCCCCCTGTTTCCGCACGCTGCTCATCAATTCACCCCGGTGGCTCTCGTGCTGGCCGCGATCGGAATCGTCTATGGCGCGGTGATGGCTTTCTCGCAGACAGATCTGAAACGCTTGGTCGCCTACACCAGCGTCAGTCACCTGGGATTCGTGTTGCTCGGGATTTTCTCCTGGAATCCGCTCGCGCTTCAAGGCGCGGTCATGACGATGATCTGTCACGGGCTAAGCACGGGTGGACTCTTCATTCTGGTCGGCGGTTTACAGGAACGAATTCACACCCGTGATCTGGGGCGCATGGGAGGTCTCTGGGCCGTCGCGCCACGCCTGAGCGGAACCGCGCTCTTCTTCAGCCTGGCCTCGCTCGGCCTGCCAGGGATGGGCGACTTCATCGGGGAGTTTCTGGTATTGCTCGGCTCTTACAAAGTCAGCGTCCCGATCACGGTGGTTGCGAGTCTTGGCATTCTCGCCTCGACCTTCTATGCACTGCGCATGGTCCAGCGCGCCTTCCAGGGCCCCAATGCAAACTCCTGGCAATTCCCCGACCTGACGCCGCGGGAAGGGCTCATGATGGCAGTCATGGTCCTGGGCCTGCTGTTGCTGGGACTCTATCCCCAGCCAGTCTTCAACGCCTCCCGGCTGGCTCTGGACAATCTACAACGCGAGGCGCAATCGCCCGCCGTGACCTTGCGGAGATAAGTCATGAACGCTCAAGATATTCTCGCCTTGCTCCCGCTGATTCTGATGGGGTGCACGGCTGTTGTGGTGATGCTTGCGATCGCCTTTATACGCAATCATGCGCTTGCGGCTAGCCTGACACTCCTTGGACTGGCTGCCGCCTTCATCTCTCTCTTTGCCGCCGCGCCTTTTGCCCCCCGGCAAGTAACGTCGCTTCTGCTTGTCGACCAATATGCGTTGTTCTACATGGGCCTGATCATCGCGTCTGCCGCGGCTGTGGCAGCGCTTTCTTACGAGTATCTCGAAAGGCAGGATGTCCATCGTGAAGAGCTGTATCTCTTGCTCGTCCTTGCGACTCTCGGCTGCGTCGTCCTGGTGGCAAGTAATCACTTTGTTTCCTTCCTTCTCGGACTGGAGATTCTGAGCATCTCCTTATACGCTATGATCGCCTACCTGAAGGATCGCCAGCTTGCGCTGGAAGCCGGAATCAAGTACCTGATTTTGGCCTCGGCTTCCGCCGCATTCCTACTTTTCGGAGTGGCGCTGATTTATGCGGATATCGGCACGATGAACTTCTCGCGCATGCGGGAACTCTCGGCAAACACTTCGGGATTCGCGCTGTTACTGTCGGGGGTCGCGCTCACCGTCACGGGCATAGGCTTCAAGCTGGGTGTTGTGCCCTTTCATCTGTGGACACCCGATGTTTATGAGGGCGCTTCTGCGCCCGTGACGGCGTTCGTCGCTACCACCTCCAAGACAGCGATGGTTGCGCTGTTGCTGCGGTACTTTTACTTTTCGGGCGCGCTCGAGTATCGGCCTGTCTACTTGGTATTCTCCGTCATCGCGATTGCCTCGATGTGCGCAGGCAATCTCCTGGCGCTACAGCAGAGGAATGTGAAGCGCATTCTGGCCTACTCTTCGATCGCCCACTTTGGATACATCCTTGTGGCGGTTTTGGCGGGCGGCACGATGGGAATCCAGGCGGCGAGTTTTTATCTGGCGGCGTACACCGTGACCCTACTTGCAGCCTTCGGAAGCGTGACCGTTCTCTCCGGCTCAGAGCGCGATGCGGACGATCTGGAGGACTACCGTGGCCTCTTTTGGCAGAGGCCAGTGATCGCCAGCGTGTTCACCGCCGCTCTGCTCTCTCTCGCCGGCATTCCGGCGACCATGGGTTTTCTGGGCAAGTTTTATGTGCTCGCCGCCGGAGCCTCGGTTGCAGCATGGGCCCTGATCCTCGTCCTCGTGGTTACGAGCGTCGCCGGCCTTTTCTACTACCTGCGCGTCGTCGTAGCGCTGTACTCGGCCCCATCGGAGACCGCTCCGATTCAGATGGTATCTCCACGCGCCGCCTTCGTGCTTGTTATACTCGCCCTTCTGCTGATCTGGTTCGGAGTCTATCCCTCGCCGTTGCTCAATCTGACTCGAACTACGACAGCCGGGCCTGATTTTACAGCCCAGATACGACCGCATTAACATATGCAAGCGCAAACGACATTGCATGAGGATCAAGCTCCGAGTCCACCTAATCATGTTCCGAAAAATTGGCTAAGCTGTGAATCTGGTGGACGAGAGGGGATTCGAACCCCCGGCCTCCTCGTTGCGAACGAGGAAAAATCTAAGCTAAGGCATGGCACCACAACCGCTTAGCATTTTCGAAAAGGCCCTGAATTGCCCACC
>Ga0126373_10003790_pt1 | contig 11398 bp, 6 predicted proteins | sample PanSoiMetPlot_11_FD_92545 | JGI IMG/M metagenome (GOLD analysis project Ga0126373, IMG submission 92545) | Tropical forest soil microbial communities from Panama - MetaG Plot_11 | ecosystem: Environmental > Terrestrial > Soil > Tropical forest > Bulk soil | place: Panama | collected 2016-02-17
GCACGCCGTGACGCTGCCGGACGGGGCGACGTTCGAACTGGGCGCGACCCTGGGTGTGCCGTTCCTGACCGCGCACCGCACCTTGACGATCAACGACGCCGGCCCGCAGCGGCTCGCGCCGAAAACCCTCGAGGGGCGAAGCGTGCTCGTCGCGGGTGGCGCCGGCGCGGTGGGTAACGCCGCCATCCAGCTGGCCCGATGGGCGGGTGCCACGGTGATCACGACGGTGAGCGGTCCGCAGAAGGCCGCGCTCGCCACGGCGGCCGGAGCCCAGCACGTGATCAACTACAGGGCCGAGGACGTCACCGCTGAGGTGCGGCGGATCGCGCCGGGTGGCGTGGACACGGTCGTCGAGGTGGCCGCGGCGACGAACGCGCCGCTCGACGTGGCGGTGCTTGCCCGGCAGGGTGCAGTCGCGATTTACGCCGGCGTGCCCGGCGATATCGTGGCGACCCCGGTGCGCGAACTCATGGCGCTCAACGCCCGCTGGCAATACGTCCTGCTGTACACGCTCACGGATACGGCGAAGGCGGACGGCGTGGCCGCCGTGAACGCCGCTGTCGGGGCCGGCGCGGTCCGCGTCGGCGAAGACGCCGGCCTGCCGCTCATCCACTTTCCGCTCGAGCAGACCGGGGCCGCGCACGATGCCGTCGAACACGGCGCAATCGGCAAGGTGCTGATCGACGTCGCGTGACTCAGCGACATCCGGTGATTCAGCTCAGCCGCAGCGGCGCAGGCCTGATCCCAACCCGACTGTGACCGGCCGCCCTACATCGTCAGCTGCAGCCGCTGGTGCTACCGCAGCCCTCGCAGACGAAGCAGCTGCCCGCGGGGCGCATCTTGGTGCCGCAGTTCATGCACAGCGGCGCATCGGCCGACGAGCCGGTGATCGACTCGAGCAGCTCGGTGGAGCTGTGCACCTGGGGCGGGGCGCCGTGTGCCGTGTCGGCGACGACCGGGTCGGGCGAAGCCGGCGACGGGTTGACCGGCGCGGACTGGGCAAGACCCTCCAGGTCTTCCGGCTCCTCCGCAGGGCCGTAGGAGCCCGTCTCGACCTGGCGGGTCCGCTCGGCCACGGTGTGGATGCCCAGCGCCGCACGAGTCTCATACGGCAAGTAGTCCAGGGCCAGCCGCCGGAAGATGTAGTCGAGCACCGACTGCGCCATCCGGATGTCCGGGTCGTCCGTCAGTCCAGCCGGCTCGAAGCGCATGTTGGTGAACTTCTGTACATACGTATCGAGCGGCACACCGTATTGGAGCGCGATGGAAATCGCGATGGAGAACGCGTCCATGACACCGGCGAGCGTCGAGCCCTGCTTGCCCAGCTTGAGGAACACCTCACCGAGGCCGTCGTCGGGGTAGGACCCTGCCGTGATGTAGCCCTCGGCACCGCCCACGGTGAACGACGTGGTGCGCGAGGGCCGCGACTTCGGCAGACGCTTGCGGGTCGGCCGATATTCGACGACCTTCTCCACCTCGGCCTTGCCCATGTCGCCCTTGCCCGCGGACAGCGGCTGACCGACCTTGCAGTTGTCGCGGTAGACGGCCAAGGCCTTGAGCCCGAGCTTCCAGCCCTGGAAGTAGATGTCCTCGATGTTTTCGACCGTTGCTGACTCGGGCATGTTGACCGTCTTGCTGATCGCGCCCGACAGGAACGGCTGCACAGCGGCCATCATCCGGACGTGCCCCATCGGCTTGATCGCTCGGGTGCCCATCGCACAGTCGAACACCTCGTAGTGCTCCGGTCGCAGTCCGGGCGCATCGACGACGTGGCCGTGCTCCGCGATGTACTCGACGATCGCCTCGACCTGCTCGTCTTGGTAGCCAAGCACACGCAGCGCCCGCGGGACGGTCTGGTTGACGATCTGCATCGATCCGCCGCCGACGAGCTTCTTGAACTTGACCAGCGCCAGGTCAGGCTCGATGCCGGTGGTGTCGCAGTCCATCATCAAGCCGATGGTGCCGGTGGGCGCGAGCACCGACGCCTGCGCGTTGCGCCAGCCGTTCGCGTCACCCAGCTTGTTGCCGCGCGCCCACTCCTCGGCTGCCGCCTTGAACAGGGCCCGGTCGTTGCGGTGCATCGGGCGAGCCGCATCGTTCGCTGCGGCGTGCTTGCGCATCACCCGGGCGTGCGCGGCGGCGTTGCGGGCGAAGCCCTCGTACGGCCCGACGATGCCGGCAAGCTCCGCCGAGCGGCGGTAGGACACCGCAGTCATCAGCGACGTGACCGCGCCTGCCAGCGCGCGGCCGCCGTCGGAGTCGTACGCCAGCCCGGACGCCATGAGCAGCGCACCCAGGTTCGCGTAGCCGATTCCGAGCTGGCGGTAGGCCCGGGTGTTGACGCCGATCGCCTCGGTCGGGAAATCGGCGAAGCAGATCGAGATGTCCATCGCGGTGATGACAAGCTCGACGGCCTTCACGAACGTGGCGACGTCGAATGCGTTGTCGGCGCGCAGGAACTTCAGCAGGTTCAGCGACGCGAGGTTGCATGAGGTGTTGTCGAGGCTCATGTACTCCGAGCACGGGTTGGACGCGGTGATGCGTCCCGTCTCGGGATTGGTGTGCCAGTCGTTGATCGTGTCGTCGTACTGGATACCGGGGTCGGCGCACTCCCACGCCGCCTGCGCCACCTTGTGGAACAGCTCCCGGGCTGGAACGGTCTCGAGCACTTCGTGCGTCGCCCGGGCGCGCAGGCCGAACGAGCTACCCTCCTCGACAGCGCGCATGAACTCATCCGATACACGCACCGAGTTGTTGGCGTTCTGGTACTGGACGCTGGTGATATCGCGCCCGCCCAGGTCCATGTCGAAACCGGCGTCGCGCAGCACGCGGATCTTCTCCTCCTCGCGCGCCTTGGTCTCGATAAACTCCTCGATGTCGGGGTGATCGATGTCAAGCACGACCATCTTCGCGGCGCGCCTCGTGGCACCGCCTGATTTGATCGTTCCGGCTGACGCGTCGGCACCCCGCATGAAGCTGACCGGGCCCGACGCGGTGCCGCCCGACGACAAAAGTTCACGCGAGGAGCGGATGCGCGAGAGGTTCAGCCCGGCGCCCGAGCCGCCCTTGAAGATCAGGCCCTCCTCCCGGTACCAGTTCAGGATCGAGTCCATCGTGTCGTCCACCGACAAGATGAAGCACGCGCTGACCTGCTGCGGAGAGCTCGTGCCGACGTTGAACCAGACCGGCGAGTTGAAGCTGAACACCTGGTGCAGCAACATCCAGGTCAGTTCGTGCTCGAACACCTCGGCATCGGCCGCGGAGCGGAAGTACGCGTGCTCCTCGCCCGCGCTCCGGTAGGCCTCGACGACCCGATCGATGAGCTGACGCAGCGACCACTCCCGGGCCGCGGTGCCAAGCGCGCCGCGGAAGTACTTGGTGGTCACGATGTTGGCCGCGTTGACCGACCAGAATTCGGGGAACTCGACCCCGCGCTGTTCGAAGTTGACAGAGCCGTCGCGCCAGTTGGTCATGACGATGTCGCGGCGCTCCCAGGTGACCTCGTCGTACGGGTGCACGCCGGGCTTGGTGTAGACGCGGCCGACGACCAGACCGTTCTTCGCAAACACCGGACCGCCGCCTACCCGACCGTCCCGGTCCGCCTCGGCCGTGCCGTGCTTGTCGACTGCCTCGGTCATTCGCCTGCTCCCTCTCATCGGCGCGCTGATGTCGTTGCTGGATTTTCGGTCGTCACGGCTGCCGTCCGCCGGCTTTCCGGTGCGCCTGCCGCAACTCGGAGATTGCCTTCTCGAAGTCGTCGATCGAGCTGAACGCCTGGTACACGCTCGCGAAGCGCAGGTACGCGACCTCGTCGAGCTGGCGCAACGGGCCGAGGATCGCGAGGCCGACCTCGTCGCTAGGCACCTCGGCCACGCCCGTTGCCCGAATGGCCTCCTCGACGGCCTGCGCCAGCTGCGCCAGCGCGTCCTCGTCGACGGGCCGGCCCTGGCAGGCGCGCCGCACGCCGTTGATCACTTTCTGCCGGCTGAACGGCTCCGTCACTCCGCTGCGCTTGATGACAGCCAGGGTGGCCTCCTCGACGGTGGTGAACCGCCGCCCGCACTCCTGGCAACTGCGCCGCCGCCGAATGACCTGGCCCTCGTCCTGCTCCCGCGAGTCGACGACCCGCGAATCCGGGTGACGGCAGTACGGACATCTCATCGGTGGGCCGCCTCCTCTCCGGCTCGTGCGTTGCCTGATGCCCGGATCGCCTGCCGCACCTGTGGACGAGGCGGCGGACAACCTGGGGACAGACTGTGGACCGCTGGTCCCCCGCTGTGGACCTGCGACCCCAACTTGTTGATGACTTACACAAGTGTAACTACTACATCTAGGGGTTGACCGTAGAACGCCGAGGCTCGTAACGCAAGGCGAAACGCGGCGAGTCGCTGCGCAGCGAGGCGTGTCGACGTGGGTGAGTCAGCGGGTGCGGAGGACCTGGCCCGCCTGCACCACGGGGCTCGACAGGTGGTTGACGTCCTCGAGTTCGGCCACGACCTGGCGGGGATCGCGCTGCGGTGCGATGCGCGAGGCGATCGACCAGAGCGTGTCGCCGTCGCGGACCGTCACCGCGCTAACTCCAGGCGCGCGCAGACTCGGGGGCACCGACGCGTGCGCCAACCACAGCAGCCCGGCGACGAGCATCGCCGCCAGCAACCCGAGCAGGACGTAGCCACGCCGGGTCAACCGCAAGGGTGCGTCGCCAGCCCGAGTGCTACCGGCCGTCGGCGTCGCGCGCACGCGATAGAGCCGAGATGTCGCCCGCGCCGCGTCGTGCAGCACCCCGGGTGACGCCGCCGGCCCGGGTAGCGCCGGAGCTACCGCGGCCCGCCGGGGCCGGAAGGGCAGCACCGTGGCGCCCCCGTCCGGCCGGGCGCGAGCCGGTATAGGAATGTCCGGCGGGAACTCGGTGGCCACTGACATGCGGACTCCTCGGTGCGCTGCCGCGGCACGGGCTGCGGCGGTATGCTGTACTCGAACGATCGTTCGATCGAACGCCTGTACGATGGTCTACCACCCCGGTCTGACAGAATCCAGAATCGTCCGGCGTGTTGTCGAACAGATGTTTGGGATTCGGCTGCTGCCCGGCTACGGTCTAGCCATCCGGACGACAGCCGCCGGACGACCGAGGGAGCTGAAGCAGTGCCGCGACAATCGCAATCGACGCCGACGTCCAAGCGCACCGCGCCCGCCCGCACGCGCACGTCGGCGCGCAAGCAGGCTGACGTCGCGAAAGTCACCGACCTGTCCACTCGCCGGCACAATGACGAACTGACTGAACGCCAGAAAGTGATCCTCGACGTCATCCGCGACTCGGTTAACAAGCGCGGCTATCCACCGAGCATCCGCGAGATCTGCGAGGCAGCGGGCCTCGCCTCCACGTCGAGCGTCGCGCACCAGCTGTCCGTGCTCGAGCGCAAGGGCTATCTGCGCCGGGACCCCAACCGGCCGCGCGCGGTCGACGTGCGCTCGAGCCGGGCCAAGCGTGCCCGGCAGGCGAGCGAGGCACCACCAGGGGCGCCCGCGCCAGTCTTCGTACCGCTCGTGGGGCGCATCGCCGCCGGTGGCCCGATCCTCGCCGAGGAGATGGTCGAGGACGTCTTCCCGCTTCCCCGTGCCCTTGTCGGCGACGGCACCCTGTTCCTGCTCCGGGTCACCGGTGAGTCGATGATCGACGCCGCTATATCGGATGGCGACTGGGTCGTCGTCCGGCAACAGCCCGACGCCGAGAACGGCGACATCGTGGCCGCCATGATCGACGGCGAGGCCACTGTCAAGACGCTGCAACGGCGCGACGGGCAGGCGTGGCTGCTGCCGCACAATGCCGCTTACCAGCCCATCGACGCTTCCGAGGCGACCATCCTCGGCAAGGTCGTCAGCGTGCTGCGCAAGGTCTAGCGACTTACGGCCGGCGAGCTGCTACGGTCGGCAGGCCCTCGTGGCCGGACGCACGGAACGTCTGCAGCGTCAGCGTGGCGATCTTGCCATTGACGAGCCGGGCTATGTAGTGGCCGTGCACGATCCATGCGTCGCCGCCCGGGAGCCAGTGGAAGGCGGTGACGTGCGTCTCGGGGCGTGCAACATGCGGGTGATCACGTCGGCTTCGCTCAAAGCGTCTCCCGGAAGTGGCGGTCGGCCTCCTCGACCGCCAGGTCGACCTGCTCGGGCTGGTCGTAGAAGTCGGTCTGCGTTCCCGTGGCCCAGATCAGTTCGCTCGGCCCCGTCAGGCGTCGCTGGACGGACCTAGCGTTGTCGGGCAGCACGCATTCATCGCCGTGTACCAACAGCGACGGCACCGCGACGTGTGCCGCCGGCGACAGGCCGTCGAGCGTCAGCCAATAGAGCCAGCTGAACTCAGCCATCTCGTTGCGCCACTCGGGAACGGCTCCGCGTTCGGGGGACGCGTAGTAGTCGAGCTCGAAGAACATGCCGGCGCGATCGTTGCCGTTCTCGTACGCGGGAACCGTGCGCACGACGCCGCTCTGCAAGAAGTCGTCGAACGCGACCCGCGCGCGGTTGATCCGCTCGGTCACGCCGTCCATTCCGCCGTAGAACGGTGCCACCGATGCGGTGTCGTGGTACCAGCCGGCGACGCTGACGAAGGAGGTGACGGCGGCTCCCTCGGCAATCGCGCGTAGCGCGTACTGGGCGCTTGCGCAGACAGCCAGGTAGCCCACCGAGCCCGGACGGACGAACGACAGGCCCGCGACGCTTCGCGCCGCTGCGGTGATGTCGGCGATCTTGCGTGCCGGGATTTCGGCCTGTCGTGGGGAGCCGCCGCTCTCTCCGAATCCGCTGAAGTCGAACGTGAACGCGGTATAGCCGCGGTCGGCAAGCCGCCGCGCGTAGAGATCGGCCATCTGCTCCTTCACGGTCAGCCAGGAGCCGGTGACGATCACTGCGGGTTGGCGTTCGGTGATGTCGTCGGTGTTGCGGTAGATCCGGCCCGACAGCGGGACATCACCGCTGAAGATCAGGTAGGGACGAGGCTGCATGCTGCGATGCTCGCAGCGCAGGGCGCCGCGCGGAGGGTCCGATCTTGCTGTCTTCGCGCAGGCGTCCCGGCGTGACGCCGAGGTGGCTGCGAAACACCCGGCGGAAGTGACTGAGGTTGGACAGGCCAACCGCGTGCGCGACCTGATCGACACCGGCCGTCGACTGCACGAGGAGCGTCGTGGCGCGCTGCATGCGGCGGAAGGTCACGAATTCGTGCGGCGCCACGCCGGTCGTCGCCTTGAACGCCCGAGCGAAGTGGAACGGGCTGAGCCGGGCGATGGCCGCCAGGCGATCCAGGGTCAGCACCCCCGACAGTTCCGCGTCGACGAACGCCGCGACGCGGTCGACTGTGCGACGGTCGAGTCGCGCTGGAACCCACGACGCGGTGTCGCCGCCGCGGCGACCGCAGTAGTAGTCGAGCAGATGGCCCGCCAGCCGGTGCGCAAGAGTGCTCGCGGCGACGTCGCTCAGTGTCGAGCCCGTGGCGTGCACGCGTTTGAGGATCGAGGCGATGCCGAGCACCGTGGCGTCCCTCCCAGGTGGCACCGACTCGAACGGCTCGGCGCCGGGAACAAGTCGCTGCAACAAGTTCAGGTCGGGATAGATCTCCAGCGCCTCGGTGGTCTCGTCCACCCGCAGCCAGGTGATCGGATCACGTCCGGTGACGATCACCGATCCGGCGGCCAGGTCGGTCTCGACCGTGTGCTGTCCGGACTCGTAGATCAGCGCGTGATGCGAGCTGAACGAGACGCCGATCTGGTCGGGCGCAGTGCGCATCGGCTCGCCGTCGGGCGGAATCCAGCTGTACTCCGAACGCATGCCGGGCCACTCGCGCACCGACGTCCACGCCCGGTCGTAGCGTGCCGCCACAATCGCACCCTAACCATCGCAGGCCAGCGATTTAGACGAGAGACACCGCCCGGCGGATTAGATGTGTGCCGTCTGCACGAGCCTGGCACCTGTACGCCGCTGCACCAGGCGGCCTCGGCCTGGCGGCAGCGGCTCCATCTTCACCGATCCGAGGAGCGCTCCCTCGTCCTTGCTGCCGGACAGCAGGATGCCGGGCGAGCCCATCTCCCGAATGCGCTGCATTACCCCGTCGAACATGCCCCGCCCGGCGCCGCCCGCAGCGCGGCTGAGGATCACATGCAGACCGATGTCGCGCGCCTGGGGCAGGAACTCGGTGAGCGACAGCAGCGGGTTGCCCTGCGCACCCCCGACCAGGTCGTAATCGTCGATCAGCAAGAAGAGCTTCGGCCCCGTCCACTGCGGGACCGCCGAGGAGGTTGGATCAACCTGGATGCCGGCGAGGCGCTCCCGCAACGCGCCCCCGATGTTGTTGACCATCTCCGGGGCGGCCGCCGAGCTCATGACATAGCCGATCTGGTGGGGCGTGGTGATCGCGCCGAGCAGGCCGCGCCGGTAGTCGAACGTGATGATCTTTGCTTCCTTCGGCGGGTACCGGGCCGTGATGCCCCGGGCGATGATCCGCAGCAGATTGGACTTCCCCGACTCGACGTCACCGATCACGATGAAGTGCGGCTCGGTATCGAAGTCCACGTACACGGGTGACAAGGTGTTCTCGTCGATGCCGATCGGCACCGCTGCCCTGCTCATGTCGACGGCCGGCAATGCGGTGATGGCCAGGTCCGCGGGCAGCAGCCGCACGTCCGGAGCTGTCGGTCCGCTCCAGGAGCCGGCGATGCGTTTCACCATCGCCGCCACGCCGTCGACCAGGTTGTCGGTGGACGCGTCGCCGTCGATCCGCGGCAGCGCGGACAGGAAGTGCAGCTTGTCCGGGCTCAGCCCACGTCCGGGCGAGCCGGCCGGGACGTTCGCCGCGGCACGTCGGTCGACGTCGGACTCGCTCGGGTCGCCGAGCCGCAACTCGAGCCGGCTGCTGACCAGGTCGCGCAGGGCAGGGCGAATCTCCATCCAGCGCTGGATGGAGAGCACGACGTGGACGCCGAAGCCGAGGCCGCGCGCCGCGATCTGGGTGATCCGCTGCTCCAGCTCCTCGTAGTCGGAGCGCACCGTTCCCCATCCGTCCACCACGAGGAGCACGTCTCCGAAGCCGTCATGCGGTACCTGGCCCGCGGCGCTCATCCGCCGGTAGGACGCCATCGAGTCGATTCGGTACTTCGTGAACACCCGCTCGCGGTGGTCCAGCAACGTGACGATCTCCGCGATCGTGCGGCGCAGTCGTTCCGGCTCGAGGCGGGTGGCCACCGAGCCCAGGTGCGGCAGGTCAGCGAGTCCGGTCAGCGTGCCGCCACCGAAATCGAGACAGTAGAACTGCACCTGTTCGGGGGTGTGCGTCAGCGACAACGCTGCGATGAGCGTGCGAAGCACGGTGCTCTTGCCGCTCTGCGGGCCACCCGCGACGAGAAAGTGCGAGGTCGCCAGGTCCAGCCACATCGGGTCGCGGCGCTGCTCGAACGGCTTGTCGACCAAGCCGATGGGGAACGTGAGTGGCGGCACGGTGTCCCAGTCCGCCGGACGAAGTCCGCGATCGGTCTCGGTCAACCGTGGCAGTAGCTCGTCGAGCGTCGACGGTACGGAAAGCGGCGGCAGCCACACCTGCCGCGCCGGCGCGCCCCGGCCCTTGAGCCGCTCGACGATGATGTCCATCAGTGTCTCGGCCGGACCGGTCGGCTCCGGCTCGTGCACGGGTGTCGTCTGCTCCGGCATGCGTGGCGTCACGAAGGCGAGGCCGTAAGGCAGCATCTGATACTGCGTCGTGTCCAGCCGCCCCCCGGCGACGGTGGCTCGCCTGGCGTAGGCCCCGGAGACGTATGCCGCCTTGAACCGCACCAGCGGGTCGGTGCCCTCCTTGAGATAGCCGTTGCCGGGCGCGCTCGGCAGCTCGTAGGCGTCCGGCACGCCCAGTACGACGCGGCTCTCCATCGCCGAGAAGGTGCGTAGCCCCACCCGGTAGGACAAGTGGGTGTCCAGGCCACGCAGCCGGCCCTCCTCGAGGCGTTGCGACGCGAGCAACAGGTGCACGCCGAGCGATCGGCCGAGCCGGCCGATCATGACGAACAGATCGATGAAGTCGGGCTTGGCCGACAGCAGCTCGCTGAACTCGTCGACCACGACGAACAGTGACGGCAGCGGCTCGAGCGGCGCGCCTTGCTCGCGGGCTCGCTCGTAGTCCTTCAGCGAGGCGAAGTTGCCGGCGTCGCGGAGCAGTTCCTGGCGGCGGTTCATCTCGCCGGCGAGCGCGTCCTTCATCCGGTCGACGAGGATCAGCTCGTCGGCCAGGTTGGTGATGACCGCGGAGGTGTGCGGCAGCACGTCCAGGCTGGCGAATGTGGCGCCGCCTTTGAAGTCGACCAGGACGAAGTTCAGCACGTCGGACGTGTGGGTGAGTGCGAGGCCCAGGACGAGGGTGCGCAGCAGCTCAGACTTGCCCGAACCGGTGGCTCCGATGACCAGTCCGTGCGGACCCATGCCGCCCTGCGCGGACTCTTTGATGTCCAGGTCGACGGCCTGGCCGTTCGAACCGACGCCGATCGGCACCCGCAGCCGATCACGCGGCGCCCGGGGACGCCAGGTCGTCGCCGTGTCGATCTGATACGGATCGCCGAGACGAAGCAGGTCGGGCAGGCTGAGGTCGGCGCTCAGCGCGTCGGTGGGTTCTGCTGAGGCGGCCGACATGCGCAAGGGAGCTAGGGAGCGCACCAGCGTCTCCGTCTCGGTGCGGCTGAGCTGATCCGCAGTACCGAGATGTGTCGTCTCGTCATTGCCGGTGCGATCCTGGCGCACCATCGACAGCGCGCCCTGCTCGATCTTGAGCTGCAGGATGCCTGGGTGATAGTCGGTGCCGAGCACCGAGTTGAGGTCGAGCACCGTCACGCCCTGCACCAGCCCGGTCGCGAGTTGCGCCTCGGGCGGCACGCGTCCGCCGTCGATCACCACGATGACGTGCGGCGTCTCCTCACCACCGCCTGCCGTGCCGAAGCGCGGCCGGCTGGTGAGCGTCTCGCCGAACATCCCCTCCAGCGCGAGCAGGTCGTCGCTCATCAGCCGGACCTGGCCGACGGCGTCGTAGGCGTCAGTGGCCAGCCCGTGTGGCAGCCACTTGATCCACTCCCACGCGTCCTGCTCCTGCGCTCCGGCGCAGACGGCGACCACCACGTCGTCCGGCGAATGGAAGGTCACCAACTGCGCGATGACGGCGCGGGCGAGTCGCCGGACGTCGCGCTTCGGCCCGGCGAATGCAATGCGCGCGAACGCCCCGAACTGGATAGCAACGGGTAGGTCGGCCACGGACGAGTGCGCACGGACGAAACGACGCAGCGAGCCCGCCGAGATCGGCTCGAGATCCTCGACCGGTTTCGTCTCGGGCGTGACCAGCGTGACCCCGAGCCGCTGCACGCCACGCGCCACCCGCACGGAC
>Ga0126373_10003791_pt1 | contig 11397 bp, 10 predicted proteins | sample PanSoiMetPlot_11_FD_92545 | JGI IMG/M metagenome (GOLD analysis project Ga0126373, IMG submission 92545) | Tropical forest soil microbial communities from Panama - MetaG Plot_11 | ecosystem: Environmental > Terrestrial > Soil > Tropical forest > Bulk soil | place: Panama | collected 2016-02-17
GACAGCGACGTACGCGTTGCCGCCGGCACTATAGATCACGGCGAGCCACTTGCGATCGTGGGAGACCGTGATATCAGTGGGCGATCCTGGCAAATCTACCGATTTATAAAACACTCCACCCTGGCTGTCGCTGAAAAAGATGCTGATCGCGTGCCCCGGCGAGTTTCCTGTGTACCAGATGTTGCCCGGACCTTTGGCGACCCAGCAGGGCGCGTTCGTGGGATAGGAGGGTGTTGGGCCAGCCACCGCATTGAACGTTCCGTCCTCGTCCACCACGGCGAAGCTGTCAGGACTGTGTGCCGGAGTGAAGCCAAGCACGTTGCCCCAAAACGCTTCTCCCAAGGGCACCATGTCTGCATTGCTGGGCAAGGGGATTAGAGTGCTCGTGCCATTCAAAACTCCGCCTTCCTGCGCCAGTGGAAGTTGCAAAAGTGAACCCGAACTGAACGTAACGGCCGCCCAGTTCTCGCCAACCGCAATCTGCGCGGCCGACGGATCGGAGAGGCTCATGACCGGCCCATCCACGGAGCCCCACGGCCAGGAGTGGCTCTCCGCGCAGTTCGCGCCCACCACGAACAGATGGTCGCGGGTCAATGCGACAGAGTCGGGCTTTGTGCATTCAGGCGCTAGCGGGATTGTCGACCCGATAGCGATTGCATCTCCCCTGCGCAGCAACTGGCTCACAGAATTGGATCCGAAGTTCGCGACAGCACCAAATTCCTCTTGGAACTGCACGATCCCTGCATTTGTGCTCGCGCCGCCCTTCCCGCCGGTCATGAGCATCTGCGTCAATTCGAGCGAAGGGGTTCCTTTGGTATTGAGGCGGAAAACGACAACTGCGTTCCCGTTCGCATTATTTGTGCTTGTGATCACCAATGGGCTGCGTCCGTGTTGGCCTTGAACTGCAATCGCACTCGTTAGAATCAGCGCGGCTGGCAGAAAACTGGCGCGCCACAAACGAAGTTTGGTTAGGTAGAACTTACGCATCGTGCTCTCCTGAAGGTTTGGGATGAATTTGTTCCACGCCGCTAGCATTAAGGTGTCCTTGGAAGCGGGCGTGTTCACAGTTGGGTATTCGCCTCAGGCTCGCGAAAAGTTACAGCCAGCCCCGCGTAACGCATGAAATAAAATATGGTCAATTCTTTCGCCTCCGGCGTAACTTTTCAGCCCAATCTCTCGAATTCTGTTATTGGGGGCTGTGACGGTCCGCCGGGCGGATGTGGCTGAGGATTTGCGTAAAGGCGCTGAGGTCAGTGAAGATTCGGGTCGGACGTTTTCATTGCATGCACTCCGGCGAAAATCTCGAGATGTTGATGGTGCGCTACCAACAAGGCGATTTCGCCGCGGCGACGGTTCTCATCAGTCACATAAGTCCACACCTGCACCGGTTTTTTCTTGCAAAATCGATGAGCCGCACCGATGCTGATGACCTGCTGCAGGAAACTTGGCTGCAGATTCACAAGGTACGCCACACGTATCGCCACGGAGAGCCGGCGCTTCCGTGGTTCTACGCGATTGCCCGGCACATTCGCGTCGACCACTACCGAAAGTCCATCCGTGCCGCAGCCGGCGAAAGGGAGTTGGGGGAAATGTCAAAGGGCGCCTTCTCGGCTCCGCACCAAGCCGACGAGCTCGAGGCTTTGTTGGCGCCGCTCTCTGAAAGCCAGCGCGAGGTTCTTGCTTTGTTGAAGGTCGAAGGCATGTCACTGGAGGAAGTCGCGCGCGCCACATCGTCGAGTGTTGGATCGGTGAAGCAAAAAGTCCACCGCGCGTATAAGAAGTTGCGGGAAACGCTTGGCGTCAAACCCCCAAGAAAGTTGCGGAGCGGAGAACTCGCTTGAAAGACGAAGAGATTGACAACCTCTTGAAAAAGGCCGCGCAGGCTCCGAGGGATCTCGATCCGCTTGTTCTGCAGCGCATCGGTGATTCGATCAAGTCGTCGTTGCACCCAGTGCGGGCGCTCACGCCTGTATGGCTGATGGCCGTGGGCCTCGTTCTTGTATGTGTAGCTGTGTCTCTGGCCGGTGCAGCACGCGCGGGCTTCTTTGGGATTGCAAAGATGAATATGCCGGAGCGCTTGGTCATCTTTCCCGCACTCGGGCTCCTCGCCTGTTCGGTCGCCGTCGGCTTCGTCCATCAGATGGTCCCGGCGAGCCGAGTTCGCGTCTCGCCCGGAGCGCTGCTGGCGCTCAGCAGCGTGGCATTGCTTGCGGTGTTCGCACTCTTATTCTCCGACTACCACACCGACCATTTCTTTTCGGTGGGCATCACCTGTCTGTTCACGGGTCTTCTCCACGCGGTCCCGGCTGGATTACTTGGCTGGCTGATGCTTCGGCGCGGATACGCGGTCAACCCTGGCGCTGCCGGTCTAGTCGCCGGGACGCTGAGCGGCCTAGCCGGCGTTGGTCTGCTCGAACTGCATTGTCCGAACTTCCAGGTTGCACACATTCTCGTTTGGCATACCGCGGTAGTCCCGGTGAGTGCTGCGCTCGGTGCATTGCTAAGTTGGACGTTCGCCCGTCGACCGAGGCCCTAACAGAGGCTTACTACTGGGCCACACATCAGGGGGCTGAGATTGACCTGATTCTTTTCAAATCTGGCAGCCGAATCGGTGTCGAATGCAAACGCACTGACGCACCCAAGGTCACGCCCTCAAAGCGGATCGCTCTGGCCGATCTAAAGCTCGACCGCATTCATGGTGTGTATCCGGAGAAGACATAGTCGCTTTCAAGGAATATCGAGGTCATTCCACTCGCTACATTCCTTAAGGCAAAGTAGAGAATTCATCTGGCTTCCCCTGGACACATGGGAGCAACTGCTGCAAATGGAGCCGGGCTCGGAGTCAACTCAATGAAACCATCGGGTCATCGGGCTGGCAAATCGGGCTGGAAATTCGGCGAGTAGAACAATGACCCAATTGCAAATTGTTGACTCGCCGGAAGATAAGAATGGTGGGCGCATAGGATTCGTACCTATGACTTCCAACGTGTGAAAGTTGCAACATTGGTGTTATCAGAGAGTTACGAGGAATCGAGTGCGACTGGCAATCCATTACTCGATTCGAGAGATCGATTTCAAGGGCGCTCTGGATCTACGAGAGTTGACTCTCATTGAAGCGTGATCAGAATCGGCGCAAGCGTCTTCTGATTGTTATCATGCTGGCAGCCAGTGCAACAACTGACGCAATGACTGTTTGTGGGTTGCCTCAGCTCACCGCCACCCCCGTCCTCCACCAGCACCAGATCGGCGACCAGCATGGGTGATTGATTGTCTGGCGCTGTCCAATTATTGCCGTTGTCCATTAGTAATGGACATGACATAATACTGGACAAATGAAGTTTTCTCCCTCAATCGGTTCCTTTCTGGAACAGATCCGAAGCCTGCCCTTCGTAAAGGGCCTCGAGTTTTCCCGAGTGAGCCGCACTGTAGATTCTGGGACAGACGGCATTCTGAAGGTGCGCACTACCGACGGAATCTACGCTTTCCAGGTCGAACAAAAGAGGTCGTATCTTGACCGAGGAATTCTCAATGCCCTGGTCGCTCAAGCGAAGCGCAGCGACAAGAAGCGTCGTGTACCGCCGCTGTTGCTGGCACGTTTTATCCCCAAGCCTTCCGCGGAACGATTGATTGACGCGGGCGTTAACTTTTTGGACCAAGTGGGCAACATGCATCTCGTCCTCGGTCGGCACTATGAGCGGACCATCATCGGAAATAAGGAGAACACCGATTCGAAGGAAGGCCCGCGCCTCACTCCTGCTAGTACCCAATTGCTGTTCACCTTTGCCACGACAGAAGAGGCTGGAGCATGGCCCGTGCGTAAACTGGCCGAAGCATCCGGATTGAGCAAGAGTAATGTGGCGAATGTCCGGCAGCAATTCGTCGATCGCGAAATTTTTAAGAAATCGGGTCGAGGCTTTGAGGTCCGCGATAAAGAGCGGCTTCAAGAAGAACTCTTGAGAGGATATGAAATCGCCCTACGTCCCAAGCTTCTCATCGGACGCTTTCACTCTCCACACAAGGATCAGGACGGCATGATTGCGGAAATCAATAAAACCTCTCGCGATCTCTCGATTCGATGGTCGGCCACCGGTGGGCCCGCCGCCTATGCATTGCAGAAGTTTTATCGTGGACTGGAACTGCCCATTTTCATCGACTCTTTTTCTGACCAACTTCGTCGTCGGCTGCGAATCATTCCGGATAAAGCCGGGCCAGTGATCTTGCTACGCTCTTTTGGCACCGTAACTTTTTGGCGGAATGCCGACTCCTTCCCTCTTGCACACCCATGGTTAATCTATTCAGAATTAATGAATTCCCCCGATCCGCGTGCACACGAGGCAGCAGAAGAACTAAAACGAGAATTCCTCACTTGATCAATGCCTGAACTTACGGAGAGCCAGATTACTGATCTGCGGGCACTGCAAGACCACTGTCGCTCGCTTTCTGCCGATCTTGTGATCATTGGGGCTATCGCCTATCAGGTGCATTTTCCGAGAGAAGACCGTCACACGGGCGACATCGATTTTGCGGTCGCTCTAGACCTAGATGAATTCGCAGAGCTGGAAAGGCGACTTCTGGCCGACAGATGGATTCATTTCGCAAACCGCGAACACAGATGGAGAAGCTCTCGTGAGACGATTCTGGATCTGCTGCCTGCCGGACCGAAGCTTCGGGAGGCTAAGAAAGTCACGTGGCCGGCGAGTCAGTTCACCATGAGTCTCGTTGGATTCGATCATGTTTTCACCACTGCGCAGCCAATTGCGTTCGCGCCCGATCTGACTCTCAAAGTGATCTCATCCACGACGCTGATGCTTCTGAAAATCGTCGCTTACATGGATAACCCACAGCGACGCGCCAAGGATCTGGAGGACATTCGCGGGTTGCTCGCGGAATACGAAGCCGATAGCGATCGGGTCTTTTCCGAAATCGTGATTGATGCCGACCTTGAAGACTATGGGCTCGCACCTGCTTTTTTGATGGGCCTTGACCTACGCGCACTGTGTAAAGACGAAGAAACGCGAATCGTCCACGGATTTCTGGAAATGAATGAGGAAAATCCAGCGTGGATGGCATTCGTTCGCGCCAGAGGGGTTGGGGATCACGTAGAGGAGGACGCGAGGAAGCAGCTGGACACGTTTCGCCGCGGTTTCGAGGCCGACGCGTGAGAGCGAACTCATTTTGCAAAAGCCCTCACGATCAGTCGGGCCGGCGATCGGGCTGGAAAGTCGGCGAAGAGAGCAATGACGCACTTGCAAATTGTTGACTCGCCGGAAGATAGGAATGGTGGGCGCTATAGGATTCGAACCTATGACTTCCACCGTGTGAGGATGGCACTCTACCGCTGAGTTAAGCGCCCATTTTCTTGCGGTAAGTTCATCATTATACACGAGTTCGCCGTCCACGTCGTTTCTGCTCAATCGTTACCAACTCCCGATTTCACTCCCGATCGGACCAGTTTGTCCAAGACAGCGCCTTGGGCTTCGAGCTTGTCCGACTTGAAGCCATGCGCGTAATGGGCGAGCATGTTGAGGTTCGTCCACTGAAGCATTGTTTTGTTCACGATTGTTAACTATCTGAACGCGTGCAAGTTAGCTGGAAAACGCCTCGGCTACCGAGGAAAAACGTTAACGAAACGTTAACATGTTGATTCCATTGGACGGCCGAAGTTCGGCGTCCGAACGGACGATCAACCTTATTTAGGCTGTAGCGGCTAGGGGTTCGACGTTATCTCCGGACAAGATCTGTTCGCAGAATGTGTCTCTTGGAAGCGCCAGAGGGGGAGGACCGGCCAGAACTTGAGCCGTGCCGAGAGGGGCTCCTGGTTTCAGCGGCACGTGTCTTTTCTAGCCCGGTTGGGGATCATGGGTAACGCGACTTCCTACTCACAACCAAACCGGGCGGATGAGGGTTATTGAACAGCCAATCACGGTTTGCACATTCTCTCGGAAGCGCCTCAGTCGCTGCGACAACCCTATTGATTAAGGGTACTTTATCAGACCAGGAGGAATGACGGTATAATCGCGCCATGGCCGACCATGTGATCCACATCTCGGAAGCGGAAGCCGCCAGCAACTTCGCTGACGTGCTGGCGCGGGTGCGTGCCGGTGCTGAAGTCGTGATCGAGAGCGGCAAGCTGCCGGTGGCCGTGCTTCGTCCGGCCGAGCCACATCTGCGGCTGCTTTCCGAATCCTTGCGTCTCGCCAAAGAGCACGCTTCTACAGCCACGCTCGACGGCGACTTTGCCAAAGATGTGGAAGCCGCAATTGAGAGCCACCGCGAGCCGTTGAACCCTCCGGCATGGGACTGATCCTCGACTCTAGTGTAGTGATTGCCGCCGAACGCCGAGGCGACACGGTCGAGCAACTCATCGAGAGAATCGTGACGGCAACGGGCGATCAGGAAGCGGCGCTCTCCGCAGTCGGCCTGACGGAACTGATCCATGGCCTATATCGTGCCCAAACTTCGGAAGTGCGCGCGCGCCGCGAAGTATTCCTCAACGAACTGCTGACCGATCTGACGGTCTATCCCTATACGAAAGAAACCGCGTTGCTGGCGGGGAAGATCGATGGAGAACAGCAGAGCCGAGGTGTGGTGATTCCATTTGGCGACTTGCTGATTGGGGCCACTGCGCTGTCGGTCGGCTTCAAGGTGCTGACCGCGAATCTCCGCGACTTCCGTCGCATCCCAGGCCTGTCGATTACACAGCTTTAGTCTGTATCCGCTGAATCCCGACAGTTACGTCTTTGCCCGTGTTCTGCTCTCCGTTGCCGAATCGCGTTGGAACTCGACTGCCATCGTAGTGACTGGTAATTTGCGGCACTTCCAGCGAATTCCTGGCCTGTCGGTCGTGCGGCTCTAGTACTATTCCGGGATCATTCTCGCGATCGGCGATGCCAGCAAGAAAATCCCAGTACCGAGTTGTACCCGCATCTTGCACCCGCTCAGATTCAGTCTTGTACGTATTATCAGGTACTTGGCAGTCCCCGTAAGCCCAGTTAAGTTGTTGAAGGTATTGAATCGGGAAGAAGTGTGAGGATGGCACTCTACCGCTGAGTTAAGCGCCCACGCCTTTTGATTCGATCACTTGCGGACCATCAAAAAATGCCGACTATACCAAACCGTACCAAGAATCACTTGCTCGGAGCGTAGCGGTCTGGGTTAACCGCGGTAGAATCATCAAGCTAAATAACCAGAACACCCACACATCCCGCCAAGTAAAGAAGTGCTTGCTCTCACAGCGGGATGGGAATCCGAAAGCGTCCAACAACTCCTCGATCACCCTACATTGCTCTTTTTAGGAGCACCGGTACGACGCGGCACTAGCTGCCCTGGATGCCGCGACCGGGAAGGAGTGCGTGTGCGACCCCGAATTCTCGACCCTGACCAAGCAGAACGGGGTCAGAGGGACGATGTGGAATACCGTCATGAAGGAGGGCAGGATCAACACCCAGCAGGCAATAGTTAACCTTTTACCTGTGTAATGTGACACGAAATTGACAACTTATTTTCGGCGCTTGTGTATGCTCCGTCCCGGCATCAACCGAAATCGGGGACTGAGTTGCGGCAGTATTCGGGCACTGAGGAGGAACAAATGAGACTTGAGTTTCTTGTGCGTATCTCACTAACACTCGTTCTCGTAATCCCGGCGAGTGCGCAAAAGGTGTTCAAGGCCAGCTTGATCGGCGTCCACGAAACGCCGATTGTGGTCAGCACTGGCACCGGTCACGCCACTGTGTGGATTAGTGACGACGAAAAGTCGATCAAGTACGAACTGACCTACAGCGGACTCGAGGGTAATACCGTACCCGCCGGCAAGGTTCTCTTCGCCCACATTCACGTCGGCAGGCCGACAGTAGTAGGAGGTGTAGCCGTCTTCTTCTGCGGAGGTGGTAACTCGGCGACCACCCAAGCCGCCTGCCCAGTCTCGGGCACGCTGACAGGCACGTGGACCTCGGCTGACGTGGTCGGACCGACGTCACAGGGCATCGATCCGGCGAATCAAGGTGCGGACGACGCTTTCGCCCGTCTCGTTAACTCGATCAAATCTGGCCTGAGTTATGCGAACGTGCACACGACGCGTAGTGCAGGCGGCGAAATTCGCGGACAGTTGCTGAGAGTCCGTGATGGCGATAATGACGGCGACGATCATTGAGGCAGAACAGCTAAAGCGATTCAACGGGCTAGCCGGCTTTTGCGGCTGGCTTCTTTTCGGCTGTCGGTTTTGCTCTCCCTCCTCACAGTTGGAGTGCGGGATCGGTCAGCGCCCACCGGACCATGAGTAGAGGACCCGCGATTGTCGGTGAATGACAAAACGTAGCTGCGGGTGTCGTCGGGACCTTGCTGTACCGATTTTGGGTAGCGTCGTGTGCTGGCGCTCGAGGCGGGGCGTTCCGGAGCACCCGCGGATCGCGACTGGAGCTGAGCGTGTCCCGGAGGGGTGCGAAGGGCGGAGTGTGATCGGTCCAACCATGAATTTCAGAACGCGCCCGCTTGGCTTTCACGAACATATCCAGCCCGGACTCGGAATCCCATTCTTTGTTGGTAAAGTTGCAGGTTCTTTCAAGCTACAGTCTTGATCGCCCCTAACACACCCGACATCAGCGTCGTCAAGATGCACGCAAATCCTAGCGCGACTTTTCTGGTCGCTTTTGCTCGAAACGCCACAATCGAGCGGGCAAGGATTATCACGAAGTTCGTATCAATGACGAAGAACTTGCCTTGATTTCGGGATCAGTTCGGATTGGATCACTCGGAGCCCCGAACCGCTGGCTGTGCAAGGCGTGCCGGATCGCCGCCAAATTCACCAAAAGACCTCGGGTTCGTCTCCACAACAGTCGAATCGTGATTTATTCTTAGCCGAGACGGCATTTAACCCTGCATGCGATTCCCTCGCGCCAGCGGCATCCTGCTTCATCCTACCTGCCTTCCTGGTCCATTCGGCATTGGTGACTTTGGGCCGGAGGCATTCTCTTTCGTGGATTTTCTGAAAGAGGCAGGTCAAAAGGTCTGGCAAGTTCTCCCTCTCAATCCGACTGGCTACGGCGATTCACCATTTCAGTGTTTCTCCGCGTATGCAGGGAACCACCTTCTGATCAATCTCGCAAAGTTGCAGGCGGAAGGAATCCTCGAGGGCTCCGACGTCAATGATCAACCCGATTTCCCACTGGACTCCGTCGACTTCGGAAGCGTCATCCGCTGGAAGACTGACGTGCTGAAAAGAGCTGCCACACGTTTCCAGCGCGAGGCACGAGGGGAAGATCGTCGCGCGTTCGATAACTTCTGCATTAGGAACGTCTCGTGGCTGGAGGACTTCGCCCTTTTCATGGCATGCAAGCAAGAGCATGGCAGCGTTGCATGGAACCAGTGGCCTGGCGAAATCGCGCTACGCACGCCGGATGCGCTGAACGCGGCGAGAGACCGTCTGAAGGAAGCTGTGCTGATGGTGCAGTACTGGCAGTTCGAGTTCTTCCGTCAATGGAAGAAAGTGCAGGCCTACGCGCACGAAGCCGGTATTCGCATCGCCGGGGATCTTCCAATCTACGTCGCGCTAGACAGTGCTGATGTCTGGACGAACCGTGAATATTTTGAGCTTTCTGAGGATGGACAACCATTAAAGATAGCCGGCGTTCCCCCGGACTATTTCAGCGCGACTGGCCAATGCTGGGGGAATCCGATCTACCGTTGGGACCGCCTTCAACAGACCGGCTATCGCTGGTGGATCGATCGTTTCCGCGCTGCCTTCGACATGTACGACGCTGTTCGCGTCGATCATTTCCGAGGATTCGAAGCTTACTGGGAAATACCAGGCGCCGAAACAACCGCGCTGAACGGACGCTGGGTCAAGGGTCCTGGCGCGGACTTCTTCGCAGCTCTCGAGCGAGAATTCGGCGACTTGCCTATCATCGCTGAGAATCTAGGAGTGATCACTCCTGAGGTGGAATCCATCCGAAACCGATTCCGTTTTCCTGGAATGGCGATCCTGCAGTTCGCCTTCGGCAAGGATCCTCAGGGCCCGTCCTTCCGCCCTCATAATTATGAGCGAGAGCTGGCGGCCTACACCGGAACGCACGACAACGACACGACCGTGGGGTGGTGGAACAGTTCCGGTGCTCGTGACAGTACTCGCACTCCTGAGGATGTTGCTAACGAGCGAAAATTTGCCCGCTCCTATCTCGATTTGAAGGAAGAGCCGATTCATTGGGTTATGATCCGGACCATCCTGTCGTCGATTGCCGATCTCGCGATCATCCCACTTCAGGACGTGCTTGGATTGGGCAGCGAGGCACGGATGAACCTGCCTGGCACCGCGAAAGGAAACTGGGGTTGGCGTTTCAGCGCGCGCGCACTGACGTCAGACCTGGCACACCGGTTGCGCGAGATGGTCGAAGTTTACGATCGTTGATTTCGCGAACCTCCCAAACGGCCCGGCTTCATCGCCAAACGCTGCTATTCTACTGACTGCCATCTATTCGTAACCGCGCGCTTTATCTGGAGCAATCGGTTGTCGCTGAAGCTAGAAGCAGGCTGGTACAAACGTGCCATCATCTATCAGGTGCACGTGCGCACGTTTGTCGATGCCAATGGAGACGGCATCGGAGACTTCGCAGGCCTTGCTCAACGGCTGGATTACCTCGAGGAGTTGGGTGTCAACGCGGTGTGGCTGATGCCGTTTTTTCCCTCGCCTCTGCGGGATGACGGCTACGACATTTCCGATCACAGATCCATACACCCCAGCTATGGGACGCTAGAGGACTTCAAGAATTTCCTTTCGATCGCCCATGAACGCGGCATCCGCGTGATAATCGAAATGGTTCTGAACCACACCTCCGATCAACATCCCTGGTTCCAGGAATCCCGCAGTTCCCAAAGCAATCCGAAACGCGACTGGTACGTGTGGAGCGACACAGACACCAAGTATCGGGGAGCTCGAATTATCTTCCTCGACACCGAGATGTCGAACTGGGCCTGGGACCCGATTTCCAAGTCATACTACTGGCACCGTTTCTTTAGCCACCAGCCAGACCTGAACTACGACAACCCCGCGGTCCGGGAAGAAATGTGGCAGGTCATGAAGTTCTGGCTCGAACTTGGTGTCGATGGGTTCCGCTTGGATGCCGTGCCCTATCTGATCGAGCGAGAGGGGACGAACTGCGAGAACCTGCCCGAAACCCACGCAATCATCCGGGACCTTCGCAAACGCGTTGATGAACAGTTCCCGGGCGTGATGCTCCTGGCCGAGGCAAATCAGTGGCCTGCCGATCTTCGGCCCTACTTTGGCGATGGAGACGAGTTTCACATGGCGTTCCACTTTCCCCTGATGCCTCGTATGTTCATGGGCGTACGCCTGGAGGATCGCAAACCGATCACGGAGATTCTGCAGCAGACACCGGAGATCCCTGC
>Ga0126373_10003792_pt1 | contig 11395 bp, 7 predicted proteins | sample PanSoiMetPlot_11_FD_92545 | JGI IMG/M metagenome (GOLD analysis project Ga0126373, IMG submission 92545) | Tropical forest soil microbial communities from Panama - MetaG Plot_11 | ecosystem: Environmental > Terrestrial > Soil > Tropical forest > Bulk soil | place: Panama | collected 2016-02-17
AACAGCAGGCCGTGCCCCCAAGACAGTTCGTAGGGCACGAGGATAGACGAGACGCCGATAACCAGTTCGCAAAGAGCATACAGGCGCACGGGTGTTGCCGCAGACTCAGGATTCAGTCGCCGCATCAGAAAACCGGCTGACCAGCAGCCCAATCCCAAACCAGCCATGAACATCGACAGGACCAGGGAGACCATCGCGGTGGTAACTCCGAACCCCGCAATTGCCAGACGAAGCCAGATGACTTCGTAAACCAGACTGCAAAAACCTGAACCAATGAACAAGACAAAATACCAGCGCATTTTCATAGGCTTTTCCTTGACCGCATCGCCTCCCGGAGCGATTTCAATTCGGCACTTCAGGGATTACACATCAAGAATCGCGAGACACCGCGACAGATACAGCCGGCTTCCCCTCAATGCTTGCCGTTGAGGTAGCCGTCGAGCGGCTCCACGATGTCGTGGTTCATGCTCAACATGCGGAGATGCAGGCTGGTCCGGATAGGCGGAGCTGGGGCGGTGTTTTCGTAGAGCAATAAGCTGCGAGCTTTCCACAAGGCAACATTGCTTTGAATGGGTTCTTCGCGGAGCAGTCTAAATCGGCCCGAGTTCAAGAAGTCGCGCAGCAGCTTCTGCGAGTGGAATTGTATAGGAGCATTTTTTTCGATTACGACATATTTGATCCCGTAATCGTTGATCAGATCATCCAGGTCCTGTTCCGAGTGAATGAGTTCTTCCGACCCAAACTGAGCCATGACCTCGGTGACGTATAAGGCTTTGCGCAACACCACGAACCGTCGGCGGGCATCCTCTGCCCGTATAAAGAATATGAAATTGCCGGAGAGGTCACCGTCAAACAAGACGACGCTTCCATTCGGATCCTGGGTTACGGTATGGGCAATCGAGCTGTAACCCGCCACGTAAGGACGTTCATAACTCCAAGCCCTCCAACTGGTCCTGGCTAACAAGGCGATAACGCATACTATCCCCACGCGACGAAAGGATTGCGGTATTGCCTTGCTCATCAGGGGCGCCACGGCAAAATAAATGAACGGGGGCAAGGCATAAACCACGTAGCGAGGCGTCTTGGTGCCAATTCCGGTAAACACCACGTACCAAGCGCAGATCCACGCGAACATGATGGCGGGGCATTTCCGTCGCCTCCACCAAACGTAGGTGACCGCTCCCGCCGTGCTGAGCAGTAACAGGTTCATCCCCAATGCGTTACGAAGGGGAGAGAAATAATACAAAAAAGGGTTGGAAACATGCTCCACACCGTGGAAGACGTTTGCCGCGATGGATTTCGTGTCCACCCCAAAGCAGAGAGCGTAGAAGGGAAGTGAAATAACAGCGACTATGCCGACCGCGAGGATGGTGGTTCGGCGTACCAGATAACTCCAGTTCCTCGGCGCCAGTGTGATAAGACACAAAGGCACCAGATAGATGCTTTGCTGCTTGGTCACCAACGCAAGACCAGCGGCGATGCCGAACCGTATCGCAGACCGCCTATCGCCACGTTTCCTGTAAAGCATCCAATAATAGGTTGATGCCAGACACAGCGCTAACGACGGCACTTCTAACAGCACAGATTTTTCATAAAGCAGAAGAATTGGCAGTCCGGCCAGCATGATCGTCGATGCCGCTGCCGTCCAGCAATCCTCGAGCTGGTTAACGATCCGGAACCAGAAATACAACCCGACTATGGCAAAAAGGAGAACGGTCAGGCGTGCGGCCACAACGGATGACCCGAACATCAGGAACATCGCACCTTCCGCCAGATGAAAAAATGGCGGCCAGTGCACGAGTCCCAAGGCGGGGTATTGGGCGTAATACCGATAGGTGTATTGAATGGGGTGGCGCAAGGGAAGATCACGAGCGAAGTCCGCAAAAAACAAACCGGTGGTGGCGTGGAATGCCTCGTCAATGTTGAGGTGAAATTCACCTCTGCTGATCCCTGGTAAGATGAACGTAACCGCGATTAGCAAAACCAACACTACGAGATACGAGCTACGATGTTGCGCCTGCCAATTTGCGGCTCGGGAACGCAAGGATGCCATCGACGATGCGGTGGTACCTGTGTCCTCACCCACAGGACTGCCCATGCGTTCATCAGCTCCCGGCGTGAGTTTCGTGTTATGCGTTGACATGAACACCTGCCCAATCCGGTTGCTTTATTCCCTCTCGCTCAACTGCGAGCGCCAATCTCTTCTTCCGAATAACCGTACGCGCAATCGGCTCGAAACAGACGGCCAGGAATACCGGAAACCAATAAAACCGGAACCACCAGGCTGATACGAAGAATGCACCCACCCAGGCCGCAAGCAGCGCTGCCTGAATGGCGATACAGGCCTGATTCAAGAACTGCAGCTCGGCTTTCGCGGTCAAGCGAAATGCGCGCTCCAGGGTTAAGTACGCTGCCATCAGCGTCGCGACAAATGGTAGAAACCCCAGCAGTCCCTGCTCAGCTGCGACTTCGATGTAAGTGTTATGGGCGAGACTCTGAACTTGCAGCGCTGCCATGCTGTCTTCGTATTGGAGAACGACGGTCTTGAAACGAGCCAATCCGACGCCGAAAAGAGGATGGTCCTGAAACATCTGCCAGCCGGCCCGCCAGGTTGTTTCACGGGCAGCGACTGCCACTTGACTACCATAGTCCGGATTCAGAAGTCGTTCGACCGGTGAATTCGGCGTCACGGCCAGCAGAGGAATCACTAAGCCGGTCGCCAACACCAGGCTTCGAAACTTTCGGCGGGACTTGATGAAAATGAGGAGAAAGCCAACCACCGCTCCCATCAATCCCCCGCGCGATGCAGCTAAGCCGAAAGCAAATAGCGTCAGACCAAAGCAGGTGATCAAATACAATTTTTCCCATCTGCGACATCGGGTCTGAAGCAACACGAAGGCCACCGGCAGGGAGGCCGCAGCCGCAGTGCCAAAATAATTGGCATCGCCCGAGACTCCCCCGGGACGGTAACCCAGTACGGCATGCCCCCATGCCAGCCATTCTCGAATTGCATAGACGGAAGCAATCGCCACCGACCCCACCATCATTAGCAGCGTCCAGCGGAGCCTCTCGACGGAATCAACCACGGCAACGGTGACAAGCAGCAGAACCAAGATGGAAAGGACATTATTCTGCGGACCAGAGGCGTCCCAGGCAAGTCCATAGGCAATAAAGTAGGAAATCATTGCCAGAAGAAAATAAGCCACACATAGAAGCGCTCCTGGTTGACACAATCCCCCTGGGATTCTTCTCTTCCCGGCTGCGTGGATCAAGGCCATGGGCATACAGACAGCGCCCAGCAGTTTGGCAACCGTCACGCCGCCGAGAGTGTAGCTAAGCGCATAATGCTGCGTCAGAGGCAGCGACAGGACTAACAGATAGAAGAGAAACATGGTTGAGGATTACAGGTCGTTGCCACTCAGGGTTCAGATCTGTGGTTCTACTCGATGCCTCGCCAGGCGCACAAACAGTCCAGGACGGAACTTCTCGAGATGAGACCAGTAACCGAGAGTTGCTTTGCTTACGGGAGTGCGGTCTTTTCGGATTGCCGGCAACCCCACGATTCCATGCCACAATCCCTTGGCGTAAGGCATATATGCGCCTGAGCGGATGGCGAAATAGAACATCATCAGGAGCTTTGGCAAGAGGAATTTCACGCCCGCAACCAGCGGGTAGTCCTTGTACGCCATCCAAACGAAGTGGCGCGTAAAATAAAAATATTGCCGGTCAGAAGTGCGCCCCTGTTTCGCGGCCCGATGGCCAGCCTCAATCACGGGACAATACAGGATGCGAAATCCGGCGTCCAGTAGACGAACCGCAAGGTCATGTCCTTCGGCTCCGTAGAACAGCGGCTCATAGTAGAGGCCACACCGGTCAAAAACCGCACGCCGGAACCCGCAGGCGCCCTCGCAAAACCAATGAGTTTCGAATTCGCTCTCGCTAAATTCCTTCCAGTGGCGAGGATGGCACCATTCCCGCAGACGCAACTCACCCGTGTCCGGATCACATACGCGAAAAGCCAATACATGAATGTCTGAACACCTCTGAAAATACTTGACGACATTGTCCAGGGCGGATACAGACCTCAAGCTCATGTCGTCGTCGAGAAAAACCAGGATGTCGCCGCGCGCCGCACCGATCCCTGCGTTCCGTCCGCCCGTCGCCCCGCGATTCTCAGGCAGCTCGATCAGCTTGAGGCTGGAGCCGAAGGGTTCCAGCCGCGGTTTAAGTTCGTCCTCGGAATGGTTATCCACGACGATGATTTCCCGCTTCAGATAGCGTTGCTGCGTTACCGAGCGGATGGTTTCCTCAATGTGTTCCAGGCGCTTGTAGTAAAGAATAATGACGCTAACCAGGGGCAGCTCGGACTTCGGTTTTGCCTGCATGTTTTTGGTTCCTCGTGCTCGACGGACAACCCGCGTGCTTCTCGGCGTCCGAGAAGGCATGCTCAAGCTTTGCCTAGGGCCGGGCGGTTGCCTCCGGGTAAGCAACCCGAGCCTCCGTAAACCTTTCGGTTGTATGCCTGCCGAATGTTCTTCTCACGCCCTCGTGGACCCCCACTCGTGGTATCCCGCCGAGCAGCCGCTGCGCAGCGGTACAGTCGAACTCGAGATGGGGCAGAATGCTCCTAAGGCGATAAGTGGTCAGGGGCACGCTGCGCTTAGCGGCACTGGCAAGAAGCTCGACCACCATGGCCACGCCATGGAGAAACATCATGGGAACGTAGTACATCTGGACTCCAGGCAAAGCGTTACCCACATATTTCAGGTATTCGCTCTGGGTGATCTGATCGGGATCGACGAGGTGAAGGATCTTGTCAGAAACTTCACTGGCTGCGACCTTCATTAGGAAATCGACAAGATCGTCGATATAAATCAGAGGAAGAAGGGTCTTGCCATTCCCCATCACAACCCATCGCTTACCGAGCGCGATGATGCCGTACGGGGGTACTCGCTCTGCGCCGGGACCGAAAATATTGCCGGGACGGACAATCACCGCTTTCAGTCCCTGATCCCGTATGGCATCGAGGACGATATTTTCCGCTTCCAGCTTGGATTTGGCATAGTAGCCGCGCTGGTCGGGCAGCGGTTCCAGATCGGCGGTTTCGTCCAGCCTCGTACGCGCTCTCAATCCCGCGTAGCGGAGCACACTCAGAGAGCTCACATAAACTAACCGCTCAACTTTATGTTGCATGCAGGACTGAACCACGTTCCTTGTTCCCGCAATCGTGCCGCACTCATAGTCATCCCATGAACCGCTGGTAGCTGCTCCTACGTGATAGACCAACTGCACGCCTGCCATCGCTCGATTCACTGCTTCCGGGTCTCCTAGGTCGCCGGCCACGAAAGTGACCAGAGGGTTAGCGGCCAGCTCGCCTCGAACGGCACGGCGCGCCAGGACCCGGATGCCTATTCCGGAACTGGCCAGCGCTCTCACCAGCGCGCTTCCCAGAAATCCCGTGCCTCCGGTTACAAGTACAGTTGCCGGTTTAAGCGCTCGCTCCTCGCGCTCCCGCTTTTGCCGATCTGCCTCGCTGGCTGCTTTTTCTAGCATCGCCACCATTCGTTTGCCTTCGATCGCCGATATCGGAGGTGCACTTTGACTCATCAGGGCGGCATGAAACTCGCAAACAGCATTGTGAATGTCAGGTGATCTCAGCAGGGTGCCCGTCGCTACCCGTATCGTGTTTTTCACGATCTGAAAGATGTAGCGCAGCGAGCTCGAGGTCGCATTTACGATCGCCTCTACGGGTTTGGGGAGAGGCGATGTCCTCTGCAGCACGCAGGTTTCCAGGTAGAGGTCTAGCTCAAGAACACCTTCGGTTCCGCGCACGGTCAGCCGGTGCTCAATCGGGCGACTGCTCCAGCAGAGGTGGATATGCGCACCACCCCGACGACAGCGGACCAACACCTGCCAGTCATCAAACGCTAACTGAGGGTGGTGACCTGTTGTACGATGCCGCGTCTCCAGCTCCTCGATCTCTCCCAGGAACAATTCCATCAAGTAAAAAGCGTGAACACCTAAGTCACGGAAGGGATATCCGCCTTGCGCGTAACACGGCAACATCGGCCCGCCGCGATAGGGTGGATATTCCGAAGTGCGAACGTAGTCCGCAGCCACAACCGAGCCAATAGCGCCTGACTTTATGAGTTGCACTGCTTTTTGAATGGCGGGATCAAACTTCGCAGAATGGTCAACGGACAATACTCGTCCGACAGCATTGGCGCGTTGGATCATTCGATCACACTGTTCTTCGTTAACCGCCATCGGCTTTTCTACAAATACGTGGCAGCCGTGATCCAAAGCCTCGAGGGTGAGCTCACAATGCGACGAAGGAGGGGTCAGAATGTGGACTATGTCAGGTCGCGCTGCGTATATCTCTTCGGTCGTGCGGGCAAACGGAATTTGGAATTCCGATGCCCTTTGCTTCCCCTTCTCGAGGTCCGCATCGGTGAGGGCTACGATCCGAACGTTCTTCAGGGTCCGCAGCGCTCGAATGTGATAGGGGCTCACATAGCCAGCTCCGATGATGCCGACCTGCCGGGGTTTCTCTTCTAGCTTCGTGTTCATAATCTTTTTCTCCGCGCGAGCGGATGCATGGGTGTCGATTGAATAACGGATAAGGAGGAATTAGGAGCGGGTATTTACCACAAACCGGTTGTAGTTCCAGACAAGCTCCGCGCCGAGATGCCGCCAGTCTCTAGCGCGACGCACGGAGCGATGGTCGGGCAGCCACTCGGAGAGTTTTGCCAGGTGCGCTTTGAACCTTTTGTCCTCCGGGGAGAGTAGAGCTGGAAGTTGGAAGAACAGCTCACTTCCGATGCGATATATCCAAAGCCGAGGAGAGGCAAGAAACGCCAACCTCAACCAGTGCGGCAATTGCTGGGCGCTCGCATGCCATCCTTGCTCCCGCCACAGATGCAGCCAGCCGCGAACATTTTGTCGCGCCGGACGATTCCGGACCCAGGCCTCCCAGAGCTCGCCGTCCCATACATCCCCCTGGCAGCCGCTTAGCCGGCATAACTCCCAACGCCATAGGGCATGAGCGCACTCGACCGTTTCGCAGAACCGTTTCCAATCTCCGAAGGGTGTGCTTCCTTCAAGCAGGCCAGAGCGCCAATCAGTGGCTTGGCTTACCGTCGAACTGAATTCCGCCAGCGAAAATGGCCACGTAGACCGAAAGGAACTGTCGTCGGCTAATGTGCGAAGGATTTGCCGCCGTTGCTGGTAGGAAGGCGCGTACGCTCCCGCAAAGACCAGGAACGAGGTGGCCATGTCCAACCACAACTTGGACATTCGGTACTCGACCGAGATCGGAATGTGCGAGGTATCGCCGAGCTCCCCACAGGAAACTTCGAGCAGCTCAATCATGCGATTGCACAAGGTCCACCATGCATCTTCGAGCGGAATGTCGGAAGGTGATAAGCGGGGTATGAGAGAAAGCACGTTGTGGTCGCCGTGGACGCAAGTACCGGATGTGAAGAGCTCGTATGCAAAAATACTCGCCCTCTGATTCCGCAACCAGCTGGGATGAACCGCGCACACTCCGATTTTGCATCGTACGCGGCGCTTTCGAGCTTCCATTTCGGCCTGCCGGCTTATCCACTGCATTGCCTGCGGTTCGGGTAACGTCGTGTGCTCTTCAAAGATGGCAATGAGGTCGGCATCCCCCAGAACCTTCACGTCCTCACCGTCGACGAGCAGGGCCGGTTCTCCACGTGACAGGCTGCCGGTCAACAGTAAGGCTCGCATCCGGGTGCCATATCTGAGCCCCAGCAGCTTCGCAGTTTCGTCGCAAACCATCTCTCGCACTCGGGCGATCCGTTCCGGCATCTGATCCACGGTCTCCGGAGTGACCAGGCGCTCGACTGTACTCATAGACTGGTCACCTGGGACGGCCGTGCGGCTGGATGTCCGTCGTGTCTTCGCCGATACTGATTCCAGACATTTAGGTAAAACTCTTGCGTTCTCAGGACCAGCTTGTCGACGGTAAAGTTCGTCAACACCTCGCATTGTCCATTCATCGCCGTTTGCCGGGCGAATTCTCGATCTCTAAGCATGCGGCAAATGGCCTGGCTGAGACGGTCGGGATTTCCGGGAGGCACTAATAGGCCGGTTTTTCCATCGCGGACAATTTCCGGAGTACCATCCACGGCGGTGGCCACGATGGGGCACGCTTCCGCCAGCGACTCCAGCGCGGTCATCGGCAGGCCCTCGTAAAAGGACGGCAACACGCTCAGGTCGGCAGCCGCAAACCAATCTCGAACATTCCGCTGATACCCGGCAAATCGAATGTTGCGATCGAGGTGATTATTTTGTACCGACTGCTCCAGTTCTGACCGCAGGCTGCCTTCGCCGAGCAATACCAATTGCGCCCGTGGAAACTCCGCCAGCACCATCTTCATCGCGGCGATGGCGACCCAATGGCCCTTCTGAGGCTCGAGCCGTCCCGCCAACACGATCAGAGGATCGTGTTCGGGAACCCCCAGTCGACGTTTTCGTTCCGCCGCCGAGCTGGGTCTTTGAGCCGGCGCGGACAGAGCCGGCGCGGTCGGAATGACCGTGATCTTGCTCTCATCGATACCTTTCGATTGGACTAAATAGCCGGCAATTGCATTTGAGACAGCGATGGTTTGCTTAACGAAGCTAGAAGCAATCCGGTCCACAACAAAGCTGGCCTTCCATCCTTTTCGCCAGACCTCCCGCACATGGGCGGTCTCGACAACGACCGGCACGCGGCTGATGCAGCCGAGCGGAGAGGCGAACAAACTTGCCCGGAACATGTGCGAGTGCAGAATCTGAATGCGGTGCTTGCGGAGAAAGTGAATCAACTTCATGGCGCCAGCAAAATCTGTTGCACGATCCAAGGTCAAAGAGCAGACTTGGACATCCTGCGGCAGGTCTGGCATCAGCAACTCGGCGAGTTTCGAGGGGCAAGCGAGAAACGGTCGAAATTGCTGGCGGTCGAGCCGAGTGAGTAGTTGCAGAATGTGCTCTTCGGCCCCGCTCCGCACCGATGCATTCGAAAACATCAAGACAGAAATAGTCGAAGAACTCATTGCATTTCGAGGGCAGCATCCTGCATATGCTGGTACGCGTCCCTAATCGTGTTCGGAGGCACGTCCAACTGCCGGTTACTAAGGAAGATTGCGTTAGAATAGCGATCCTCGTCGGGGTGGTACCCATGCATGCCAGCCGGGAACCAGGCCGTACCGTGAAAATCGCTTCGGGAAAATAACCAGCCGGGATCCAGCAGGAAAATGATCTCTCCGTAGCGCTGATTTTCGAACAGAACACCGAAACGGCTGAGTTCTTCCTGCGAAAGAATGTGCCCACAGCTGGTATCGCTCAGCGCCTTCCGGATCATGGAGCGTGCCTGATCATTACGGAACCAGAAACGGGCCATCGTGGAGTCATAAACCGCCAGATAGTCATCGGGCATGCTGAACCCGAGTTTCTCTATCTCTCCCACCAGGTCGTACTGCTGGCGCACCGGAGTCATCCCGTGATCGGATAGGATGGTGAACCTCGCGGTCGGGTCAATCTGGCAGGCGGCGTCATAGAGTCTCTGTACACTTGCGCCATACCAGCGAAGGCGCTGGTCAATTGCGTCTGATTCTTTGCAATGAAGGTGGAGAAACATGTCCATCTCGCTTAGGTACACGAAAAAGAATGAGGTATCGCCGGAGAGTATGTCGCGCTCGGCTTGAGCAACGATCTCGGCGTCGCTGGCATGATGGTAGGTATAGACACGACTGGAAATGCCCCACTCCGAGAGTCGGTCGAAAATGGATGGGGCCCCGGTGATGCCGCGTGGATCGTAAATATTCCGCTTTTCCACCCAGTTGAACCAGGGCAGCAGACGCGGGCTGAGAGCGCAGTCAAAAAGCGGCCCCAGTCCCAGGAATCTCTTTCCCAGCTCTTTAATCAATTTTCGAGAAACCCGATTGTCCAGCACGCGATCGGGGAGGAAACGCAGATATCGCAGCCACTGAAACGGAGAGTTGTCGGGATCGAAATAGAAGAGGTTCCAATGCCCGTGCTCGGACGGGAAGGTTCCAGTGAGGATTGTCGGTATCGCCCCAGAACTGAATCCCAGCACGGTTTGTAGGGGATAGCGGTAGGGCAACAGGTCATTCAAGAATTGCCTGTCCTGGAGATACTCCCATCCCAGTGCGTCAATGAGGACAAATACCGCGATTTTTCTTCCGTTACGCTTACTCACCATAATCTTCGCAGAGTGCTAACCATTGGCGACTTACACGAATTGCTTGATGAATTCGATAGTTCGTTCGGCCGATTGCACACTGATACCCGCATGCATGGGCAGATTGATGACTTCACTCCCGGCTCGCTCCCCCTCGGGACACATGCCGGCATGGTATCCAAATACTTCTGTGGTAGAGCCCTCCGGCACGTCAACGGGATAGTTGTACCAGTCTCCTAGCTCGACCCGTTGCCGCTTCGCTTCGCGCATGATCCGAGCTTTGTCGGGAACGCGGACGGGATAGCGCACAAGTACCGGATCCGCATAGGTTGGTATCTTCAAGATGGGCAGCCGAGCTTGATCCAGGCAAGTTTTGTAGACTTCCTGTAGTCTCCGTCGGTGTTCTCGAACGGAAGCGTTGGCCAACCGGCGCTCTAGCAGCCACTGCTGGAACTTGGACATTCTCATCGCGTAGTGGCGAGGGCGCTTGGCGGAGAACTCCTCTTTGCTTGACGTTCCAACCAGCAGGCCGCGGCGGTAGAGGTTCTGATAGAAACCGAGAGCCAGCCAGTACACCGACGAGGAGGAAAAAATCTCGCGTACCAGCACCTGGCTGGCTAACAATATGGTTTCCAGAAACCGGGGATCGGCGCACTCGTGCTCTCGAAACTGGCACAAACGCCGGTGGATTTCCCGATCGGCGGCATACGCCCAGCCTCCCAGGCCCGTAGAAACCGGTTTCGTCCATTGCGAACTGAAGAATGCCGCATCCCCCAAGGTTCCAACTTCATGCCAGCGGCCGTCTTGGTCGCGGTAGCGGCTGCCGAGGGCATGCGCGCAATCCTCAATAACTGCTATGCCGCGGCTCCTTGCCCAAGCAAGAATCGGGGCCAGGTCGGCGGGGAGTCCATAGGTGTGCTGTACGACGATCGCTCTCACGCGGCTACCGGGGGAATCCCAGCACTGTCGCTCTAACGTGCCGAGCGCCACATTAAACGTCGTCGGGTCGATATCCACATAGACAGGTTTTGCGCCCGCAAAAAGTACGGCGGAGGGGACGGCAAAGCATGTGTAGCCGGGAATCAGCACGGAATCGCCCGGACCGACGCCCAATGCCTTCAAAACACCGTAGAGCGCCACTCGCCCCTTCCAAAACGTACAGGCCTGCGCACCGGAGTAGACTCGGCG
>Ga0126373_10003793_pt1 | contig 11394 bp, 10 predicted proteins | sample PanSoiMetPlot_11_FD_92545 | JGI IMG/M metagenome (GOLD analysis project Ga0126373, IMG submission 92545) | Tropical forest soil microbial communities from Panama - MetaG Plot_11 | ecosystem: Environmental > Terrestrial > Soil > Tropical forest > Bulk soil | place: Panama | collected 2016-02-17
CGCCGCCCACCCCTCGGTGCGCGCCGTCAGCGCGGCGACGTCCGCATCGGACAGGGCGGTGCCCGCCCCCTCCGCCGCCTGCTGCAGCAACGCCGCGGCCTCGTCCGCGGTGAACCGCAGCTCGGCGGCGCGCAGCTCGGCGAGCTGACCGCGGGCCCGCAGCCGCCCCAGCGGCAGCGGCGGGTCGGACCGGCTGGTCAGCACCAGCCGTAGCCCCGGCGGCAGATGCTCGGCCAGGAGCAGCAGCGACTCGTGCACCGGCCCGGCGTCGATCAGGTGGTAGTCGTCCAGGATCAGCACTGCCTCGCCGTCTCCGGGCTGCGCGGCCAGTTCGTTGATCAGCGCCGTCACCGGCCCGTCGAACGACGACGGCGGTGGCGGGCCGAACACCGGCAGCAGCCGCCCGGCGACTCCCGGTCTCGCCAGGCCCACCGCGGCGACTACGTAGCGCCAGAACCGGACCGGGTCGTTGTCACCCGCATCCAGAGACAGCCAGGCCACCGGCCGCCCGCCGCGCCGTGCCCAGTCGGCCAGCGCCACCGTTTTGCCGTATCCCGCCGGGGCGCACACCAGCACCAGCCCACGATCCAGCCCCTCATCCAGCCGGCTTACCAGGCGCGGGCGGGGAACAAAGCCCGGCCGCGGCCGCGGCAGGTGCAGCTTGGTAGCCAGCAGCACATCGTGCCCGGAAACGGCAACCCCAGGCGGGGCGGCCGCAGGCGTCTCAGCCATCGGCGACCCACTCTCAGCGCGTCCAGCGATGGCCAGCGTCGCCGCTGGGTGTGATCAGTGTAACGGCCAGCCAGCCGGCACCTTCGTACCAGCGGGCCGCCACCAAACTTCTACCAGTCAGGTACACCTTCGACTGACGCCCAGGTACGGAGTGCGCACCTACTACCGACTGAAACTGGACAACCCCACGAGGTGATCTTGATGCCAGCCAGGCAGCCCTCTGGCCACCTCGGAGACGACCGAGATACGTGCGAAGGGGCGACTAGAACAGCCGGTAAGATCCCACGGGCGTCAACTGCTCCACAGCCGGCGGCTCGGCGATCCAGTTCTTGAGGTTCTCCTGGAACTCGTTGAACCCCGGCACCGCCCCGAGAGGATGGCTCTCGTCGTCGTCAACGTCAGCACTCAGCAGGATCACGTAGGTTACGCCGTCTGGAAGCTTACAGGAAGCGTAGTGGACGCCTTCAGGCTGCGCGGTCTCGATTGCCGCGAACCATTCTTTGGACGCTTTCTCCATTTCTGCCACCTTGTCGGCCTTTATCTTGGCGCGAACCATCCGCACACTCATCTGCGAATCTCCTCCTGACTCGAATCTTCGGTTTCCCTTGCCGATAATTTCGCGTTCAAGCGTCCCGTCCCCCCGGCCGGCCCTGCATTTTGCATGGGGCGACGGTCACAACGGTGAGGCTGTTGACGAGCATGAACTGCATGCTGTCCGCAGGGCCGTTGCCCGCGTCGCTGCGGGTCAAGGGCCGACGACCTGCCCGCGGGCCGCCACAAGGTCGAGGCCTGCCAACGCCTCGACCGTGCCGAAGCAGTTGACCAGCCCTTCGCATGGGTGATCGGCGCTGCCAAGGCGTGGTATTCCTTTTCAGCCCTGCTCCCGGCGCGGCATCGCGATGGTCTTGACGATGCGACGCTGCCGGGTTTCGGGCGCTGGGCCGCGTTCGAGGTCGGTGACGTCCTGCGGTTGTTCCCGGCCGGGAGGCGGCGCGCGCAGGGGTCACTGTCTAGCGCCGCGGCGAGACTCGGGCGGCTCGGCCACCGGCCGCGGCTCCTTGACCGTACTGCGCCAACTGTCTCCCTCCTCTGCATCGGTTCTCACTCTTATGACGGGTGGCAGGCTGGAAAGGTAACAGCGAAGCCGTGTTAGGTCGTGCCCGTCCGGCTCGTCATGTTTGTAAGAGTCGGTGGTTGGAGAAGGTGGCAGTGAACGAGCGCGGGTTGACGGACGGGTTTGCAGCGCACCGGTCGCATCTGCGGGCCATCGCGCACCGCATGCTCGGGTCGGCCAGCGAGGCCGACGACGCGGTTCAGGAGGCCTGGCTACGGCTTTCCCGCTCGGACGTCAGCGCTGTGCAGAACCTCCGCGGCTGGCTGACCATCGTCGTTGGCCGGATCTGCCTGGACATGCTTCGCGCGCGAACGGCACGCCGCGAGGAGCCACTCGACAAGCACGCACCAGAGCTGGCCGACATGCCGACGGACGAGGATGACCCGGAGCAGGAGGCACTGCTCGCCGACTCGGTCGGCCTCGCACTCCTGGTGGTGCTGGATACGCTGAAGCCCGCCGAGCGGCTCGCGTTCGTGCTGCATGACATGTTCGCCGTGCCGTTCGATGACATCGCCCAGATCCTCCGACGTACGCCGGCCGCGGCCATGGTGATCGCGAGCCGGGCCCGCCGAAAGGTCCAGGCGGTCGACCCGGCACACGACCGCGACCCCGCCCGGCAACGCGTGGTCGTAGATGCGTTTCTCGCCGCCTCCCGCAACGGGGACTTCGAGGCTCTCATCGTGTTGCTGGACCCAGATGTTGTGCTGCGGTTCGACCGTCCAGCCATGTGGGCCGGAGCGGTGGCCCAGCTTCGCGGTGCTGCAGCCGTTGCCGGCCAGTTCACGGGCCGCGCCAAGGGCATACGACCGGCGCTGATCAACGGGGCGGCCGGCGGCGTCTGGGCGCCGGGCGGTCAGCCACGTGTGGTACTCGCCTTCACCATTTCCCGCGAAAAGATAGTGGCCATTGACGTCGTCGCCGATCCAGACCAGCTCAGCCATCTCGATGTCACACTTCTCACGAACTGGGAAGCACCGCCACCCGATCACCGGGAGCGAACGAACACCCACCCCACGCATCAATAGGCGTGGTCGAACTGCGGGCCGAGCTGTCGTTCAGCGCGATTTCGTGATGCAGCACAGTCGGCGATGGATTTGATCGGCTCCGTCCGACGGCAGCGGAACGTATGAGAGGACAGTTAATGATTCCGATCCTTGAGGCCCGTGGTCTGACGAAACGGTTCGGTAAGACGCAGGCGCTGGCCGGACTGGACCTGGTGGCGAGACCCGGGCGGGTGGTTGCGTTGCTGGGGCCTAACGGGGCGGGGAAGACCACGTTCGTGCGTGCGGTGGCCACCTTGCTGCGCCCAGACGCCGGGACGCTGCACGTCGACGGCATCGACGCCCTGCAAAAGCCTGCCAAGGTGCGGCAGGTGATCGGCCTGGCGGGTCAGTTCGCGGCCGTGGAGGAGGCGATGACCGGCCGGGAGAATCTGCAGATGGTTGGCCGCCTGTTCGGGCTTGGCAGGAAGGAGGCCAAAGCGGCGGCGGTCAGGGTCCTGGACCAGATGCAGCTCGCCGCCGACGCCGACCGGCTGGTGCGCACCTATTCCGGCGGCATGCGCCGCCGCATCGACCTGGGCATCAGCCTGGTCGGGACCCCCCGTCTGCTCCTGCTCGACGAACCGACAACCGGTCTGGACCCGGGCAGCCGCATCCAGCTGTGGGAGGCGATCCGGGGCCTGGTCGCCACCGGCACCGACATCCTGCTGACCACCCAGTACCTCGACGAGGCCGACCGGCTCGCCTCAGACATCGTCATCATCGATCACGGCAAGGTGATCGCCGCCGGCACGCCCGCGGAGCTGAAGACCCGGGCCGGGGACGACATGATCGAGGTGCACGTCCGCGACGCGGACGACCTCCCGGCGGTCTCTGGCGTGCTGGCCAAGATCGGTCACGATCCGCGGATTGACGTCCCCCAGCGCCGCGCCTACGTGGCGGTGGACGACGGCAGCAGCCGCCTGATGGAGGTGCTGCGGGTCCTGGACCAGCAGGGTGTCACCGTCGAGGACGTCTCGCTGCGCCGGCCCACGCTCGATGAGGTCTTCCTCGCCCTCACCGGGAAGCCGGCGCAGACCACTGACTCACCGCGGCAGCCCGCCGGAGCCTGATCCGGCGGGCAGACAGGAGGCATCATCATGGCTGACACGTCCGTGCTCGCGCCATCCCCGGGCGTGCCCCGGGCCGCGATCAACACCGGGGCCGGATTGTGGTCCAGTTCCCTGGTCGTGGCGGGGCGGATGGTGCGCAAGTTCGTCCGCACCCCGCAGCTCATCGTCTTCACCGCGATCCAGAGCGCGTTGTTCCTGCTCATGTTCCGGTTCGCCTTCGGTGGTGCCATCGGCACCGGAGGGTCCCTGTCGTATGTCAACTTCCTGGTGCCCGGCTTCATCACCACCACCGTCTTGTGGGCGGGGATGGGGGCGGCGACCGGGGTGGCCGAGGACGTCGAGCACGGCTTCGTCGACCGGCTCCAGTCCCTGCCTATTCCCCGCGCGGCAGTGCTGATCGGGCGTAGTCTCGCCGACACTGCCCTGATCGTCTGGGCGCTCGCGATCGCCGCGATCTTCGGATTCGCCGTCGGGTTCCGGCTGCAGGGCTCCGTTTCCGGAGCCGTGGCCGCGTTCGGGTTGTGCGTGGTGTTCGGCTTTGCCTTTGAATGGGTCTTCATCGTGCTCGGCCTGGTGGGCGGCAATGCCCAGGCGGCCCAGCAGATGGGCCTGATGATAACCCCGCTGGTATTCCTCTCCAGCGCCTACGTACCGGTCAGGAGCATGCCGGGCGGGGTCAGGCAGTTCAGCGAGAATCAGCCGCTGACCCCGATGGTCGACGCGGTGCGCGGCCTGGCCACGGGGGCAGGCGGGAAGGCGCTGCTCGAGCACAGCACCGGCTATTACATCGGGCTGTCACTGGTCTGGGCGGCGGCAATCTTCGCGGTGTTCGGGCTCCTCGCGGTCGTCCGCTTCACACGCAGGCAGTGACGTCACCACTAGAAAATAAAGAAGGAAGGGTGATTCCGGTGGACGTCAGCACAGCGGCCGGCAAGCCCTCCCGGGCCGAATCGCGAACCCTGCGCAGGTCGCTGCTCGGTCTTCTGATCGTGCTCGCCGTAGAGGAGAGCCTTGGCTCAGGTGTCAATCTGTACATCACTACGCCGAAATCGGCGCAAGGGGCAGGGGTCTTTACGGCGTTCGGGAAGGCGATCTCGGACGGCGGCCCCGCGCTCGCCCTTCATGCCGTCATCGGCGCCCTCGTGACCTTGGGCGCCATCTCAGCAGTGGTCCAAGCCGTCCGTGTGCGGCACTGGCCCGCGATCGGGGCGTGCACCCTCGGCCTGGCCTGCCTGCTGGGAGCCTTCGCTGCCGGAGCCTCGTTCGTCGGCGACACCACAAGCGGCTCGTCGATGGCCATGGCAGTCCTGACCGGGGCCGCCATGATCATTTACCCCCTCGCCTACAGCAATGTCGCGACCGCCCGGGACTGAGCCGCCAGCGCGGCTCATCGCACGGCCAGCCAGCCGAAAACACCCATTTGAGCAGCGTGCTCACAAGCAAGGCGGTGCAATGCTGGTCTCGGAGACGGCCAGGGTGGTCCCAGGGCTGGTGCTCGTCGAGACCGGCCTGGGCGATATCGAACGCCCCGAGCAGTCGCTCGGCCGGACCTTCCTGGACCGCACCGCAGCCATCCTGGAGCCCGGTGAGACCCCGGTCCACCAGATCGCCCGCTTGGGCTATTCGCCCAAAGACGTGCGCCCCATCGTGCTCACCCACCTCGACCTCGACCACACCGGGCGGGCTCCCCGACTTTCCCGGCGCCAAGGTCCACGTCCACGACGCCGAGTTCCGGCGGCGATGGCCACCACCAGCACCCACCCCAAGCACGCCATCCGCTACCGGCCCGCGCACTGGGCCCACCACCCGCACTGGGTGACCTACACCACCGCCAGCCGCGGCGCTTGGTTCGGCTTCGACGCCATCGAGCTGGACGGCCTGCCTGCCGACTTCCTGCTGGTGCCCCCGGCCGGGCACACCGCCGGCCACTGCGCGGTGGCGGTGCACACCGGCGACCGGTGGATGCTGCACGCCGGGGACGCCTACTACCACGACGGCCAGGTCAACCCGACCGGGGCTGGTCGCTCCCCCGATTGGAGGCGCTCGAGGAGCTCACCGAGGTCGACCGCCCCCTGCGCATGGCCAACCTCGCGCGACTGCTCGAGCTCCGGCGCGACCACGCAGGCACCGTGGAGATCTTTTCCGCCCATGCCCTGGGCCGTCCGGCAGTACCAGTCCAGCTCTGGGAGCCGGGCTGAGTACTAATGCCTGCGCATGATGCTGGACCTTCCCCGCAGCCGCGACGGGTGGCTTCGAGGCCGGTTCGCCGGCTGGCTTGTCAGCCGCCCAGGACCGCCAAGTCGAGCTGGCGAAGGCGGGCGGCGTCGGCGAGGATGTCGATTTCGGCGATCTTCCCGCGCCTGATCGTGAAGCCCATCACGGTAAACGGCCGCCCGCGCGGGGCAACGATGACGCCGGCGGCCCCGTTCACCAGCGCCGGTTGTGCGAACCGGGCCAGGCGCGAGAAGGCGAGCGCCTGCCCGGCCACGGCCGCCGCACCGCGCACCACCACCGGGCCCCCCGGACGTATGGCACCGTAGTCCGCCCAGAGCACGACGTCGGGGTCGAGCAGTGCGACGAGCGCGTCGAAGTCACCGTCGCATGAGGCGGCGAGGAAGGCACCGGCGACTTCCTGCTGGCGGGCCAGATCGGCGTCGGGAACCGGGGCCGCGCCCCGCACGCGGCGGCGGGCGCGGCTGGCCAGCAGCCTGGCCGCGTTCGGGGACCGCCCCACGATGCGGGCGATCTCGCCGAAGGGCAGGTCGAACATGTCGTGCAGCACGAACGCCAGCCGCTCGGCGGGCGCCAGGGTGTCCAGGACCACCAGCAGCGCCAGCCCGACCGAGTGGGCCAGCAGCGCCTGCTGCTCGGGGTCGGTCCCGTTCGCGCGGCTCACGATCGGGTCGGGCATGTGCACGCCCAGCGGCTCCTCCCGCCGCGTCTTGCGCGAGCGCAGCATGTCCAGGCACACCCGCGCGACCACGGTCGTCAGCCATCCGCCCAGGTTCTCCACGTCGCTGGTGCCGGAGCGGCTGAGCCGGAGCCAGGCTTCCTGCACCGCGTCGTCGGCCTCGCTGAGTGAGCCGAGCATCCGGTAGGCCATCGCCTTCAGGCGGGCCCGGTGTGACTCAAACCGCTCCGCCAGCCAGCCGTCCTGGGCCATGGACACATCCTTCGGTCGCGCTCCGTCATAGCAGTGACGAACCAAACCCCGCCGATGTGTCAAGGAGGGCTCTCATGAAACGCAAGAACTTGGATTCTCATCGCCGTCTCGGTGACGGCCTTCATACTCCCGCTCGGTATCACGGCCTTCAACGCGACGCTGCCGCCGGTTCGCTGAGAGTACGGGGAGAGATGTCATGACGGACGACGCGCACAGCCGGACGCAGATGCCCGGCCTGGCCCGGGCTGAGGCGAACGGCACGGCACCGCCCTCGCTGGACCCGCGGCGGTGGGCGGCCTTGGTGGTCATCTTGGCCGCCGGGTTCATGGACCTGCTGGATGTGACGATCGTCAACGTGGCGGCGCCGAGCATGCTGAGGGATCTGCACGCCACGTACGCGCAGTTCGAGTGGGTCGTGTCCGGGTACGTGCTGGGGTTCGCGGCGTTGCTGATCACCGGCGGCCGGCTCGGGGACATCTTCGGGCGCAAGCGCATGTTCCTGCTCGGTGTGGCGGGGTTCACGGTGGCGTCGGCGCTGTGCGGTGTCGCTGTCAGCCCGGGCATGCTGATCGGCGCGCGGTTCTTCGAGGGCGCGATGGCCGGCCTGATGGTCCCCCAGATCCTGGCGATCATGCATGTCACCTTCCCGCCGCAGGAGCGGGGGAAGGTGTTCGGCGTCTGGGGTAGCGTGCTGGGCTCGGCGTCGGTGGCCGGGGTGATCCTCGGCGGGGTGCTGGTGCAGTGGAACCTGGCCGGCTGGCACTGGCGGCCGATCTTCCTAGTCAACATCCCGGTCGGGCTCGCGGCGCTGGCCGCCGCCTGGTTCGTCGTATCGGAGTCCCGGTCGTCGGCCGCGCTCCGGCTGGACCTGGTCGGCATGGTGCTGGCCATCACCGGGGTGCTGATGCTGGTCTACCCGCTGACCGAGGGCCGTACTTTGGGCTGGCCGGCCTGGACCTTCGCCCTCATGGCGGGCTCGGCCGTGGTCATGGCGGTGTTTGTCGCCTATGAGCGGTGGCGTACCGGGAGGGCGGGGTCGCCGCTGGTGGTGCTCAGCCTGTTCCGGGCCCGGTCGTTCAGCGCGGGCATGGTGGTGTGGGCGATCTTCTTTGTCGCGAGCGGCGCATTCTTCCTGGTCTGGACGCTCTACATGCAGGTGGGGCTGGGCTGGACGCCGCTGCACGCCGGCCTGACCGCGGTCAGTTTCGCCGTCGGCGCGGCCGCCGGGGCGGGCCTGTCGGTGCAGGTTTTCACCCCCCGGTTCGGGCGCTCGGCGCTGATGGCCGGGGCGCTGGTGAACGCCGCCGGGTTCGCCGCTTACGCGTGGCTGAGCTCGCACTACGGCCCCGGCATCCACTCCTGGGAGATGCTGGTGCCGCTGGCCATCGCCGGCTTCGGATTCGGCCTGATCGCCGCGGCGCTGGTGGACCTCATCCTCACTGGCGTCCCGGTCCGCGACGCCGGGTCTGGCTCCGGGGTGCTCAGCACCGTCCAGCAGGCCGGAATGGCGCTGGGCTACGCGCTGGTCGGCGTGATCTTCTTCAGCCTGCTGGCCAGCGGCTCGGGCCACGGTGTTAACACCGTCACGCCCAGCCTGCGCGGCGAGCTCACCGCCGCCGCGATCCCGGCGCCCGCCCAGAACCAGATCATCACCGGCTTCCGGGCCTGCGTGCACGACCGGTCGGCGGCCACCGACCCCATCAAGGTACCCCCCAGCTGCCAGACCAGACCGGCACAGCCCGCGCTGCCCGCTGCGCAGCAGCGGGACCTGCAGGCGCTGCTGACCAGCGCCGGCCAGCAGGCCAACGCGCACAACTTCGCCCGCACCTTCAGCGCCACCCTGTGGTATGTCGCCGGCGCCATCGTTGTCGTATTCCTCGGCCTGTTCGCGCTTCCTCGCCGGGTCCGGGCCCAAGACACGGACACCAGGCTGCCCGCCGCGGAACCGGTGCCCCTGCAATGAGCGTGATCAGCGCCCATGCAGAGGTGTCCACCGGCAGCAGGCTGCCGTTGCAGGATTAAGGGGAGCCGCCATGGCCTCACGCCAAACCATCCAGCGCAACGGCCGGGCCGACTGGACGTTGATGACCGCGATCCATGACGCGCTGCGCCGGGACCTGGACGAGCTGCTGCACACCACGGTCGGCCGCACGGCGGCCCGGGCACGCTGGATCGTGTTCCGCGATCAGCTGCGCCACCACCTCGCCGCTGAGGGCGCGACCATGTGGCCGCAGGCCCGTGCCAAGCTCGCAGGCGAAGCGCACGGCGAGGCCCTGCTGGATGCCATGGAAGACGAGCACCAGCTGATCGGCCCCTTCCAGGCAGCCACCGACGACGCGTTCGCCATGCACGCGGACCCGTGGCGGCTGCGCCACCTGCTGACCAGGCTGCAGACGAAGGTGATCAGCCACCTCGCCCACGAGGAGGCCGATGCGCTCCCGCTCATCGGCCAGGTCATGTCCGAGCGCGAGCTCAGCGGGATCGCCAAGGCCATCCGCGGCGGGAATCATTTCGGGCGCGCAGCGCACACGGTCCCGTGGGCCCTGGCCCGCGCCAGCCCCACCGTCTGCCATCAGGTACTGAGCCAGTTGCCACCGCCCGACCGGCTCCTCTACCGGGCGGTCTGGCGGCCGCGCCACGCCCGCACCAGCCCGGCGCTTTGACCACGCCCTATCCCGAGGCCGAAATCGTAACCGGCCGCCTCTACGCCACCTCCGCCGCCACCGATCCTTAACGAGCAGCCGATCGATGTCGTCCGCATCTGGCGCACCCACATCGACCAGGTGGGCCCTGTGCTCCTGGAACCGCTCCGCCAGCCAGTCCATTTCCTCCACGGACACATCCTCGGGTCGCGTTCCGTCATAGCAGTGACGAACCAAACCCGTCGACATGTCAAGCCTTGGAGAAGAGCGGCCACGCCAGGACGCAGGCGAGGCTGCTCTCAACCAATCGATTCCCGCGGCGCAGGAGGTGGGTATTGGCAGGTCTCGGCTCGGTCAACAACCGGTCCGGACCCGGGCCGGGTTTCCGTCCCGGGCCGATCCTGGCCTTCATTTGCCTGGGCCAGTTCATGGTCTTCCTCGACGTCTCCATCGTGAACCTCGCCTTGCCGTCCATCCAGTGCGGTCTGAAGATGTCCGACGTGAGCCCGAATCACGTTGTCACGACCGATAGCACCGTGCTCGGTGGGTTCCTGCAGCCCAGCGGGCGGCTCGCCGACACATTCGGGCGCCGCCGGATGCTGCAGGCCGGGCTCCGCCCTGTTCGCCTTGGCATCCGTTGTCTCGGACCTCGCCCAGGTGCGCTCGATGGTGCGGGACGAGGCCATGGCGACTCCTCGCAACCGTTCAGTGCCGGGCTTCGCCCAGGTCGGCGCGCTTGATCCGGATAGCCACAATCGTGATGACCAGGGCGAGCAGCATGACCCCGGCCGTAACCAGGTAGGCGCGGGAGAAGCCGGCCGCCAGGGCGTGGTGGTAGATGGTGGCGAGCGCCGCGCGGCTGGGATGCGCGGGGTGACCAGTGTGGGCGGCCGCGGCGTGCGCGTCGGCGGCCTGGGCTCGGATGCTGTTGGCGACCACGGTCCAGGCGACGGTGCCGAGCAGAGCGAGCCCGATCGAGCCGCCGACCTGCTGGCCGGTGTTGCGCAAGCTGGCGGCGACCCCGGACTCCTGGTTGGCGACCCGGGACATGGCAACCAGGGTGACCGGCATGAAGAGCAGGCCCAGGCCGACGGCGATGACCAGCATCGGGCCCAGCACCCCACCGGCGTAGCTGCCGTGCTCGGTGAGCCGCGACAGCCAGTACAGGCCGCCGGCGGTGGCCGGGGTGCCCGCCAGCAGCAGCGGCCGGGCGCCGACGCGCAGGACGAGCTGGGCGACGGCGCCGGAGGCCACCAGGATTCCGGCCATCAGCGGCAAGTAGGCGACGCCGGTCTTGAGCGCCGAGTACCCCCAGACGGACTGCATGAAAACCGTCAGGAAGAAGAACATGCCGAAGACGGCGGTGCCGATGCACAGCATGACCAGGTTCGCGCCGGTCCTATTGAGGTCGGCCAGCAGGCGCACCGGCAGCAGGGGGCGCTTGCTGCGGATCTCGATGACCGCGAACGCGGCCAGCAGCACCGCCGATGCCGTCAGCGAGGCCACGACCTTGGCGTCGCCCCAGTGGGAGACTCCATTAGGGCTGGTGGCGGCGTTGGACAGGCCGTACACCAGGGCGGCGATCCCGCCGGTGCCGGTGATCGCGCCGGGCAGGTCGAACCGGCCCCGC
>Ga0126373_10003794_pt1 | contig 11391 bp, 7 predicted proteins | sample PanSoiMetPlot_11_FD_92545 | JGI IMG/M metagenome (GOLD analysis project Ga0126373, IMG submission 92545) | Tropical forest soil microbial communities from Panama - MetaG Plot_11 | ecosystem: Environmental > Terrestrial > Soil > Tropical forest > Bulk soil | place: Panama | collected 2016-02-17
ACCGGAACTCCTTTGGAACCTGGCCGAAGAATCCCTCCAGCCGTGAGCAGAACTCGTCGGCCGACATGCCGTGGCGTTGGAACTCAAAGATGAACGCGCCCGTGTGAGCTTCGAATTTGGCCTCGCGGTACGGCATCAAGACGAAGTCCGTGAACATCTGCGCGTCGAGAAAGCGTGGGTTCGGCTGACCAGCTTTGAGGCCGTATCGGGCTTGCTTGGCGTAGGACGGAATCGTCAACTCCTCCCACACCTTGAAATACATCTCGAACCCTTCAGGGAGCTGATTGTGATACCGCCTGAGTTGGTTGGCAGTCGGCGGACGGTAGAACGTCGCATCATTCCCGACGGTACGAAACAGCAGCTCCCCTTTGTACTGATATTGGCAGTACTCCCCGAGACATTCTTGTGCAAACGTACTCTTGGCGTAGGGCCGGTGATAGACCTGTCCGTGCCAGCCTTCGTAGGTCCAGGTGGAGCTGCCAAAGCGAATAAGCGGTGAGATCGACATGGTGTCAGTGTACGGCTACTAGACAGCTTCATCAATTGGCTAGAACTCAGTCCCCACAGTCAGCTCTCTCCTTGACACCTCCCCACAGACGGCCTAGCATTCTGGCCTCTCATTCAACTCAGCAACTCCATTGAAACGGTGCGTGAGTATGAAGCAGAAACAACTCGAACATCTGGCCTTGGAGGTTCGATGGCAAGACAGGGGAATATACCGTGGCAAGAGACTCTGCCGGACGTGCTTGATGGAGAAGGCCACCATTTCCGCTCCAGAAGACCAGATGACATTTGAAGACGTCTGGCATCAGTGGATGACGATGCTCAAACGAGACAGATGTGTGGTGTGCGGAGAACTGAAGGAAACCATGATGCTGCCTGCAAACTAGGGGCAGCACCACCGAGACGACCAAGCGCAACGTCACACCCCCTCAGATGGGAAGAGGCGTGACCTAGACCATGTCATGATCCCATGCCATGCGAGAACCACTCACACGTCTCCCTGCCACGGACGACACCTTCACCCACGCAGCCGGGTTGGTATTGGTGGAAGCGTGATGCCCAGTCCCGGGAAATAATGATGCAGGGTCGTCTAACAAGTAGCGAGTTGACCGTGTGGTGGCCTCACCAGGACACTCCCGTTACAAAGCTGACCGGTTGCTGGCAGGGGCCGATCCCACCGTCCAATGGACCACGTAGCCCGACTGCTGCCTCATCTCGAATGACCACCATTTCCCACTGCCCCCTACGTCAGTTCGATTGCCTGGTCTGAGTGCGCCTCCTAACATACGGCCCCTGCGAGGCTCTCAGGCCCTTCACGATTCGTCCCCGCCGTCGCTTTACGAAGCATTCCGTCTTGCCACCAATTGACGGAACCTTTCCATTCACGATAATCCCCTCGCCTCAGGCGAAGCGATCTCTCTCAAAGGCCGAACCTGTCCAAAGACGCAACTGAATGGACACGGCTAGCACCAGTCCCGTTTTGCGAGAAATGCGGACGGGCATATTCGAAAGACGCCTTTGAATCGCGCCCACGTGACTCTGACATATCAATACTGGACAAGCAGCATCGCACATGGTGTACACAATGCGAGTCCCACGTTATGGATGAGGGTGAGCGCACATAACGCCTGCCTTGCGCTGTCGTTCCTGTCCCTCTCGCATGCCTTTGAGATCGCAACTTGTTTTTCTTATCCGTCCCCTATTCCTCGAGAGCCTCACCACCAATTTTCCAGATGGCAGCGGAGAGAACGCCCACTGAAGTCCATTGAGGATACCGCCTAGGACCGTCTCGCTTAGAACGATACTGTATGCGCGCCCATTCTTTAGCCATCTCCTGGATAAGGTGCTTCAATGCTTCTCGAATCAGCTTCACCTTCCCCATGCGACCAGGACGCAGCCGTGAAGAGGGGGAGCAGTCATGGGAGCCTCCCCGAGCTGGATAAAAGAAAGAACTTGTAGAGCAATATTCAGGTTCGCATAAGCGATATTGGGCGGCTCCACGAGCCGTACGAGTTGCGAACCGTTCGGTTTGAACCACCGACAGCCAGAATTTCCGCCTCAGACGGGTTTAAGGGAAACGTCAATCCCTCCTGATCAAGGATCCCTGTCCAAATCATAAGCTGGGGACCACAGTGCTGTCTGAAGCGGGAAGTGAACTGTTTTGCACCCTGCCTTCTCCAATGGAGATTCGAGCTGCCTGATTGTTAGCCCTTGAACTGCTGCTGATGATTACCACTCCAAACGGCGAGCCACGCTGGTTCCAGGAAGTCCACGCCCCTTTGAACTACAACGTCATGAAGGTCTGTTCGTGCGGAATGCCGGAACTAGCGGTGTCGCTCAGACGCTCGGCTTGCGCCGGAGGTCAAGGGTGAAGGGAAAGTCGCGGCTCCGTTCTTCTAGCGGCACACTCATGGGACCGGGGGTGTGTCCGTGGCCCCAGAAACGTGCCAGGCGTCTGGCTTCGGCTTCGTTCGCGTTGACCGGGAATGAGGTGTAATTACGCCCACCCGGATGAACCACATGGTAGGTGCAGCCACCAATGGACCGTCCGTTCCACGAATCGACGATGTCAAAAATCAGCGGAGAATGCACCGGTATCGTGGGATGCAGGGCGGAAGGCGGCTGCCAGGCGCGGTACCGGACGGCTGCGACATAGTCGCCGGGCGTGCCGGTCGAGTGGAGAGGAACCCGGCGGCCGTTGCAGGTAACCAGATGGCGGGTGCCGATCATGCCGCTCACTTTCACCTGCAAACGTTCGACGGAGGAATCTACAAAGCGGGCGGTGGCACCCACGTAGGCTTCCTCTCCCATCACATGCCACGGTTCAATGGCTTGGCGTAGCTCAAGCTCGATTCCATCGTAGACCACAGACCCGTAGCCCGGGAAACGGAATTCGAAGAAGGGTAAGAACCAGTCAAAATTGAAAGGGTACCCTGCATGTTGCAGGTCCAAGACCACATCTTTCATGTCCTGGGCCACATAATGGGGCAACATGAACCGATCGTGAAGCTTGGTTCCCCAATACACCACCCGACCCCCGTATGGCGTTCTCCAGAAGTGTGCGATGAGCGCTCGTAACAGGAGCATCTGCACCAGGCTCATGCGCGCGTGGGGCGGCATTTCGAACGCGCGGAATTCCACGAGTCCCAGGCGTCCAGCGGGGCTATCGGGCGAGTAGAGCTTGTCAATGGAAAATTCCGCTCTGTGGGTGTTCCCCGTCACGTCAACGAGCAGATTGCGCAGCAGGCGGTCCACCAGCCAAGGCGCCAGCGTCTCCTGCCCGGTGACGTGCTTCTCCGCCATTTGTTGAAAGGCGATTTCCAGTTCGTACAAGCCATCATGACGGGCCTCATCTACCCGAGGCGCCTGGCTGGTCGGTCCGACAAATAGCCCGGAAAAAAGATAAGAGAGTGCGGGATGATTTTGCCAGTACAGAATCAAACTCTTTAGGAGGTCGGGACGGCGGAGCACGGGACTGTCCGCCGGAGTAGGCCCGCCGATGGTGACATGATTGCCTCCACCGGTTCCTGTATGGCGGCCGTCCAACATGAATTTCTCCGTGCTCAGGTGCGCGAGGCGCGCCTCTTCGTACAGGGTCACAGTGTTTGTGACGAGTTCCGGCCAGCTCCGTGCCGGGTGGACGTTGACTTCGATGACCCCCGGATCAGGTGTCACCTTGAGCACGGTCACTCGATGATCGTAAGGAGGAGGATACCCCTCGATCAACACGGGCGTCCGTAGTTCGTCCGCCGTGGCCTCGATCACTTCAACCAGCGCCAAGTAATCTTCCAAGTACGGGATCGGTGGCATGAAGACATAGAGCCTTCCCTGTCTGGGTTCCACGCACAACGCGGTGCGAATCATCTGATCCGCCGCTTGCCCGCGTACAAGCTCCTGCCCGCGCAGGAAAGCCAGGGGATCATCGAGTTCGGTCTTGATCAGCGGATAGGCCAAAGCCTGCCGCGGTTCAAAAGGATCCCGTCCGTGGTCCACCTCGCCCGGCTCCGGCGGAACCCACGGCAGCGAGCTGAGCGGCAGGCGAGCACCGACAGGAGAATCTCCGGACAGCACAAACAAATGCTGGCGTCTGAGCGGCCAGCGGCTGCTGAGCCATCTGATCTCGCTCCGGCGCTCGGGTTTGACGGGCAACACGAAGGCGACGACTTCCGCCAGCCCCTGATCCAAGACCCGGGCCAAGGTGGAACGTTCTTCTGGATCCTTGAGATTTTTCTGAAAGGGATCCACATTGACCGGGAGCCGCTGCTCCTCCATGAGAGACTGCCAAGGGTCTTCATACGCCGGCAGCACAAAATCAGGAGCGATCCCGAGTCGCTCAGCGACCCGCTTGGTGAGCTTTTCCGCATCGGTCCCGCGGTAGCCGTATTCCACCGCTTCGTCTGCAATCAGGTTCGCATCTTGCCAGATCGGTTTGCCGTCCACGCGCCAATAACAGGAGAGCGCCCACCGGGGTAATGGCTCGCCGGGGTACCACTTCCCCTGTCCGTAATGCAGCAGTGCACCCGGAGCGAACCGGGCCTTCAGACGCTTGAGCAAGTCACCGGCGAGCTTACGCTTGGTGGGACCCAGGGCCGCGACATTCCACTCTGCTCCGTGCATGTCGTCGACGGACACAAAAGTCGGTTCTCCTCCCATGGTTAAGCGAACCTCAGCGGCTTGCAGGACATCGTCCACCCGCAAGCCGAGCGCGTCGATCTCGCGCCACTGCGCCTCGCTATAGGGTTTCGTCACCCGCGGATCCTCGTGGACGCGCGTGACGCTCATGACAAACTCCAGCTTCGCCTCGCACTCGTCAGTCGCGCCGGAGACCGGCGCTGCACTAGTTGGGTTGGCAGTACAGGCCAGCGGGAGATGTCCTTCGCCCGCGAGGAGACCCGACGTCGGGTCGAGACCGATCCAGCCCGCGCCGGGAACGTACGCTTCGGCCCAGGCATGCAGGTCCGTGAAATCGTGCGATGGGCCGGCGGGCCCTGCGAGTGGTTTTACGTCTGGGACGAGCTGAATCAAATACCCAGACACGAAACGCGCGGCCAGTCCCAAGCGGCGCAGGATTTGGACCAACAGCCAAGCGCCATCGCGGCAGGACCCGCGGCGCAGCTTCAACGTGTCTTCGCAGGTCTGAATGCCCGGCTCAAGCCGCACAATGTACTCGATATCGTGCTGCAGGCGACGGTTGAGCATGACGAGCATATCAACAGTCGACTGTCCTGCCGGGGAACACTCGCTCTTGAACGCCTCGAACCAGGCGTCAAGCAGGTCGCCTGACGGCTCGCGCTCCAGAAACGGGTTGAGTTCTTTGGCAAGCTGCTCAGGATACACGAATGGGAATTTCTCGGCGTACGGCTCCACAAAAAAATCGAAGGGGTTGATGACCGTCATGTCCGCTACCAGGTCCACGATGATCAGAAGCTCAGTCGCTTTGTCCGGGAACATCAGCCGCGCCAGATAGTTGCCATAGGGGTCCTGCTGCCAGTTGATGAAATGGTTAGCGGGAGAGACGTTCAGTGAATAGCTGCGAATCGGGGTTCGGCAATGGGGAGCGGGGCGAAGCCTGACCTCATGGGGAGATAAAGCCACGGGCCGGTCAAAACGATAATGGGTCTTGTGGTTCAGTGCAACGCGAATGCTCATGCGTTCAACCATCCCAGCGTGGATCCGGCAATTCGGTAAGCAACCGCTTCAACCCCGCCGACCATTGCTGGGACATCATTTCGAAGTAAGGATCGTGGTGGCTGATGCGGCGTTGCATCCCCACCTGGAGCCTGTCCCGCTCGTAGCACAGCAAGTCAATCGGCAACCCGACGGAAATATTGCTCCGCATGGTCGAATCGAACGAGACGAGGACGCATTTGGTCGCCTCCATCAAGCCGGTGGCATTCGCGATCGTCCGGTCGAGGATGGGCTTCCCGTATTTCAACTCGCCGTTCTGGAAGAACGGCGTGTCCGAGGTGGCTTCAATGAAGTTGCCTTCCGTGTAAATGTTAAACAATCGGTGCTTCTCTCCGGCGATCTGCCCGCCAAGAATGAAGCCGGCGCTGGCATCAATGTTGTGCTGTCTCAGAGATGGCTCATCTCGTTTGTGCACTTCGCGCAACGCATCTCCCACCTGGCACGCGACCTGATACATGGAGGGGACGGTCCACGGATTCTCCCGGTGTTCGGTTCGCCGCTGTTCGAGCAGATTCACCACCGATTGACTCACGGCCAGATTGCCAGAACTCAACAGCACGAGGACCCGGTCACCGGCATGCTCGTACACCGTCATCTTGCGAAAACATCCGACCTGGTCAACGCCCGCATTCGTGCGCGAATCCGATGCGAGCACCAACCCCGAATCTAGGAGTACGCCGACACAGTACGTCATGGCTCACTGCCCCTCCTCTTGTAACAGACTTGTGCCTACCGGGCGCAGCGTAAAGAATGTCTCTGCGATCGCGTCCCCCACGAGGTTGAGTTTGGCTTGGAAGCTGTCAAGAAACTCGTGCAGGCCGCCAGACATGATCTCATCAATATCCGCATAGGCCAGTTCTGCCTTCAGCCGACCAAGGCGCTTCCCTGCGAGGTTTTGGTACGACCCAAGTTCCGAACCCGAGATGGCGTGCAGGGAATCAGCTGCTTTGATCAGGCAGTATTGGATGGCCCGAGGGAACTCGGGAGCCAGGATCAGGAATTCGGCCACCTGATGCGGTGTGATAGGACCATACCGCTTGCGATACATTTCTAGGGCGCTGGCCGACTTCAGCAAAGCTGCCCACTGAATGTTGTCTAGGGAAGTCCCGACATCTCGCACAGAGGGCAGTAAAAAGTAGTACTTCACATCCAGAATCCGCGAGGTCTTGTCGGCCCGTTCGATCAAACGTCCAAGGCGGCTGAAATGCCAGCCTTCGCCGTGGGAAAGGGTGGCATCGGTAATGCCAACGAACAGATGGCTGCCCTCCTTGACCCCCGTAAAAAACACGTGCGGGTTCTGCATGACTACCCCGCCGGACACGCCTTCCTTCACAGCCAAGTAAAAGCGATTGATCTGCTCCCACATTTCCGAGGAAATGATCTCCCGGACAGACCTCGCGTTTTCCCTCGCGGCATTCAGGCACGACAGGATGGAGTTTGGATTCTTGGAATCAGCGGCCAGAAAGTAAATGACCTGGTCCCGGGTGAAGTCACAAAACTGTTCTTTAAACAGGTCCTGGTCGCCTGTCGTCATGACCAACGGCTCCCACTGGTCGACGGTCTCCTCCGGAAGATCAAGAGACAGGTTAAGGTTGACCTGAATAAAGCGAGCGTAGTTCTCAGCCCGCTCGATGTTGCGGCTCATCCAGTAGATGCTATTTGCAACACGGCTTAACACGGCTGATACCCTCCTCTCTTCTGGGTGCAGAGGCAGGGTGACTCAGGTTGACCTCGTCTTTGCGGGGATTGCCCCCTTCGAGAGGACCCAGGTGTCCTTGCTGCCACCGCCCTGTGAGGAATTGACTACCAGGGAGCCTTTGACCAACGCAACTCGCGTCAGGCCGCCTGGCGTCACAAAGATGTCTTTTCCGTATAAGAGATAGGGGCGCAGGTCAACATGGCGTCCTTCAAAATGGTCGCCCACGATACAGGGCACTCGTGACAGCGCAAGTGTTGGTTGGGCGAGATAGTTTCGAGGGTCGGCCTTGATCCGTCCGGCGCATTCCTCGCGCTCACGCTGGGTGGCGCGGGGGCCGATCATCATCCCGTAGCCGCCTGATTCGGATGCAACTTTGACGACCAATTTGTCAAGATTGCCGAGCACGTAGTCGCGATCCTGGGGGTCGTGGCAGACAAACGTGGGAACATTGGGGAGGATCGGTTCCTCCCCCAGATAATACTTGATGATCCTCGGAACATAAGCGTAGATGACTTTATCATCGGCGACGCCGCTACCCGGGGCGTTCGCGAGGCCCACTCTGCCTTTTCGATAGACACCCATCAGGCCTGGAACTCCCAAGAGCGAATCCGGTTTAAACGTCAACGGGTCAAGACAGTCGTCATTGATGCGACGATAGATCACGTCCACGTGCTGAAATCCCTTGGTGGTTCGCATGTGGACAGACCCATCCCGCACAACAAGATCACTCCCTTCCACGAGCTGGACCCCCATTTGTTGAGCGAGAAACGAGTGCTCAAAGTATGCCGAGTTGTAGATCCCAGGGGTGAGAATGACCATGGTCGGGTTGGGGAGGTCGGACAGGTAGTGGAGGGTCTCCAGCAGACGACTAGGATAGTCATCCACCGGGCGAACGCGGTACGCATCGAACAGCTCCGGCATGGTATATTTCATCAGCTGCCTGTTCCCCAGGACATACGCCACGCCCGAGGGGCAGCGCAAGTTGTCTTCGAGCACATAGATTGTGCCGTCGCTTTCCCGAACCAAATCAATGCCCGAGACATGACACCAGATTCCTTTGGGCGGGCTCAGACCCATACAGGGAGCGAGATACCCCTTACTGGAATAGACAAGCTCGCCGGGGACCACTCCATCTTTGAGAATTTTCTGATCATGGTAGATGTCATGAATGAAGGAATTGAGCGCCATGACCCGTTGGCGAAGACCCCTCTCAATCCTTTCCCAGTCCGCAGGCTCGATTAGGCGAGGAACCGCATCAAACGGGAAGATCCGCTCAATCCCGGCCTCATCCCCATACACACTAAAGGTCACCCCCTTCGCCATAAGAGCCCCTTCTACCGCTTGCTGACGTCGTTTCAGTTCCCCCGTGGGGAGCGCCTCGATCTTCTGCATCAACAAGACACCGCTCGGTCTTGGTCGGCCCACCGATTCAAACATCTCATCATAAAAGCCTTCAGGGTCGTAGGATGCGAACTTCATAACCGCACCCTTAAGCTGTCTTGGTCAGAAGCTGCAGACGTCTGCGGGACACAGATTGTCCCCTTAAAAAGGAATTTCTACTGCCTCACGTAGTTGGGATCGGTCGGTTCTCGTTTTTGACACCCACTCACGTAGAATTCAGCCAGCGACTCCCTCTGCATACCTCGTTGCGAACGCCGACCAGGATAGCCGATCAGTAGCGGATACGCTGCACGACTCCGTGCAGCCATGAACGGCCATACAGCGCGTCGTAATCCAACGGTAACCCGGCCAGGACTCAAACCTGAGCCCCCAGCAAGGCTAGGCCGCCCTTCGAGAACTGTCAAGGCCGGCAGCTCAAAAACTTCCTACCGCTTCCTCGGTCCAGGAACAGGTTATTCTGGTCCTTCTCAATGATGTTTTTGGAGGGATCGAAAAGAACTGCTTTTGAGCACCCTGTTCGGATGCCTTCCTGGCGGGACCACCGGCAACAAAAGGCTCGAAATCGCCGCTCGCAGAAAGTGCAGCGATAGGAGGAGATGTTCAACAGACTCAACCGGCGTTCGAGAGTGCTCCGGCACGTCGTTTCGCCAATCCCCTTGAAGCAGATCGGGCATCGCGGGGAGCAAGCACGCCACGGCCTATACCGTTACCCTTTGCTCGGGGGCAGGTCATTTTCCTTTCTCGCGCAGGAATCTAGGTCTGTCCCTGACCGAGATCATCCTGATCAGATCCCGCACAGACAGAATTCCCACGATCTTGTGGATCTCCGTCACTGCCAGGTGGCGAATACCTTTTTCGGCCATGAGCTCACTCGCATCGTGAATCGTGCGGTTGATATCAATGTCAATCACCGGATGGTTCATGAGCGAACCGACGCGGATGGAGCCAGCATCCAGGTTGTACGCCAAGGCCTTACGGACCATATCGGTCTCGGTCACGATGCCCACCAGTTTTCCAGTTTGAGACACGAGCAGAGCACCGACATGCTTCTCCGCCATTCGCCCCGCCGCAGCCAGAAGAGTCTCCGTGCTGTCAATGGTTTCAATCGCCGTCTGCATGAGCACACTGAGCGGCCGGTAGACGTCGTCCAGTTCGCGGACGGGGCCGGCCTTTGCATCAACAAAATGTCTCACAAGGTCCCGCACTGAGATTAAGCCGACAATGCTTCCACCCTCCGATACGCACAGATGCCGGACATGGTTGAGTTCCATGAGATGGCTTGCATCCATCAACGGCTGATCGGGGGTGATCGTCAGGAGGGGCCTAACCATGATCTCAGCCACCGTGGTTTGCGACGCGTGTAACCCTTGAGCGATCGCCTTGCGGACAAGGTCGGTCTCAGTGACGATCCCCACGATCGTGCGCCCTCCGCCGCCGGGCTCCACCGATCCCACCAGCACGGAGCCGATACTTCGCTCTCGCATCCGAACAGCTGCGTCAACGATGGTGACGTCCTGGGCAACTACTTCAAGGTCACGATGCATGGCACTGCCGATGGTTCCCCCTAACTGTGCAGTCATGTCCCCCCCTTCGTTCGCTGTCAGCGTTCATAATCATTTGTTTTGGACGGGCAGAAGCTTACTTGAAAGCTTTTGAAAAATCGACTTGTTGCCGTGGCGTGAGGAGAGAGGTTTCTGAATCCTGCACAGGAGGCCGTGGTGCGACCTGGAATGGAATCATGAATGCATGTCCATTACGCAGCGGGGGGAGGCTCATTGAGGCGCTTTATTATTCTGAATCCCATGTACACTCTTAATGCGATCAATGACAGCAGCACCACCTACCCAAGAGGTTTCAGTCCCCTAGCAGGATTCGAACTGTAAGCCTCGTTGTCTGTTGTGCTCAATGCGGCGCTGGCGTAACATGACGAGATGGATCTCGGATCCCTCTATATCTCACTCCTCATCCTGAAGGGACTCACGCTCCAACAAGCTTATACCTACGCCCACTGCGCCCAAACGCAGGATCCCGTGGCGTGCTACGATTCCATTCCCGACCGGCACGAGATGAAACAGAGTTACTTCTACGGCGAATATGAACTGCCCCGGCAACACACCCCAGGACAGTTCTATCATTACGTCGACCCACAGCCCCTGAGGAACACCCCTCCTCCATCCGTCTGCTTACCCACGTCCCCCACCTCGTCCTGCCGCTAATTCGACGGCCGACACGAGACAGTACTGGCGCGTCATACCCTTGAGAGGTCCGAGCCTGGACACGCGTTCGCCCACGGAGGCGCGATGACGTCTCAGACACCACACAGCACCCGCACCACCGTGAGCCATTCCATCCTCACCAAGCTGCTTCACGCTTGTATGAGTGTCGTTGCGGCCATCTTAGCCGGAGGCGTTGTCCTCTTTGATTTCCGCGCGCTGCCTTTCTCCACCTGTTTACGACAGCCCCGCAGACGGACCGTTCCTCCACGCACCCCCCAACCACAAGGAGATCTCATTCATGGCTGGATTCAACAAAGTGATTCTGCTCGGTCACCTCACCCGCAATCCCGAACTTCGCTATACGCCGAACGGGACCCCGATTGC
>Ga0126373_10003795_pt1 | contig 11390 bp, 12 predicted proteins | sample PanSoiMetPlot_11_FD_92545 | JGI IMG/M metagenome (GOLD analysis project Ga0126373, IMG submission 92545) | Tropical forest soil microbial communities from Panama - MetaG Plot_11 | ecosystem: Environmental > Terrestrial > Soil > Tropical forest > Bulk soil | place: Panama | collected 2016-02-17
GCCGCCGCGCACACGCGCACCGGACCCCAGGCACGTTTCATCCGCTCCAGGTAGTCCTCATTCAGGCCCTTGCCCTCGTGCTGGGTGAGGTTGAGATAGGCCAGCGACATGATCCGCCAATCGGTCTTGATCGGCCTGACCTTTTCCACCTCCAGCATCCAGCGAGAGGTGATCCAAGCCCATGGGCATAGCGGATCAAACCAGAACTGCACGTCTTCATGGTCGGATTCATGTCCGGACGACTGTGCTGTCACGACGGGCGCAACAGAACGTTGCGCGCTCGTATTCCCGCGCGGCATATCTGAACGTGTTCAAAATCACAGCTGCCATGCCTGGACCGGGCCGCTTAATCGTGAGAATTTGAACATGTTCAAGAAGTCGAATTGGAGGCGGTCATGGACATCGTCGCGACGTATCTCCTCTACCTGCTCATCAGCACCGGGCTGACTGTCGTAGTCGGCACGGGCCTGGCTCGAAGCGGGCGAGCGTTCCTACTGGACGTTTTCAGCGGGAACGAGGCGCTGGCCCGGGCTGTTAGCCGCTTGCTGGTGCTTGGTTTCTACTTGCTGAGCATCGGCTTCGTCACGCTGACCATGCGCTCGGGTGGTCACGTAGACAGTGCACGTGCCGGGCTGCAGCTGCTATCGGTCAAGATTGGTGAAGTCCTGCTGGTCTTGGGCGCCTTGCCGCTCGTCACTCTGGCGGCACTGGCCAGGACTCGGCGCCGTGCCCAGGCGCGGCAAGAGCAACAGCCCGGTCGCCCGGCCATATCTGCGCTCCGGACTACCTCGGCCAGCCCGATTCCGGCCGGCCAGGGCTCGGTCGCAGGTCCAGCCCTATAGTGACGCAGGTGGCCGACGCCGCACTGACGCCGCGGGCAGAACAGACCAGGACCGCCATCATCGAGGCGGCCCTGGCTTTGTTGCGGGAGCGCGGCTACGAAGCGGCGACCATGCGCGCGATCGCAGAGCGTGCCGGGGTGTCGACGGGCAACGCTTACTACTACTTCAGCTCCAAGGAAGAGCTCATCCAGGAGTTCTACAGCCGCAATCAAGAAGCGCACATGGCGGCTGCGCAGCACGTGCTCCACACCACCACTGACCTGGCCGATCGGCTTGGCGGGACGGTGCGTGCACTGGTTGACACTCTGGCGCCGTATCGGCAGTTCGCGGCAACGCTCTACAAACACGCGGCAGAGCCAGCTAGTCCGCTGAGCCCATTCAGCCCGCAGTCGAGTCCGGCTCGTCTCGCGTCGATCGAGCTGTACCGCGAGGTCGTCGATGGCTCGTCCAGCCGGATGGGGCCAGGAGTCCGGGAGCGCTTGCCTGAGCTGCTGTGGCTGTACTCGCTGGGCATCACCTTGTTCTGGGTGCATGACACATCCGCCCGCAGTCGCAAGACCTATGAGCTGATCGAGGCGACGGTGCCGGTAATCGCGCAATTGGTCGCGGCGTCCCGGCTTCCTGTCTTGCGCAAAACGCTGAGCGACATCATGACGATTGTGGATCAGCTGTCGCTGTAACGGCTTCCGGCCCGAGATCGCAGCTCATCGGGCCAGCGGCACGACGCACTTGTCGAGATGGCACACCACTGAGGAGGGCATGCAATGGCTGGTTTTGCGCTTGAACCCGGTGCGGGCCCGGCGTACGGATTCCACGGATCGGCTGTTGTGATCAAGGCTTCCGGTTCCGATACGGCTGGCCAGCTCTCGGTGATGGAGTCGGCCTATCCAGCCGGGCTGTCCGTGCACGGGCACATTCACGTCGACGAAGACGAGATGTTCTATGTGCTCGCGGGCGAGATCAGCGGATTCTGTGAAGGCAGCACATGGACTGCGACCGCGGGAAGTTTCGTATTCGTGCCACGCAACCACCTGCACGGCTTCACTGTGACCGGCCAGGGCACCGCCAGGGCGCTCGTCATTACCGGGCCAGCGCAACTGGATTCGCAGATCATCGCACGCGCGGAAAGTCCGCCAGCAATCCCGGATTGACACGCTGACCTGCTGTACGTGGTGGTGCGTATATGGTCTAATCCGAGCATGTCGGACGATATCGAAGGTCGCCTTGCCGCTGCTGCACAGGCCATGCATGAGTACGACTCGTGCACGCGGCACCGCTCGGAACTGTCTGCCCGCGAAACTCAGATGGCCGCGGATCTGGCGTCGGCCCAGGCGCAATACTCCAGCGAGGAAAGGGACGTAGAGCGGCTGGAGGGAATGTCGTTCAGCCGCGTGTTCGCGTCTCTCCGGGGATCGCGCGATGACGCTCTGGCGCGGGAGCGGGCTGAAGCGGACGCGGCACGTTACCGAACTTCAGACGCGGAATCCCGGCTCGCCGCTGTCCGGGGCGAACTCGCGAGCGTTGATGGTCGGCTCAGTCAGCTGGCGACAGCGCCCGCAGAGTACGCAGATGCTCTCAACGAGAAGGAGACCTTTCTTGTGCACAGCACCGATCCTCGCGGTCACCGGCTAATAGAACTGGCCGACGAACGCGGTCGGTTAAGCGCTGCGGTGGGCGAGATGCAGGCTGCCTTGCAAGCCGCCCAGGCGGCGGACCAGGCACTGGCACAAGTCCAGGATCGGCTCGGAAGCGCATCGAATTGGTCCACCTACGACATCGTGTTCGGTGGAGGCATGATCGGTAACGCCGTGAAGCACCAGCGCATGGATGAAGCGGCGCAGGCTGCGGCTGAAGCTGACCGGCGGCTGGCCACGTTGCGAACCGACCTGACCCACATGTCTGCAGTTGACCCAACCGCACCGGGGCTGCAGGTAAGTTCCGGACTGCGCTTCGTTGACATCTTCTTCAACAACATCTTCACCGACCTGGCGGTGGCACATCAGATCGGCCAGGCTCAAGCCAACGTTAGCCAGGCTGTGCAGTTCGTGGCCGAAGTGCGCGACCGGCTGAACGACCAAATCGCACATGCACAGGCGCAGCTGGCAAGCGCTGATGCGGAACGGCACCAGGTTCTGACTAGCTAGCTCTCCAGTCGGTTCTCGGTCGGCTCGCGGTTGGGTCGGTTCGGCTCGCGCTGAGCCGTGATCTTGTTATTGACCGCAGTTGTTAGCGAATAGGGCTGAAAACCCCGGTCAATAACAAGATCACGGTGGCATGGGTGTGCCCCCGCCCGGGGGTGGGGCGGGGGCACGTCGGGGGGTGTGCCCCGCCGGGGGGTTAAGCGGGGCACTTTCGGGGGTGCGCCCGCTGGGGGTTAAGCGGGGCACGTCGGGGGGTTGGGGGTTGGGGTTGGGAGTTGGGATCAGAAGTTGGGGTTGGCGGTTGTGATGTCGTAGTTCTTGCCCCAGTACCACTGGGTGGCGCCGGCGCCGGGGACGATGTGGGGGACGCCAGTGGGGTCGGCGATCCACCACCGGATGTGGGAGTGCATCCAGCCGGGAAGGTGGCTAATGGCTGCCTTGACCGCTGGCCACTCGCTGATCATGGTGTAGATGCGGGCGTTGGTGTTGGGGTACTGGGCGAGCTTGTGCTGGGCCCAGTTGGCGGCCAGCGCCGGGGTGGCGTCGCCGGGTTCGACATCGAGCGCCTGGGCACCGGGGTCGGAGCCATTGGTGTCGATCCAGAACACGTGCTTGCCGGCAACGGTGGAGGCCGGGACCGCGAAGCCGCCGGTTGCGTAAGTCGCGATCGCATGGTGCGCAGGGATCTTGGTCGGGGTGACCGAGTCGTAGATCAGGTACGGCTTGACCGGCTTAGCCGGCAGCGCGTGCGCCTTCGCTGGGGCGACGTGGCGGGCCGGGGCTTGCTTGGCCGCCGGCTTGGCAACATGCTTCACGGGGACTGCGTGCTTGACGGCGGGGGTGCCGTGCTTGACAGCCGTGGTCGCATGCTTGACGGCGGCGTCGCTGGTCGCGACGTGCTTGACGGGGGCTTGACCAGTGACCGCTGCGGCCGGAACCGTGGGGGTTGAGCCGGCGGTAGCGGCAATGCCAGCGCCGGTGCCAACGAGCGCGGCGGCTGCTCCGGCGACTGCCAGAGCCTTGCCGCGGCTGGTGCCGCGCAGAGCGTCGGCCACAGCGTGGCCCGTGCTACGGCCGGTGGTGCGCATGGCGCTTGCTACAGCCTGGGCTTTGCCACGGCCGGTGGCGCGCAGGGCGTCGGTCAGTCGGGCAGTGCGGGGCATGGGGGGCGTCCTTCCTGTCGCTTCCGGCGCGGCCGGAGGGGGCCAGCGCGCCGGGGTCACAGTGGGTAACCGCGGATGAGACGCAGGGTGACGGCAGCCGGTTTCGCAATGAGACGTAGCTCACTACTTGCCGGTAACATCGACGCTCCGTTATCGGGACATATAGCTACATGCGTCTTCGACAGTTTTCGAGCTCGTGAGCTTGATCCAGCGTCATCGCAGTCCGGATAGTTAGAGGTGCGAATACGACCTGGAGGACACACCATGACGCCTAACGACGGCTTAATCGCCAGCCCAATCCGGCGGCCGCGCAACCTGGCCGCGACGGTCATAGGCAGCATTCACGACGATGCGACAGCTACCGCACTGGGGTTCAGGGGCGGAACAGTAGCTGGCAGCATCCACATGGATCAGTTCCCTCCGATCCTGCTCCAGGCCTTCGGGCGCCGCTGGTTCGAAGCAGGAAGCCTCTCGCTCTACTTCCGGCATGCGACGACCGACGGCGAACCGGTTCAGGCATGGCTCGAGCGGCCGGAGAATGGCGAGGTCGCCGGCCAGGTTCGGGCTTGGGCTACGACGACCGGCGAAGCCCTGGTTGCCGAAGGCACCGCGGCATGCGGCAATGCAGGCCCGCCATCGGCTCTGCGCAGCCGTGATCTGCGCCCAGTTGATCCCGCGGAACTGCGCATACTCAAGTCGCTTCGGCCAGGACAGGCGCTCGGCAACAGCCAGGCTGCCATTGATGGTGATAAACAGCGATCAGTGATCAGCCGCGGCGGGATGACCGAGCCGCTGGACTGGTACACCGCCGTCTCGCCATGGGGCGGGCCAGTTGCTGCGCCGTCGGCAGTGGTGAGCCTGCTCTATTCGCATGTGCTCGATAGCGTCCGGGAGGCGATGGGTCCGCACGTTGGCCTGTTTGGTGCAATCGAGATTCACTTTCTCGCGGGCCCGGTGCTTCTCGACCGGACATATCGAGTTACGGGAGAGGTTGTGGCAGTCAGCCAGACACCGAAGACTGAGGTGCTGTGGTTCGACAGCCGCGCGCTCGATGAAAACAACGCACCGGTCGTGGAGATGCGGATGATGCTCCGGCAGATGAAGCAGTCCTCGCCTCGATACCAGGATCAGCCAGTCGGCACTGGTGACCGATGAGCGAAGCAGGCGGTTACGACGAGTTCGGCATGCTGGCCGACAATGCTGCCGAAGCGAGCTTGCCGTTTGACGCTCCACCCACGGTCATCCGCCGCTCGTACGATGCCGTGGACGGCCAGGCTGTCAGCGCCATCGTGTGGGGCGCGTCTGCGCCGGAGCTAGTCCTCCTGCATGGTGGCGGCCAGAACGCGCACACGTGGGACACCGTTGCCCTGGCACTAGGGCGGCCGCTCATAGCGATTGACCTGCCTGGTCACGGGCACTCCCATCGCCGGGCAGATCGCGGCTACGGACCGTGGCTAAACGCCGAAGCAATCGCGGCGGTGCTGGATCAGGCAGCGCCGGACGCTGCGGCGGTAGTTGGCATGTCGCTGGGCGGTGCCACCGCCATCAGGCTTGCGGCAACCCGGCCCGATCTTGTCCGCAACCTTGTTGTCGTGGAGGCGACACCACAGATCAACGACTCCGCTCGGCGGATGAGTCAGGCTGATCGCGGCGCAGTAGCGCTTGTCGCAGGACCACCGATCTTCGATTCGTTCGCGGCGATCTCCGGTGCCGCAATCGCGGCGAGCCCGCACCGCTCGCAATCCTCGGTCGAGCGCGGAGTGCGCCACAACGCCGTTGAGTTGCCGGACGGCCGCTGGACGTGGCGGTACGACTTGTTCGGCGACTTGCCTGCAGATCAGTTTGACTTCACGCCGCTGTGGAATGACGTCTCAGCCATCACTGCGCCGACGATGCTCGTTCGCGGCGGCGACTCCAAGTTCGTGACGGATGACGATGTCGCTAAGTTCCGCCGCAGGCAGCCGGGACTCCGGGTGGAAGTCGTCGCCCACGCTGGCCACTCTGTGCAAGGCGATCAGCCGCTTCAGCTGAGCAAACTGATCGACGACTTCGTGTTCGGATAGGCGGGGCGATCGCTTAGCCGGGCCAGCCGAAGTGACTGATGGCCAGGATCTCTGCACGGTCGTCTGACAGCAGGAAGCCGGCCGCAATGGCGGCGTCCAGTGATTGCTCGAACTTGGCTCGGTAGTCTGACTGTCCGCCCGGATACAGCTGGGCGATATCTGCCGGTGCCAGCGCGCGGGTCGTGCCGAACAAGAACGCGAACACGCCGCCGCCGCTCTGGCCCGTGCCGGACAAGGTCGCAACCGGGACGTCAGTCCACGGCGTCCGGATGCCACCGGTTGCAATACCGAGTGGGTTACGAACGAATTCACGGCCTGTTTCCGCCAGGTTCAGGCGCGGCGCGGTTGGAGCCGAAGGTCCGCCGCCCGCCCAGGTGTTCAGGCACTCTACGGCGGCACACGCCACGTAATGGTGTTGTGGACCGCTGTTGATGACCGAACCGGTTTCGCCAATGGGCAGGCTAGCGGTTGGCTTCATCATCTCGGCAAGACGCTGCGGATCGAGATACCCGTCGTCATGAGTTGAGGCGAAGAAGAGGTAGGTATCGCCGTGTGCGGCGCCTGCGAGCTCCCAGTTGCGCAGCAACCGGGCATCAGGTTGCGCTGCTCGCCCGCCACCGAGCAAGGCCACATCGGTCTCGGTCTGCAGCACGATGACCGGGACTCGCAGGTCGTCGCGGATGCGCTCGCCACCGGCCCGTCGGGGAGCTCCGGGGTGGAATCCGGAGTCCAGAGAGGCACCCGAGCCACCTCGGCCCCGGATTAGGAACCCGTCGTATTCCTGTGCCAGCTGATCAACAGCGTTGAGGTAGGTAACAAGGAACGCGGCCGATTGTGAGTGGCCGCTGCCCAGCAATCTCAGTGGGTCGCCACGGCTTAGAGCCGCCAGCGGTCCGTCTGCATCACGAAGTGCGCGCGCGGCTTGGCTGTATATGTCATAGGACCACTGGTCACCTGGATGCTCGAGTTGCGCGTAACGGACGGGATGAGCCTTCTTCAGGCTCACGCCCTCGACGATTCCGCCGCCCGAAATGCCCGCTCGCTGTGCCGAGACGCCAACCCAGGCGTGCCCGCGGCGAATCAGGTGCGTGTGGGTGTACATCCAGTCAGGAGCGGCATCCAATCCGCCGCTGACGTTGAGCCACTCGACAAGCACGGTGCCGCTAAATCTCGCCTCATCGGCAGGCCGGCGCACCAGGAGGCGGGTGAAGAACTGAGCTTGACCGGCGGCCTGGACTGTCCAGCGGCCATCAGGGGAGCGGTCGCCGACGAGGCCGTAACTCTCTGCGCTGCCCTCGAGCACAAACTCTTGCTCGAGGTATCCGAGCTCTTTCAGGTCATAGGTTGCTGGCGGGACCTGTACCGGGACCCGGCCCGGTATCTCGATCAGCGAAGCGCTCAATGTGGGATCCTCATGGCTGGCTGCTGCCCTGTCAGCGATTCTTATACGAGGGTGCCCGATGGCCAACATACGATGCCATCGCTTCGCGGGCGTCTTCGGTCGCTGCCGACAAAGACTGCTGGCGATTTTCGAGCTCGACCATGGCATCAAAGCTCGGGATCTCCAGCGCCAGCCACATTCCCTGCTTGGTCAAGGACAGCGACAGCGGGGGAGCACCCAGCAGGGAGTCGGCCATTTCATCGACGCGGCTAAACAGGGCTTCCGGTTCGACTGTGTCCGTCAGCAGGCCTATCCGGAGTGCTTCTGCGGCATCAAAACGCCTGCTCGTCAGCATCAGCTCGTGCGCCCGCGCGGCGCCGACGAGCCGCGGCAGCATCCACGATGTTCCGATGTCGCAACCGCTGACCCCGATCCTGATGAAGGACGTGGAGAAGACTGCACTGGATGACGCGATGCGAATGTCGCTGGCACATACAAGCGCCAGCCCTCCGCCTGCTGCTGGCCCGTTGACCGCGGCGATGACAGGCTGCGGCATCCGGCGGATCTCCTGCACGAGCGCGGCGATGCTGCGCTGAGTTGCCCACGATCGCTGGACCGGGCCGAACTCCTCAGTGCCGGCCACCACGCCGTAGCCGCCCAGATCCAGTCCGGCACAGAAACCGCGACCAGCCCCCGTCAGCACGACCAGGCGGCACGCCGGATCGGCACTCAAGTCGCGGAGCTGGCCGTGTAGCTCACTGACCAGGGGCGCAGTCAGCGCATTCAGCTTCTCCGGGCGATTGAGCGTCAGTTGCACGACTCCGGGCTGGCGCTCGGACCGTACAACAAGGCCAGCTGAGTCAGGCAGCGCAGAAGTCATCGGCATCCCTTTCTGGTTTCACTCCCCAGGATCTCAGCGTGCTAGCGGGCCCGTGCGCGATGTTCCCGGGCGGAACAGCGACTCTTGGGCGATGCCAGCCGCGAGCTGCCCATCGCGGCTGAAGATGCGGCCGCGGTACATGCCCCGGCCGCCCGAGGTGGACTCCGGGTGCAGGTCCATCAGGACCCAGTCGTCCAGCGCGACATGTCTGTAGAACCACACGGAATGGTCGATGCTGGTCAGCGGGCCGCTAAAACCGATGCCAGGTACGGCAGCCAGGCCGGTGAACATGTCGGAGATGTACGTGAGCGCACAGGCATGCAGGGTGTCCCCGTCCAGGCCATGCTGTGCTCGCATCCAGACCCGCGAAGGCCACTCCTGCTCGCGATTAGGCTGCTCGGGAATGCGGATGTCGACTCCATGCATGCGGTGTCCGATGACCCGCTCTGGCAGGTCCTCGGGCGATGTGACGTCCGGCAGCGCGCTCGCCTGATAATCGGTCCCCTCTTCTGGGACATGGAAAGACGCGGCCATGTTGAAGATCACGTTGCCGCTCTGCACGGCGATGACGCGCCGGTTGGAGTAGGAGCGGCCGTCACGGTCTCTGCGTACGGTCAGCAAAACCCGTTGCCCCGCGTCGCCACGACTCAGGAAATAGCCGTGCAGAGAGTGCGGGTTCCGGCCGGCGGGCACCGTCTCCGCAGCTGCACGCAATGCCTGCGCGGCTACCTGGCCGCCATACAAGCCTGTCGGATCCTGGCTGATGACGACAGTCCGAAACATGTCGTCCTCGATCCGTTCCAGCGTGAGCAGCTCGGGCAAGCTCGTCGCCGCAGTGCCGACAATTGGGGTGACAACAGGTGTGACCGGGCGCGTCATGGGGCCATTGATATCACAGCCGTTTTGCCCTCCAGCGGGCTCGCGTGGCGGCTCGGCGAAGTGGTCAAGGGCGCTTGATCACCCGCGCCGGATGAGGCAGCACCGTTGGAACAGCCAGTAGTTTCGGGCTCGACAAGCCAAGCAAATGGTCCGGGCACTCCAGAAGGAGACCGCTGTGAGCAGCGAATATGACCCGAGGCAGGCGCCCGCCGGACGGGCAACCGCCGGGCAGGCGCCCGCCGGGCAGGCAACCGCGTACGCCGGCACTGCTCCCGCTCAGGAACAGCATCGCGCGGGCGGTGGTGCCGCGCTCGGGTTCACCTGGTTCGCGGCCTCGTTGCTAGTGCTGGGCGGGATCTGGCAATTCTTCGCCGGACTGGCCGCAGTCATCAAGGGCAGCTTCTTTCTCGTCACGCCGAGATACGCGTACAACATCAGCATTCATAGCTGGGGCTGGATCCACATCGGCATCGGCGCGGCGCTTTTCCTGATCGGCTGCTGCCTATTCGCCCGCCAGACGTGGGCTCGTGTGATCGCGATATTCATTGCAGTGATCAGCGCAGTGATGAACTTCCTGTTCATACCTAAATACCCGTTCTGGGCTATCACGATGGCTGCGCTCGACGTGGTCATCGTCTGGGCGCTTGTCAGTGTTGGCAAGCGCCGGGCTTAGTGACCCTCGGGTGTTTGACTGCCGGGCGGCTAACCAGTGGACCGGCGCCGGTGAAACATTAGGACCAAATGACTCATGGCTCGGCGACTCAGCAGGCTGACCGGCCACCGACCGCCAAGTCCGCTGGAACTGCACAAACCCCCCTGCCAGCGCCGTGGTGGAAAGTGTCGTGGTCGGTTCTGGCGGCTTTGCGCGCGGCGCGGGCTACGGTCGTCATCCCGTTGCTGTTCGCCTTCACGTTCGAGGTGCTACACGACGCGCAGATGACCTTGTTTGCTGTGTTTGGCGGATTCGCCGCGCTGGTGATGAGCTCATTCGGAGGCGACCGCAAGGACAAGGCACTAGCCCATCTCGGACTCGCAGTTGCCGGCAGCGCGGTTCTGATTATCGGAACGCTGGCCAGCGGTTCGGCATGGCTCGCCGTCGTCGTCACAGTCCCAGTCGCCTTTCTGGTCTACTTCGCGGGTTCGACCGGGCCTAACGAAGCATCCGGTGTCACAGGCTGCCTGCTCGCCTTCGTGTTGCCGATTGCCTCTACCGGAGGCGTTGCCACGATCTCGTCCCGGCTTGAAGGATGGTGGCTGGCCTCGGCCGCGGCAACGGTCGCAGTGCTGGTGCTCTCGCCGAAGTCTGATGGTGACCAGCTGCGGGCGCGAGCAGCGATCAGCGCTGACATGCTGGCTAGCCAGCTCGAAGCAGGATTGGCAGGCACGGTAACTGCGGCCGATACAAGGGCAGTGATCGACGCCAAGCACAAGCTGATGAATGCCTTCACAGCCACGCCATACCGGCCGATCGGACTGGCCACAGGAGATCAAGGGCTTGCGAGCCTCATTCACGTACTCGAATGGTGCACCACGCTGATTTGCGACGCCCTGGACGGTCACATCGACCTGCGAGCGGCGGCTCCCGCAGACCGGGTATTGCTGGCCGAGTCCGCCCGCGCTCTGCGGCAAGTGGCCGAGCTGACATCCAGGCTCCCCGCAGACCCGCAGCTAGAACGACTGTGGCGGGCCCGAGTAGCAAGTGCTCGGCACTTGCGCGACCTGTCCGGTGACGGCCAGGCGGTCGTCGCGGCAGCCGACGACGCCTTCCACGCTCAGGTCATCGGCGTAGCGGCTTCGGCTGCGGTCGGTGAGGCGCTGATCGCCTCACGCGCTGCGAGTCCGTCCGCCGTGGCCGAGCAGCGACTGCGATGGCTCAGCGGCAATCCCAACGCGCAGACAACCGGTCTGCCTAAACACAACGGGGGCGCGGCGCGCTTGTCCCGGATCATCGCCTCCGAGGCAAGTCTGCGGTCCGTGTGGTTCCGCAACAGCTTGCGAGGCGCCATCGCGCTGGCCATAGCCGTCGCCGTGGCTAAGCTGA
>Ga0126373_10003796_pt1 | contig 11390 bp, 11 predicted proteins | sample PanSoiMetPlot_11_FD_92545 | JGI IMG/M metagenome (GOLD analysis project Ga0126373, IMG submission 92545) | Tropical forest soil microbial communities from Panama - MetaG Plot_11 | ecosystem: Environmental > Terrestrial > Soil > Tropical forest > Bulk soil | place: Panama | collected 2016-02-17
CCCATTCCATGATGCGGTGGGTGAACTCCCAATACTCGGCCAGGCTCTCGCCCTTGTAGGCGAACACCGGCGTGCCGGAGGCGGCGATGGCGGCGGCGGCGTGGTCCTGGGTGGAGTAGATATTGCAGGAGGCCCAGCGGATCTCGGCGCCGAGCGCCTTCAGGCTCTCGATCAACATGGCCGTCTGGATGGTCATGTGCAGCGAGCCCGCGATGCGGGCGCCCTTCAGGGGTTGGGCCTTCTTGTATTCCTCGCGTACCGCCATAAGGCCGGGCATCTCGGTCTCGGCGATAGCGATTTCCTTGCGGCCCCAGTCGGCGAGGCCGATGTCCTTGACGTGGTAATCCTGGTGATGCTTGCCTGCGACAGCGTTCATATGGGTTCTCCAAATTGAACGAGCGCCGTTGACTGGAACCCTTCCCCCGAGCCTGGCCGGCCTAGCCGGTTGCAGCGCCCCTCGGGGTAGCGGGTATTTTGGGCCGCCTATTATATTCGGAATCGCCGCCCCTTATTCCGGCGTGTATACCTCTACCTGGATGTCAGCGGGCAGGAGGCTCAAGGCGAGCGCCAGGAGGGCGAGCCCCGCGAACGTGAGGCCCCGCCGCCAAGGGGCCAAGTGGGTACCGGCACCGACACGCCGCCACAATCCCCGTCAAGGCAGCGAGGGCAGGCGGAAAGACTGCCGCGGTTTCAGGCCGTGACGCGGCGCCAGCCGCGCGAGGTTCACTGAATTGAAATAGGACAGGTGCGGCGAGGGGAAATCCTTCTGCCACAACCGCTCGAAGCTCCCCGGCCGCCCGATCCGGAACAGCCGGCGGGAGAGCCGATACAGCGCGCCGCTGGACGCGGGCAGGTTGATGTCGAGCCGCCCGCCGGGGGCGAGACGGGCCCGGCACGCGGCCATGGCCTGGTTCACATCCGGCAGATGCTCGAACACGTCGTTGAAGACGATGAGGTCGTAAGGCCGCGCGTCGACGCCGCCCCCGGCGAGGCAGTCGGGGAAGAACCCGCGCATCACCCGGTGTCCCGCTTTCTCCGCCTCCGCCGCCTGCTGCAGGTCCGCTTCGACGGCGTCGCAGACGAGGCCGCGGCGCGCGGCTTCCTCCAGGAACCAGCCTTGGGCGCAGCCGACTTCGAGCAGCGCCCGCCGCGAAGCGGCACGTCCGCCTCGAGGCGCTCGCAGAGTCGCCGGAAATTCCGCCGCCGCAGGGCTTCCAGGTCGCCGCACATCTCCTGCTTGCGGAGGGCGCGGTCGTCACGGTTGATGGCGGGTCGAAGGGTGCTGCGCTCGAAACCGCAGTGGGGGCTGGCGTGGTGCCAGGCCGTGAGGCCCGGCGCCATGGGAGCATCGCAGACGGGTCAGGGTAGGTTCACGCTCACCCCGGTCCGGCGCTCCGCCGGCTCAGAGGCCGGCGGCGTCGCGCAAGAGTTCCGCCTTGTCGATCTGCTCCCAGCTGAAGGCCGTGAAGCTTTCGCCGTTGGGGAGCTTCACCTTGTACGGCGCGCGCCCGAAGTGGCCGTAGGCCGCGGTCTCGCGGTACATGGGATGCACCAGGTCGAGCATCTTGATGATGCCGTAGGGACGCAGGTCGAAGTGCTTGCGGATGAGCTTTTCGATCTTGTCGTCGCCGATCTTGCCGGTGCCGAAGGTGGTAACCGAAATGGAGGTGGGATGGGCCACGCCGATGGCGTAGCTCACCTGGATCTCGCAGCGGTCGGCGAGTCCCGCCGCCACGATGTTCTTGGCCACGTAGCGTGCCGCGTAGGCCGCCGAACGGTCCACCTTGGAAGGGTCCTTGCCGGAGAAAGCGCCGCCGCCGTGGCGAGCCCAGCCGCCGTAGGTGTCGACGATGATCTTGCGGCCGGTGAGGCCGCAATCCCCGACGGGTCCGCCGATGACGAACTTGCCGGTGGGATTGATGTGGAACTTGGTGCCCTTGTGGACCATCTTCGCCGGCAGCACCGGCTTGATGATCTCTTCCATCACGCCTTCCTTGAGCTCCGCGAGCTTCACGGAAGGGTCATGCTGGGTGGAGAGCACCACCGCGTCGATGGCGACCGCCCGGCCATCCTCGTAGCGCAGCGTCACCTGGCTCTTGGCGTCGGGCCTGAGCCAGGGCAGGGGGTTCTTCTTGCTCTTGCGCACCTCGGACTGACGCTCCACCAGGCGGTGGGCATAGTAGATGGCGGCGGGCATGTAGTCGCGCGTCTCTTTCGTGGCGTAGCCGAACATCAGGCCCTGGTCGCCGGCGCCCTGGTTCTCGGGGTCGCCGCGGTCCACGCCCTGGTTGATGTCCGGGGACTGCTTACCGATGACGTTGAGGATGCCGCAGGTGTGGCCGTCGAAGCCCACCTCGGAGGAGGTATAGCCGATGTCGCAGATCACCTCGCGCACCAGCGCCTCGAGGTCCACCCAGGCGCTGGTGGTCACTTCGCCCGCGACCACCGCGATGCCGGTCTTTACCAGCGTCTCGCAGGCGACGCGCGCGCGCTTGTCCTGGGTGAGGATGGCGTCCAGCACCGCGTCCGAGATCTGATCGGCGACTTTGTCCGGGTGGCCTTCTGAAACGGATTCCGAAGTGAACAGGTAACTGTGAGACATGCGTGTGGCGGTCCTGAATGAGCCGGGCCGTGGGTAGGCGGGTTAAAAGGGGGCGTTAGTTTACCGGTTTGCCGCGGTTTTTTCGACTTCGTGCATATCCATAAGTTCCTGCCTCCTGAGGTGCAGGCTCAGAAGGGCCTGGGGACCGGTGTTATCCTGAGCGCGCTTCCGCCACAGGAACAAGGATGGCCGCCCAGGAAACCCCGCTTTGCGATTTCGGCGCCAAGGCCCCGGATTTCCGGCTGGCCGGAGTGGAGGGCCGCGACTGGACGCTGGCGGATTGCCGTGGCGCGAAGGCCACGCTCGTCCTGTTCATCTGCAACCACTGTCCTTACGTGAAGGCCTCCATCGAACGCATCGTGGCGGTCTGCCACGATCTGGCGCCGCTCGGAATCAAGGCCGTGGCCATCAGCTCCAACGACGCCGCGACCTACCCCGAAGATTCCTTCGAGAACATGAAGGCCTTCGCCCGGGTCCACAAGTTCCCCTTCCCGTATCTTTATGACGAAACCCAGGATGCCGCGCGGGCCTACGGCGCCGTCTGCACGCCGGATTTTTTCGGTTACAACGCCGCTCTCGAACTGCAGTACCGCGGCCGGCTGGACGCGGGCCGCACTTCTGGGCCGCCGCCCGGCACGAAGCGGGAGCTGTTCGAGGCGCTGCAAGAGATCGCCAGGACCGGCAAGGGACCGCGGGAGCAGGTGGCGAGCGTGGGCTGTTCGGTGAAATGGAAATGAAAGCCCGCTGGTATTACGACCTCATCTCGCCGTTTTCCTACCTGCACTTAAAGCAGTTCCATAAGCTGCCCACCGACTTGGAGATTGAGTTCACGCCAGTGCTGTTCGCCGGCTTGTTAAAGCACTGGGAGCACAAGGGGCCGGCGGAGATCCCGGCGAAGCGGAGCTATACCTATCGGCAGGTGACTTGGCTGGCGCAGCACCTCGCCATTCCTTTCAAGTTTCCGCCGGCCCATCCCTTCAATCCGCTCCCGGCCCTGCGCCTCGTGATTGCGGCCGGGTCCAAGCGCCAGAACGTGGAAACGGCCTTCGACCTCATCTGGAAGGAGGGGCGGGACCCGCAGGACCCGGCCGGCATCGCCGAACTGGGCCGGCGGCTGCATATTCAGGACGTGCCCGCCGCCCTGGCGGACGAGGCGGTGAAGGCCAGGCTCAAGGCCAATACCGACCAGGCCATCGCCCAGGGTGTGTTCGGTGTGCCCAGCTTCGTCCTGGGCGAGCGGCTGTTCTGGGGGCAAGATTCGCTGGACATGATGCGCGACTACCTGAATCACCCGAATTTGTTCGACACGGAGGAGATGCGGCGCCTCGGTACTTTGCCCGTAGGTACTGCACGTAAAGAAGTTTCCAAGCCCTGACGCGCTTCCGGGGTTCCGCTCGGATTTGCTACAGTCTCCTCATGAACATCCAGGAAGCCGTCCGCGAAGCCGACCATCAGTTCCACCCGGGCGAAGAGCTGTGGAACACGCTGCTGCATCTCGTCGGGCTGGTGCTGGTGCTCGGCGCCCTGCCGGTGCTCATCACGCTCGCGGCGGTGCACGGCACGGTCATGGAGGTGGTGACGTTCAGCGTCTACGGCGCCAGCCTGGCGGCGCTCTACCTGGTCTCGACTCTCTACCATTACGTGAAACCGGGCCCCCTGAAGCGCACCCTGCGTCGCGCCGATCACATCACCATCTATTACCTCATTGCCGGCACCTATACGCCGTTCTGCCTGGTGGCTCTTGGGGGCGTGCTCGGCTGGACGCTGTGCGCAGTGCTCTGGGCCCTGGCCGTGACCGGCACGGTGTTCAAGCTCATGGTGGCCCACCGTTTCGAGTTCCTGTCCACGCTCCTATATATAGCCAAGGGCTGGGCGGGCCTCCTGGTGATCGTGCCCCTGTACCATGCCTTGCCGCTGGCTTCCTTCGTGCTGGTGCTGGTGGGGGGCGCCTGCTACACCCTGGGCGTGGGTTTCTATAGCTGGGACCGGCTCTACTTCAACCACGCCATCTGGCACGTGTTTTGTCTTGCCGGCAGCATCACCCAATTCATCGCGGTCTTCTTCCTGCTGGATCTTCCTCTGCCGCTCTGAGCGGCGGTGGAACTAACGGTTCCTGGCCGGCTCCAAACCTGCGCAGTCCCCGAAGTTCACGGGTGGGCGATGGCTTGGTTCCGCGCACTGTTGTTCGTGGCTCTCTGGATGCCCTTGCATACCGTGGCGGATACCCGGGCCGCGCTCGGGGATGCCTTGCTCACCCTGGACGGCCCCTGGAAGTTCCACACCGGTGACGACCCGCATTGGTCGGAGCCCGGCTTCGACGACGCCGGCTGGGAGACGGTCGATCTGCGGGCGCCGCTCGACGCCACCGACGGAGACGTGGGGATCACAAGTTATACGGCGGGCTGGGGTGCAAAAGGGCACCCCGGCTATCACGGTTTTGCCTGGTACCGTCTTCGCCTCACGGCGACGCCGCCGGACGGAGAGAGCCTGGCATTGCTCGGTCCCTGGGCTGTGGACAGCGCGTATTAGGTGTACGCGAACGGCAGCGTGCTGGGAGGCGTCGGCGGTTTCTCCGGCGCGACGCCCACTGCCTATGGCAACCATTACCCGAGACTCTTTCCGCTGCCGCCTGATCTCGTCCACGGCGGTCCCGTGCTGTTGGCGATCCGGGTATGGGCGGGACCCTGGACCGGAACGGGCGGCGGCGGCATGCATGTGGCTCCCGTCATCGGGGCCCAGGACGCCGTCACCGCGCAATACCGTCTGCAATGGCTCAAGATCTTCGAAGGCTATGCAGTGGACGCGGTGCCCGCGCTGCTGTTCTTTCTGATGGCAGTGTTGGTGCTGTGTTTGCGACCTTTCGAACCCCGGGACCGGACCCCTCTCTGGCTGGCCGCCGCCTTGACGCTCAGCGGGATACAGCGCGGCAATCAGCCGTTCTTTTTCTGGTGGCAGATCGAGACGGTCCAGGGCTTCGTCTATTTCATCCTGGCGTTCACGGCGTCTTTGAGCTTGGGCGCATGGATGATAGCTTGGCGCGGCTGGCTCAGGCTCGATGGGTCGGCCTGGTTCCCAAAGGCGGTGGCGGTGCTCACGGGTCTCTTGATATTGACCCAATTGCTTGGCCGTCCCTGGCTGTTTGGCGGGACATTCCCGCCCTTCGTGGCCGACACGGTCCACTATCTGATCATGGCCCTGCGGCTGGCGTTCCTGCTGGTGTTCGGCTGGACTATCTATCAGGCTGCGCGCCTTGGGCGCGAGGGCTGGATCGCGCTGCCGGCGATGCTCTCTATAGGCGTGGTGCTCTTCGCCCAGGAGCTCTCGCTGATCCACGTGCCTGGCATCTGGTTCCCTTTCGGCGTCGGCCTATCCTTGAGCGAATGCGCTTCCGTGGTTTTCGACCTGTTGTTGTTCGCGTTGCTGGTGCGCCGTCTCCATAGGCTCCGGGGCGGAGTCGGGGTACCGCAAGCCGCCTGAGCCGGAGAGCCGCTTAGGGGAAATCCACTTCGGTGAGGGAATCCGCGCTCACCACTGCGTTTTTCCCGGCGGTGAAACTCAGCGCATCCACCGTGGAAGGATTGTCGCCGGCGGCGCAGACCAAGGCCACGGTGTAGTTCCCAGGCGGGAGGTAATCGGAGCCGTAGTGGTACTGGCCGTTCCCGGGATCGAAGAACACGTCGGCGGTCTGGTAGGGCTGCACTGCGGAGCTGGGGTTGATGTCCACGGGCGTGACGTTGAAGCCGCTGTAGATGTAGGCGGCGGGGGAGCAGGCGGGGTCCGAGATCATCATGCCGCCGACGCTGAAGGTCGGGGGAATGTAACCCTCGATGGAGCCGGCCACGCCGTCGTCCACGATGCGCATGGCGGGCTTGAAGTCATAGGTCCCGGAGGCCAGGGTGATGGAGCGGCGCAGGTCGAAATCCACGCTGAACACCGCCTGCTCGTCGCTGCCGATGCTAAAGGCGCTCACCAGCTTCAGGCCCGTCTGGTCGCCGCTGGGGATCACCAGGGGGTGCACGCTGCCATCGGCGAGGGTGATGTTGGACCGGCTCATGTCCACCATCAGGCGTATCCACTGATATTTGCCTGCGGGGATATCCACGTCGTCCAGCAGCAGGGCATATTGGTCGTCCTGCAGTTGCAGAAGGTCGAGGGCTTCCGGGGCGGCGAAGGCGTATTCGATGGGCGCGCCGCTCACGCCCTGCACCTGCACTCCGGTGAAGGTGACCACCACGCTCTGGGCGCCGTCCACCGGCGTATCCGCCAGCGCTAAGGTGAGGGTGGTGGAATGGCTGGACCACCGGCAGCCGCCCAGGGAGGCGGCGCCGAGGAGCGATAGGCCGGCGAGCAGCCGGTAGAGGCCCAGTGCTTTCATAGCGCCTCAATCCCTGCCGCCCGGGGACTCATCCCCGGGCGGCCGTCGGACCAGCCCCCGCTTGTACGCCCCGCCTCAGGGGAAATCGACTTCGGTGGTCATGTCTGCCGTCACCGTGGCGTTCTTCGTCGCGGTGAAGGTCAGATTGTCCACGGTTGCCGGATTGTCGTTCGCCGCACAGGTCAGGGCCACGGTGTAATCCCCCGACGCCAGGAAACCGGCATTGTATTCATAGTTGCCGGTGTCGTTGTTCAGCGCCACCGTGGCGGTGGTGGCCGGCTGGATCGTGGAGACGGGATTGATGTCCACCGGTGTCACGTTGTCACCCGCATAGACGTAGGCAGCGGGCTTGCACGCGGGATTGGTGATGGCGGTCGAGCCGATGCTCAGCGTATTGGCCACGACGCCATGGATGTGGCCAGTGTCCTCGTTGTCCGTGATCCTGAGCACTGGTTTCAGGTGGTACTGCCCGTTCTCCAAGACCACCGACCGGCGTAGGTCGAAGTCGATGGTGAAATTCACCGCGCCGCCGGCGGCGACGGTGAAACCGTGCACCAGTTTCAAACCGCTTTCATCGCCGCTGGGGACGGTGAGGGGGTGCACCGAGCCGTCCGTCAAGGTGATGGTGCAGCAGTTGGTGGTCGCCAGCTTGAGGCGTATCCATTCGTAATGCCCCGCCGGCAGGCTCACTCCGTTCAGCAACGAGGCGCTGTTGCCGCCTTGCTGTTTCAGGAGATCGATGGTCATGGGCGAGGAGAAATTGAACTCCAGAGGCTTGGAACTGCCGCTGTTGTCGTTCCCCTCCTGGTCGTCATCGGTCCCGCTGGCTCCACTCTGGGTGCCGGCGCCCGGCGCAGGAGTGTTGTCGTCATCTCCCTGGTCGTCGCCGCTGCCTGACGTCTGGTCCTGCTGATCGCCGCCGGACCCGGGCTGAACCTCGACGCCGGTGAATGTGATCAAGACGCTGGTGGCGCCATCCACAGGCGTGTCGCTGATGGAAAGATTGAATGTGCCCGTGGGGCCGCTGCTGCCTATGCCATTGCCGTTGCAACCCAGGAAGCCCAGGGCGAGGACCGACAAAAAGACCTGAAGCAATACCTTAAAGTTAGGGGTGGACATGACACACCCTCCTCATCCGCGGAAGACTCTGCATGATGGGCGCGGAAATTCACTGAGAGATGTGAACCCGGTCACGATAAACGCGAGTCAACAATCCATATGTAGCCAAGACTACGCGCGACTGCGACACATGGGCGTTGGACATAATTTTCGTTAACGCCTACTGTATTCCGCAAGCAATTTACCCGGGAATAAAGAACGTGACCCTCAAGGTTTGTCTCGCCGGCGCGACGGGCCACGTGGGCCGCGAACTCGCCCGCGCCATCCTCGCCGCGGAGGGCCTGGCTTTGGTTTCCGCTGTGGGCCGGAGCAGTGCCGGCAAGACGCTCGCGGCGGTCACGGGGATCGACGGCGCGGAACTCTCGATCCACGCGGACGTCGCGGCGGCCCTCGCCGCCGCTCCGGCGGACGTGCTCATCGATTACACCCGCCCCGCGGCGGTGAAAGCCAACGTACACGCCGCGGTGGAGGCGGGTTGTCACGCGGTCATCGGCACTTCGGGTCTCACGGATGAGGATTACGCTGACATAGACCGTTGGGCCAAGCAAAAGGGCGTCGGAGTCTTCGCCGCCGGTAATTTCTCCATCACTGCCGCGCTCCTGCAGCACTTCGCGTGTCTCGCGGCAGGCGAGATGCCCCACTGGGAGATCCTGGATTACGCCGCCGACAACAAGCCCGACGCACCGAGTGGCACGGCCCGGGAACTGGCCTACCAACTCGCGCAGGTGGCGAAGCCCGCCTGGGCGGTACCGCTGGACCAGACCCAGGGCCTGAAGGAGAGCCGCGGCGCGACGCTGAACGGCTCCCAGATGCATTCCATCCGCGTGCCGGGGTATTACTCCGCCGTGCAGGCGGTGTTCGGCAGTCCCGGCGAGCGGCTGGAGCTGCGCCACGAGTCCACGAGCTACGCGCCCTATGTGGCGGGTACGCTGCTCGCGGCGCGGAAGGTCGATGCTTGGAAAGGATTAAAGCGCGGTATGGCGACGCTTCTGCAGCTCTAGACTTCTTTCTTCGGTTCGAATTCAGCGTAATCTTCGCTGCGCGGCATCCTTTTCATCACCGCTTCCAGCTCGGCTGTTGCCGGCACCACCTTGCGGCTCGCGAGATCGAACCAGGCTCCCTGGCAGTCGATGACACAGGCCAGCTCCCCATCCTGGCGGAAGAGGCGATGGCGGATGCGCCAGTGCTTGCGGTTGGGGGAGACGCCCACCGCCTCGCAGGTGACGCGGATCCGCTCGTTGGCCCGGACCTCCTTGACGTACTTCAGGTCTTCCCGGAACAGCACCGGGCCCATGTGGAGCTTGTGGAACTCGCGCAGCCCGAAGCCGTGCTCGGTGAGGAAGCCGATGCGCGCCTGGGCACCGTAATCGGCGTAGGCCGAATGGCGCATGTGGCCGTTGGGGTCCAGATCCGCCCAGCGGACCTCGAAGGTCTTGGCGTAGAGTTCGGGCATGGGATTCCCTGAAGATTCCGGGCTTTTCGGCGAGCCATTTTAACCCGCTGGCACAGCCCATCCCCGGCTTCTGGTCCGGTTGTCCCTGGCGGCCACATCGGCGAAAATACGCGCCTTTTCCCGGAGCCTCCATGCCCTCCCGACGTGAACTCGCCAACGCCATCCGTGCGCTCGCCATGGATGCGGTGCAGAAGGCCAATTCCGGCCATCCGGGCATGCCCATGGGCATGGCGGACATCGCGGAAGTGCTCTGGAACGATTACCTGAAGCACGATCCGGCGAGCCCGAAATGGGCGGACCGGGACCGCTTCGTGCTCTCCAACGGCCACGGCTCCATGCTGCTTTACGCGCTCCTGCACCTCACGGGTTACGATTTTCCCCTGGACGAGCTGAAGCACTTCCGCCAACTCCATTCCAAGACCCCGGGCCACCCCGAGTACGGGCTCGCGCCGGGCGTCGAGACCACCACCGGCCCCCTGGGCCAGGGTCTCGCCAACAGCGTGGGCATGGCCATCGCCGAGCGCGCGCTCGCCGCGCGTTTCAACCGCCCGGGTTTCAAGCTGGTGGACCATCACACCTACGTGTTCCTGGGGGACGGCTGCCTCATGGAAGGCATCTCCCACGAGGCCTGCTCGCTCGCGGGCACACTCGGCTTGAACAAGCTCATCGCCTTCTACGACGACAACGGCATCTCCATCGACGGCGAGGTGCACGGCTGGTTCACCGACGACACCCCGAAGCGCTTCGCGGCCTACGGCTGGCACGTGGTACCTGGCGTGGATGGGCACGATTCAGAGGCGGTGAAGCGCGCCATCGAGGAGGCACGCAAGTCCACGGACAAGCCCGTGCTCATCTGCTGCAAGACCATCATCGGCTACGGTTCCCCTAACAAGCAGGGCAAGGAGTCTAGCCACGGCGCAGCTTTGGGCAGCGACGAGGTGGCGCTGGCACGCAAGCAGCTAGGCTGGAGTTACCCGCCCTTCGAGATTCCCCAGGAGCACTACAAGGCCTGGGACGCCCGCAGCCGCGGCAAGGCCTATAAGGAAAACTGGGACAAGCTCTTCAAGGATTACCGTGCTTCGTATCCGGAGCTCGCCGCCGAGTTCGAGCGCCGCATGAAGGGCGAGTTGCCGGCAGACTGGAAAGCGAAGTCCCAGGCCTTCATCGACAAGCAGTCCGCAGAAGGCGCAGAGATGGCCACCCGCAAGGCCTCCGAGACGGCGCTCAACGGATTCGGGCCGCTGTTGCCGGAACTGATCGGCGGCTCCGCGGACCTCACGGGCTCCAACAACACCTGGTGGAAGGGTTCCCGCGCCATCCGCAAACAAGACTTCGGCGGCAACTACCTCTTCTACGGCGTGCGCGAATTCGGCATGTCCGCCGTCATGAACGGCCTCGCCCTGCACGGCGGCTTCATCCCCTACGGCGGCACCTTCCTGACCTTCTCCGACTACGCTCGCAACGCGCTGCGCGTGGCTTGCATCATGGGGGTCGGCAGCATCTATATATATACCCACGATTCCATCGGCTTGGGCGAGGACGGCCCCACCCACCAGTCGGTGGAGCATTTGGCGAGCCTGCGCCTCATGCCCAAGATGGAACTGTGGCGGCCCTGCGACGACGCCGAGACGGCGGTGGCCTGGGCCCGCGCCGTGGAGCGGCGCGACGGCCCCACGAGCCTCGCGCTTTCGCGCCAGAACCTGCCGCATTTCCCGCGCAGCCAGGAGCAGCTTGCTGCGGTGCGCCGCGGCGGCTACATACTGGTGGATACCCAGGGCCAACCGGAGGCCATCCTCATCGCCACCGGTTCCGAGGTGGCGCTGGCCGCCGGGGCGGCGAAG
>Ga0126373_10003798_pt1 | contig 11387 bp, 16 predicted proteins | sample PanSoiMetPlot_11_FD_92545 | JGI IMG/M metagenome (GOLD analysis project Ga0126373, IMG submission 92545) | Tropical forest soil microbial communities from Panama - MetaG Plot_11 | ecosystem: Environmental > Terrestrial > Soil > Tropical forest > Bulk soil | place: Panama | collected 2016-02-17
ATAGCCACAGCTCATCGCAATGCGATACTACCACGCATATGCGACGGTACTGAGATGTTGGTGTAGCGCCGCAAATGGACTGTGGTCCAATCACCGCGCTACACGGCATCGCTCGCGGCACCTGTAGGTCAAAGACCGCAGGCGTCAGCTCTAGATCCACGTCACACCTGGCAGATGAACCCGACACCAGCCGCGCCAGTTCCGGCTGCGGCCTGTAGCGAGTCGCCGATTGCCGGCGTACGGGTGGACGAGAGCAGGAACGCCGCAATCGTATGCGCCGCTGTTCCGGACACCGCGTCGCACGCGATACCCCACTGAGCAGTTCCCGGCGCGGCCGTGAATGGCCCCCAGGTAATCTGCGCCGAGTTCCAGAGCTGCGACGGGGACGCCGCCGAGGCAGCAGTCGGGTTGTAGTTCTGCCGCGCATAACCGCTGGCGGTTGCGTACTCGTTGATCGAGGCACCGGCCATCGAGACTTCGGTAGACTGGAGCGCGCCGATCGCAGTAGTCGAGAGCGCAAGGTAGGTGTTCGCGACGGCAGGCGACTGCGCCTTCAGGAATACTGCGTTGAGAGCCTGCTGCTCCGCATACTGGAACATCTGGCCCTGAGATAGTGCGGTCATGATCCCTCCTAAGCGGGTAGGAACTGATTGTCGAATAGAACCGGATCGATGGTAGTGATGCGGCCTAGCCCGGTCGAGTCGACCCACTCGACAATCGGCCATCCCGAGTCCGCATCGAACTCGATGAACTGAACCTCCGTACCGTCTCGGAGATCCAGGTCATGCATCTCTGATGTCAGCGGGCCACCCTTCGCCTGCTCGCCGTACCCGAACACGTCAGGGTTGTGGTACATAAACCTATCGCCCATTACTGGCCCGGACATCACTTGTTGCCCTTCTTGTTCCAGGACTCAGGAATGTCGCTACCCCAGCCCTTCATCTTGGCGACCCGCTTGATGTAGGCCCTGACCTTGTTATGCTCGGCCGGGGTATTCGGACGCGCCCGCCCAACCGCCTTAATGGCCGACGCCAGTGAGTTCTTGCCGGTCCTCGCCTGGATCGGGAACCTAGGCGAGTTGGACTGATTGGTTTGAGACGGCGGCATTGCCTGTCCCTTGGCCTGTAGTCTCTGCCTGAGCTTCTGTTCCGCCGACGCTGTTCCCGTTGCCACTTCTACCACTCCAGTACTGATTCCAGGCCGCTACCGCGTCCTTTCCACTCTTTCCTTCTGTTGTTCGCGACCACTCAGAAGCAAGATCGCCATTAGTCGGAGACTGCCCGCGAAACACCACGCGAGCCAGGCACTGACAATTGTCATGTGCGTGAAAGGCATCCGACGCTGTCTTATGCAAAAGACTACTAGCAGCGAGCATAGCACAGTAGCTACAAGTCCTAGGCTCGACAGCACGTTCCCAACCCAAAGCGACGTCATCGCTTGCGACTGCATTTGTTATCGTATTCCGTCCGCCATTAAGCACTACGCGAATGCTATTGCCTATCAGATAACGCATCGCCATCCTGGATGACGTAGCGGCGTCGCGCCCGGAATCCTGAAAATCAAGGAACTTCTGTAGTCCGGTGTTATTTGTCAGGACCGCCAGGTAATCTGGGTTTAGGTACGCTCCAGGAACAACAGTACCATAGAACCCCGCAACTGAGCGAGATAGTCCATAGTACTGAGCAGCATCTGCCGCGGACATCGAGTAGTTTACGTCAATGATCCCTCTCAGAATCGGCTCCAGCACCTTCCATGACTGAGTAAAGTTCTCCGGATCAATCATCGACGCCCACAATCCGGCAATCGATGAAGACACGCCACTAGCGATTGTATTCTGGTTGCCCTGGTACCGCCCAAACAGGATTCTCCCCGTCTGGGCGAATGAGACCGGCATCCCAGCTATGCCTTTCACGGCACAGCACCAATAGCGGGCGCACCGGGAGCCGCGCCAGGAGGAGGCACGCCAGGCGGAAGCTGGCCACCCGGAGGAATGTAACCAGGAGGCGCTCCAGGAGGTGCTGCCGCGCCACCCGCCTGCGCCATTTGCTGCTGGGCTATCACCTGCTGTACGATCGCCTGAGCCTGCTGCCTCTGGTATGCCAGCTGCCACGACGCGACATCGTCAGACGTAGCTCCAGGCACACGCGTCCACAGTTCCTCTGCCGGCACGCCGAGCATCTGAGACAGCTTGCCGAGCGCATCGATCGTCGCCGCGAACGACCGGGCCGACGTATCACGCCACACAACCGTACCGAACAGGTCATTCCATCCTGCTTCATTCCCCTGCGCTAGACACGTCAGTCTGAAGACGTTCCGCCAGGGATCGGTCTGTCCAGCCTGCAATTCTTCAATCTTTCGATCAAGACCATCTCGTGCGGCAGCGAGAGCTTCTGCTGACATGTTAGCGACTTGCCCGAGAAGGTGATACGGAGGTATCTGGCTGACAGTGGACATATGACGAATCCCGTCCTCGCGTACCAGCGAGTACGGTTGCAGTGCTGTCTCACCGAACTCCCCAAACTTCGTCGCAGGATCATCCGACGCCCATACCCGGTCCACGCCCGGCCGGAACGGCGCAGTCTCGCGCCCCTCTTCATCGACCGGCGACATACCGGAGACATACCGCTGCCGGAACGCAGCAAACTGCGTCGAGATCATCAGGTTGAACGTGTCAAAGTTGATCTGGTCCTGTATAGGCATGAGCGGCTCGATCTCACCTATGCAGTCCTCTTCGGCATCCAGGTCAACCTCGTACAGGAACCGTACGACGGGACATAGCCCTAGCCCATGCGCCGCGAGGACCGGCTGCCCGCCCAACAGGACGTCATCAGCTTCCGCAAGCCTGATGTTGGCCTGAGACGGGTCGACTGCCGCATCCCCGGTGAGGATGTATCTGTTCTGTTCGTCATAGACATACACCAGCAGCCGCGACAGCCCCTTCGGCATGTTTATGATGTTCACCTCGATCGCGAACTGCGGCCACTCATCATCAACCGAATCCGCGTAGAACGCAGTCATGCGTCGCGGCGATACCGGCCGGATCACCGGAACGTTTGCCGGCTGTTCTTCGGCCGTGGTGAGCTGCCCGGGAAGCACAACGGTGTACGCCGAGCCATACTTGATGATCGAGCGGTGTACGCCGTGCTGACGCGACACCATCCGGTTCGCCCGGAACGCATCCCACTCCGGAGTCGGCTTCTGAGGCGAAGCCAGTTCATTGGCAGTCGTACCGGACGACTTGTAGCCGTCCACATGGAGGTTCTCCGAGACCACGGAAATCACAAGAGGCAGGAAATTGCGCCGAGCCTTCTTGGCTATCCACCGGTACTCCGCATTCACGCCACGTGGGATGTATGGCGGGTCCTGTCGGCCACGTACGTAGTTGCCGATCCTCCGCAGACGGTTCTGCTCGGCTTCCCGCGCCGCAAGAGCCGACTGAGTAAGGTCGACCACATCATTCATGCCGATAATCATGAGAAGCTCCACACTCTCCGCTTGCCTGACTTAGCGGCAGACGCCTTACGGTCCTTGTATGCCTTAGAGCCGAGTACGAGCCGCCTAGCGTGCCGTGCGCCAATCATGCACACGCAAGCGTCGATCTTCCTTGGCGATTTAGGCGCTTCCTTGCCAATAGAAATGCCCCAACGGTTCGGCCGACGCCTAGCATTAACGACATGACGGCCTAGGGCCGAATCACCATCATGTACAAATACTATGTTTGGCGACTCAATCTCTGATAGGACCATCTCGCACGCCTGCGTGAACTCGGCCGTGTGTGAGCGCATATCCCAGGCCACCGGCTGAGGATCTCGCCCGGTCGGTACTGCCCAGATATCAAGCTCATACTCGTCTGTGAACCAGTCACGCCACGTTATCTTGGTCGATTCCTCCCACTCATTGACGTCCGCGAAGAACGCACATACGTGCCACTTCTCTTTGGCGGCTTGTACCGCAAAGTGGACCTCATCAAGCGGAACAGGACGATTGCCTTGTGGCTCCCAAACACCAAGAGAGAAAATGAAACCAGTCTCCACATGACATCCAACCAATGCAGTAGCATCAGCCACCCTCGATCCATCGAAGAACATGACGATATCATCGCCATCATCAATCCTGAACTCCGGATCAGAGAGCCGCGCCCAGCGCTGAGCGGTAGTCCAGGCATCTTGCGCCGACTCAGGCCAGTTCAGGTAGTACCGCTTTGAGACGTCGAGCGGTGTGCGCGGCGATAGGATACGATTTTCCACGATATCCTCAGTATCAACCCAATACGCGTCACCGTAAGCAAACTCGACCGCCTTACGGATGGATGTGACATCATCGAAATCAACATCAGGAGGGGCCATTCGTGAGTCATACAGGATCTTCCCCTTCCCCTTGAGAATCCCCTCTTCCTGAGACACCCAGGCATCAAATGTCGACTCTGCTACTGTCAGCTGCCCCGGCTCCCAGGCATTCGACGTCTCTATGATTCGCGATCCGGACTTGGCAACGTTCCGGTCCATGACTTCGGCAAGGTCGACTCCTCCATTGGACGGAGTGAACGACTCGGTCTGGTCCAGAATCGCAAAGGTGACAAGAGCACCTTCCTCGGTAGTTGGCGAACTCGTGATGACCATGAGTTGTCCTCCGCCTGGCACGTGGAATATTGTCTTGCCAGCTTCGACATCATAGTCTCGCAAGATTCGCGAGTTCTTGGGCAGTAGCGCCCGTACCATCCGCATCGTGTTGACGTTAGCCTGGTCATGCGAGGATGCCCCGATCTGGACGAGCGGCATTGATACGGGCTTCCCGACGACTCCACCAGGCGCGCCAGAATTCCACGACCGGAGCCGGACGGGCGCCAGCAACTCTACCATGGCGAGAACAGCGGCAAAAGGGCTTTTGCCTGCGCCTTTCGCGTACCGGCGTACTCCGTGATAGAACAACCACCTACCATCCGGCGACAGGGAGTACCACCACAAGATGAACCGCACCTGAGACTCTGTGAATTCCCACCGCTCTCCGGCGTAAGGCCCATCCGGCTGCTTGAGGTACTTCGACGCCCAGTGAATCGCCTCCCAGCCCAGCGTCAGCTCCGGAACACCTTCAGGGAGCGTGATAAGGCGATCACGCGGCGCAATCAACACCGCCTTCACCTCACCACCCCCTTCTGACTATGGAGTCCCGACGTACCTCGCGAGGTTGGCCATCACTTGCGCACTCGGCTTCGCGATCTGAGCCTTGCCACCACCCGCCGGTCGGGCTGTTGGTGGCTTCGGAGCCTTTGGAGCGGCTATCTGTCGCTGCGCCGCCACCTTGTGCGCTGCCTTCCGCACTGCGGTCTTCCTCTTTGGCGGTGCCTTCTTCTTGGCGGCCGCCTTCTTCTTGGCGGCTTTCTTCTTGGCTGCGGCCTTCGGCTTGGCGTGATGCAGGTATGCCGCTAGCCGTACCGCGCCGCCAATGCCCCTAAGACCAACACCACCAGTACGTGCCAGATTGTACAGCCCCTGCCCATGACCGCCCCGCCGACCGCCCCGCCGACGGCCACCACCCTTCTTGTCCTTGGCCTTCTCACCTTCCTTCTTGGCCTCGCCTTCACCCTCCCGGCCGCCACCCTTCACGCCAGCTTCCCGCTCAGCCTGAGCCATGGCTCGCTCCGGAACGCCCTTCGCCTCGGCAACCTTGTTCGCTGCCTTCCGGATGTCCTCGTCAGTCAGGCGCTTCGTCTCGCGCTCGGCCGACTTGCCCTCACGCTCAGCAGCCTTTGCGTCCTTCTCGGAACTCTTAGTTGCCTCGCCCGCGTACCGGACGAGAGCGGTCCCAATCCCCTTGCGATGCCGGAGGTGCTTGTGCCGCTCGCCGCCGAGCACCCAGCGCCCATGGAATCCCCGCAGCTCGGAAAAGTTGAAGTTAACCATCGGTACCATCCCTCACGATACCTAGACGGCCATGCCACGAGATCACAGCGTCGTTCGCTGCTTCCTCATCTGCGTCGGTAACATCATCATTATCCAGCTCAATGCGGCTCTTCTTGCGATCAACCACCGTGACGCCGAGCCGCTGTGATAGCCGCTCAAACGTAGGCAGGTAGTTCGCCCGAGCCGTACGCAGGAACAGGTCATAGACATCCGCAGCAAGCACCGCGGTGGCCCAGTCTGATGCCTCATAAAACTCCGACTGTCCCGACAGCGCTAGCGACCTGAACCACGACTGTGCGGTGGGGTGCCAGTCCGGGTTCGGCTGTGGAATCGGTATGCCGTGCCGCTTCGTGGTGCCCTTGGAGATCGCGATGAAGCGTGGGTCATTAGCCGCGCCAGACCCTCCGGTGCCGGTGCGCTGCTCTGGACGCTTTTTGGCACTCATGTGTCAGAACCACCACCAGCAGGCAACGGCCTCTTGCCTGTTGCCCCCGGCGGCACCGGGCCATCCCCCTGCTTCCAGTCCTTCGGCACGACACCCGAGTGGTGGCAGACCGGGCACGCATGGGTGTTGACCGAGCCGGTACCGTCGCACTTCGGGCAGACCTTCTCGCCGTCCCCTGGCTTGCGGTTCTTCTGGAGTGGGATGAATGGCGGCATAACAACATCTCACCTTCAACGTTGACCTCATGGACGCGGCGGATGTTGGGATCACGAATGACCCCCGGATGCGGATCCACGGGCCGCTTGCGCAAAAGCCACCTGGCATTGCTCTGGAGGTTCGACCGGCGACGGTGATGGACCAGACACAGCCCCCGCAGCATGTCCGGCCGGTGGTCGCCGGGATCGCCGATGTGGTCGCACTCGGTCGATGGCGCCAGGCACGGCCCATCCTCGCCCTTCAGCATGCCCCACTGGCAGACAGGGTCCCGCGCCAGGACAACTATGCGCAAACGCCCCCACCCATGGGGCAGGGGCGTCTTGCGCCATGAACCGGCACTCACTGGTACGCCCTGAGGTTAGCGGACCAGGGCACGGCCACGCAGCCAATCGACGCCGGGCAAGGGGGATCTCCCGGCACCACCACCACAGGACCGAAGCCCTCCATCCTACCAACCTCCTCAGCGTAAGCCGTGCCTAGTCGAGAGTATACCCGATCCGGGCCGGTTCGTCTAGCCCCCGGACGACCCTAGTCGAGCGTTCCCCCGTGTAGGGCCGACAGGGCACGCCATCCAGGCATGTAGTCGTCATACATCTTGGACCAGGACATCCGCGACCGAACCCCATCCTTCATTGGGTGCTGGTACTTGGGCCACCTTGATTCGACAAGCCGAAGACATCTTGATTCATCAGCATCTCTTGCCGACCTGTCGCCATCGAACAGCGAGGAGATCCCACCAGGCTCATACCGCTTGCCGACAGAGTCCATCCAGACATCGCAATGGAGCAGCCACGGCAGTCCCCGCACAATCCCATTCCGCATCAGCTCGGCATCCTCACAGAATGACAACTCCGGATCAAAGTTCCCGCACTCAAGCGTATTGGCGATGTTAAGCGAGTACACCATGAAGCCCCACCCACCAGGACAGAATATGACTCCGGACAGCCGGGAGAGTGCCCCTGAGTTGAACCGGTCGAGCAGTCCTCGTGCTGCGCCAACCCCGAGAGCGAGTGGGTCCTTCGCTGCCTCAAGCAGTAGGCTGACGTCCGTCCCATTTGACGGCCGGTAGTCATCATCGCTCATTATGATCTCCCCATAACCCATTCGAGCCGCATGCTCTACGCAGAAGTGCCGCGACGAGCCAATGCCCCATGAGTCCGACGGCAGCCCTACGACGAACACGCCATCCCACCCCATAGCATTCCGCATATGTACATGTTCTGCGTACTGTCCGGCGGGCACTACAAGGCGAACAGGCAGTATGTTCTGCTCTAGCCATCGCGGCACGGTCTTCTGTAGCATTTCGTACCGTCCGCACGTTGGTATGTAGATCGACATCAGTACACCTTCCATTCCATTGCGACTTCCTTCATCCTATGCCTTTGCGTTATGATTCCCGACTTCTCGATTCCGCAAAACAAATCGTACAGGTGTAGTGCGTCAGCGTCGCTACCATGCCCACAAGCCCGCGCCACCTCATAGGCTGTCGACCACGGATGATCTATCAGCCAAATCAAAGCTTCCTGTATTATTGCCTTATCATCCATTTGTCCTCCATTTCATGGGTTTTTCTAGCAGATACGAAATTCCGGCGGGAAACCCCCGTCCTACGGAGGGGTTTCCCGAGAGGTTTTCTCGGTTTGGTGGAGACTAGCTAGTCCGAGACTAGCCCGATACTAGTCCGGACCTACTCTGGAATACCATAAAGTATGGCCGTACTTCCTGCTTTCCTGCGTGTAACAAGCCTTCCGTCTTGCACCGCGGTATCTATGATCGCGTCCTTGTCATTTGAGGAACCTTTCATTGCTTTCTTGAGATCGCCCTTGTTAAGAACCCAGTTGCCCGCCTCCTCAATGACCGCTACCGCATTGTCTATTCCCCGGTCAATCCTGCTCTCCTGACGGGTCTGAGCGCACTCATCCATGTATAGCCTCCCGGTGCCCTTATCATATCCGACAGTAATTTCCGAGACCTCTACTCCACGCCCGAATGCTGAGAGGTACCGGTAGGAATCAGGTGGTACTTCACCAAGCTTTCCACCATGCCTGTAGTTGATATTTACGTCGGTATTCCCGAGCATAGCTGATGCTCCGCGTGCTCGCGGGATTGTGTCCTCATTGCCCGATTCGGCGTGTCCGGAGTGGTGCATCAGGAGAGTAGACCGAACTTTTGTCTTTGATACTATCTCCTCTAGCGCCTTGAACCACCTGTTGAATTCTGACGAACTATTCTCGTCGTCAAGCATCCGCCCGATCGGGTCGAGGATCCACACATCGACGTCATACGCGGTAAGCCATGAGACGGTCCACTCGGCCGTGATGTCACTGAGCAGGTCCATCCTGTGCCCACGCAGGTGCGCCGTGAAAATCCTGTCGGCCCCTCGTGTGACTATCTGATCCTGCCACGCGAACATCTGCGACTCGTTGACTTCCATATTCCAGTAGCCGATGTTTCCGGCAATCTCATCGACCTCGAACCAGTCAAGGAAGTCCTCACCGGAGGCTAGGCTAGCGGCTAGGTTGATCCCTAGCGTCGTCTTCCCGACCTTGAACTGCGCCGCGAGCATCGAGATGCCATCCGGCAACAACTCATTGATCGTGAACCGAACCGGGGATGGCGGATCGAGGCGTGCCTCGGCTAGTGAACATCCCGGACTGGGCTGTGTCCATGACTCATTGTCAAGGAACCGGCTGGCATCTCGCCGATTGCGCTGTCTCCCTACCTCGCGCTGGAATTCGCTGTACTCCTCCGCATTCCCCTTGTTTCCGTGGCCATTGTATGAGTATGGGCTTGCCCCTGTGAACGGAGGCTCGTACTTGAATGGCTTCTGGACTTCTCCGCGACGTGGCCGCTTTTCATCATCGCTCATGATGTCCGCCGCCAGTCATCATCCAGAGAGCATACATCTACTGTCTCCTGCGGCCGAATGGCGGCCGCCTTTGCCATCGCCGTGTTCACCGCTCCGGTCCATTCAGATCCTAGGTTTCGCCTCCTCCCACTAGTCTTGAAGGCATCCTCGACCACAGACAGCCCGACGTCAAGACCGAGATGCCCTTCGGCTGCGTTGTTACATAGATGCGTAACCGCCGCTATGAGTGTGTCGTGTAGGCCGCCTAGTACTGTTGCGGCGCGGATCTTGCCGGCTTCTCGCTCGGCCGCTGTCAACATGTACTTGCACATCACCCCTCCAGATACCCTTCGATACCATTCTGCTACTACGGCATCAGCCGCTGCGTCTTTGACCACATATTCGCGCGAACTTAGGAGAAAGTCTCCCCACTTCACCGGAAGCCACGGCAGTTCTTCTGGGCGCGGGATTCCAGAACGCTCACGCCCCCGGTACCACCAGTACTGCCGTCCGGTCGAGTTGTGAATTGACGGGGAGACTGTCGCGAACCTATGATGGTACTGCGCGATCTCGACGCCACTTCCCGCGCCCAGGTCAGTCACCCAAACTTGGAACGGGGACCGTGGCGCATAGAAAAGGTAGATCCCTGATACGCCATCGTCGCGCGAGGTAGAGCGCCACGTCACCGGCAACGGACAGTCAAGAGTCTTCTCAAGACTCGCAATTGTCGCATCGCCGCCGCGCTCGTCATAAGCGTCAACATCAATTCCGACTATGCTCCAGGGAAGCCTAATTCCTATATTAGCGGTCGGGAATTCGGCGATAAGCTTTGTCAACAGCTCGTCGGAGGGATCTGTTCCATTATGGCCCGTCACACCCTTGACCAGAGGTGCCTTCGTCCCTCGCCTGGTCACAGGGATCGTCCCTGTCCATCCCCGCTCGCGATAGGCCCAGGCAGCATCACGGTACGGGAAGTGTTTCCTTCCCCTTTGGTCTTTACTTTCGGGGCCGGACGCGGTAGACTCGTTCATGTGAGCCCTTCCTCACTTCGGGCGGGTCAGGACTTCGCCTCCTGGCCCGCCGACTTCTCCTCAAGCTATTGTTTACCCGGCCGTAACCGGGCGGAAACCTATAGTATACCTCCAGTTAAGAGCCAAAGGAACCCCCTCCGGCGGGAATTTTCGTTGGGGTCTTCCCTTTCTCCGGCCGGTAGGGTAGGATACTAGTGCGTATCCGGCTTACCGCTTGGCCGGAACGTCCGGGCCGGTTGGGGATCGAGAGCGCAGCCCTGACCGGCCCGGTATCCTGAGGGGAGGGACATGGCGCCAAAGAATATCCACGTCCTGGGAATTGACCCTGGTGGCACGACCGGATGGTACAACCTGACCGTCCCTGCGGACTGTATCTTTGGAGATGCCCCGTCCAAAATCATCGAGCACGACTGGGGCGAGTTCACTGGTCCGGAGCCGAAACAGGCAATGGAGATAGCCCGTCTGGCGCGGGAGATCCAGTCACTCGACTTCCGAGTCGGCCCGGCCATGATAATTGAAGCCTGGGATATCGACCCCAACTTCCACTCGCTTGATACTGATACCCTCTCCCCTATACGCCTAGGCGCGATGCTCGAACTCCTCCAGCACCAGAGGATGCTCTCGGATTCGACAATCCACTTCCAGTCCCGCTCGCTTGCGTTCTCGACGGTAACAGATGAGCGCCTCCACAGATGGCATCTATGGGTGAAAGGCAGCGACCACGTCCGCGCGGCCCTGAAGCACGGCATAACTGCCTTGCGTCGCGCCCGCGAGAATCCCCACTGGGCTAATGAACTCTGGCCATATCTCGCCGAGTACTTTGGTACGATTTAGGGGCTTCCCTTTTCCGCCGCTACGCGGTATAGTAGGCGTAGCCGGGAAGCGGGAAGGGGGTCAGGATAAGAATGAAAGTCAGCCGCTGTCGCGAAGGGCATCGCGGGTATAGG
>Ga0126373_10003799_pt1 | contig 11387 bp, 8 predicted proteins | sample PanSoiMetPlot_11_FD_92545 | JGI IMG/M metagenome (GOLD analysis project Ga0126373, IMG submission 92545) | Tropical forest soil microbial communities from Panama - MetaG Plot_11 | ecosystem: Environmental > Terrestrial > Soil > Tropical forest > Bulk soil | place: Panama | collected 2016-02-17
CACCGGCCGGCGTGATCTGCGAAATCATCAATGATGACGGCACCATGGCGCGCATCTCCGATTTGGTCAATTTTTGCGCCAAACACGATCTTGTAATGATTTCAGTCGCGGATTTAGCACGATACCGATTTGATTTGGAGTACGAAGCGATCCTCGGAGTAATAGATGAGCCGTCTTTGGCCTGCTTAGGCAGCCGCGACTCTAGCCTCAGCCGAATTGAGAACGTGACCTAGGTTGAAGCCTCCACCGCAGGTGTCACCGATCCGGTCCTCGTTGGACCCGAGGCCGAGATTCGAGCTGCATCGGAGCACAGACACAAGCCCTTTTCTCGAGCCACAAGGGAAGGAGAAGCGGCTAACTTGTATCGATTGACTGGCCTTCGACTGAGCGGGTCAGCTTCCACGAGCATTCTTTGCGTCGTTCTGGGATGGATCACCACGCCCGCCGTGTCTACTTCAGCCCAGTCGATGGTGGAACAGCTCCCCTCCGCGTCCGAGCAAACCAAGGATGCTTTGGGTGCTGGAAAAAGCCCATTCGCCCAACCGATGAGTACCGTTGATTCAATGAAGGACAAGGCTGAGGCGACGAACCAAGATGAAGCGAACGCTTGGGGGCCAGTGTCAACAGAAAAAGCCTCTTGGGCCAATGTGGCTCCCGCCTTGCTGCCTTATTTCAACAACGGGCCGGTATTCGGAGTTCCAGGTACAGACGTGAGTGATTTCTGGCATCGTACGCAGTTCACTGGCGATTGGGGAGGAGTTCGCACAGATCTAGCTCGTCATGGATTGTTCTTTGATCTCTATTCGACTAGCGCTCATCAAGATGTGGCATCTGGTGGTCTCAAAACTGGCAGCGCGTTTATACAAGACACGCAGCTTTCGATCAACATAGACACGGGGCGCGCTGGGCTTTGGCCGGGTGGCCTGTTCCACGTCACCTTGGAGTCTCGATATGGGAGTTCCTCAGCGCAACAAAGTTTTAGCGTGGGCTCTACGGTTCCTCATTATACCGGGCTGGCATACCCAGGTCCCTTCTTCGTGCGCGATGTCCTCCCCACGAAATACTTTCTCTTGCAATCCCTGACGCCGAAATTCAGCGTGTTGTTGGGCAGGATCGATGTACTCGCGATGTGCGATCGCACTCTATTCGGAAACAGCTACAAATTCGATTTCGCTAACCTCAACTTCAACAAGAACCCAATGGCCCTCAATTTTTACAACACTACTTCTCTGTCAGCGGTTGCAGTGTGGGCGCCATCACAGAAGTTAGTCGTTTTTGGAGGCGTATTCGATCCCAATAGCCAGGCAGATAACCTCGCCACGAAAGCCTTCAATCGGGTCAACCTTTATGGCGCCGCAATCTTTGCATACAAAATCGGCGGCTTGCCCGGGCAGTCCTGGGCGCAGTTCAATTGGACCAACAAACCGAAGATTAATCTGGGAACGCCATTCGCGCAGTTGCCGTCCGGTACGAGTTCGCAAGCCCTCGGAATCCTCTTGGGTAGTCCATCGGTTCAGGGTGTGCCGATCAACTACGAGTCAGATAGCTGGCTCACGATCGAAAACTTCTCTCAATATCTCTTTGTGAGGGATCACCCTTCGGAGATTGCTCACAAACTCGGAAGCGGCCAAACGCTTCGTGGAGTCGGGGTATTTGGACGCGTTGGCTATGCGCCTCAGCAGACCAACACAATTACTCGTGACGCGAGCATGGCGCTGTTTGCCCATGGTGTTTTCGACTTTAGAAAGGACGACAGTTTTGGAGCGGGATTCTATTACAACGGAATCGGTAGCCCATTGAAGCTAGACATCGAGCAGCTTAGCGGAAGCAAGAACACTGTCCAGAATGAAAAGGGATCAGAGATCTTTTACGACTTTGCGATCACTCCGGCGATTCGATTCATCCCGAGTTACCAGCACATCTGGGACCCCCTCACGGCCGAGGTAACAAGACACCAACGCGGTGCCGATGTATTCCTTGCTCGCTTCGCCGTAATTTGGTGACACATTGGAGCTCGTTTCACCGGAGGTTGAATCCGCGGCGCAGCGCCAAACGGCAAGAAGGTGGCTGATTGATAAAACGAGTCGCAAGCAGCGGCTTTCGGGACGTCGCACAATGTGGCCTCTGGCGTGCGTAAGCTTTTTTTAGCGACAGTCTGGCACGAAGCGAGGTGGGAAGGATGAATGCTCGAGGTCAACGAAAGTGCGCCTATTCAGCTTGCGAATGCATCGTCACCGCAACGCAGACGTACTGCAGCGTTTATTGCTCCCAAGGCGATAGTGTGAAGGAGACAGAACTCCAATGCGATTGCAGCCACCATCCTTGCGCGCTCGAACCGAGCAGAATCGGGATCTCGGCTACGGATCATTGAGCATGGCATTCCCTGAGCGACGTACTGTCGACATTCTGCTGACGACTGCGTTGTTGACGTCAGTCGGCGTCGGTGTGTATTGCGCTCGGCGGGTCATTCTGATCTTTGTTTTCTCCATACTCTTCACCTACCTCCTCGATCCGGTAGTGAAGTTTCTGCAGCGACATTCTCTGTTTTTCAGAAATCTCCGAGGGCCCGCAGTCGTCGAGGTGTACCTCGCTTTTGTGCTGCTTGTCGCGCTCGCGGGCTACTGGTTTGCCCCAAGCCTCTCAAGAAATACAGCGAGGCTGATGGATGAAGTACCCGCTTTTTTGAACGGTCTCTCCACTGGCGATATCGCAAGTGATCTGCGAGGAGAATACGGTTGGAGCGAGGCGCAGGAACTTCATTTTAGAGCGTTCCTTGCACGTCACAAACAGGATATTCAGAACCTGGTACCAACGGTTGATCATTATCTTTCAAGCACAGCGCAAATCTTCGGGTGCCTGCTACTGATTCCCATCCTGGCCATCTTTTTCTTGCGCGACGGCCACCGCATCGTGGATGTTCTCATTCGGCTGCTCTTTCACCCCGATCAACGTCTGAAGATTCATGCATTAGCAGGCCAACTGCATCTAATGCTGACCCAATACATTAGAGCGCAGGTGTTGCTGTGTGGGCTCTCTTTCATGTTCTATTCAGCAGCTATGCTCATCTTGCGGTTTCCGCATGCCATCGCGTTGGGGGTCTTGGGCGGATTGTTGGAATTTATTCCAGTTGTCGGTTGGACGAGCACATTTGCTGCGGTTGTCGGCGTCGGTATTTTGAATCACTCTCACTGGGTGTGGATGGCAGCATTGTTGATAATTTGGAGAGTGATTCAGGACTATTTTGCTACCCCGAGGATTATGGGAAGCCACTTGAAGATTCACCCTCTGGCAGCACTTTTCGCAGTGCTGGTCGGAGCCGAAATCGGAGGAATCGTCGGTATCTACCTCGCGGTACCTATGATGGCGTCGATCTGTACGATCTGGCGTTCCGTTGTTCAAGAGCGAACAGTGCGAGGTTGTCTGTCCGATCGTGAAGCAGTTGCTGGCACTTCTTCCAATCTTGTGGAGACAGCGATTCCCTAAGCAATCGGTGACGTGTACCCGTCATTGTTAAAGGCTTTGCGATTCCGTGGTTGCCTCAAACGCATGCAACGGATGCGCGGCTCGTATCTAACCGTTTTCGTTCATTCAGGACGAAGCGGGATATTCAGTTTGCGTATCCGATAAGCTAGCGTGGTGCGCTTGATGCCCAGCCGTGCAGCCGCGCCATTCGGACCACCGATCTTCCAGTTAGATGCATGGATCGCCCGCAGCACGTACTCACGCTCCATTTCTTCCGAGTCACTTAGGTCCGCACGCCGCCTTTGGACAACGGCCTCTTTCAACTCCTCAAGAGGCGGTTGCAGAACACTCCCCGGCGAAAGGATCACCGCGCGCTTAATAAAGTTCTGCAGCTCGCGCACGTTGCCGGGCCACGAGTAGTTGGTAAGAGCTACCATCGTCTCCGGAAGAATCGTTTCAATGCGCCGTTTCATACGCTGAGCGTATTCGTCCGCGAAATGCTGCGCCAATAGAGGAATGTCTTCGCGGCGCTCGCGCAACGCCGGAACGGATAATGGGAAAACGTGCAGGCGATAATACAGGTCGCATCTGAACTCGGCGTCTTCCACCATCAGCTTTAAATCCCGATGCGTAGCCGCAACCACGCGCACATCAACTCGCTGGGTGTGGGTACTGCCCAATCTTTCAAATTCATGTTCCTGCAGGACCCGAAGCAATTTGGGCTGAAGGTCAAGTGGAATGTCACCGACCTCATCGAGGAATAGAGTGCCCTTATTGGCAACTTCGAAGCGGCCCGCCTTGCGCATGATGGCGCCGGTAAATGCACCCCTTTCATGGCCAAAAAGTTCGCTTTCGAGTAGCCCGGACGGAATGGCCGCGCAGTTCAGCTTGATAAACGGTTGATCCCGTCGTGTGCTCAGGTTGTGGATCGCTCGCGCGACTAACTCTTTTCCGGTACCTGTCTCTCCCAGAATGAGTACGCCGGAATCCGTGGGCGCGACAACCTTGACTTCCCGTAGCGCACGTTGAAGACTTGCACTTCTGCCAACGATGCCTTCGAAAACCTGCTCTCTGCAGGCCTCCTTCTCCCACGATGCACGATTGGCGCCCGGGCCGGCAGCAGCGCGATCTACATCACCGGCCATAGTTTCGAAACGTTCAACCGAACGTCTCAATGGCACGGGAGATAGCGCGCTGACAGGTGGTAGCTCAGGGGGAATCGCGGAGTCGGCGATACCCATGGGGAGTTCCCCCCTGGCTGTTGAGGCGATCCGAGCTGCCATTGTAGCTACCACTCCCAGCCGCATTCGCAGCGAACGTGATCGGCTAGCCTGGCTTTCCTGAGTACTCGCCTACACGCCGCACAGCATCGCATCCACATGGTGACCTCCGAGATTCCTTTTCGGGCGCCTTAACAATGCATGACTCTTTCGAGCTGTCATGGCGAGAAAATGCAAGCTATGCCGACCTTTTTGTCTGTAGGCGCAACTCGAGAAGTTTTCCGCGCTGTACGTCCGGAACCCACTTCGTCGTTCTCCGGAAATTCTGCGGAATGTAGAACTCGATTACTTTGGCCATGGCAACCTCCTTCGCCCTGGATCTTGAATCGTCATGATGTTCACGATTCCAACATCTCGTGGCGATCCTCGCAATCGCGGTGGGCATCGCTTTCATTTTTTGGCAAGCCCAAGCGAATCCGAACCAATCATGAAGTCGCTCCTTGATTGCAAGTGCGCCCCCGTGTTTTGTTTTGTTCTTGGTTCGGGCAGTATTTTCTCCATCCGAGTTGCGCATGGAAGATTCGTTTGCTTGTCCCACTTCAGTCATTGGAGCTTCCTGTCTGAAGGACCCCTGTTGAGCGCGCCCGATTGAATCGGATGGCATAGCCCAATAACACCACAGCTGCGCAGGAGAAAACAATTGGACGATGGTACGGCAGGACTTTGGTATTGGGACCAAGCAATGACGGTCGTAGTGATCAGCTGGAGGTTAACACCGAAGCATTGGGGACAGGACTATTATCTCTGCCGTTCTTATTCGCACCGGATCCCAGACGCGTTTGAACCTCGCTCTTTAACTGGTCTTTGCGCCGCCAGGGCAGCAGGAAGAAAACGCAATCAAAGGCAAGGGCAATTCGCGAAGGCTGTTTATTGGAAAGAGCCGGGACAGTGACACAGTATTCCGAGGTTGTTCGATGAATCTACGACCCCATGCTGGCCGAGAGAATCGCGACGCTATAGTGATCGATTTGGCGCAGTGTAAACTCGGCGACGCTCCCGTGCAGAGAGAGGCCTGCGAGTGGCGGCTCGGCGGCATCCGGCGAAAAAACTTTTAGATCCCAGCCGCTTAGGTTCTGGACCAGGCCGCTCAGGTCTAGCCGGACTTTAACGTTCTCTGCCGGGGCTTGGTGGTCATAGTTCAGCAAATGAAGAATCAATGTCCGACCGTCAGGTTTCCGAGTCAACTGGCCTAGCACGTAACCGCGGGACTCCAAGCTTAGGCGAGGCCCTGCAGCTGCGGCTTCCGCGCGCGCCGCAATTTTCGGCTCCGCCTTCCCAGCCCTGATGATGATGCCCCCGCCCGCGGCGAACTGATCCAAGCGCGCCTTCTGCTCAGGACTGAGGTTGGGCAGGTTCGCCGGTATCACCAGCACCTTGAATCGGTCCAGGGGCACTCCCTTGTCCAGGTGCGCGAGTACTTTAGTCTCGAAAAAGACGCTCTGCTTGAGGAATTCATCAGCCAGATCGTTCTGCGGTCGCGCGGACATCAATGCGATCTGAGCCACAGGCACCACTTGGTGATACAGTTCCCGATGTTCGACCAGGAAATGGTTGTATTGAGCGATGGCCGTCCAGGCCTCCTGGGCTTCTGGTTCACCCTTAATCAGTGCTTCGAGGAATCGGCCCTCGATGTTGCGCGACGTGGCCGCGCCGAAGGTGTAGCCCTCGGCGATGGAAAGCTTCTGCTCGGCAGGGCTGGGGATACAGCGCTCGCGCGGGCCGCAGTGATAGAGATCGTTCTCATATGTCAGGGGCTGCCAAAGCTGCTTCTCTCCAGTCAGGAACTTAATCTTGCGCGCGTTGCCCACCTGCCAATGACCATTCCATACCCCCGGAGTGTCTTTGCCGTCCTCTTCCCAGATCACCTCATTAATGTCATTCATAGCAAAGCGGTCCGGTCCTATATGAACATTTGCTTCCACCATGACCTTGGGCCGGCCGCTCTCCTGCGCCTTGCGCTCCGCCATTCGCTGGGTATCATCTAGCAACTGGGCCAAGCCGTCGTCATAACCGATCATGTTGTCCCACATGATCGCATCCACTCCTGCGTCCACCGCCAGCTCAGCCTTTTTCAAGAGATAGGCCCGCCAACCGGGCTTGCGCGCGTCGGCAAGCCGTCGGCCCCAGGAGATTTGCAGATCGGTCTTCGTCGGGCCGGCATAGAACATGGGAATGCCGTGCATCCACAGTCCGTAATCCTTCGTTTCCGGATCGTCGCGATAGACGCTCTTGCGGAACATGTTGGAAGCAGAAAGGTAGGCGGATACATGGATGCCGTTCTCGTGGCAGCGAGCGATTACCTTTTCCAGGTTTTCCCGGTTCTCGTCCTCTTCCTTAAACGACCAGCCGCTGCTCCATGTGATCCAGACCCAGTTGAAATCGGCTTGTGTGAGCAACCGGAGCATCTGATCGAAATCGCGGTCATAGATGTGGGTTAGCACCTCCTTCTCTTCAGAGCTGAATTTTTTGCCCCACCAGGTCCGCTCGGCCTTCCAGCTCTCGATTCGCCCTCCGTCCAGCCGGATGAAACGAAAATTTCCCTGTTCCGCCCACGGCGGCACGTCCTGCGGCTTAGCCCGAAACATTCTCGGCGTCGGATCAAAAGACTGGGCGGAGCAGAGCAGGAGGGAGGCGGCGACCAAGACAATCAGCCCACTATTTTTTGGCGGTTCGGACACGTGTGGTTCCCTGCTTATTGGACTTCAGCCATCATTATTATTGGGAAGGTCTTGATCATTCGGAAGGTCTTTTCCCCTCCTAGCGGGAAGAGTAGGAATCCAAGACTTCTCTGAATCGCGCTGGATGATTAAGTCGGCTGGAAAGCTTGAGGACTTTCGCCGCTGCTGTTGTGAGTCCGCCATCAAGGGCACACGGGGCCGACTCAGAAAGACTGACCAGCTCGAACGATATTCGCAACTTTTTGAGGCCGATCGAAACTAGTGCGTACCTCTACTTGTGAATTTGCCCAACAAAAACTCCTGGGCCAGACCGAGTACAACATGAAGGCCCATGTTGGTCCCGAAGTTTCTGAATACAAGCCCAGCACCACGATTCGATTCTGGGTAGTAGGTATTGGCAAGCGAAGCGGAAATCAAACTGCCTCCCCACTGAGAATAATTCGGCTGCGATTTCCCGTTGTCTCCCTGGCAGACAAATGGAGCCATGACGGCGTGCCAGGCCCGAGAACCCTTGGTCCCGGAACCTCGATAGAAATAGCGAGGGTCCTGATGCAAGATCGAAGGCAGAATAGCGTTGCCAAACAAAGCTTCACTGGAGCCGCTGGCGAGGTTAGCACCGAAGCGCAGGCCATATCCTTCTAGACCTTGGCGATAATCGGGCGTATGAGCGGCTTGCTCGACTCCGGCCCACAAGCCCTCGAAGGCGAAGAAGGTCGGGTGCGTGAGACCTTTGTAGGCCAGGTGAAACTTCATCTTCGCTGTAAGGGGTTCGGGGTGAGGTTCGTAAGTTACATAGATGTTTGGTATAAAACCGAGAACACGCTGGTGCTCTTCCGCCTTGATCTGCTCGGCGGCAACTTCCTTCGAAGAATAGGTGACGGTAACTGCTCGGTGCACTGCCAACATCCGGAGTGTGACTTCAGCGAGACTCTTCTCCTCCCCAGGTTCAATGCTCACGGACGAACTCCACTCTGCAAACCCTGCTGCGGCGATGGTGATCGGATAGGCAACGCCCGGTGTGACGTCGTGGAATGCAAACGATCCATCATCCTTGGTTACAGCCGTGAGGGGATCACCGACCGGATTTTGCAATACAACCGTTGCGTTGGGAATCGTATCGTTGTTACTGTCGATCACGGTACCCATGATGCTTCCAGTTTTGGTGATTCGCGCTTCGTTAGTCTGCGCAGACGCAGGTGCAACAAGGATCAGTCCGCCGGCTATGGTGATGAGCAGTAACATTTGGATTAAAGTCAGAAGCGTTCCCCAGAGTAAGGGAGATGAGGTGTGTGGGTCATTATGCGTCATTGACATTTCTAGCCTTTGGACAGGTTGAAATTAATTGTGATCTGGGAGTCGACTTCAACCGGGTCTCCATTCAAGAGATACGGCCGGTAGCGCCATTGCTTTACTGCTTCGATTGCGGCCTCCGCCAGCAGCGGCAACCCGCTCTCCACTCGAACATCTCGGACGGTGCCGTCCTTGCCGATCACGGCCATCAGCACTACGGTTCCTTCAATCCGTCCCCGGCCCGCCTCTGGTGGATACTTTGGCGCAACGTCGTAGACCAGATTCGCCTCGGCCAGACGCGCGGGAACACGCACTCTCTTTGGTGTCGAGGCGGGGGTTGTCGCGAGGACGGGGGCAGTTCCACTGCTATGCAGCAAGTCGCTGAGCACTCCACCGGGAACTCCGCCGACTACTCCGCCAGGAACACCTCCAACTACCCCGCCCGCAGGCTCCGTTGCAGGCGAAGGTGCTTCTTGCGTCGTATGCACTCGAATTGGAATCCTGATATTCGTCGGCGTGATCTTGGAAACGGCCGTGGGTGTTGGAAGGCTCCCGACATTGGAAGCTGCGGCCGCGGGTGGTACATACAACTTCGTTAGTGTCTTCCGCTCAGGCAGCAGCACATCCGTATGAAACAGCGGGATGAGAACTAGCGCCAGCAAGATGAAGGACAGCAGTGCCATCGATCCCACTGCCGCCCAGGGATTTCGCGGTCGTGACTTCGCAGTGGATACGACTAGGCTGTCGTAAAATAGATCCCCTTCTTGCAGACTCGAAGATCTGGGACGCTGTTCTTTTTCGTGCACCGGAAGCGCTTCAATCCGACCAGCAGGTTGATCCAGTTTCAAGCGGTAGCGTTGTCCCTGCCATGAGCTGGCATGTGCATTCGGTGCCAAAGTCGAGTTAGTGTCCATTGGAGTGCGATTCCTCCACATCGCGAGCTGAATCTAAGCTGTGAGCCTGCGTGATTTGATAGTCACCGTATTTGATAGTGAGGACTGCAGTGCCAAACATGCGCACCTTCGTCTCACTTTCGTTTGCATTGGGCAACCAGAAGCCACCTATTTTCTGATAAGTGCGTTTGAAATCTGTCTTCACCGTCCACCACGAAGGATTGACCGCTGGCTCGCCCTCGACTCGGGCAATGGCAAAGTCCTTCGCATCGACCCAGAGGCGCCCTCGAAAGAGAAACTTGTTTTTACTCAGCGGGCGTGCCTCGAGTACATAGAACTGGTTCCCATCAGTCTTCTGGTATTCGGTGAGTTGAAACGTGTAGTTTTCGGGAGTAATAGCCGAACGGTGCTCATTCTCGTCGCGCATGGACTCCTGCTCGGCCTCAAGGAGCTTCTTGAATACGCGACTCCGAACGGTACCCGAGCCGCTCTCCGATACGATCGTGAATACCTTCTTATTCGGGGCATCGTACTCAGCTCGAACGACCATGTCTGCCGTCTTGTGCGGTAGGCAGTGGCAATCAAGATGGTAGCTTCGAATACTTGTGTAGGTTTCGAGCGCATTAGCCCGCTGCCCATTCATTTGCACAACGCGCCGCATGACTTCATCAGCGCTCAAAGGGGTCGACGCGGTGCCCTGCTGTGCGACTGCTGGAATGCCTGCAGTCAGCAAAGCCAAAATCGGCAGAAACCGGCTTGCGTGAAAGTTACAACGTTGGGGAAGCGGAATCATCACTTGCTTCTCCATGGCAAATGGAGGAAAGCGACGCCAGTGCTCATGCTCTCGAAGCCTGGCATATGAGTATTTGTTTCGAGTTCAGACGGTGACTTCTGGAACTGAGTGAGAGTCCACTGTTCTTGGCCCCTTGTTTTTGGCCTGGATGAGTCGATGGAATAAATCGTGCTTGCGAGAATCGGTCCGACTCGGACCTCACTGCGCGACATGCCAGACCTTCCGAGAACGTCGAAGAATTTCTGTGTTTCGAAGAATCGTCGGGACGGCTCAAGAACGATCATGTCACCTTCCCGGGGTACATAATGGCGCTCGTAGAGAGCCACAACCTCAATGTCAGCGCGACCGCAGTTCTCTACGTAATAAGTCATGGTCATCGGCCTGGCGGTCGCCAGCCGGATACCAGCCGGTGCGCTGGAACAGACCTGCTGCGCTACTTCACGAGTGTCAAACTCCGAAACCTCGTCCTGCGGAAAATAGCGTGCGACATTTTTTTGTCCGCCGCCAATTGCGTTCAGATAGAAGGAGGTGTATGGCGACCACCAGCGCAAGTCCAGCAGCGGAAAGACAAACAGAGTGGCGGCCGCCAACCCGGCAAATGCCAGCGAGATTTTCTTCTTCGTCACGCGGTTCCAGGTCGTATGCACCGCATAACCGGCAGCCAGAAAAAGAAACGGCAGCACCGGGAGTGAATAACGCACCCACTTTGCCCCGGACACCGATAGTCCGGTCAACTGCAGTACGCCGAACGCAAGAAGAAAGCAGGATGCAAGGGTCCGACGCTCTCGCAACAGCATGATGCATCCGACGACGACGGCCACCAGAATTGGAATGGGGGTCTTGATCAAAAGGAGCCAGAAGTAGTAAATCCATGGAACTCCAGCAAGCAGACGCGAGGGAAAGTTCAGATAGAGCGTGCCGTCGAAGTCGTAACCGTTGTGCGTGATGCCGTCGTGATGAAGCCAATGCATGATAGCGCTGAAGTTACTCG
>Ga0126373_10003800_pt1 | contig 11387 bp, 8 predicted proteins | sample PanSoiMetPlot_11_FD_92545 | JGI IMG/M metagenome (GOLD analysis project Ga0126373, IMG submission 92545) | Tropical forest soil microbial communities from Panama - MetaG Plot_11 | ecosystem: Environmental > Terrestrial > Soil > Tropical forest > Bulk soil | place: Panama | collected 2016-02-17
CGCAGACTTCCATCCGGTCCACACCCTGGATAGCAACACCCACAAGAGGCGAAAAGCCCGGTGAAACCGAGGGCGGGGCTGTCTCTGCCGGCGGATACTTTCTCTGTAAAAGGTGAGCTGACTGCTCATGGCTACCATCTCACATCCCAATGAGGCTCGTTGTCGGAAGAAGGCCGAGACAAAGATCAGAGCATAACTGATCGCCTGCCAGTCGAATTCGAGGGATTCGAGCACCGACAGAAGGAAGAGTTTCAAGGTTTTCATGACCCAAGATAGCCGGAGGCGGGCAGGCATCACAACTTTTGCTAAATTGTCGAAAAACAAAGGATACGAGGTTTTTCGGGTAGACAGGTCTTGCCTATCGAGCTTGCCGTTTTCCATCTGGCTTAGAGTGGCATTCTCAATCTCATCAAGTTGGGCCACGACCCTTTCGACTTCGCTTTGGAAGTCAGGCGGCAGCTTTCCGCCTGTCGTTTGTGTCAACGCTGTCTGACGGCCCGCTGAGAAAACGTCTCTCGCGCTTCTGTTGATAACAACGAGCGCTGTGTAAACCAGTAGCAGGACAGTCGATCCGAGTGCTGCCGTTCGATTTTGCACTGTGTTCTCCTAACAAATCTATCAGCCGCCGCTCGCATTCGCCTACAGATACTGCACGCGCACGGTGAGCGAGCGACGTAGCCGAGCGCCAGGAGTAAGAATGCCGGAAGTAGCGCTCCTACAAGCCCGCCAATATTCATGAAAGATTCCTTTCTGCGTTCTAGAATTCCACCTTTGTCCTGAATCCAAAGACAACAGCGCGTTGCGTGCCTCCTCCGACGTTCACGTAGTACTGAACTACGGGCTGCAGAAGCAGCATAGGTAAAACGTCCAGCAGAGCGTTGAACTCAATACCCTGCTCGCTCTTCCAGGTAGGCGCGCCGGGCGGGACGAACTGTTTGCTCAAGCTGTTTCGCACATAACCCAGCGACATCGTATTGTGAATATGAAGAGGCAGTGGCTCGTTGAACCGCAAGCCGGCGGTCAGCAGGGTGTAGTTGCGGTTGATGCTCGAAGGGCTCCAGTCGTACGCAATTGTGCCATCCAATCCCTTTGCTTCTTTCGGGTCCACTCGCCACAGGGCTTGGTTACCCATCCAATACAAGAGGTAATTCCCAGACCGAGGTGTCGCGCTCGCCGGCGCCGTAAACTCTCCGGGATTGTAGGAAGCGCCGAACTGGTAGAGGCCGGAATATCCCTTTCGAGTCTGGACGTTGTCGAAGGCTCGCACCGAAGAAGCCTTCTTACCGGGGGTGAAGCCAATTTCTGAAATACTCATCGGAGTTCCGTTGAACTGCGGAACCAGGCCAGTGGGGTTTTGTGAAAAAGGCTGGCGGACCGCTGCGAGCACCGTCGATTTCAAGTAGAGGTTGTGAAGCGGGGTGACGCGGACCTCCATCGCTGGCGTCGAGGGCGGGTCGAAAGACTCCAAGTCTGTGAACAGATTGCCCAACGCATAGCCCATGGGCTCGAAGATGAAAGACGCAGCGTAGTGCTGAGCCCCGTAAAAATCTTGACCTGCGAACTGGCCCAGGCGCACGGTTACACGTTCACTCAGCCATCGCTTCTCAATCCACCATGAATCCAGTCGGCAAGTGTTTTTGCTGGCCATCCCGCTGGGACCGGTCACGAGTCCCAAATAGGTTCCCATATTGCCACCAGCCTGCCAGAGAGCTGTCGCGTGGAAGTACAACCCCTGCTGACCGATCAGCGCACCAAAGTCGATGTCCACCGTCCCGCGGAATCTGTTCCAGCTGGCGAATTCCTCTTTATGTACACTCTTTAGGTTCCAAAGAGAATCGCTGACGTACTGAAAATCAAAGTTTACGCCGCGCTCCAGCAAACGAGTTCGCTCGCCGCCCCAGTCACCGAAGAGGTGCCCGCGCGGGCCCCGCCCCGTCTCGTGACTGTCGGGGCCGGGGAGCGTTTCCTGTTGCGGAGTCTGTGAACGAACTGGAAAACCGAACAGGCAAACGCAGAGAATGGCTGTCCATGCCCGAGCAGATAACTTTACCGGAATGAGTGCGGCACTCTTTGCGAGTGCTCCGCTCGACGCGTCTTGAGGAGTAGTGTTTACCCGTGTTGCCATTCTGAGCTCTTAGTACTTTATGTCTAACCATCCAGTCCAATAATTGATGTTTCGTCCCGGCGTCGATTGCCTCAAAAACTCACCGGGAAAGAAGTGACCGTATTCCGTGAACCATCTCAGGTGCCGGGTCATCTTCCATTGAAGTTGCATTGAGGCCTGGGTGGCAATATAGCGGGCATCGCTTTTCTGACCGGACACGAGAACGGTGTTGCCAATACTGTATAGGCCATCGCTCGTGCTCTCTCGCCAATAGAACGCCGGGTTGACCGTCAAAGAGACGGTCTTGCTGAAATTAAGCTCCACCAAAGGTTGCAATGCGACCAGATTTCGCCTAGCGAACAATTCCGCATATGTGAAATAAGGGCCTCTCTCGAACATAGAATTAAAAGTGCCGAGAGTGCCACCCGATGGATTCTGATCGCCGCTGAGGGCCAGAGCGCGAAGGACAAATCTGGGCTTCAAAGAAGCGGAGTCGATTCTATAGCCAGTCTCTGTTGTGACGGCCCACGCTCGAATGTCATTCGATCGAAAGCTGCCAAACTGAAATGCGAAGTCGTAGTTATAGTCCCAACGTGGCATCGTTCCCCACAGCCGAGTTCCGACTGTCTGCCTTTGCTCTCGGCCGGATCCCTTACCGTCGAAAGGTACCTGCTTGTTGTCGATGCCCATGTAATAGAGGTCGATATTTCCGTGCGGCAAGGCGCGAAATGGCCTGACCGCATAGACGCCCCAAAAACCGGTTCCGTGATCAGGTGGATTGTTGAAGTCACCCGAATTGGTTAAGGTCGGTCTGAGGGCGAACGCGTCGACAGTCCAGTCACCGCTCAGCCAAGTGAGGCGTGTCCCGTTGAAGCTGGTTCGGATATTACGGCCATCGCGAGTTGAAACTAAGTCCTCTGAACCCAATGTCATCTCTTGCCGTCCCGCTCGTAAGGTCAGGCTGTTTTCGCCAGACCGCCAAAGGCCGAGATCGAAGAAAACCTGATGAACGTACAACTGTTCCTCGTCTAATCCAGGGCGGGGGCCGCCGTTCCTACCGGTCTCGAGACTACTTGCAAGTTCGCCGAAGAAGCGGAACCGTGCACCTAGCTGCAGATCCATGTGGATAAGGTAACGTTGCATCAAATATGCGTTTCCTGAGGGGCCGCTTCCCCAATTTGGATTGTTAAAATATTCGCCCCGATCCCGAAGGAAGACGCCGAAGGAAATGTAATAGTCCTCATTTTCACCGTGAAAGAGCGGGATAAACTTTAGGCGGTCCAGGAATTCAGTCCGACAATTCGGGTTGCGGAAATATCTGCTGTCTTCCTCGTATGTCAATGACGGAAAGGTTGGGGCTGCACCGCTGCAACCAGGTTGCGCGTCTTGCACCGTTCGCCTCTCTTGCGCCGTTTGCGCTACTGCGGAAACACTTGCAAGAAGCACTGACAACGCGGCCCGACCGATCATTGCTAGAATCTCGCTCTTTAACGAGCCGGAGGGCATCACTAATGCAATGAGTGCTGCTCGGACCATTTCTTACCTCAGCGCTACAGTGATTTTCGATGTGGTTTTGATCGACAAAACCCTGAATACTTCCCGCCGCCAGCTCGTTTTACGCCCGTCTTCCACATTCCTTTGTCCCAGGTGGATGGGCTTGGGGTGGAGTTCCTATGAATCGCGAACGATTTTCCAATGCTGATATGTCCCTGTTGTCTTGTCCCTACTCGTGCTACCAACATCCCAAATCGAGCCCGGTCCAGCGGACTGTCAGTTCGCCTCGCCTATCCTTTTGAGATAGATCTTGGCTGAATCAGCCATCGTTAGAATGGCTGCCCCGAGCATGATGGAGTCCTTGACCACAAGGAGCCCTGGAAGGGCGAGAAACGGAAATCCGTGAACCGAATTCTCCGGGCCTGAAACCCAAGCTTCCGGGGTTGTGACGAGAAAAGAGAGAGTCGTACAGGCCATTAACATCACGAGGAAACTGGCCACCGCAGCCACCTGGGGGACGAGCGGATGGAGAGCGATGAGAATCCCTAAACCGACAATGACGCACCCCAAACCATAGGAAAAAACGTAAGTCCCGTTCGTCTCGTTCCATTCATGACTGGCAATGTTCAATCCGCCCGCCGGATTTTGCTCGCGATATTCGGGCGTCGGGCGATGGTAGAAAAAGTTCATGAACGGGCTGTTGGCAACAAACGGCACGATCCCTTCCGCTTCATAGTTCGCAGCTTTCAAACCGCCAATCCAGCAAAGAACGACAACCAGTCCCAAGCGCAACATGCCGAAACCAACGCGATCCAACCGAGCGGCCACAACAAAGAAATATCTGACTACGCCCGCACGCTCATTTTGGGCGGCGCGGGGCAGGGCTTGCTGAGCTGACGTTCCTTGCGGTGATGCGCTAATCATTTTTAGCTCCTTTTGTCTGTGTACACTTTCGTTGGGGCACAACTGATGCCAAAAAGATGGGTACGTAAGTCGCTGCAAATACACGTCTGACTGAGTACAATCCAAGGCGATGTCGACCTGTTAAACATCAAGATGTCCCCCCACTGACAGAAGGGCGTTCGCAGAGCATTCTTGGGTTAGGGGTTCCCGCCGAAGGACAAAATTCTTCTCGCTTCAAATTCAATGCAAGACGCGCTGGACCTGGCGGGGGAGGTCCCCACACGCCGCTCGGATCGTTTTGCTTCTGACGCTCAAATGCCGCCCCTTCCAAAACAGGTTTGGTAAGAGGGCAATCCGGGGGTGGGATGTGTCTTTTGTAAAAAGAAGCTCAACCTGCTACAGAGCAACGTCTGCGGATCGGCCGTGAGATTCCGAGTTTGCGCATTCGGAAATATAGTGTAGTGCGTTTCACTCCCAGCCGCGCAGCCGCGCCGTTAGCACCACTGATCACGCCTTTTGTCTCCATGAGTATTTTGCGGATTTGGTTCCGCTCTGCGTCCTGCAGAGTAATCGGTTCCGCTGCCTTGGTCCCCGCGGAACGAGCAAGTCGTTCGTCAAAGGGAGGAGACAGGACGTGGCCGCTCGTCATGATGACGCTTCGCTCGATGAAGTTCTGCAGTTCGCGAATGTTACCCGGCCAGGAATGAGCGACAAGGATATCCATCACACTATCAGGAATATGATGAACGACCTTCCCCATTTTCTCGGCATACTTGGCCACAAAGTACGTTACGAGTGCCGGGATGTCTTCCGCGCGCTCGCGCAGTGAAGGCAGAGAGATGGGGAATACGTTAAACCGATAATATAGGTCGCTGCGAAACCGCTTTTCAGAGACCATCTGCCCTAGGTTCGCATTCGTCGCGGCGATCACCCGAACATCCATGCGCAGCGTTGGCGTGCTGCCCAACCCTTCAAACTCTCCCTCTTGGAGTAAGCGTAACATTTTCGGTTAAAGTTTCAAAGGGATATCTTCGATCTCGTCTAGGAAAAGAGTGCCGCGATGCGCAGTTTCGAAATGCCCCACCTTGCGTGCCACCGCACCGGTAAATGCTCCTCTCTCGTGTCCGAAGAGTTCGCTCTCCAGCAATCCGAGAGGAATTGCCGCACAATTCAGTTTCACGAAAGGATGATTTCGGCGGGCGCTTTGTTGATGGATCGCGCGCGCAATAAGCTCCTTCCCTGTTCCGGTTTCGCCTTCGATAAGCACAGTGGCATCAGTGGAAGCGACTGTCCGAACGAGGTCCAATGTCTCCCGAAGTGCGCGACTTGATCCGACGATGTGCTCAAAACCGTCGTTCGGAACTCTGGCGTTTATTCCCTGAGTGCCTCCAGATCTCGTTGAAGAGAAAAGGGACGGAGAAGTGGGTTCGTCTGTCGAGAGCCTGCGAATGTCGGCCGCGAATTCCGGCTCGGCGAGACAGGCCTCGACATCAGTGTGATTCTGTGAAAGAGTTGCGTTTCCCCAGATCATATTCGTACCTCTCACCATTTGCTGAGTCTTGTCTTCTGTTTCTCCAGAATCCACTGGTATTGTAACTGCGTAATTCTTGAACTTGATGCCAACCCTTCAGGGCGGCCGAAAAACGGCACGATTGAGTTGACAAGCTCCCGGGTTCGGGAAATCGCCATTCGCTCAGCCGCAAACTTCCACAGTCGCCAAATGCATAGAATTCGACGCCACAAAAGAGGCTTCCGCAGTAGTGGACCGCTGTTCCATTTCCTTCAGGAAGGCCAAACCCTTGCCGCTGGGATGCCGATCGATCAGAAGCATATCACCTGATCGGACTTGTGCCGTGGACAACAGCCTCGCCAGAGGAGAAACTACGTGGCGTTCGATGGCGCGCTTGAGGTGGCGAGCTCCATACCTCTGGTCTGTCCCCTGTTCAAGCAGGAACTCTCGTCCTTCGCTGGTTACGTGAAACAGAAAAGGGCCCGTTGCGGAGTCCAATACGCGCCTCTGCACTTGTTGAAGCTCTAGGTCCAGAACTGCATCAAGCTCTTCGCATTTCAGTGGGTGAAATACCACGACTGTATCCAGCCGATTTATAAACTCCGGCGAAAACTTCCGCCGTGCGGCCTCCAACGCTGTCCGTGCCACTTTCTGGTCCAACCCTGCCGCCGGCTTGTCCTTTGGGTGAATGAATCCCATCCCACCTTCCATCAATTCCGTGATCTCTCCTCCGCCCAGGTTCGACGTCAGGAAGATCACCGTCTGCGACAAATCCACTCTTCGGTTATCGCCGAGTGTTAACGTCGCCTTGTCGAGGATTCCCAAAAGCAATTGCCACAGCGCATCGCTGGCTTTCTCAATTTCGTCAAACAGGAGAAATGATAGTTTCAGCTTGTCCGAATGCGATGCCGCCAAGGCCTCCTGGGTAATCAGCGGATGCGTTTCCCGATGTCCCAAATAACCGGGTGGTGACCCAATCAGTTTGGCGATCTCGTGAGAGTGCTGAAATTCCGCGCAATCCACCTTGATCACGGCGCGCGAATCGCCGAACAAGATCTCCGCCGCCGCCTCCACGATCCGCGTCTTCCCTGAGCCGGTCGGCCCTAGAAACAGCAGGCTTCCCACTGGACGTCCAGGAGAGCGCAGCGCAGCGCAAAACACCTGATAGAGTTCGACCAATGCTTGGACGGCCTCATGCTGCCCCACGATCTTCTTGCGCAGGGCACCTTCAAAATGGCGTGACGAGGAACTCCACTGTCCCGTGTCCAATTCTCTGAGGTGTGTACATTGCGTCGGAGTTTCCATAACGCCTCCTTCGGTGTCGTGACTCGAAATTTGCCGAGAGACAACATTCAATTTCGGTCTGTACCCTCCAGAACCCGCCCTTCGGGTAGCGAATCTACAGGATTGCAAGATAGGAGCGCATCGGGACTTGGGCCGATTTTTTGGTACTCAAAGAGAGTCATTTGTCTACCTAAAAGGAGTCAAGAACAGGCCTCAGTGGGGTCAAGAGCAGACCTCCTAGCGGGATTTTTAAGACTTTCTGCAGTGCGCTGCAAGAGCTGGCAAATGCAGCGTCCCGGTTGTAGGATGAAGCCAATCTCAGTAAGCCGTTGTTCTCCGGCTAGTTCACGGGGGCAAGCCGAGTGATCGTATTTGCCAGGTCGACGTATACGGAGCGCATCTTAAGACAACATTCGCCGGACTTCTGCAGGAGCTGGAAAACCGGAGAAATCAGAATGGACGGCACGACAAACACCGTAATAGGCCATCCATCAGTGGTGCTCCGTCACGGAACGAGAACCCTAGGCATTCTTTTGTTGGCGATGGGAATGTGTGCCTGCCGCCAGGCTGCGCGCGACCCGATTACGCTCAGTTATTTCCGCCTAGGATGGGCGCAACCCGATGAGTTGCCGACAGCGGAGCCCTTATCACAGGAGTTCATGCGTAAAACGGGCATCCGTCTTAGAAATATTCCGGTTCCGGAAAACACGCTCGACCAATTAGATCTCTCGCGCAAGCTTCTGGATGAAGGGTCAGGACCGGATGTCCTGGGTATCGATTTGATTTGGTCCGGGGTTCTCGAAAGCAAGCTGATTGACCTGGGTCCCTATATGTCCGATGAAATCCCATCACTGGCGCCACAACTACTCCCTAGTTACACGGTGAATGGAAAGCTTGTAGCGGTTCCTTATGCGGTTCAGATAGGTGTCTTGGAGTATCGAACGGACCTTCTTCGTAAGTACGGGTACGACCATCCGCCTCAGACGTGGGATGAGCTTGAGAACATGGGCGCGCGTATCCAGGGAGGCGAGCGCGCGAAAGGCAAGAAAGATTTCTGGGGCTATGTCTGGCAAGGAGCAGCAGCTGAAGCGTTGACTTGTAACGCCTTGGAATGGCAGGTAGGAGAGGGTGGCGGACGCATCATCGAAGCTGATGGTACGATCAGCGTAAACAATCCTAGCGCTATCCGCAGTTGGCAACGCGCTGCGCATTGGGTCGGTTGGATATCTCCCCCCAGCGTTTTGACCTACCGAGAGCTTGATTCAATCGACACCTTCGACGCAGGAAATGCAGCGTTTAACCGCGTCTGGGGAGGAACATCCATTACCCCTCGAGGGCTAGCCCGACAGCCTCGTTGGCGAAGCGTGCTGCCGCCAACCAAGACGGGATATACGAACATACCTAGCGGATCCCAAGGTTGGGCTGCCACCCTGGGCGGTTCCGGCTTGGCGGTCTCTCGGCGCTCGATTCACCCGCAAGAAGCAATCGAACTCGTTCGATTCCTCCTTCGGGCCCAGATCCAGTCGAGCGAGAAAGAGGAGATCGCTGGCGCAAGTCAGCCGGAAGTCTATAATCGACCGTCTTTCTTAGACCCGCTTCAGCATTCTAAACAGTCGAATAGGCGCGAGGGCGGTGTCGTTACCCGGCCGTCCAGCGTGACCGGGGGCACCTATGAGCGAGTTACTCGAGCCTATATCGACGCAGTTCATTCAGTGCTGACTGCACAGAGAGACGCTCCGGAAGCCGCGGCCGAATTGGAAAAACAACTAACCATAATAACGGGTTTCCGCACCGGGGGGCCGAAGCTAGCACACTAGATCGAGTTTAGAGTGACCGTGAGTTGTGCGCTTGCGATGCGTTTCATTGCTGGCGAACAGGAGAACGGAGAAGCTTCTGTATGTGGCGAGCCCGAATGAAGCCATTCGACATCAATTATTTTAACATTGGTTCGCGCCTGACGCTCATCTTTATGATCCTGATCGCAATAATCTTGGGCGGAAACGCCCTCCTTATTTGGCAATTTCGCCTAGCTCGTCTCCAAACAGATCGTCTTACCGACGTAAGCCAGCAGATGATAGCGATATTGCGACTTCAGGAGAGCCTTCTGGCATTTCATCATCGACTGGAGGAACTCACGCAGTCCAGGGACGCTCACCGTCTGGTAACCGAAGCAGAACCATTGCACAGAGCGCTCCTCGAACAAATTCAACGCACAAGGAATGCCAGTCATTTGGAAGCCGGGGTAGGCCCAACATTTCTAACAACACTGGAAGCGATTCAGTTCACACTAACGTCACAGCTTGCGGCCGTCACCGCCATTGCAATGTCGGGGGACTGGGAGGCTGTTCGTCTCCGGCTGGCCAACGAAATGCGACCGCTGGAAACGCAAACTTCCGCCCTGGTCAATAGCGTTGACCAGGAGGTCAGCGAAGAGCTGACTCAAGCCGTTGCGAACATGACAAACCTACAGCGCAGAATCCTTGTTGTCGTGCCGATGACAGCGATCTCCACGTTTTTCATCGCCGCCTTCTTCGGGCGGGCCATTACGAACCGGATCACTGAACTTCGCTTCGAGGAAAGAGTCGGTGAGCGCACGCGGATCGCTGGCGAAATGCATGACACTCTCCTGCAAGGATGTATTAGCACGGCGATGCAGCTTCACGTCGCGAATAGACATTTGCCAGCGGATCTGGAGGCCAAACCCCTTGTGGGCGAGATTCTCGAACAGCTGGAAAAAATCATCGAAGAGAGTCGTAATGCCCTTCGGGGGCTGCGCTCGACGGGCGGAAGCTCTCGTAGCTTGGAGCAGAGATTTTCGGAGATCGGGGAGGAACTCGGCAACCACGGCCAGGTGGAGTATCGTGTCCTTGTTCACGGCACGCCCATTTCCTTACGGCCTGCGATTCGCGACGAAGTCTACCTGATTGGGCGTGAGGCGCTGGCTAATGCCTTCCGACACGCCCAGGCGAGTGCCGTAGAGGTAGAATTGCTATATCAGACCAGTCAGTTACGCATGCTCATTCGCGACAATGGTCACGGAATCGACCCAGAGGTGCTGCGCGCGGGCCGCGAGGGACACTGGGGGTTGTGCGGCATGCGCGAGCGGGCCAAGAGGATCGGGGGGAAGCTGAGGGTACTGAGCGGTGCAGAGACTGGGACTGAGATCGAATTAATGATCCCTGCCCAGGTAGCTTTCGAAGAGGAATCTCATCAAGGGTTACGATGAAAATGAATATCGAGGCTGGAAATGAGTGAATCTGGACCGATTCGGGTTTTCTGCGTTGATGATCATCCGATGCTGCGCAAGGGTATCGCCACAGTCATCAACGATGAGCCTGACATGCAAGTAGTTGGCGAGGCGTCCAACGCACAGGAAGCAGTCGAGCAATTTCGCAAACATCGCCCCGATGTCACGCTTATGGACCTGCGGCTTCCCGACACTAGCGGTATCGAAGCGATGAGAGCCATTCAGGCGGAGTTTCCCGGAGCCCGCATCATTGTGGTGACAACGTTTGAGGGAGACGCTGAAATACAGCGCGCTCTGGAGGCCGGGGCACACGGGTACTTGCTCAAGAACATGCCTCCGGACGAACTTGTGGCATCGATCCGGCACGTTTATGCCGGGAAGAAGCGCATCCCTTCGCAGTTGGCGGCGCGGCTTGCCGAACATTTGAGCGACGAAGCTTTGACCACCCGGGAGGTAGAGGTTCTCCGGCTCCTCGCGGAGGGGAACCGGAATTTAGAGATTGCGGAGCGACTATTCGTCTCCGAAAAAACAATCAAGGCTCATGTACAGCACATCATGGAGAAACTGGGGGCAAAAGACCGGACGCAGGCTGTAGCCGTCGGCATTCGGCGGGGCATTATCCACCTCTGAAAAGTTAACCCGATCCGGGTACTCCGAAAGTCCTATAAAAAGATAGTTCCATATTAGGTATCACACCCCTATGGGTATTTAGTAGCGTCACTGGATGAGTTCCGTTTTTTCGTAAGGAGACAGGGTCTGCAGCGGCTATTCTCGATTTTTCCCTCCGGCCTACCTGGAGTGGGTCTGGTGTTGCTTCGAGGAGTGGTTGGAATCACGACCGTGGC
>Ga0126373_10003801_pt1 | contig 11385 bp, 10 predicted proteins | sample PanSoiMetPlot_11_FD_92545 | JGI IMG/M metagenome (GOLD analysis project Ga0126373, IMG submission 92545) | Tropical forest soil microbial communities from Panama - MetaG Plot_11 | ecosystem: Environmental > Terrestrial > Soil > Tropical forest > Bulk soil | place: Panama | collected 2016-02-17
GGAGACAGGACTCATCATCCCCATCGGCTGGTGGGTGATGGAAACCGCCTGCGCGCAATTCGCCGGCTGGAAGAAGAAGTACAAGCACGTCGGCGAAGAGGTCACCCTGAGCGTGAACATCGCCAACCGCCAGTTCGCCCACTGGGTCTTGCCCCAGCGCGTGGCACGGGTGCTGGACATCACCGGCCTGAAGCCCAAGAACCTATGCCTGGAAATCACCGAGACGGTGTTCATGGACAACCCGGCGCTGGCGGTGGAGACCATTGCGCGCCTGCGCAGCGTCGGCGTGAACCTCCAGATGGACGACTTCGGGACCGGCTATTCATCCCTGAGCGCGTTGCGGCGCTTCAAGATCGATACCCTGAAGATCGATCGCTCCTTCATCACTGGCATCGAGAAAGCCCGCGCCGACCGCGCCATCGTTCGCACCATCACAGTGCTGGCCGCTGATCTGGGGATGGACGTGGTGGCGGAAGGCATCGAAGATGCACGCCAAGTGGAGCTGCTGCGTGCCCTGGGTTGCCGCAAGGGCCAGGGTTATTTCTTCTCCAAGCCCATGTCCGCCACTGATACGGGCAAATACCTCGACGCTCTCTCGCCCCCGAAATAATCAGTCCCAGCCGGGTTCGGAAAAGGCCTCCAGGCGCGTGGCATCGGTGGGCCGGGTCAATAAGCTGACCGTCACCAGCAACAATACGTTCGCCGTGAGGCCGTAGATTCCCTCGTGCAGGGGCACGGGGCGCCAGGCGGGGAAAAACAGGAACAGGCAGTTGACCAGGATGCCGCCAAACAAACCGGCGGTGGCGCCGGCCGCCGTGGCGCGCTTCCAGTAGAAGGTGGCAATGAGCGTGGGGAAGATCTGCGCCACGCCGCCATAGGATCCCAGCAGCAGCGACACCAGGGATTGCCTCGAGACGACGGCGAAGTAATAGGCCACGGCGGTGATGCCGACGATCAGCACACGTATCAACAAACGCTGTCTGTGGTCATCCAACGGCCGCGGCCACCAGGGCAGCAGGCCGTCGCGCACGCCCACGGTGCCAGCAGCATGCATGATGGCGTCGCCGGTGTGCATGGAGGCTGCCAGCGTGCCGGCGGAGGCCAGTCCCACGAGCCAGGGTGAAAGCCCGGCGTGCTGCAGCATGAAGGGGAGCACCGTGTCCGCCGGGTGCACTCCGGGAAAAGCCAGCACCGCCGTGAATCCGATAATCAGCACCGGCACCATGAAGACCTGCAAGGTGGGATACAGGACCACCATAAGCTTGATGGCGCGGTCGTCCTTGGCCGCCATGCTGCGCATGAAGAAATGCGGCCAGCAGCAGAAACCGATCACCGACACAAGGATCGCGGAACTGTAGCCCCACCAGTCCCAGGGGCGGCCCGTGCCGTCGAGGCCCGGCGGCACCAGCATCGCCGCGTGCGGGCCCGCGGCGAGGGCCTGGAACAAGTTCTCGACGCCGCCGTAGAACTTCCAGGGAAGGTACAGCCCGAATAGCCAGCCGATGATCATCATGGCGAAGCCCATGAATACCGCCGTCCAGCTCACGCCCAGCATGCCGCTATAGAGCACGTACACGGTCACCATGCCATAAGCCAGGAGCGCCCCCGCCCATTCCGGCAACAGTCCGTGGCTCGCCACCGCGAGGATATAACCCACGCCCTTGATCTGCAGCGTCAGGTAAGGCACCAACGCGGCGATGCTGAGCAGCGCTACTGATACCTGCAGGGCACGGCTGTCGAAACGGTGGCCCACGAGTTCCGCCTGGGTGTAGTACCCGAGGCGCGCACCGATGCGCCGCGCCCGCGGTCCCAGGAAATAGAACGGGATCATCCCGAAGGTGCCGTAGGTGAGGATGTAGAACGCCGCCGCGCCGCGGGAATAGGCCCAGCCGGGCCCGCCCAGGAACGCGAATGACGAGAACACCGCGGCGCCCAGGACGAAATACAGCAACAAGGTGTTGAGAGTGCGGTCGCCTGCCACGTAGCCCGCAACGCTGCGCGTGCTCAGGGCGGCGGGCGCGAGTCCCAAGGCCAGGGCCAGCACCAGATAGACGAGGCAGGGAATGAGCTCAACCGGCATCGCGCCCCCGGCTCTGCCGCATGTCAGCACTGTAAGTGGCCCAGAGTGCAGCGAATACGCAGGCGATGCAGAACACCAGCCAGGCGAGCCCGAAGGGCAAGCTGAAGATGAACGGTTCGATGCGCGCCGCCGGCAGGTAGCCAGGCCAGACTGTGGCGACCAAGACCAGCAGCACCGCAGCGAGGAACAGCCGGTGCCGCAAGGGCGCGCCGCCAAACCGCTGCATGCCGCCCTCCCCGCCTGAGCCTCAGCTCCGGCCCTGGACCGTGGCGGAGACGCGATTCCGGCCGCCGCGCTTCGCCTCATAGAGCGCCCGGTCGGCCTGGTTGATGAGCGCCGCCACGCTTTCCGTGGCGGCGTCGGCAGTCGCCACACCGATGCTCACCGTGAGCCGGATCTCCCGGTCCTTGGCTGGGATGCGCAGTTCTTCGATGCGCTTGCGCAGCCTTTCGGCAGTATCGAGCGCCAGGGCCGCAGAGGTCTCTGGCAGCAGCACCACGAATTCCTCGCCGCCGTAGCGGCCGATGATGTCCAGATGTCGCAGGCTCTCACGACAGGTTGCCGCCAGCAGGCGCAGGGTTCGATCGCCGGCGTCATGGCCGTAACTGTCGTTGATCGCCTTGAAGTGATCGGCATCCAGCAGGAATGCCGAGAGCTCTCGGCCATAGCGGCGGCTGCGTTCGAATTCGCTCTCCGCACGTTCCATGAAATGTCGGCGGTTAGCGAGCCGCGTCAGGCCGTCGGTGGTGGCCAGATTCTCCAGGTCCTTGATGAGTTGAGCGTTGTCCAGGGCGACGCTCACCTGCTTGGCCATGGCCGCGGCGATTTCCATCTGCTGCGGGTCCATGGCCTTCACGGGCCGACCCACCAGCAGCAGGCGGAAGGCCCCACTCCCGGAGAGCACCGGTACCGCCAGGAAATGTCGGGGGCCACCCAGCGCCGCGTTACCGGAGAGCGTCGCGGCGTCCTCCGGCGCGAGCATCGTAGGCTTCTTCGAGAGCCTTAGACGCGAGATCACCTGCGGGTATTGCACCGGCCAGTGTTCCAGGTAGTCCTGCTCGCTGACGCTGATACCGCGAGAAGCGGTGAGCCGCAGGGTAGATTCGCGCTCCGCGTAGAACAGCGCCTGTTCGTAATTGACAAAGTTTGTGAGCCCGTCGATCAGCTGTTCGGCGATGGCGCGCTCGTCGCGCAACACCGACACCGACTGGATGAGGTTGTGGAGCGCCTCCGCCCAACGGCGGCGCTGCTGCTCGTAGACGAGATCGTGCTCGCGCTGGATGGCCCGTTTGTAGATGTTGAGCCCGAGCATCGCCGTGACGAAGGCACCGGCGACATACAGCAGCCAGGCCCACCAGGTGCGCCACGGAGGTGGCAGCACGCGAATACCGAGGGTAGTGTCCTCGCCGTTCCACACGCCGTCGCTGTTGGAGCCGCGCACGCGCAGTACGTAGCTGCCCGGGTCCAGGTTGGTGTAAGTCACCTGACGGCGTCCCCGCATGGTGTGCCAATCCTGGTCGAAACCATCCAGCTTGTAACTGAAGCTGTTGAGCTCGGGCGCCTGGTAGTCGAAGGCGGTGAAATCGAAGCTCAGGATGTTCTGCCGGTACAACACCTCCACCTGCGAGACCTGGCCCGCCGCCGTGAGCAGCGGCACGTCTGTGCCCAATCGCAGAAAGCGCGTGATCGCAACCTTCGGGGGATTGGCGTTACGTACCAGTTCATCCGGGCGGAAGGCGTTCATGCCGTTGAGGCCGCCGAAGAAAAGCTCACCATCCTTGGCCGCGAACGCTGCGCCCGCATTGAACTCCATTCCCTGCAGCCCGTCGCTGGTACTGTAATTGCGGAAGGTGCCGCTGACGGCATCCAGGTGCGAGAGGCCGACGTCGGTGCTGATCCAGATGCCACCGCTGTTGCTCGGCAGTACGGCATAGATGTTATCGTTGGGTAGCCCGTCGCGGCTGCTGTAGCGCTTGAATTTACCGCTCTTCACGTCCAGGTGATCCAGGCCACTGCCGGTCCCCACCCAGAGATCCCCTGTGGCATCCGGATGACAGGCTTGTACGTTGTTGGAACTGAGGGATTGCACGTCGTGCAGGTCGGTGCGATAGACGCTGAAGCTGTCCTGTGCTCCGTCGAAGCTCGCCAGACCGTTGGAGGTAGCGGCCCAGATGCGTCCATCCTGGGTCTCGCAGATAGCCTGGACGCTGTCATCGGGCAGGCTGTCGGCGCGGGCGGCGTTGTGGGTATAACGTTTGACCCCGCCGCTTGCCGGGTCAAACAACACTAGCCCCGCCGCGGTAGCTACCCATAGACGCCCGTGGCTGTCGAAAAAAAGGTACGACACGATGTCGCCGTTGGGGTTTCCTCCGGCAGCCACCAGATCATAGCGCTTGAAATTGTTGCTCGTGCGGAGGTAGCGGTACAACCCGGAGGACGAGCCTACCCAGACCTCTCCGTTGCGATCGCCGGTGACCGTGCTCGTCGATTCGTCGTCGTGGCGGTTGGGTAGACGGTCGAGCAGCTTGTATTGGGTGTAATGGCGCCGGTCAGGATCGAGGCGGGTCAGGCCGGCGTCGGTTGTTACCCAGACGTAGCCCCGATCGCCCTTGTAAATGTCCCAGACCACGTTACCGGCGAGGCTGTTCGCGTCGCCCGGACGGTGGCGGTAGTAGCCGAAGGCGCGCGTCGCCGGGTTGTAGATGTTCACGCCGGCGTTGTCCGTGCCAATCCAGATGAGCCCGGTACGGTCGCGGTACAACGTGTCGATGCGATCGTCGCTCAAGCTGCCAGGGTCGGAGGCGTCGTGCGCGTACGCCAGGAAACGTCCGGAAGCGGGATCATAATGCCCTATGCCGCCCAAGGTGCCGAGCCACAGGCCGCCGTCGGGGTCGGCCAGGATGGCGGTCACATGGTTATTCGGCAACGCGTCGGTATTCCCGGCCTGGTGCTGGAAAAAGTGTGTAACTGCACCATGCTTATCCAGCATGACCAGACCGCGCCCGCAGCCGATCCACAGCGCACCTTCTGCGTCGCCTTTGATGACGTTGGTCGGCGACTCGGTGAATACGCCCTTCAGATCCCCCGTGGGCTCAGGACCTGCGGGCATGAACGCCTGCAGCTGGTCCTTATTCGGGTCCAAGTAATAAAAGCCGTGGGCCGTACCCACCCAGAGTCGTCCACCGGGTTCCTGGTAGAGGCTGTAGACATGTTTGCCGTTGGGCAGCTTGGCGGGTACTGTGAAATGACGAAATTCGCCATCGGCCTGAAGCTGGTCGAGTCCCCCGTCGCTCCCCACCCAGAGGCGGTGCTCGGCGTCGATTAGCAGCGCATTGACGTTGTTGTCGGAAAGGCTGCGCGGGTCGCCGTCCCGGTGTTGGAAATGGATGAACTTCGAACTGCCCGGTTCCAGCCTGTCCAAGCCGACGCCGGTGGTGGCGATCCAGAGCGCCCCGTCGGACCCCACCGCCAGGGCGTTGATCCAGTCGTCGGACAGGGAATTCCCATCCAAGGGGTCATGATGGTAGGTGACGAAGTCGTAGCCGTCGTAGCGCTGCAGTCCGTCCTGGGTGCCGAACCACATGTAACCCTGCGCGTCCTGGGCGATGGCCTGGACCGAGCTTTGCGCCAGCCCGTTTTCAATGCCGATGTGATGGAAGCGCAGACTCGAGCCGGGAGGAAAAGGTACGGCGGCGGTAGCCGTCAGCGCGAGGCCGCCGCCCAAGACCAGGGCCAGACCGCAAAGGGCGGCACGTCCGCGTTGCAGGCTTGCGCTGTTCATCCGACCCCCAAGATGCTCGCTGCGCTCTGGCTTGCTCACGTCCGCCGATTTTGTGGATAGCCGAGGGACTTCAGGCCCGCGGCTGTTATGGATTATGTCGCAAATTCCCCAAAAAAGCCCGCGCGGAGCCCGGGCTCTTCGGGGCTGAGGTTTCAGGAGCGCCGTACCCCCTCGGGATGGCCCAGGAAGTCGCTTTTGCCGAGTTCCACCCCGCTGTGGCGCAGGATGTCGTAGGCCGTGGTCGCGTGGAAGAAAAAATGCAGGTAGGCATAGTCGAATAAATAGCCCAAGCCCACGAAATGCCGCACCGTATCCCGCTGTTTGAGCTCGATCTTGCGGGAGTCTGCACCGTCAAATTTCTCGGCGGGGATGCTCTGCAGATAGGCGATGGTCTTGTCGATGCGAGTGTACAGCTCGGCGAAGCTCTGCTCGTTGTCCTCGTACTTGGGGGGCTCCAGGCCCGCGAGACGCGAGGCACAGCCCTTGGCCTGGTCGCTGGCGATCTGCACCTGCCGCGCCAGGTGGAACATGTCGGGATAGAGCCGCGCGTTCACCAGCACGGCGGGGTCGAATTTCTTGGCTGTGGCGTAGGCCTCGCCCTTCTTGAGCACCGCCTTGAGGTTGCCGAGAACGTTGACGAAGACAGGGACGGAAGCCTGGTACATCGAGAGCTGCATGGTTATCTCCATTGGTGAAACGGTGCGTGTCACTGAAGCGACACGCCAAGCATGGCATGATGGCTAGCGACCGCAGTCCATCATAGAACCCGAGGAATCGACATGAAAATTCTAACCCAAAGCCTGGCTCTGACGGGCCTGCTGCTCCTGCCCTGCCCCGCACCGGCCGCCGATACGTCGGATTTCGACCTGCTCAAGACCATGTCAGTTTCCGATTTCCGGGCCAGCGGCCTCGACAAACTCTCCGATTCCCAGCTCAAATCGCTCAACGCCTGGTTCGCCGAGTATCAACGGCAGCACATGGCCTGCGCCGCGGCATCACAGACGGGCATGCCCGCGGCGAGCCCCACGGCTCAAACCACCGATAGCTTCCCCCTGGTCGCCCACTTGATGGGCAAATTCACCGGCTGGAGCGGCGCCACCGATTTCACCCTGGACAACGGCGAAGTGTGGGAGCAGGTGGACGATTCCTCCTTCAGTTCCGCCGCGATCATGAATCCCGCGGTCAGCATCACACGTAGCTCGCTCGGCGGCTACTATCTTTCGATCGAAGGCGTTCGCGAGACCGTGTTGGTGAAACGCATCAAGCATTGAACCGCTTGAGCGCGCCCCTCCCCGCCACGTAACCGCTGGCAAAACAGGCGGTGAGCAGGTAACCGCCGGTAGGCGCTTCCCAGTCCAGCATCTCGCCGGCACAAAACACGCCGGGCAAGCGCTTCAGCATCAGGTCCGCGTCCAATTCCTGTAGGTCCACACCGCCGGCGGTGCTGACGGCCTCGTCCAGCGGGCGCGCGGCATCGAGCCGGAGCGGCAGATCCTTGATGGCTTCCGCTAGCCTCGGGGAATCGGCGGGAAGCTCCTTACCTAGAACCTCTCGCAGCAGGCCGGCCTTCACGCCTACGATGCCCGCCTGCTTGCGCAGGTGGTTGGCCAGGGATTGGCCGCCGCGCGGCTTGCGCAGATCCTGGATCAGTCCCGGGAGATCGCGGTTTGGCGCAAGGTCGAGATGCAGGTTCACGCTGCCCCGGGCCTGGAGGGCGTCGCGCAACGGCGCAGACAGGGAATAGACCAACCCGCCTTCGAGGCCGTGTTCCGTGATGACGAATTCACCCCGCAGCGGCTCGCCGTCTTCGAGCCGGGCAGTGACGGGTTTCACCGGCACACCGGCGTACTTGTCGCGGAAATGCGCGCTCCAGACCACGTCAAAACCGCAATTCGCCGGCTTCAAGGCATTCACCCGCACCCCGCGCGATTGCAGGATCCGCACCCAGGCGCCATCCGATCCCAAACGCGACCAGCTACCGCCGCCCATGGCCAATAGCGCCGCGTCGGCGTGCGCCGCCTTCGTGCCTTCAGGCGTAGCGAAGCACAGTGCTCCGCTTCCGTCCCAGCCCTGCCAGTGATGACGCAGGAAGAATTGCACGCCGCCCGCGCGTAGACGCTTCAGCCAACCGCGCAGGAGCGGTGCCGCTTTCAATTCCCGGGGGAAAATCCGCCCGGAACTGCCGATGAAGGTCTCGACGCCCAGTTCCTTGGCCCAGGCGCGCAGTTCCACCGGTCCGAATTCCGCCAGCCAGTGGGCGACGGTTTCGCGTTGCGCGCCGTAACGCGCGACGAAAGTTTCGAGGGGCTCGGAATGAGTCAGGTTGAGACCGCCCACGCCGGCTTGCAGGAACTTGCGCCCCACGGAAGGCATGGCGTCGTACACCGCGACGGCGGCCCCGCCGCGGGCCAACTCCTCCGCGGCCATAAGGCCGGCCGGACCGCCGCCGATGACCGCCGCGGTCTGCTGGCCCATGGATGGCGTCAGCGCGAAGCCGGTCTGGCGTTCGCCGCCTGGGACATGAGCGTCCCGACCATGGCGGAGAGGTCGCCCATGTTGGCCGGGACCACCGTCACGGTGGAATTCTTGGCGATCGCACCCCACTGCTCCACCCATTTCTGGGCCAGTTGGTAATGCAGCGCCTCGGCGCCGCCGTCCCCGGCCACCGCCTTGGCGATGGTGCTGATGGCGTTGGCGGTGGCGTTTGCCACAGTGGAAATGGCCTGGGCCTGGCCCTCGGCGCGCAGGATGGCGGATTGGCGCTCGCCGTCGGCATTGTTGATCTGGCTCTGCTTCTGGCCTTCCGAGAGGTTGATGGCCTGTTGGCGCTCGCCCTCGGACTTGGCGATGGCGGCGCGCTTCTGGCGTTCGGCGGTGAGCTGCAGCTCCATGGCCTTCTGGATCTCATCCGGCGGCGTAAGGTTGCGGATCTCGTAGCGCAGCACTTTCACGCCCCAGCCCGATCCGGCTTGGGTGAGCACATCAACCACACCCTTGTTCAGCGTCTCCCGCTGCGAGAGGCATTCGTCCAGCGCCAGCTTGCCCACCTCGGCGCGCATGGTGGTCTGCACCAGCTGCACCACCGCGGCGATCACGTCATTGGTGCCGTAAGCGGCGTTCTGAGCGTTGGTGATCTGGTAGTAAAGCACGCCGTCCACGGAGAGGCGAGTATTGTCCTTGGTGATGCACACCTGCTCCGGCACATCCAGCGGGATCTCGCGCATGTCGAAGCGGTAGGCAACCCGGTCGAAGATGGGCACGATCAATTGCATGCCGGAGGTCAGGACCGCATGGAAGCGCCCCAGCCGCTCCACGACCCAGGCCTGTTGCTGCGGCACGATGCGCACCGCGCGGATGATGGTGACGGCCGCCCACAACAGGATGAGCAGGCCGATGATGGAGGAAATCGCCATGGAAAGGCTCCTTGTGGATTATCGGATTCGAATCAATTCACGGGTTTGATGCGCAGGCGCGCGCCGTCGCGGGCGGTGACCTCGGCGCGCTGCCCGATCTGGGGGCGGCCGGCACCCTCCCACACCGCCTCCCAGAGGGAATCGCGGTACTTCACCTTGAGCACGCCGCTGTTGTCCTCGGCCACGGTCACGAGCCCGCCCTTGTCCATGTCGGCAAGCTGGTCCGGCTGGGAGAGCTGGATTCGGTGGCGCAGCAGGTGCGCGAGGGGCAACGCCACCAGGGCCGCCACCGCGAACACCAGCCCTGCCTGCCAGGCTTCCAGCGGCATGAGCCAGGCGACCAGCGCCGCCACCAGGGACGCAAACGCCAGTGCCGCGAGATAAAACGTGAGCGTGGCCATCTCCAGCACGATGAGAATGATTCCCACCGCCAGGAACACCAAAGGCATCAGATACCCCATGTACATCTCCATTTGATCAGGCCAGAGCCTGGTCCCCGCCCATGATATCGGGCCCGCCCCAGCCGCTTTCAAGTGCCTAGCGGCGGGCTCACACCAAGTTGAAGCGGCCGATTTCCCGTTCCTTGAGCGTGAACTGCTCGCACTCCACGTCCAGGTCTTCGTAATCCTCGAGGTGGCGCCGCCGGAATCCCTCGCTGGCGGCCTGCGATTCCCAGTAATCCAGGGTGATGAAACGCTGGGGGTTGACGGAATCCTGGTGGAGTTCGCTCTTCACGTACCCTTCAGCGCGGCGGAACAGACGCACCCAGCCCCCTTCCGGGCCATAAGCGCGCTTGAACTCCACAAGCTTGTCTGGCGCCGCCAGGAACTCCCAGGCGAGCATGTAATGGGCCTTGGCCATCCCTTTACCCCTTGCGCGGCCATCCCGGCGACCGCCCTGACGCGGGCAGTATACCCTTGCCGCCATGCCGCGCGGCCAGACACTTACACCGCCCTGCTATGCTTTACCGGGGGTCAGGACGCCTGGACTGGGGTATCCATGCATCGCTTTTCGTTCCTAATGCTCGTGGGCCTGTTCTTCTCCGCGGTCGCTGCGGCGGGCGAAGACCTGGACGTGACTTACAGCGTGAAAGTCGACAACTTGAGCCGGGCAAGCGTGATCTTCAAGCTGGATGACGCCAAGCCCTGCACCGCGCCACCTCAGGGCAACTGCAGCTGGGACATCACCTACGGCTCCCATCGGTTGGATGCTTACGTGAGCGGGAGGCGCTACAGCCGCGACTTCGAGCTCTCGGATGAGAGCGACATCCAAGTGCACTGCAAATTCGACGGTGTCAAGTTCAGCGGCGACAGCTGCTGACACTTAGGCAGAGTGAAAAGACGGATTCCTTTTACGTCAATCAATAATGTGGAGCGCACCGGACCATCAGCGGCCTCTCCCCCGGCTTCCACGTGATCACCATCGAGGTGACGGGCCAATACGTCCGCCGCAGCCAGACGGCCTACGTCATGGTGGACGCTTTTGACATCAAGTCTTGAGTGACAGGGAACATGGCGTGTTATTTTTATTGAGAGCACCCGCGCGCGAATTATGTATTATTGAGTAGCTCTCAAGAACGACGAGGGGGTCCGCGATGCGCGCTTCGCCTGGGTGGGCCGGGGCGACTCTACCTCGCATGGGGAAAATGATGCTTCTGGGCAGTCGGGATACCGATCAGCATGTTTAGAAGCGTCAACTCTCTCGCCGTCCTGGCCTTGATCCTGGTCGTATTCGGGCTGGGCGTCTGGGGCTATTCCTTGTGCCCGGCGGGGCTGCCACTGCCCTGCGCACTGCCGGATTGGCAGGACCGCACCCTCAATGCGCTTAAGCTCTTCCTCAAGGCCGGTGCTGAATACCCGTCTCCGAACCCTCCCTGGCAGCTGATGGTCGCCCGCTATGTGGCGCCCTACGTCATCCCCATCGTCGCGGTTTTCGCCACCGTCAAGGTAGCCCTCGCCAACATGCGCCGCGACGTGCGCGTCATGCTGGCGCGCAGCAAGCGCCGACACTTCATCGTCTGCGGCCTGGGTGAGACCGGCATGCAGATCGTGCAGAACCTGGGCGACGCTGGCGAAAGCGTGGTGGTGGTGGACCGGGTTTCGGATCAGGCC
>Ga0126373_10003802_pt1 | contig 11384 bp, 12 predicted proteins | sample PanSoiMetPlot_11_FD_92545 | JGI IMG/M metagenome (GOLD analysis project Ga0126373, IMG submission 92545) | Tropical forest soil microbial communities from Panama - MetaG Plot_11 | ecosystem: Environmental > Terrestrial > Soil > Tropical forest > Bulk soil | place: Panama | collected 2016-02-17
AAGTGGGCCTGCGTGGTCATGGGTCAGCTCGTCTCGTTCGCGTATGGCCGCTGCCATCGTCCGTCTTTCCTGGCTCTGGTCTACTGGCTGCCGCTGGACCGGGTGATGCGACACGCCGGCAATGATTCGGAGAGTTCTCCCATTAGATCGGAGAACTCTCCGGTTCGACCGGCGAGGACGCTAATGGATCGCCACGGCCGCGCTACCTGGCCTGATCGGCCGCATTCCCGGCCGCGGCGGGGCGAAGCGCCCGTTAACCTCCGCTCGGCGATCCCAGCGGGTCGTCTGTACCACTGCCAGGCGTTCCGAGGCTCGGCGAGTTAGCTTCGGTGTCTCTTCGACGCCGCCGGGTAAGGTACGCCTCCCAGATACCGAGGGCGCCTGCGACGCAAAACGCCGGCACCGACGCCACCACGTAACGCGCGTCATGGTCAGCGGTGGCCGCTGGGGTCACGATCAAGAAAGCCCCTGTCAGCCAGGCCACCAGCGCCTGGCTGCCGGAGCGGCGCCGCCGCAGAGCGATCCCGAGCAAGCCAACCGCAACGATGAGGCCGAGCAGTGGCCCTGGCAGCCGAAGGAAGCGCTGATAGGTCAGAAGCCAGCCGGCGAACGGCTGAATCACCCGGGTGCTCGGGTTCACGCCTCCGTCGTAGCGTCGGACGGCCAGCTCGTATCGCGTCAGAACGGGAACTGAATCTGTGAACTGGTAAGCCGAGGGCGTGCCGATCCCAAGCCCGGCCGGCCCGAACGCCTCGACGCTTGCATCCCATACCACCCGCAGATAGGTGGCGGGCTGGGCCGCGATCGTGCGCAGCGCGAAGTCGATAGCTAGGCGGTTGATGTGGCTGCTGAATCTCTGCCCTGATCCGCGAGAGAGGGGAGAGCCTGGCCGAAAGACATACCAGCTTGAGTTGTGGCGCTCGCCGACTGGCGTATCTATGCAAAGGAACTGTTCATCGCGTGGCGGCCGGACAATGGAGCATTGCGCAAAGGGCGCCACCCGTGAGTACAAGAATGCGCCAGTGCTGGTCGTCAGCTGGAAACTTCCGTAGCTCAGGTCAAACCACCAGGCATACGCCGCGACCGGAATCAGTGCCGTCGAAGCCAGCGTGATAGCTCCGACCAAGAATCTGCGCCAGCCCAGTCGCGCAGTCGCAAGGTAGAGAAAGAACGGAACCATCAGCAGGATTCCCTGGGTCCTATCGACGACGGACCAGGCGAGCAACAAGCCGACGAGTACGCAGACCCAGATGCGGGGCCGTGGGCGCCACAGCAGCATCACCAGCGCCGAAGTGACAAGGAACCCGAAGAAGGTGTCGCTCAGGACGTAGTGCTCGATCTGCAGTGCGGTCGCCGAGAACAGCGGGGGGATCGCGGCCAGGGCACTGGCCCAGGCCGGCAGTTTCTGGTGGCGCAGCAGCGCGTAAACCTCGGCGCCCATCGCCAAGCCCATAACGTTCTGAACAACTGCGACGAGGAAGAAGCTCTGAAAGGGCTTCAGCATTATCAGCAGGAAGGAATAACCGACCGGCCTGATCAGATCGGGCCTGCCGAAGACCGCGGCGTGAACGTAGGCGACGCTGTCTGAAAACCAGAATGCGGGCGGGTAGGCCAGCATCACGGTGACGCGGACCACTGCTGCAGCCACCAGCAGGGCACATATCAACCAGTGATCGAGCATGAACTGCCGGAAACGCCCGGCCCGAACTTCGGCGGGCGATTCTGCTACGCCACCCATGTCCAGCGAAGGTGCCGCATCCATCACCTTGTTTGCGTCCTTCATTGCGGGCGATAGATAACGTGACCAGCGCGTACTCCGACGAGTCGGCGCGGAGACGACTGCTGACTTGGATCGTGTCGAGTGACCGGTCGCACCTGCGGGCGCGACCTTGTCACCCCTGGTCACGACGGGGACTATAGCCTTCGCATCCCCACAGAAGCTTAAAAAAGTGGTCTAATCCGTACAAAGGCTAGGAGCGTTGGTCTGCAAAATGCGCCGGTCGGAGGACAGCCCGTGCCGCCTCGCGCCAGACGCTGAGCGCAGCGACGACGTGGTCGAACCCGGCATCCGCCAGGTCGGGCCGGGCAACGCCGGCCAAGCCCTGCGGATCGACATGTTTGTGAGACGCTGACAGGCTCGATCTGTCTCAGCCATCATGTCGTTTCCGGCAGAAGCGCACCAGCTTGCCCAGGCCGGGCTGGTCCATATCCGCGTCGGCCAGCGTCCGCCGTGCCACCTCGACCTGGCGGGCTATCAGATCAACCGCGAGGACCCGCAGCTCGAACCGCCTGGCCAGCTCGATTTGCGCTTAGATGAACTGGCCGACAAACAGCGCGACGGGGACCGACAGCGCGCACCAGACCATGACTGCCGTCGAGCAGGCTTTCGAGGCGCACAGTCACAGCTCGGACATCCTCGGCTTCTGCGCAGGCTGTCTTAAGCCGCTGAATGACCGCTGGCTCGTTTCCGCAGCGGCGGTCCTGGCCGACTCGCAGCTCGCGGCGCAAAAGACCACGGAGCCTCCATAGTTGCGATAACCCTCGCTCTCCTGCACAGTTGTCGTTGTTGTCGCGAATTACATGTTCGCGCATGTGCGCGACCATGCCGGAGGCTGTCAGCTGGGGGGGAGACCCAGCGGTGGCTGTCAGCTGGGGGAGACCCATGAAACTTCGCGGAGCGCAACGGCTGGGGGCATTCGGGCTTGGGCTCTTGGCCCTGGCGGCGCTTGCCACTGGCTGCTCGTCTGCCAGCGGATCGCGGGCCGACGTGACCGTGACGTCCACCCTCGACGGCCACACGACACTGCCGCACCGAATCCACTGGCAGGCCTTCCCCCACGCGCAGTCCCGTGTCGCCGAGGTCGACTATCTGATTGATGGCAAGCGAATGTGGACGGAGCGTAATGCGCCCTACTTTTACGGCGACAACGGCAACTACCTGGTGACCTCGTTCCTCAGGCCCGGCAAGCACGCCTTTACCGTGCGCGCGGTCGACGTCAGCGGGCAAATCGCCACCGACACGGTGACCGCCGCTGTTCCGCCGGCGCCCGCACCGCCCGCGGCCCTGGCGGGCACGTGGGAAGCCACGCAGCCAGCCGGGGGCAGCCTGGCCGGTTCTGTGTCACTGGTGATCACGTCGGTGGGCTGGTACGAGGGTCAGTACCCCGTCACGAACTTGAATGGCAACCTTGAGGATGTCGCATACCTGTCGCCCGGGCTCGTGGAAGTCCGGACCGGCATGGCCATCGGCCACGACTCGGTCGCCAACGGCGGTGCTGACAATGATCTCAACGGGTGGTGCAACGATGACCCAGGATCACCGGCCCGCTACCGGTGGTCCGTGACCGGAACGCACCTCAGCTTCACTTTCGCGGGCGGCCAGCCATGCTCCGGCTTCACCAAGTTCCTGACGGTTACGTGGACGCGGGTTTCGTAACGTTCTTCTGGGACGACTCCCACGTCAGCAGTTCGTTCACGACGTCCTGCGAGTCATTCGACATGGCCCCGACATGATGGCTGAGATTCGAAATCTTCCGTGAGACGGGACACTGCGAACCTTTCACTCCGCCAGGAGCGGTCTATCAAGCGCCGATAATGCACATTATGTAAAGTGGAAGTGGTTCCGCTCCCTCACGGCCTCCGTAGCCGGATTGGATGCAGGGCAATCACGGTGTCCAAAGGCCTGGCTGGATCGGTCACCTCGCCGCCCACGAGGTAACCGACCCCGGCGAATACCACTGAACCCGCATCTGAGACCGGTGCTGGGAGTCGCCCTGCAGATGCGAGCGCCCCGCTCGGCGCGTCTAGGCGAAGGATTGCAGCGCTGGGCACGTTCCCGGAGCGTCCTCCCAGCACGAAAATCCGGCCGTCGAGGACAAGCGCAGTCGCATGAGCCGTAGGTTCCGGCAGCCGACTGGTGACGGTGACCCGCCCGGAAGCCAAATCGACCTTCTGCACCGCGTCTGTGTCGGTGGTGTCTCCCTCGCTGCTGGTCACACCTCCAACCACCCACAGGGTGCTCCCGAGCCCGGCCACTGCCGCGTACCGCACGGGTATAGCCAGTTGGGCTATTGGCCTGAAAGACGTGCCGTTCTTGGTCGCGAGTACGGCTGGCGTCATCGCCGATCCGTCGTATCCGCCGACGATGTAGGTGGTGTCATTGAGCGTGGCGGCTGACAGGTCGGAGCGTCCGCTGGGCAACCTGGCGACCTCGCTGGCTGAGCCTGCGCTCCAAGCCTGCACGAGCGGCACTGTGCTGGTCGAACCGCCGCCGAAAACGAAGAAGCGGCCGCCTATGGCGGCGCCGGCGCTGTCGTGCACGGGGACGGCCAGGCCGCCGGCGATGTGGGAGTCACCGGTGGCCGGATCGACCTCCACGATGCGCGACGTAGAGGTGTCGCCGGTGGCTACGCCGCCGAGTATCACGAAACCTCGTCGGTTCGGTAGCACTACCGGACGCGACACAGCGGCTGGCAGCGTCCACCCTTCGGATGATGCCCTGATACCGCCGGCGGAAAGAAGATGCCTGGTGTCAGGCGGGCGGGTGGAGGTTCGAAGCGTAGCCCCTGCGTGCGCTAGGCCGTGACCACCACTTGAACAAGCGGTCAGCAACACGAGAAGTACACCGGCTACCCGAGTCGGTTTCGACGCCATCGCTCTAAGGCAGACCCTTCCCCATCCCGGAATACTGTCGCCAACGCATGTCTCTGATCTCGCCCGCCCAGCAGACTGAGAAACGTCTAGCCGGCCCCCGGCGCACCTGCGGGCCCTATAAAGCGATATCACCGATCATGACGCCTATGGGTTTGACACACTTTGACTATGAGGAGCACGCACTGGCCGGCGCTGCGCCAGGGATTTGCCGCGCTGGCGGTGACGGGATGCCTGATCTTGGCTGCCTGTGGAGGTGGCGGCGGCCATCAACATCATTCGAAGCGGTCCAACCTGAGTGCTACCGCACTGGCCGAACCATCCAGCGGCCCGGCAGCCATCGCCGCGATCACGTCGAACTGGAAGACGGTCTTCAACGGTAAGGTGTCAATCCCCCATCGGCTCGCCCTCGTGCAAGATGGCTCGCAGGTGACAGCGTTTGTGGAGGCCGAAGCCAAGACTTCATTTGGAACGGCAGCGACTGGGTCCACCGCGACCGTCAGTTCAGTGACGATTACCTCGCCGTCGCGGGCCACGGTGCACTACGAGATCCTGCTGCTCGGCACGCCGTTGCTCAAGAATCAGGTGGGCACGGCGGTCTACCTCGGCGGCGTCTGGAAGGTAGGTACTACGAGTTTCTGCGGGCTGGCCAAGCTGGCGGTTTCGAATACGGGACCCAAGCTGCCCGCCATCTGCCGGAGTTAGCCGCGTGGCCGATGCCCTCGCGCCCGCGGCTGCTGACATGGTCAGCTCACGGCGTCGCCCCCTCGCCCTGGCCTCGCTGTGCACGCTGCTGTTCTTGACCTTCCTCGACAACACGGTCGTCAGCGTCGCGCTAGCCAGCATTCAATCGGACCTGCACGGCGGGGTCTCCGCGCTGCAATGGGTGGTCGGTGCATATGCCCTGACGTTCGCGAGCTTCATGCTGGCCTTCGGGATGTTGGGCGATAAGTTCGGCCGCAAGAAGGTCATGCTGTGCGGAGCTGGCGTCTACTGCGGAGGCGCCGCGCTCGCCGCTGTCGCTCCGAGCATCGGGGTACTGATTGCGGCACGGTCGGTCATGGGGCTGGGAGCGGCAGCGAGCGAACCAGGCACGTTGTCGATGATCCGGCAGCTGTATCCAGACGAGCGGAGCCGCAACCGCGCCCTCGGTGTCTGGGCCGCGGTATCCGGTTTCTCGCTTGCACTCGGGCCGGTGCTGGGTGGCGCGCTTGTCGGGGCGTGGAGCTGGCGCGGCATCATGTGGTTCGACGTGACCTTCGGCCTGGCTGCTTTGCTGGTAGCCGCCATGATCCTGCCTGAGAGCGCCGACCCCGGAGCGGGCCGCGTGGATGTGCCAGGCACGGTGCTTGGCGCAGGCGCGCTCGCCGCGCTGATCTTCGGCATTATCAACGGCGAGACCGTCGGCTACGCCTCTCCGCTTGTGCTGGCCCTGTTTGCGGTGTCCCTGGTCGCGGGGGCCGCGTTCGTGCTGCGGGAGCGTCGCGCGGCGTTCCCGCTGCTTGATCTGCGGTACCTGAGAGTTCCTCGGTTTGCAACACCTAACGTGGTCGCCTACTGCACGTACTTCGCTACATTCGCGATCTTCTTCTTCTCGGCCCTTTACCTGGGGGTAATCGCCGGATACTCGGCGTACCGGGTGGCGGCCTTGTTCCTGCCGATGACCGTCGTGATGATCATTGCAGCCATTGCGGCAGGCCGCTGGACGACTTCGATCGGTGCTCGCTGGGTGCTGGTTGCCGGCTGCCTTTTGTTCGCGGTCGGCCTGCTCCTTACCAACCTGGCAATTAACCCGCACGCGGCCTATCTGCCGCTCGCCGCGGCGCTAGGACTGGCTGGTGTTGGCATCGGCCTGTGCGTCGTGCCGGTCACCTCGTCCGTGCTAGCAGCGGTACCGGCCGAGCGGTCCGGGATGGCCGCGTCCGCCACGAATACCAGCCGGGAATTCGGCGCTGTGACCGGCATCGCGATCCTCGGAGCCGTCGTCAACGCCGAACTGCGGTCGGGGCTTGTCAGCCGCATGACGCACTTGCACGCATCGACCGCGCTGCAGGCATATGTGCTGCAGGTGATCGAGACAGGCTCAATATCGCTTAACCGTGTCAGCTCAGCCGCGGGCAACGGCCCGCTGGGCCAGCTCATCCAGGCGGGATTCGGGGCCTTCACCAATGCCCTCCACGCCGCGCTCTATCTCTCGGCTGCCCTGCTCGGAGCTGCTGCACTGCTGTCGGGCGTCACCATGCGCCAGCACCGGCCAGCCGACCCGGAGACACGTTCAGGCCATTAGCGCAAATCCCGGCTAGCGGAGATGATGAGACTGGCGCCAACCACCATGGTGGCGACCAGGAAGGCAGATCTGATGTCCAGCGAATTCGCTTGGCCGGTCGACCGGCGCATTACTGTCACGGACCTGCAGGCAGCGACCGACCAAGGTGAGCGCTGGTCGATGCTCACGAGCTACGACGTGCTGACCGCGGGCGTCTTCGAGCAGGCCGGCGTCCGCGCTCTCCTTGTCGGCGATACCAGCGCCGAGCTGGTGCTCGGGTACGACAGCACGCTTCCGGTCACCATGGCCGAGCTCATCAGCATGACTAAGGCCGTCGTCGCCGGAACAAGGACAGCGCTGGTCGTGGCCGACCTTCCGTTCGGCGCCTACCAGGCTGGGCCTGACATGGCATTGGCGAACGCAGTCAGGCACCTCAAGGAAGGCGGCGCGCAGGCGGTCAAGCTTGAGGGCGGGCGCCGCGTGCTCCCCCAGGTCCGCGCCCTGGTTGCCGCGGGCATCCCGGTGATGGGCCATCTCGGGCTGACGCCGCAGAGCGTCAATATGCTCGGCGGAATGCGCCGGGTGCAGGGCCGTGGGGGCGCCGGCGACCAACTGCTCGCCGACGCCCTGGACCTGGAACGCGCGGGCGCGTTCGCGATCGTCCTGGAATCTGTGCCAGCCGACCTGGGCAGCGCAGTGTCTCGCGCGCTCCGCATCCCGACGGTCGGTATCGGCGCCGGACCAGGATGTGACGCGCAAATCCTGGTCTGGCAGGACATGGCCGGCCTGACCTCGGGCCGTCTCCCCCGGTTCGTCAAGCAGTATGCCGACATGCGCGCGGACTTGCTGGCAGCCGCCCGCCGGTACGTGAGCGAGGTCGCCGCCGGCAGTTACCCCGATGAGGCGCACAGCTACGCATAGCCAACGTGCGTACCTGTCGCAATGTCACGGCACAGGAGCCGACGGGTAGACGACGGCGTCAGCGGGGCCGCCGGTACTCCAGTTCGATTGTCCCGTTGCTGTACGTGATGCTGGACATCATGTCGAAGTGGCGGGCCTTACCCACGTCGTCGAATAGTCGCGTGCCCTCGACCGCCATGTACGGGAACAGGGTTATCCGGAATTCGTCGATCAGATCGAGCCTTATCAGCGATTGCCAGAAGCTGACGCCACCGCTGACCACAATGTAACCATCGCCGCCGCCGCGCCTGAGGCTGTCGATCTCTTCGGCCGTATCGTCAGCAGCGATGGTGGTATTAGCCCAGCCGGGCGTCTTCAGCGTGCGGGAGAAGACAACCTTGCGCGCTGAATTGAGGGCATCGGCATACGGGTGATCCGCGGCCGTCGGGAAGTAACTGGCCATGCCCTCGTAAACGCCGCGACCCATGATGTGGGCATATGCGCGCTCGTACAAATCGCCTGTCCGCTCTACCTGCGTGTCGTCGTCGGGCAGGTCGCGGCAGTACTGGAAGTATTCGGTCCCTTCGTTGGCCAGCAGTCCGTCGAGAGAGTAGTCGAACACCCGGGCTATCAGTTTCCGCATCCTCAGTGCTCTCCTAGCTATCGGGATCGGCTGCTTACTGTGCTGTCACGTCGCCGGCTGCGCCGTCAGGAGCCTGGTCAGGCTGTCGAGCATCTCGATGGTGCCTTCCTCGCGCAGGGCAGGCGCCTGTGGTCCGTCGATTCCATCCAGGTAGGTGCCCTGTTCGGTCCACGTCAGGGTGGTGCCGTCGCCGCTCTTGGCGAACTCGATGGTGGCAACGGACACCGAGATCCTGGCGCCGTCCGCGTACATCTCATAGCTGTACACGATCCGCTGGTCGGGCACGATGTCGTAGTACAGCGCGTCGTAGCTATAGTTCCTGCTTTGGTACTTGAAGCCGAACCGCTCCCGGCCGCCGGCCCGGAACTCGAACTCGGTGCTGCCGGCGGCGCCGTCGGCAGATTCAAGGCTGGGATCGTCGGCCCAGGCATCCTTGGCTTCCCTCGACGCGAAAGCCCCGAAGACCCGCGATGGTGCTGCCGGGTAGGTCCGCGCGATGGAGAACGTGTCGTGGATGACGGAACTCTCGGTCATTGCTACTGCTCCTCGTCTTCGTTAGTCATCTCGCCGGGCTCGGCGGCCCAGCCTTCATCTGGTTTGCCGGCGGTTTGGGCCAGGTATTCGCCAAGCCGGTCGAGGCGCCGCTCGATCATCGTGCGCCGGTCGGCGATCCAGTCCTCGGCCGAGCGCAGGGTCCCCGGATTGATGCTGCACGTGCGCGTCCGGCCGACCTTCTGAGACCGGATCAGCCCGCTTGCCTCCAGCACCTGCACGTGCTGAAGGACCGCGGCAAGGGACATATCTAGCGGCCTGCCAAGTTCGCTCACCGACGCCGGGCCCCGGCTGAGCCGCTCAACCATGAGCCGCCTGCCCGGATCCGCAAGCGCCTGAAAGACGCGGTCGAGTTCTGGCGCATAGTTAAGCATAGCCTTCAGTATACACAACGGCGAGCCGACAGTCAAGCAACTGCCTCACTGTCGCACCACCGACTCCCGGCGCCGTTCGGTAAGAGATCGGCAGTCGCGCCGCTCCCCCGGCTAGCAGGCCTTGTGTCCTTCTTTAAGCTTCACGTTCGTCGTGTCACTGTGAGCGCCATCTTCTACGTCTACGGGAAGCGAGGCTGAGATGAAGTACCTGTCTCTGGTCTGGTCCAGCGGCCGGTCGTCTGCGGAGGAAATAGCTGTCATGCAGCGCGAGTGTCCTGCCTGGGACGAGGAAATGGAGGCCCGCGGTGTGCGTCTGCTCGGACGGGAACTGAATCCGCCGGATACAGCGGTGACGGTTCGCGTTCGCGATGGCGAGACTCTGGTTAGCGACGGTCCCTTCGCTGAGACGAAGGAATTCATGGCAGGCTTCGACCTGCTCGAGTGCGCCGACCTCGACGAGGCGATTGACGTGGCGGCCAAGTGCCCGGTGTCCTGGTTCAAGACGCTTGAGATCCGGCCGTTCATGGACGGGCTGCGCCTGGGTGAAGAAGCGTTCGCGTTCGGCCGCGGCGAGGACGGCACAGCTCATCCGTACCTGCTGATCATGTGGATGGGCGGAGCGCCGGCGGCGCCGCTTGACGACGAAGCTGTCATGCAGGAGGGCGAGGCCTGGCGACAGGACGTGGAGGCGCGCGGCCGCCAGGTCCTGGGCAATGCGCTGCAGGGCCCGGAGACGGCGACTACGGTCCGGGTCCGTGACGGACAGACGCTGCTAGGCGACGGGCCGTTCACCGAGACGAAGGAGTTCATCGCTGGCATCGATATCGTCCGTTGCGCTGACCGGCAGCAGGCGATCGAGCTTGCGGCTGCGCATCCGATCGCCCGGTACCACGCGATTGAAGTGCGCCCGTTCTACGGCGCATGACAGCGCGGCCCGCCGTTGGCGACCACAGGTCGCAGGACAAACGACGGCGCACGGCTGGCCGGGATCAGCGGCCGGAATGCGCTCGAAGTGCGGCACCAGATGGTCGCCCCGACCGACGGAATTTGTGCTGCGGATCCGATCCTCAGGAAACGTGGAGCGGAGCTCGCTGCATGCGCATCCGACGCACGCTTTCTCTGGCCGACAGCCCGAGCCAGAGGAGCGTGGCGATCGCCAGGAAGGCACCGAGCCAGAAGCCGCACCAGAGCAAGAGGGTCGCTCCGGCCGCCGCTGCCACCTGGCCGACGTCATCGAGAAGCAGCCGCTGACTAGCCGTGCCCGAGCCGGCCTGGCTGTGAATTCGTAGCCGCGCTATGAACAAGAGCAGCGCGAAGCTGATAGCGAGGAAGACCGCCGGGTTCGTGTCGCCTGGCGGATTGCCGTCGGCCCAGTGCCAGCTGCCGCCGAGCTCGGCGCCGACGATCGAACGATGCCACACCCGGATTCTCAGCAGGGTCCTGGCGCTCTCCTCGGCGGTCGCCAGCCGCGCGATCGGGGTGGCGCCCCCGTCGAAATTCGCCCAGGCGTTGATGCTGCCGTCCTGCGTGACGAATGAGACACTGGCGCCGTTGGCGCCGTTCGTAGGGCTGCGCACCCCGTTGATGACGGCCGTAAAGTCTCCGACGCACGTGCCCAGATTGGACTCGTCAATGCACGCGGGAGCGTGCCGGTAGGCGCGGGCCGGAGGCCCGTCAAGGGTACTCAGGAGGACTCCGAACAAGACGGCGACAGTCAGCAGCACCGGCAGGTAGGCGGCGCCGACGCCAAGGGCATGAGCCCAGTCAGCGTGGCGCATGCGCGTCCGCAGCCGCCTCCTGGCCGCCTGCGCGACCGGAGTGGCGGGCAGCACCGGCGAGGGCACGCGCGGCGCAGCGTCCGCCATGTCGCGAGAAGAAATACGAAGCGCCAGGCCGATAAATACGATGAATATCCCGGTGCCGCCGCTTTCCGCGCCGTGGCGCAGATCGTCGGCAAACGCTGTCTGCGGTATCGACGTAGTGACTGCGGAGCGCCCGT
>Ga0126373_10003804_pt1 | contig 11382 bp, 7 predicted proteins | sample PanSoiMetPlot_11_FD_92545 | JGI IMG/M metagenome (GOLD analysis project Ga0126373, IMG submission 92545) | Tropical forest soil microbial communities from Panama - MetaG Plot_11 | ecosystem: Environmental > Terrestrial > Soil > Tropical forest > Bulk soil | place: Panama | collected 2016-02-17
CGGCGAGTGCCAGCAGTCCGCTGGCTAAGGCCAGAGGCAGAAGGAATTTGGGTGGGAACATTCCTTTGCCAGTATGCCAGAGTGTCCTAGATTATGTAAGCTGCGCGGAGATTATGTAAGCTGCGCGGGCTGGATTCGAAAACATCGACCCAAGCGTCAACACGATCGTTGACGCGACACGCACGAGTGCGTGCGCCACAGAGGAACTAGAACAGGCCGGCGATTTCTTTGGCGACGCCGCGGGCTTCGAGATGGATCAAGCCGGCGTTGGAATCGAGCGGGCCCATCACGGCGAGAACGGCCTTGGGACCAGCCGAGTAAACGAATAATGCGCCTTCGTCGCCGCGGATGCTGACTTCGGCGAGTCCGCCGGTGGCCATGCTTTCGCTGATGCGGCGTCCGAGGTTCGAAGCAGCGGCTGCCATGGCGGCCACGCGGTTGGGATCGCCGCCGTTGGAGAGCGAATGCGCAACGGGAAGACCTTCGTTGGAAGCGAGCAGCACGCCCTTCAGCTCGGGGATGGAGCTGCGAAGACTGTCGAGATGGTTCTTAAGAGCCTCGTGTTTCACCATAAATCCTCTTCTGACGATCGGTCGTTACGAATCGCCGCGTGCTGGGCTGACCTTAGCCTGCTCGACCCAGCCTTGCTGCATAAGTGATCGTCGGGTAGGGCGCAGACTTTAGACCGGACGTGCGACGAACACATTAATTTTGAGAGTTCGATAAGAGGCGGTTGGCTGCGTCGAGCGGAATCGGTTCCGAGCGCACCGGTGGGGGTACCACGTAGCGCTATCGCGCCACGGTTGCTTCACAAATTCAGGTTCAACGTTGCCGGACCTGAAAAGTCATAAGGTTACTGCCCGAAAACGTCTCAATAAGCACTTTACCGTAGAGAAAAGCATGTACAGGTCTTCACTAATCGGCCTAGAGCGCCGATTACACCTATATGCGTTGCCTGTACTGTGGCAAAGAGCTCGCGCTGTTGAAAAGATGGACCCGAGGCGGCCAATTCTGTTCTGAAGCCCACCAGAAAAGCTACCAGGAAGAGTACAATCGCATCGGCTTGAACCGATTGCTGCAGGCCCAAAACAAGCCGAAAGCCGCGCAGCAGGAAGCAGCGCCCGTCCTGAACGGCGGTTCCAAGACGCCGCCTCGTCCGGCTCATGAAGCGCCGGTAGCGGTGGAAGAAGCGCCGGTGGAAGCGGTCGAGTTGGAGGCGGCGGTCGAGTCCGTTGAGGAAACTCAGAGCGCCGAAGAGATCGCCGAGGAGGCCATGGAAGCAGTGGCTGAAGCGGTAGATGAAAAGGCTGCCGAGGAGCCTGGCGAGCCGGTCTGGGAGCCCGAGAGCATGGCCGGCTTTATCAATGACTTATCGGCCGAGCCCGTTGCGATCGAGGCTTCCCCCTATTCTCAGCCGTGGCAGCCTCGCGAGATATCCCCGATCACGCCATCCTGGGAGCCGGGAGGCGTATTGAGTGCGCGCTTGCCCGAAGCAGCAGTCCTCGAGTTGAAGTTCCGTCCGAACCTCGTCGAAAGCGAACATTCGGCTCCGGAGGTGAAGTTGACTCCGAAAGAATTCGAACCCGGGAAACCATTTACGCCGACGCTTGCGACGGTAACTGCGTCCTACCAGCTTCCGAGCGCGGGCGTGATGAGACTGGAAATGAAGCCGAGCGTGCTGAAGTGGAGCGCGGTCGAGCCTAACGTCACGGCTCTCACATTCCCTCCCGAAGAAGTCGAACGCGAATGGTCGTTGTTGCAACTGCGGTCCACCGAGATTGCGTTCCCCGGTGCCGATGCTTCCGTGTTTTTCGAAGGCGAGAGCGCGGACGGTGCGCTGTGGGAAGCGGCGCGCGATGCACCGGTGGCCGTGGCAGGCGAATCCGAGATCGCTTTGGAAGAAGTGCCGGCCGAGGAGACGCGCGTCGAGGCGGCCGAGCCTATCGAGGAGCCGATCCGCGCGACCGAGGATCTTGCTCAGTTGAACGAAGGCCTTACGGAAGAGCAGGCCGAAACGGACGCGCACGTCGAACCCGTAATGGAAGCTCGGCAGGCCGAAGAGCCGGTGGCGGAGATTCCTGCACGCGAGGCGGAAGGTGAGAATCCACTGGCAGCGGCGGAATCGGCCGAGACGCCAACGCCCGCACCGCGATCGGCGGATGAGGCGGTCGAGATTCCGCTGAAGATATTTACGCCGTCGAAGCCGAATCCCGTGGAAGGCGCCGGGGCGCTGATCAAGTTGCCCGTGTTCCTTCCCGAACATACGGGTTTGCCGCTGCGCCCAAAGATGGGGTTAGTGCCGGCGAGTGGTTCGGGGTCGAAGAAGTCCAGCCGGCCGGCAGCCACGCAAACGCAACCCGCAGCCGCGAGCAAGACGACTGAAGTGAAGCCGGAACCTAAGCAGAGCGCGGAGTCGAAGCCGAGCGCCGAGTCAAAGACGGCGACCGAAACAGCGAAACCCGCGGCTACGCCAACTGCAAAGCCATGGGGCACGCCGACGGCGCCTCCTGCATCCAGGGAAGCCGCTGGCGGGCCGAAGAAACCCGCGGTGACTCCGAAGGTGCAACCTGGGCCCAGCGTCAAGATTACACCGCATGCGGCGAAGGCTCGCGAAGAAGAAAAACCAAAGCAAGCGGCTGTTGCTGAAAAGCCTGTAGTTGAAAAAGCTGCGGTCACGGACAAAGTAACTCCTGAGAAACTCTCGCAGGAGAAGCGTTCGCTAGAGAAGCCCGCGGCGGAAAAGTCCGCACCGGAAAAAACGGCAGTAGAGAAGCCCGCAGAGAAGGCTCCGGCGCCGAAGCCGTCCGCGGAAGTACAAGCCGCGGCAGCCGAAATCGAAGCGCCGAGCTTCGGAGCGGCGCAGAGCGGGAACGCATCGTTCCTGTCCACGCTCAAGGGAAAACTGACGATCGGCGGAGTGGCGGTGGCTCTTTGCCTGGGCGCGTACTTTATATTCGGTGGCAAGTCGCAGGCGCCGGCTCCGAGTCCGGCAGCGGCCGCGGAAAAGGCCGGGCCGAGCATCATGGTAGGCGCTGGCGGATGGGTGGAAGGCTGGGCAGGCGATCCCACCGGCGCTTTGTTAGGCCGGAAGATCACGATTTATCGTCCGTCATTGAAGCTCTCCGACTATCGGATCGAGTTCAGCGGCGAGATCGAGCACAAAGGCTTGGGATGGGTGTTCCGCGCGACGGATCCGGAAAACTACTACTCCATGAAGCTGGCCTACATTACTCCGGGGCTGGATCCCAAGATCGGGCTTCTGAAGTCGATCGTCGTCAACGGGAAGGAGACACAGGTTGGAAAGACGCCGATCAACATGAGCGTCCGGCTGGAGACACAGTATTCCATCCGCGTGGACGTTCGCGGCTCGAAGTTCACGACCTACGTGCAAGGGCAGCAGGTGGATACCTGGAACGATGAACAACACAAGGTGGGAGGCGTGGGCTTCCTGAACGAGCGCGAAGAGCGGGGCCGTGTCAAGTCGGTTTCGGTATCGCTGCTGAACGGCAGCAAACAATGAGCAACAGTCCAAAAGAGAACAATTCCATGGAACAGACCAACGATCAATGGTTATGGGTGATCGACGATCAGTTGATCGAGTCGCTGGCGCGGCATGACACGCTGGAGCCGGGGGCTCCGGCAGGTGGGAAGCGAACGCTGCAGTCGCCGGCGCTCGCCAAGGCGCTGTCACTCAACATGGAAGGCAAGACTGAGCAGGCGCTGCACGAGATCGCGGACGCGATCGAGAGCGGTGAGACGCTGCCGGAATTGCACTGGACGAAGGCGCACCTGGAGTTTCAGCTCGGGCAGTTCGAAGCAGCGCTGGCGGACTATCAGGAAGTGGTGGAGCAGCAGCCGAATCACAAAGCCGCGCTCTACAATGCCGCGTTGTGCCTGGAGAAGCTGGGCCGTTATGAGGAAGCTCTGGAGGGTTACGGACGAGCGGTGGCGGCCGATCCGAAAATGGCCGAGGCGATCCTGGGACAGGGCCTGGCGGTGTTGCATCTGAACCGGCCGGCCGATGCGCTGTCGGCTTTCGAGCACTGCCTGGAGATCAAGCCGGGTCACGAGAAAGCGCTCTACGGCAAAGCGGTGGCGCTGCAGTTGTTGAATCGTTCCGAAGAGGCGATGCAGATGTATCTGAAGCTGCTGCCGATTCTCGGACCGCATCCGGAGCTGTTGTCGAATCTGATTGGCGTGGAGCTGGCGCGGGGCGAGCAGGGCCGCGCGAAAGAGCATTGCGAAAAACTGCTGAAGCTGCGTCCGAACTCGCCAGTAGCGCTGGAAGGACTGATGGCCGCCGCAGTGGAGCGCGGGGATTTCAAGACGGCGGCGCAACTCGGTGCGCAGTTGGTGAAAGCTGCGCCCCAATCCTATGAGGCGTGGTTCAATCTGGGCGTTGCTTATCAGAAGACGAACCGGCGCGAGCAGGCCGGCCAGGCGTATGCGGAAGCCATCAAGATTCGGCCTTCAGGCGAGATGGCGTTCGTCAATATGGGAACGCTCTTGCAGGAGCGCGGCGATCTGGCTGAGGCACGCAAGGCCTATGAGCGGGCACTCGAAAATGCGCCGGATACGGCGAGCGCGCGCTGGAACCTGAGCATCGTGTTCGAGCGGCTCGGGTCAGTGAATGACGCGGAGAAGAGCTTAGAGAAGCTGATCGAGTCGGCGCCGGAGAACGAAGATGCGTGGTTCCGGCTCGGCTACTACCGACTGGTGCGGGATGATTTCGCCGGGAGCGTGGAGGCGTTCCAGCGAGCCGCGGAAAAGCGGCCGGACTGGCTGGAAGCTCTCATCAATCTCGGGATCGCGCACTGGCGCAACGGCGACGCTGAGGGCGCGAAATCCTCGTTCGTGCAGGCCATCGCGCGGCATCCGCAATCGACCGATGCGCTGAGGGCGCTCGGAGCGTTGTCAGTGGAGATGGCGGATTACGCCCTGGCGTTGGACATAGAGTCGAAGCTCGAGGAGCTGGGCGAGCCGTCGGCGGAATTGGCGTTCAACGCGGGCGTGCTGCTGGAGCGATCGAGTCTCACGCAAGAAGCCGCTCGCTGCTATCGGCAGGCGGCGGAAACAAAGCCTGATTTCGCCGAAGCACTCCTGAATCTAGGCAACGCGCTCAAGGCTCTCGGCCAGGAGGAAGAAGCGAAGACCTACTGGCAGCAGGCGATCGAAGTGAAACCAGAGATGGCGAAAGCTTACTTCTAGGCCTGAAGCGCGGCGATGCCAGTAAGTCGAGCTACTTCGAATCCAGCCACTTGACGCTGGTCGGATCCGCGTGCTCGCACTGCATCACTTCCGTCACCCCCGACGCCATCAGGCCACAAGCGTTGGTCTGAGCGGCGCGCATGGCGTGTTCGCGCGTATCGGCTGAGGCTATCCGGCATTGCGTCATGCCGTGAAACGCGACGCAGACTTCCACGCGGTGCTGCGCCAGGTGCATGCTGTTATAAATCAGGAAGCCAAGAATCGCCACGACGAAAACAACGCCGATGACGACAGTCTTGCTCATGCCCCTTTGCCTTCGGAAAAGAAATTGCCCATACGCCGAAACTTATTATATCGATCGTCGATGAGTTCCTGAGGCGACATGCGCGAAAGCTCGGATAGCGCTGCGCGCAACGTTTCGCGGACGAAGTCGGCGGCCTTGTCGCTGTCGGTGTGCGCGCCTTCGGCCGGTTCGGGTATCACACCGTCGATCAATTTGAGCGACAAAAGATCGGCCGATGTTAGCCGCAGAGCGCGCGCGGCTTCAGGCGCTTTGCCGGAATCGCGGTAGATAATCGCGGCGCAGCTCTCGGGAGTGATCACGCTGTAGTAAGCGTTCTCGAGCATGTAGACCCGATTCGCAACCCCGAGGCCGAGCGCGCCTCCGCTGCCGCCCTCACCGATCACGATCGCGATAACGGGAACGCGCAGGCGGGACATCTCGCGGAGATTCACGGCGATCGCCTCGGCCTGGCCGCGCTCTTCGGCGTCGACGCCCGGGTAGGCGCCGGGGGTGTCGAGAAAATTCACGATGGGGCGGCGGAATTTGCCGGCGAGACTCATCAGCCGCATGGCCTTGCGATAGCCTTCCGGCTTCGGCATTCCGAAATTTCGGTGCAGCTTTTGCTTGGTATCACGGCCTTTCTGCTGGCCGATGACCATCACCGGACGATCCTCGAAAAAAGCCATACCGCCGACCACGGCCGGGTCGTCGCCAAAAGCGCGATCGCCGTGTAGCTCGGAAAATTTTGTGAACAGGCGGCTAACGTAGTCGAGCGTGTGCGGCCGTTTGGGATGCCGTGCGAGCAGCACCCTCTCCCACGTGGGGTTGGGCGCCGCGGGTTGCTTCGATTCGTTATCAGGACCGGACGGGTTGTCTGCCATTCGGATGCGACCGGCCACAAATTTGTGGCACGGACTATCTTGCCAGGATCTCCACCGATTCCGGTCCGCAGATCCGTTCTACCTCCGCCCAGAATTCTTTGTCCGGGCGGACCTTGGGTGCAACATCCAGAATAACGGAAAAGTCGCGCGACTTTTCAAGGCGCAGACGCACGCCGGTGTCGCCGGGCTTTTGCGAGAAGAGCTGACAGAGTGCCTGAGCTTTGTCGGCAACACCGTTTGTACCCACTGAGACACGGATCGAGATCAGAGTGGGCAGGTCAAGGCGGGCGACACGCAGGGGAACGATGTCCTGCACCGACAGCTTCGGCGGCGCGTTGTCTTCGGGAAGTACGAGGCCTTTGACCAGGACTGCCTGATCTTCTTCGAGATAGGGGAGCAGACGATCGTACTGGGTGGTGAAGACCATGGCCTCAATACGGCCTGCGCGGTCTTCGAGCAACGTCGACGCCCAGACTTTACCCTCGCGGTTGCGCTTGCGCTGGATGTTGGTGAGGATTCCGCAAAGCGCGACTTCGACACCTTTTTCCAGGCCTTCCAGGGTTTCGGTGGAGTGCGTCGCGAGTTCGGAAACTTTGGCAGCGTACTCGTCTAGCGGATGACCGGTGACGTAGATGCCGATCACTTCTTTTTCGCCCGCGAGCTTCTGTTGCGGGGTCCAATCGGGAAGCGGGGGAAGCGGATGCTCGACCGGGCCGGAATCGCCAGCCATCATGCCGAACAGGCCGTGCTGGCCGCTTTCGCGATCTTTGAAGGCGCGCTGGCCGGACTCCATGGCGTTTTCAATCAGGGCGCTGAGCTGCGCGCGATTGCCGCCCAGGCTCGACAGGGCTCCGCTCTTGATCAGATTCTCGACGATGCGGCGGTTGACGCTGGTGAGGTCGACGCGCTCGCAAAAATCATAGAGCGACTTGAAGGGTCCGCCATTCCGGCGCGCGGCGATGATCGATTCGGACGCAGAGTCGCCCACGTTGCGAATGGCACGGAGTCCCATGCGGACGCCAGAGCCGTCGGGAGCAAAGTCGCAGCCGCTCGAGTTGACATCAGGAGCTAGCACGGGAATTCCCATCTCGCGGCATTCGTTGATGTACTTGACAACGTTGTCGGCGTTGGCGGTAACAGAGGTGAGCAGGGCCGACATGAATTCGAGCGGGTAGTGCGCCTTTAGATACGCGGTGACATACGCGAGGTAGGCGTAGGCGGCCGAGTGCGACTTGTTGAAGCCGTAGCCGGCGAATTGCTCCATGAGATCGAAGATTTTCTCGATCTTCTTGGCATTGTGGCCGCGTTCTTTTCCGCCCGCGAGAAAGCGCTCGCGCTGCTTGGCCATTTCCTCGGCTTTCTTTTTACCCATGGCGCGGCGCAGGATGTCTGCTTCGCCGAGCGAGTAACCCGCCAAGCGATTCGAGATCTGCATGACCTGCTCTTGATAAACGATGACGCCGTAGGTTTCTTCGAGAATTTCCTTTAACTCGGGAAAATCGTAGGTGACTTTCTTGCGGCCGTGCTTGCGGTCGATGAAATCTTCCACCATGCCGCCTTGCAGCGGGCCGGGCCGGTACAGCGCGTTGAGAGCGCAGAGATCTTCGATGCGCGTGGGCTGATATTTGCGCAGAATATCCCGCATGCCGCGCGATTCAAACTGGAACACGCCGCTTGTGAAGCCCTTTGAGAAAATCTGATAGGTCGGCTGGTCGTCGAGCGGCAGTTCGTCGATCACAAGCTTCACGCCGCGATGCTGTTCGATCAGCGTGAGCGCGTCCTGGATGATGTCGAGGGTGGTGAGGCCTAGAAAATCCATCTTGAGAAGCGCGAGCTTCTCGAGGCCCACCATGTCGTACTGGGTGACAATTTCGTCCTTGTTTGTTTTGTAGAGCGGGACCAGTTCTTTCAGCGGGACCGGCGAGATCACAACGCCCGCAGCGTGCATACCGGCGTTGCGCGCCATTCCTTCGACTTTGAGCGCGACATCCAAAACTTCTTTGAGGCGTGGGTCCTTCTTCGCTGCGTCCTCGATGGCCGGCTCCTGTTCGAGGGCGTCCTTCAACTTGATGTTGAGCGTGGTGGGGATGAGCTTGGTGATGCGGTCGACATCGCCGAAGCTGATGTCGAGCACGCGGCCGACGTCTTTGATTGCGGTTCTCGCACCCAGCGTTCCGAAGGTGATGATCTGCGCCACCTGCTCGCGGCCGTATTTCTCGGTGACGTATTGGATCACTTCGCCGCGGCGCCGGGTGTGGAAGTCGATGTCGATATCCGGCATGCTGATGCGCTCGGGATTCAGAAAGCGCTCGAACAGCAGGCCGTATTCGAGCGGATCGATATCGGTGATCTCCATCGAATAGCTGACCAGGCTTCCGGCAGCGGATCCGCGGCCCGGGCCGACCGGAATGCCGCGCGATTTAGCGAATCGGATGAAGTCCCAAACGATGAGGAAATATCCGGAGAACTTCATCTGCTGGATCATGCGGATTTCGAGATCCAGGCGCTCGACGTACTCGCCGAGATCGTGCTTGAGCGCACCGGCTTTGCGCAGCGCTTCGAGACGCGGGCGCCGTTTCTCGAATCCCTGGCGGGCGACATAGGCAAAGTAGCTGTCGGTGGAGTGCTCGGCCGGGACGTCGAACTTGGGGAACGGCTCCTTAACCTTTTCGAGGTTCACCTGGCAGCGCTGCGCAATCTCCCAAGTGCGGTCGAGCGCGTCTTCGAGATCGCCGAAGAGGCGCAGCATCTCGACACGAGTTTTCAGATAAAACTCGGGCTGCGTGAACCGCAGGCGCTGCGCATCGCTCATGGTCTTGCCGGTCTGGATGCAGAGCAGGATTTCGTGCGCGCGGGCGTCGTTCTTGCGCATGTAATGTGAGTCGTTGGTGGCGACCAGCGGAATGCGCGTTTCCTGGGACAACCGATAGATCTGTGGCAGGACGATCTTGTCTTGATCGAGACCGTGGTCTTGAATCTCGAGGAAGAAATTGTCCTTGCCGAACATGTCAGCGTATGAGAAGGCCAGACGCTTGGCTTCGTCGTAGCGATTGGCGAGGAGCGTTTCGTTGATGTCGCCGCGCAGGCAGGCCGAGAGCGCGATCAAACCTTTCGAGTGCTGCGCGAGAAGGTCTTTGTCGATGCGCGGCTTGTAATAGAAGCCCTCGAGAAAAGCGGTCGAGACCAGCTTGATGAGGTTGCGATAGCCTTCCTGATTCTGACAGAGGAGCACCAGGTGGTTGTAGCGATCGGTTTCACTGCGGCTTTGAAGACCTTGCTGCGAAACGTAGACTTCGCAGCCGATGACGGGATGGATGCCTTTGTCCTTCGCGCCGTTGTAGAACTCGACCGCGCCAAACAGGTTGCCGTGATCGGTCATCGCGATGGCGGGCATCTTCTGCTCAGCCACCAGTTCCATCAATTGTGTGATCTCGCACGCGCCGTCGAGCAGCGAGTAGTCGGTGTGGCAATGGAGGTGGACGAATGGCGGCGAGGAGCTCATGTCTTGCTCAATTCGTGTGACTTAAACTGCGGCGGGGGAGACGCCTTCATTTTACTAAATTACGTAGCTCGATCTCGCGCGAATTCTCAGCAGTCGCGCGCAAGCGGATCTCGATGCGCTCTTCAGGCATCAGGTCCAGAAATTTTTCTCCCCATTCGACTAGAACGACGGCGCGCCGGTCGAAAATTTCGTCGAGTCCGAGAGTCGCGACCTGCTGGGGCGTGTCAAGGCGGTAGAGATCGACGTGATAGACGCCAGGGCTGTATTCATGAATCAGGGTGAAGGTCGGGCTGGAGACCTCGGACGGCTCGGCTGCGCCAAGCCCTTTCACGATTCCTTTGGCGAGCGTAGTTTTTCCGGCGCCTAAATTGCCGATCAGAAATACGGCCGCTTTCGCCGGCAACTCGGCCGCCAGCCTCTCGCCTAGCGCGATGGTCTCCTCGTCAGACTGCGTGTGAAAAATCAGCGACTTCACGCATGGCCTCGGGCAGGTACGCGAGCAGGTCAGTAGCGATCAGCGGTTTTTCGCCGAGTTTCGCCGCGCCGAGTTCGCCCGCGCGCCCGTGCAGCCAAACCGCGGCGAGCAGCGCGGCGTCGAGTTGATCCGGAAATTGCGCGCTAAGCCCGGTGATTAGGCCCGTCAGAACGTCGCCGGTGCCGCCAGTCGCCATCGCGGGCGAGCCGGTGGGGTTGATCCACACGCGTCCCTCGGGAGCCGCGATCACCGTGCGGTTGCCTTTCAGCACGAGAAAAACCTGATGTTCGGCGGCGAACGCGCGACCGCAGCCCACGCGGTCGGCTTGAATTTCGCGCACTGGTCTGCCGATGAGCCGCGACATTTCACCGGGATGCGGAGTCAGGATGCGCGGAGCGGGCGCGCGCACTGGCTGTCCTGCCAGCGCGTTCAAACCGTCGGCGTCCACTACCATCGGGACTGCCAGCTCCGCGACCGCACGGCGAATGAAAGCGACCGTCTCCGCGTCGCGGCCCATGCCAGGGCCGAGCGCGGCCATGTTCTTGCCTTCGAGGATGCGATGTAACGCGCTTTCTTCAATCGAGCGCGCCGAGATCGCGCCGCCCGCGGTTTCGGCTAGCGGTTCGGTCATGAGCTCGGCCGCATGCGCCGCGATGGTGTCGATCGCCGAGGCAGCGGAAGCAACGGTCACCAGTCCCGCGCCGGCGCGCAATGCAGCCAGGCCCGCCATGGCTGCCGCGCCGGTCTTGCCTCGGCCTCCGGCGATCACCAGCGCGTGACCGTACAATCCTTTGTTCGATTCAGATGTCCGCGGCCGAAACAGGCTCGCAAATAGCGCAGGTTCCGAGAGCGCGAGCCAGATTGATGCGTCGTCTTCGTACAGCCCGGGCGGGCTGCCGATGTGCGCGACATGCAGCTCTCTCGAGTATTCGCAGGCCGGCCACAAAGCCTGGCACAGCTTGGGCGCGGTGAACGTGACAGTATGATCGGCGCGTACCGCGTCGCCCGCGACTGCTCCCGAATCGCTGTCGAG
>Ga0126373_10003805_pt1 | contig 11381 bp, 3 predicted proteins | sample PanSoiMetPlot_11_FD_92545 | JGI IMG/M metagenome (GOLD analysis project Ga0126373, IMG submission 92545) | Tropical forest soil microbial communities from Panama - MetaG Plot_11 | ecosystem: Environmental > Terrestrial > Soil > Tropical forest > Bulk soil | place: Panama | collected 2016-02-17
CGGACGCACCACTCAACTGATTGCCCATCCACGGATTGACTACGTTACCGCTGAGGGCGGCCCACTGTCCAACCGACTCGGCATCGGAAGCGAGGTCGAAGGAAGTAGAGTACGTGTAGTTCAGATTGAACTGGAGGCCCTGAGACATTTGCTTCTTAAAGGTGATCTGCATCGAGTGATAGTGCGACCAGCCTTGAGAGCGCCATGCAAACAGGGACGAGTATTGACTGTCAAACCACGTAAAATTGCCGCTATTAGGGGTGTAGGTGTTTATCGGATTTCCGCTACTGTCCACGTTGGCCCCGGAAATTCCGAAAGTGTCAAAGATGGAGAGTGCGTTAGTCTCGTTCTTGCGGCTGCAAAGATATGTTTCATAGATTGCCGTGACCGTGTCGGTCGTGTCAATGAGGGGCTGTCCGCCGCAGGACCCAGTCCCCAGAGTGTTGGACACGCTATACATGTCACCCGCAGCCACGGGCTGAAACAGGTCGTTCCAATAAGCAGCCGTTGGCCCGATCGATGCAGACGTCACAGTGGCGGGGTCGGTTTTAGCTCTGCCCAAGGTCGCCATCTTGGCCGCCGCCTGATAGTACGTAATCCCTGAAGCAGGGTCTCTCAAGTTAAGCGGCTGTGCCAAATCACTCTGCAGAAGGATATTGTGGCCGAGGCGCCCAACGTAAGCCACCTCAACCGCCATGTTATGCGGTAATTCCCTCGAAACCGAGAAGTCCAAGGCATATGAATATGGTGTCTTAAGAGACGAGTCTATACCCCAGCAGATGCAGAAGTTCCCTGGGGTAAGTGTCGCCGGGAACCCAGGCGCTGGCTGGGGAGTAAAAAGAAGATTTCCCCTCGGATCCATAAACGGCTGATTCGTAGCCGGATTGATAGGATCCGTTGGGCTGCCTGGTACATTATTCACAGCGGATGCAGGCGATCCACCAGTCAAAGGCGACCAGCGGGCTGATGAGGCAGCTGACTCGACGTTGGCCGGATTGCTGAGGTTCGCGGAAAGCCCAAATTCTCCACCGCTGGTATCGAAGGTTTCAATCATGGCCTGGCCGTAATGGTCGACATACTTCCCGAAGCCGGCGCGAATCACCGTCTTGTTGCCATCGCCGACCAGCTTTTTCAACCAATCTGAGTTCGGCTGGGGCGACCATGCGAGAGAGAATCGCGGAGCAAAGCTGTTGCCGTCTGACCACCAGTCGGGATGACCCGTAGATCTTCCACCAAGGCCGAACGAGATAGTAGGAGACGCATTTGACGGCACGCCTGAGACCTGGCCTATGCCACGCTGCCCAAACCACGTGCCGAGGTTTATTGTTGGCGTACTTTCCTGGCCGTCCCTCTCCCACGGGGCGGTGATTTGCGTGTAGCGCAGGCCGTAGTTGAGGGTTAAATTCGGTCTGATCTTGAAGGAGTCCTGCGCGTAGAGCTCAGATTCGCGCATTGCGAAATGCCGGGGAATTACACTTCCCTGGGGCAAATTAACAGCGGACCCATTTGAGTTGGCATGGTTTTGGTACTGCGCGTTCACTTCGGTAACCATTCCGAGCAAACCGATTAACGGGAAATCGTAGAATTCGTCAAAGCTGGAATTGATGTCCCGGGGATCGCTAAATGTAGGGGTGTTTGGGAAAAGGTTATTGGGGTCAAATGCACCGCCCGTCTCCGCAAAACCACCCGTGTTGAGCCACGCGGCATTCGTGCTTCCGCTGCTGAATGAGGCGGCGTTGCTCGTGGAGTTGTTGAAGGTCAGAATGGCGTCGCCTCCGAACGTGAAGACGTGCTTTCCTTTTGTCCAGGAAACGTCATCGCTGAAATTGTGCACGGGGAAATTGAATTCGCTTGTGTAGTTTCCCTCGTCCTGACTCAAGTCGCGGACACCGTTGAACGCGAGGGTCGAGTCGCCAGTATTCGCAATGCTCTGCCGGGTGAAGCCATAGCGAAAGTTGTTCGCCACATTTGATCCAAACAGGACGGTGTAACCTACGACCAATCCTTTGCTGAAATCCGCGAAGGTTTTTTGTATGGGTCCGCCGGGCAGGAGCGGGTCTCCAGGATTCTTGACGTACTGTCCGCTTCCACGAAAGAACAATGTTTGAGTGCCGTTAGAGGTCAGTTTGTAGTCGATTCTGCCGATGCCGATGTCCGTGCGCTGATTCTCAACGGGAGCAAAGAGGAATCCGTCAAGGTTCAGGCCGAGGCCATCGCCGAGCACAGGGTCATTGTTGGGGTTACGGGACACGGCTGGATTCGAAAGATAGCTCTGGAAATATGCCAGCGACGACGTGTTCGGACCGATACTCTGCGGGTCCATTTGAACCAAACTGCCGCCCGCTACGCCGCCTGAGTTCCCGTTAGGACCTATAGCGAAATTCCCTGCGGCGATAGGCCACATCTTTGTACTTATGCCCTCAACCGTTGATGCCGGGCACGCTTGCTGTGGCGTCACGACCGGTGCCTGACCACTCGGGCTCCCAGCACACGGATACTGAATGATTCCGTCAGCCAATGTCGGCGAAGGAATGCTTCTCTGAGCGGTCACAGCTTGATCTTGTCGGTGGCCCTCATAATTGAAGAAAAAGAAGAGTCGATCATGCTTGATTGGGCCCCCAAAAGTGCCGCCAAAGATATTGTAAACCAAGTGCAACGGTTTATTTGGCGCGTCCAAGGCAGCTTCGGCGTTCTTGTTGAAAAAGTCGTTGGCCTCGCCGAAGTTGGTGCGATTGTACTCGTACGCGGACCCGTGAAATACGTTCGTTCCACCCTTGGTCACAAGCGCAGACTGAGCGCCAGAGGAACGCCCCTGGTCGGCACCGTAATCTGCAGTGGTAACGCGGAATTCCTCAACCGAAGCCATGGTCACGGGTAGAACCGTACTAAATGGCCCACCGGTACCCTGGTCGTTGACGTCAACGCCGTCGAGAGTGATGTTGTTCTGGTCGCTGTGAGCGCCGTTAACCGAGCCGCTGCGAGTGTCGTTGCCGGCCAAGTCGTTGCGATTGGATGTGAACACAACGCCGGGTTGAACGGAGAGGAGCTGCGTGACATTACGACCGTACAGAGGCATATCGGCGATCTGACTGCCGCTCATGGTATTACCCTGGCTGGCGTCGGTCGTATTTAGCAAGGGCGCAGCGGCCGTGACTTCGACCGTCGTGGTGGCGGCGCCGACCTTCATCTTCACGGGGATGGTGGCAGGAAGATTGACGAGCAACTGGAAACCCTTCTGCTCATAAGTGGAAAACCCGGTGGCTTCGACGCGAAGCACATAGTTGCCGGGGACCACTTCCGTAAAGACATAGTTGCCCTGCTGGTCGGTCGTGACGGTCCGATCAGTGCTCGTGTCAGAATTGACCAGATGCACGGTGGCGTTGGGGATGGCCGCGCCGCTGGGATCGGTCACCACGCCGCGCAGGGAGGTTGTCGCCTGCCCCCAAGCAGAACCACTCAAACAAAAGAACGCCGCACTCAACACCGACAAGAGCAATACCTGCCAAAATCGCCTCACGGTCCACCTCCGCTCAGATTGACCAGCGTGAATCCAGTAGATATAAAAGACACAAGCGCGCAGGCGCTCCGCCCGCAAACGCATCATCCAAAAATCTCAAACGAGATCAGGACACCCAGCCCACTCAAAACACGAACAACTGCTGTGCGTGTTTGCAAGCGCTGTACCATAATTCGCAAAAACGGTCAATGAAAGTTTAAGCGCTGGAAACTGCAGGGGGTAGCGAAGGTAATAGAACTGACTGACGGCCGGCTCCGGGAGCGCCTTGGATATTGTAAACCGTATTTCTCTATGGAAGTTCGGATGGATGCTGTAGGCCGACGCCCATCAGTCGCAGCACGTGTGTTTGAGGCCCAACGTTGGCTCGCAGGAAAAAAGAGGCGGCCGGTGGGGGTGCCGGCCGCCGTGGGCATGGGGTGATGGAGGTACGAACAGTTTCGGGACCCGACTGGCGCGGGGGGACGCAAACAGCAGGTCCCGAACGCAGGTCCATTGTGCCGATTCACCTCAAAGCGGTCGATAGGCCGAAGGATTCAATTCGTTCTGGTACGAAAGTACCCCTTATCGCCCACCGGCGCTGACGAGGAGGCGAGTACCCGGCACTCGGCGGTGAGCCAGGGAGGAGCCATTCGACTACTCCCCGCGGCGCGCAGGTGTTACCAGTGGCTCTGCCGTTATGTGCGGCACACCCGCGTCGTTGAGAGCTTTGTTCAAGCTGGCTAGGTCCGTATTGATCAGCCCGTGCAAGGCATCTATGGCCTGGCTAAGCTCCTGTGATACGGCGGCCATTTCGTCCTTCTCTGGCTGCGTGGGAGCAGCAGAGTAGCCATCGAGCTGCGCCATCAAACGGCCAACGCGTTGAGGCAGCGGGGGAGGCGTGTAATGAAGCGGCCCACCGGCGCCAAAACCGCCCTCGGAGACGAACTTCCCGCTTAGGTCATTCACCTTCTTTTGCAGGGCTTCCGCCTGTTTCATGATGTCGCCAGGGATTTTGGGTGCGTCGGGCTTCTTCCAAGATGCGACGGCATCATCGAGCGATTTCTTGAGGCCGGCCATGAGTCGCTGGCTCTCGTTGCCGCTCTTATACAGAGTGTACATTTGCATGACGGCATCATGACGTGCCGCTGCATCAGCGGTGCTGATTTGGATTCTGGGATCCTGCTGCAATTGAACTGCTTGGGTCTGAGAATTATCTCCCAGCGACACTTTCACAGTGTAAGTTCCCGGATCGGCAATTGGGCCTCGCGCGCCTCCGCCGAAAATACCTTGCGCGAGCGCCTCCTCTTGTTCAGGAGTGAGCTTTACAGGAGGATCGTAGCGCAGGTCCCAGTTGATCCGGTTGATCCCAGCTTCCGGCGCGCGGTCTTCGATCTGACGAATGGCTCTACCGGAGGAATCGAGGATCGTGATTGCGAGTTTCTGGCCCTTTGCGGGCTTTTCTTTCAGATAGAAATCGATCAAAACACCGTCAGGGGGATTGGGGCCGAGAAAGACCTGCTGAGCGTCGAACCAGCGATTGTTGTAAATCCGCCACGCAATCGTATTGCGGATCGGGAAGAGATGGAGGCTTTCGCCGAGAATTTGTGACTTCAATTGCTGGAGCGGGGTGATGTCGTCGAGGATGTAGATGGAGCGGCCATGCGTCGCGAGAATGAGGTCGTTTTCGCGCGGCTGGATTTGAATGTCGTCGACGGGGACTGTTGGGAGTCCCATTTTGAGTTTGTTCCAGGTCTCGCCCCCATCAAGCGAGAAATACCCTCCAAACTCGGCACCGACAAAAAGCATGTTCTTGTCGTTGGGGTGTTCACGGACCACGTGCAACGTGCCGGTGTCCTGCGCAATCCCTGCCCCTAGATTCTTCCAGGTTCGTCCATAGTTGGTCGTCTTGAAGAGGTAGACGTGGAAGTCATTGGAACGGTGGCCGTCAAAGGTGACATACGCCGTGCCCTCGTCGTACTTTGAAGCCACGACTCGGGTTACATAGGTGCCCTTTGGAACGCCGGGCACACGGCTTGCGACGTTCTCCCAATTCTGACCGCCGTCGCGGGAGACCTGCAAATTTCCATCGTCGGTCCCGACCCACAAGACTGAACTGTTCAGTGGCGATTCGTCGATCGTCGTTATCGTCGGATACCACTCGACGCCGTCATAAAGGGAAAGCGTATCCTTCGTCGGGAGCGCACCAAGAATCGGCAGGGTGTTGCGGTCAACTCCTGTTGTGAGGTCGCCGCCGAGCTTGGTCCAGGAGTCTCCGCGATTGGTGGATTTGAAAAGGAAGTTCCCGCCGTAGTAAATCGTGTTGTGATCCCGAGTCGAGATCAGCAAAGGGGAATTCCAATTGAACCGATAGGGTGGATCAGCATCATTCGGGGGAACCGGGCGAATACTGAAAGCCTCGTTCGTGCGCAAATCGCGGCGCTCGATGTTACCGTCCTGCGATTCAGTGTAAATCGTGTCTGGGTCAGCCGCGTCCGGCTTCACATAGAATCCATCGCCGCCGCCAACCATGAACCAATCACTATTTGGAATGCCGCCTTGGAACCATGTGCGGCTCGGGCCGCACCACTCGGCGTTGTCTTGATAGCCTGCGCAAAGGTGATAAGGCTCCTGGTTATCGTAACCGACTTCATAAGCTTGGCCGAGGTTCATAACATTGAGATGGTCCCAATCGCGCCCGGCATCGCGACTTTCGTAGACGCCACCGTCGCAACCAACCAGCATAAAGTTAGAGTCTTCTGGGTCAATCCAAATACCGTGGAAGTCGCTGTGAACATCGCGGACGCGCTGCTGGTTAAAGGTCTTGCCGCCGTCCTCTGAGTAGTAGAGATTCACGCCGCCCATCCAGATGCGGAGATCGTTATTCGGATCGATGCGAATCTGGCTGAAATAAGACGGTCGAGGATCCTCGGAGCTCATTTTTTTCCACGTAGCGCCTTTGTCTTCGCTACGGAAAACGCCGCCGTCTTTGCCGTTTTGTATTAGAGCGTAAACGATGTTCGGATTCTTACGGTAAACGGCGACGGCAATTCTTCCGATGTCACCCGTACTCGGCAAGTCGGTGGTCAATTTCGTCCAGTTGGCGCCGCCATCGGTCGACTTGTAAACGCCGCTGCTCGGTCCGCCACCGTTGAAACCCCAAGTGGTTCGGCGGCGTTCGTAGACGGCAGCGTAAAGTGTGGTTGGGCTCTGCGGATCAATCGCGACATCAGACACGCCGGTGTCACTGTTTATGAAAAGAACTTTATTCCAGGTTTTTCCACCGTCGGATGTTTTGAAAAGGCCGCGCTCTGGATTTGAGCCCCAAAGATGGCCAACCGCCGCGATATAGACAACTTCAGGATTCGTTGGGTCGATCACGACTCTGCCAATAGCCTGCGTGTCGTCGAGCCCCATGTGCGACCATGTCTTTCCACCGTCTGTGGATTTGTAAACACCGTCGCCCCAGGACGCGCTTTGCCGATTATTGGCTTCGCCCGTTCCGACCCAGATGATTGACGGATTGGTCGGAGCAACAGCAACGGCGCCGATGGAAGGATTTGGCTCATTCTCAAAAATCGGCGTCCAAGTCATTCCACCGTCGGTGCTTTTCCACAAACCGCCGGCGGCCGCGCCGATGTAAATTGTCTTCGGGTCGGTTTCAGCGACGGCTATGTCGTCAATGCGGCCGCCCATGATTGCGGGGCCAATTGCACGCATTCTCAGATTCGCGGTCGCGGACTCGATGGTAGGCGCAGAGGACTGGCTCTGGCCGATGGCAGTCTGTGCCTCAATGCCGCAAGACAACGCGAGCAGAATAGAAGGCAGCAAATAAGCGGAAGAAATCCGTAGTCGCATCATCAACAACCTCCGAGAATCTCGAATTATCGGGCGCACAGTAACGCCCAAAGAGCCAAATTGCAATGGGAGACAACTGCTTTATGCCGCGTTGTTTACAGACGTGATTTCGCACTGCCACGTTTCACGGAAAAGCTCGGAACCGCGCCTCCTCCGCGAAACATCTCTAGTTCAATTCTGGAAAACACTGGAACCGAAACCTTGACCCTCAGACGCCGCCAAGATAACTTTTTCTGACCTCAGGACAACCCTTCTTCCTGGGTACCCTTCCCGCAGTTGGTCCGCAAGAAGAGACCATTGTGACCGAAAACAGGGAGCGACCCATGGGTGTCAAAGTGTCTCGCATAAGCAACTCTTCAACCGAGCGGCTCAATCGATCGCTGATTTGGCTCTTTTCGAAGTGCAACGAATCCAGCAGCCTTCGGCTCGCGGAACAATTGATGCTGGCAAGAGTGCTCCACGAAGCGGCAACCCATTTCACAGACGCCCATCTGCGCAGGGAGATCCAGTCGGCCACGACGCGTGCCGTTTCGATACTTTCGAGCCGCGCGGACCAAAGTTAATCTCCGCAGAAGTCCTGCCGAAAACACGGTCCCAAGCGGTTTGACTTGGACGCGGCGTGCCGGTGTGTGCGGAGCCTGCCCGACCTTGGACACACTCAGGCAGGCGTGGTAGGTTGGGCTGAGCCCTACCGTAACAGCCGCGAAGAGGCCACGACGTGGGAAGCGCCAGCACCAAACTCGAACGATCCAATTTGGAACAAACCCTCCGGGAGATCGTTGCCCAACTTTTGCGTGAGTTGGGCAGTGCTCGGGCGCTCGAAGAATTTGCCAGCAAGACAAACGGCGCGCATCTGGAACGTGATTTGGGTCTAGGAAGCCTTGAACGCGTTGAGCTGATGCTGCGGCTGGACAAGGCGTTTTCGATTCAATTACCTGAGAATGTACTCGCCGAAGCGAATACGGTCGGTGATTTGCTCAATTCGGTTCGGCAGCATCTCAACGGTACTGCAGCAGACGACCGTCGAAAACACCCACTATTTGAAATGCGACACCAAGCCACTGATGAAAAGCTCAACGAGGACTTGCATGAAAGGCTGGCGCGTGCGGAGACGCTGGGCGAAGTCATCGCTATTCGAGGGAAATTCGATGCCGAAACGAAACACATTTATCTGTACGAAGAAAGCGGGCATGTTCGCACGATTACGTGCGGCGAACTCTATACGCGAGCTTCGATCGTCGCCATGGAGCTCGTACGACGCGGTATTCTTCCCGGCCATACCGTTGGGATCATGCTTCCAACCGGCGCCGAGTTTTTCTGGACCTTTGCGGGAACGATGCTTGCGGGAGCAATTCCCGTGCCGGTCTACCCGCCGTTTCGCGCCGACCGAATCGAGGAATACGCGGAACGACAGTCGGCGATCCTGGCAAACGCCGAGGCGCGGATGTTGGTAACGTTCCGGCGCGCAGAGGGCGTGGCCAAACTCCTCCGGCCTTTGGTCAGGACGTTGCGAGGCGTCGTCACGGTCACGGAGCTTGTCGTCGCAAACGGCGAGGCAGTCCCTCCTGAGACTGAAATGCGGCCGACGAATGGCACCCGCCACAAAGCGCGGGCCGATGACATTGCGTTTTTGCAATATACCTCAGGCTCAACGGGAAGCCCCAAGGGCGTTGTGCTGACACACGCCAACCTGCTGGCGAACATTCGCTCGATTACACAAGCGTTGAAACTTGCCCGGGATGACGTCGCGGTGAGCTGGCTGCCGCTGTACCACGACATGGGCCTGATCGGTGCATGGTTTGTCCCACTGGCGACGGGAGTTCCGCTCGTCTCGCTTTCGCCGCTGTCGTTTCTAGCCCACCCCGTGCGCTGGCTGCAAGCGATCAGCCACCATCGTGGAACGCTGAGCCCTGCGCCGAATTTTGCCTATGAGCTGTGCGTCCGGAAGATTGCCGAGGAAGAGTTAAAAGGCCTCGATTTGAGTTGCTGGCGTGCGGCTCTCAACGGCGCTGAACCCGTGCGCCCGGAGACGATTGAACGATTCACGGAAAAGTTCGCTCGCTGCGGTTTCCGTCGAGAAGCGCTGTTACCGGTGTACGGGCTTGCGGAAGCGAGTCTGGGATTGGCGGCTCCGGCAATGGGCACCGGCGCGCGAGTCGATCGAATCGAGCGCGTGCCATTTCAAAGCGACGGAAAGGCTGTGCCCGCGATGGGCCAAACCGACTCGACGCTGGAATTTGTCTCAGTCGGGCAAACTCTGCCAGAAATGGAGATTCGCGTCGTAGACGAGAACGCCAACCGAATGCCCGAGCGCAACGAGGGGAAAGTGCACTTCCGCGGGCCATCCGTGACCACCGGCTACTATAAGAATCCCGAGGCCACACGGAAGATCGTGCGGGAAGATGGTTGGCTCGATTCTGGCGACCTTGGATACATCGCGGACGGCGAGCTTTACATCACGGGACGGGCCAAGGATCTGATCATTAAAGGCGGACGAAATTTGTATCCGCAAGAGATCGAGGAAATCGCCGGACAGGTGAATGGCGTGCGGTCGGGCTGCGTAGTTGCTTTTGGCGTTTCGGACGAAGCGAGCGGAACAGAACGGTTGGTTGTGGCGGCAGAAGCACGCGACGCAACACAACGCGACAGAGTCGCGCGGGAAATTACGCAGCAAATCAGCAAGGTGATGGGCCTGCCTCCCGATGTGGTCGAAATCCTGCCGATGCACTCGATTCCCAAAACGTCAAGTGGGAAGCTGCGGCGTAGCGAAACGCGAAAGATGTATCTCGAGTCGAAGCTGGGGAAGCGTCAAACGCCAACCTGGGTGCAAGCCGGCAAGCTGGCCGCTCGGGGAGCATTGCCTCGCCTGATGTCGGTGACGAAAGCAATGGTTTTGCGCGGCGCCGAAATTCTTTATGGAGTCTACGCACTGGCGCTTTTTGGTGTGGCTACTGCGATTGTTTGGCTAATCGTGTACCCGATGAAAAACCAGGGGTTGTCGGCGAGAGTCATTCATAATGCATCTCGGCTGCTTCTGTTCCTAGCGGCGATTCGTGTCGAGATTCAAGGACGCCAGTTGCTCGAGCGATGGCAGCGCGAAGGTCCGTGGATTTTCGCGCCGAATCATTCGAGTTACCTGGACATTCTGATTCTGCTGGCGCATCTGCCTGCCGAATCTCGCTATGTCGCCAAAGGAGAGATCCATTCCATGCCTCTAGTCGGCACACTCGCCAGCCGCTCCGGCCATTTCGCGTTTGACCGAAGCGACCCCAACGCGCGAGTGGCTCAGTCGGATGAAATCGAGTCAGCGTTGCGCCGGGGGCAATCGGTGGTGATTTATCCGGAGGGGACGTTCACGCCGCAGTCCGGCATTCGGCCCTTTCAACTCGGCGCGTTCAAAGCTGCAGTGGACACGCGGCGCGCGATTTGCCCCGTCGCTGTGCGTGGCGCACGGGAATTGCTCCGCGACGAGACATATCTGCCCAAGCCCGGAAGGGTGACATTGACGATGGGACCATTGATTGAACCAAGAGCTAGAGCGGAGGACTGGCGCGAGATCGTGCGCCTGCGCGATGAAACTCGCGAACTGATTGCCTCCGGGGCAGGAGAGTGTTTACTCTAATTCACCAGTCGCCGCGAAATCCATCGACTACCAAGATAACTGCGTCTCGACCGGTTCGGAATAATCCACGCCTTCCACTTCAAAACCAAACAGAGAGCGGAAGTCGTGCTGGAAATCGGCGAAGTCCGTCAGCTCGCGAAGATTCTCGCTATTGACCTGTGACCAGATCAAGGCAACGGCCGCTTGGACATCGGGAAGCATTTCCCGGTCGTCTAGGCGGATGCGCCCGTGGTCGTCGAATCTTGGACCTGCATCATCGGCGAGGAAACCGAAAAATAGTCGGCGCATCTGCTCGATGGCGCCCTCCCCAAGATTTTTCCGTTTCATCACGCGAAAGAGAGAACTCATGTAGAGCGGCACAACAGGAATTGCCGCAGACGCTTGCGTCACGATGGCCTTGTTCACGGC
>Ga0126373_10003806_pt1 | contig 11381 bp, 12 predicted proteins | sample PanSoiMetPlot_11_FD_92545 | JGI IMG/M metagenome (GOLD analysis project Ga0126373, IMG submission 92545) | Tropical forest soil microbial communities from Panama - MetaG Plot_11 | ecosystem: Environmental > Terrestrial > Soil > Tropical forest > Bulk soil | place: Panama | collected 2016-02-17
GTAGTTTCGGTTGGACTTGTTCTACTCAACAACGTGCCAAATCGCCATGTGGTGGCTTAGCTTGATGGTGTCGGTTGGTATCGGCGGCAGCACGGTAGTTATGCGACGCTTGGAATCTTCGTAAAGGGAACGGGAGCTGTCAGGCAACTGTAAAATCCGCCTGTCACTCAGTCACTCACGCTCGCCAAGAAGTTGCAAATATAAACCGGATTTGCATTGTTGCCGCCTTTTGCCGGCTCGTATTTTTGTAACTTCCGACAGATCAAATGGATATGGCGGAAGCGTGTGGGAGTCGAAAACAATCACGATTGGAATTTCAAGGACTTAGAAGAAATGCCGGGGAGCGCTAAGACATTGAAAAGGAACAATAGGGAATCTCGTGGAATCGTTATTAGCCCCTCAATGGCCCCCGATTTTTCACGGATTCCTGAAATCCCTTGGTCGTGTCTTTCTCACTATTGCGATTGCACGAGTGTCGGCTTCGGGCCCAAATTTTGCGGCACGGATGGCAGGCTGACCACAAATGTCATTCAAGCGACCCGCAAACCCGCTGTCACAACAACAAATGCTAAGTGATTGATTCGTTTAGCTTGATCTCGCGTCGTTGTAGCTCGTTTTCGATGGTGTTCGTCGCTAAATGTTCCCTTATTGTTCCACCGTCAGCCAGAGAGGCGAACTCGAAACGGGAAAAATTCGTTTAATTGTGTGTTGCCAGCAGCTTGGAAACGAGCGCTGAGTCGCTGAGTCTGCCACAAGCAGCCGAGATGCGCAGTTTTTGTGGTGCTGCTGAATAAGACAACTCCACTCGAAACCGAGCGTAGTTACGTACTAGCATCGGCCGCCCCCTGCGCGGCGGCTGTAAGGGTCTGAAACCTGATCCATTCTGACAACTTTGCTTTCAGCTTCCTTTTTGCCGCTTCAGCGCGCGTGGGCGCAAATGTCAAGCGAGAACGACCGACTGAAACGTCGGCGTGGGCGTATCCAGATAAAGCCGCCATCATTCATCAAGGAACAACGTCGCTTAGTCGAATAATGCGATAATCAGCCGGATGGTTCTCCGACACATTGTTTCCGTGAAGAGAGAGAACTACGCCCGAGGCGGGGTCATCGGCGGAACCTACGATCAGGAGTCCGTCCCCGTCGAATTCTGGAGCGGCGGGTTCACTCCACTTGATGCTATGCATGTATCCCTTGGGAACCCGGGCAGCAACGGCCACGCTTCGATAACGAATATCGCAATAAACGCGCCCGTCCGCGATGATTAGAACCCGCCACGATTTGTCCTCATCGCGCAGTAGATACGCGTGGGATTCTCCAGAGCCCGTGTAATCAGCTGGTATCTGCGCATCTCCCTGCTGGCCCCGAGTACGCAACCACTCAACGGCAGCGGGGTCAAAATCCTCTGTCTTCGCCTGCCTAAAGCCTGCCAGGTCTGGGATGAGTTGGGTTAACTCCGTTGGCAGCGCTGCCTGTCCGGCAGGACCTGTTGTGGTTCCGAAGCTTGACACTACTGGAGGAACCGCGGAGTTAGTGTTTGAAGGCATCGCAGGCGCGGCTTCGGCTACGCGCTCGGAATGCGTACTATCGAGCCCCGGGGTAGGGCTGCTTTGCGCGACCGATTTACGAGGCACAATCAACAAAGTGACCGCCATACCGGCGAAGAACGCGAGAGCCAGCGCGAGCGCGAACTGCCTGTGATCGCGCCCCCCCTTGTGGTTTCCCTTGGCTGACAGCCCCTTAGATTCTGTCTGGTCCTCGGGTAAGGTCTTCCCAACGTCTTTTAGTGCTTCCTGAATGTCCTGTCCGAGCTGCTCCCACAGATCGCCAGAAGCTACTTTGGCCGAGGGCGACGGCCGAGCGGGCTGTCCCTCCCCTCCAGGAACCCAGGCCGGGTCCACAAATGGTTGAGAGCTGCGTGCGTCATACGTATCGTTCCCCCAATCCATGGCAATACGAGGTGCCGGATTTTCGGCCGGCTCGGTGCTTTGGCGTTGGGGAGGACGGCCGGCCGGATCCCAGTCCCAAGGGGGAGAAGCAATATCCCAGAATTTGGGCGCTACGGCCGTGAATTCGACACCTACCTGGACCATGCCGTCTGGAGTAGACATCACCAGGCGGCGAACGCAGCAATCAATTTCCTGGTTTGTCCGTGGATTAACCAAACGGATTTGTTGCCCAATTTCCATCGGCTTGTTCAGAGCCAGGAGCGCGCCGTGGGCGCTTACATTTAAAGTCTTACCCTCCTGGACGACTGGCATTTTATTTTCGTTATGGACTCGAATATTGACAGGCATGTCGCAATCCACGCGCCGGCTGCGTCTGAAGAGCGACCCCATGTCGAGAAGGTTTGTCCCCCCGACAGTTTCGCTTGGTTCGCTGCTTCCGGACATGGAACTAATAGCACCTTCGCCTGAATCAGCTTCTCCCGTGTTAAGAGCGTTGCTTTTCGCTTCTGTCGCTTCATCCGAGCGAGCATGCGTCGAGCGCGCTCCAGCTGCGCTCTTTCTCTTTTCCTTATGAGCGTAGAGTCGCGCGTCGGCTCTCTGCTTCATCTTCTCGGGCGTGTCGGCAATCTCGAATTGAGCTATGCCGTGCGAAAACGTGACGGGGATCTTCTTGCCGCCAAACTCGAAGTCAATGGAATCCAAACGAGACAAAATCTCCGAAATCTTGTCGACTGGGCAGTCGGGAAAAATCACAAGAAACTCATCGCCGCCTACTCGGATCGGTACGTCACAAGCGCGAATCGCTCTCTGCAGGCGCTTGGAAAATGCCTTCAGGGCCAGGTCGCCGGCGGCGTGCCCGTAGGTATCGTTAATCTCTTTGAACTTGTCGAAATCCACCGCAACCAGAATCATTGGTTCACGTGATTTTTCGGCGCGCTCGATTTCTTCCTTGAGGCGCGTCTCACCGAAGCGCCGGTTGTAGAGTCCGGTTAATGCATCAACGGTCGCCAGCCCGTGAAGTTTCTCCGCTTCGACGCGGGCTCTTGTAGTGGCGTCTATCTGTGCTACCAGACTCCCGCGAAGCCGCGCAAGGCGGTTGCGCTGCTGGTAGAGGAAAGCGGCGCCCAGAATCGAGACGACCGCGAGCAATCCACGAAGCCCCCAAATTACGGTTGGTGTGATGTTGAAGAGCAAAATAGTCGAGACCGACGAAAGCAGCAGCATGACCCCGCCGGTCCAAGCATGCCATGACGAGATTCCGTCCAAGAGTCGCAAATTGTTCTGGAATTCCTGGCTACGATTTGTTTCCTGCGCGGATTTGCCCATTGTGCTCATCGCTGCTGGCTCCGATCGGGAAAACCGATCTTGTTCTTTAACCGAGCAGGTTGGGCGGGCCTGGATCTACGTTGATGGTAGCCGGCCAGCACATTTCCTTTCGCTGCGTCCACGGTCGAACCTCCTTGCGGAAGAGGTTTATATGGACCCTTGGCTTAGCGGTCTGTTTCATTCTGGGGCAGTATTGGGCATGGTGTTCTATAGCGTCGATGGTACGGAGGCGGCATGCTCCTGGTACATGAGTACGCTTGTTTTCCGTTAGACTTGCCTTATTTAGCAGCAGAGCGTTCTTGGGTCCAAAAAACGAGTGGGAACCTTTACACCGGGAGACCAGTAACTCTCGCGGTAACTGCCCTAGCAACAACTGTTTGTTCTCAAACTGCGTGCACTATGCGTCAACGGTCTGCTCGGCACGTGGTCCTAATAGCAACCCACATGTTTTCATGGACTTACAAAAAGGTGCATCTCTGGCCCCGCCCAAGGACAGGCTCCGTCCACATACGATATATCGTCCTAGTACTCGCGTGCTATCCGTTTTCGTAACCAGGGTCCCATTGGCTGGGACAGGTACGTCCGGCATGATTATGCCACTTTGAACCGGTGTTCCCGCGAGGGACACCTCAGGGAAGTCTCAACAGCTCGAACGTCGAGACATCACAAGGAGCACGTGATGATCGCTGATCGACGAACGACCGACCAACCTAGCCAGCTTGGGTCCTCCGAGCTTGTAACGATTCTACGCAACGTGCCGGGACTAGGAGAATACATTTCCCTTCGTACCAGCCCGCCCCCTTGTAGGCAAAAGACTTGCACAACAAACCCCCTCGGCACGAATGTGGCCTCTGACGTTATAGAAAATAAGGAGTTGATTCTCATGTCCAAATCCGCCAAACGCATCCGTGGGTTCAGCCTGGTCGAGCTCGTACTGGCTATGTTCGTCCTATTGCTTGTTTCTGCGATTGCCGTGCCGAATTTATTGGCCACGCTCCGCTCTTACCGGGCCCAAGGCGATGCACGTGGTATTGCAGGCCAGATTTCTCTCGCCCGAATGCGTGCGGCTGCGGACTTTACCGAGGCACGCTTGTCCGTGAATCTGACGGCTAACACCTATCGCGTTGACGTCTGGAACAAGACCAATGCTTGCTGGGAGACGGATGGCACCACGGTTGCGTGCGATGCGCCGATAAGCGCTGCCGTGAGCGCACCGCAGGACATCAACCTGTCACAAGGGAACTTTCCGGGATTTGGTGGCGTCACTGCTGCTCCTCCAAGCAGCATTTTGGCTCAGGCCCCGACTTGCCTGGACAATGCGGGGAGCGCAATCGCTAACACCGCGTGCGTCGTCTTCAATTCGCGGGGCATTCCCGTCACGCCCGGCGATCCCCGGCCTGGCGTCAACAACACCGCCACGGGAAATGACGCCGTTTATTTCACCAACAATGCGGGGCAGACCTTTGCGGTGACGGTCTCAGCGAGCGGCAAGGCCTCCGCGTTGAGCTATAACGCGAAAATGAATGCTTGGCATTAATCTTCGCAAACAGCGAAGGGGCGATGGTTAAGGAATGAGAGTGTCTATGCAAACGCGCAGGAAGGAATCTGGAGGGTCCCTGACCGAAACCATGATTGCTGTCATGCTCTTGATGGTTATGGGGGCGGGAATGACGGCCGTATTTGGCTTCTGCACCGGGACGAACAAGAGCCAAGGAGAAATCGCTACCCGAACAACTGAATACGCACAGGACAAGATGGAACAATTGACAGCCTTGAGCTACCTCGACGGCAGCACCAACACTACGGTCTATCCATCAGCGCCCACCGGTGGAACCGGGCTGGGCGGCGTCATGGCCGGCAATGCAACCGCGGGTGGCACGGCGCGGGGCGCTGCCGTTCTTAACTACGTGGATTACCTGGACGTGAACGGCAACCTGAGCGTCACAGGCGCTTTGTACACGCGTCAATGGAGCATTACGACCAACGCTGCAGGGAATCTGAAGACGATTACTGTCGTTGTATATGCTTCCAGCGCGCAAGGGCCAGGGGCGGCGCCCTCCTCCACGCTGATTTCCATGAAAAGCAACAACCAATAAGAGAGGGATGGCATGTCCTCAAGACAATCACGCTGCTCGGAAGGCTTTTCGCTCCTCGAGCTAATGGTCAGCATGGTGGTGCTGCTCGTGGTAGCGGGTGCGGCTTTCAGCGCCATGGACGGGCTCTCCAAGAACTACGGCTCAACGACGTTAAGGTCGGACATGAGCTCCGGCGTGCGAAGCGCGGCTGAACTGATGACACAGGAAGTTGGACAAGCCGGAAGTTTGCCGATCACTCCCCATCAACTTACCGCGCCCGTCACCGGGAGTGCCGTGACCCCCCAAACCGTTTTTGTGGATTCAACCGCCGGGATGTTTGTCGGGCAGATCCTCATGGTCGATGCTGGCGCCACCCAGGAACAGGTCCAGATTCAAGCAATCCCCTCAACCATTTCGTTGACGGGCATTTTCGCAAACAGTCATGCCAAAAACGCTCCAGTCGACGCCTCGGGCGTGTTGCCTCAAGGCATTCTTTCTACGTCCACACCGACCCAGTTGGAGCTCATTGGAGACATCAACGGCGACGGAACATTGGTCTACGTCGAATACGACTGTAACCCGAATGCCGCGGGAACGGGAACACTGACGCGCTCGATCACTCTTCTTCCCGCAGCGGCAAAGAATCCATCGACGGTCTTGCTGCAAAATCTTGTTACCAACCCTGGCGGCTTAGGAAACACCTGTTTCACGATTCCTGCCGCTACGGCCGCGGCAGGCTTTAATTTCGTGCCCAGCCTGGGAGTCAGCTTGACGGTGCAGAGTTCGGCGCGCGATCCCCAATCCGGAGCGTTCCAAACACTGACAAAATCCTTTATGAACCTCGCGCCTCGGAATGTTCTTGTGGGACTGGACCTGGCTCAGTCGGGCGTTCTTACGAATCGTTTGCAGCCCACTCCGCCCGGAGTTCCGCTGTCGTAATTCTTCGAATTAAGTGTGGATAACACACTAATAGGAGAAAACATGTTGCGCACAACGCTGAATAGGAATAAAGAGGGCGGAGTCGCACTCGTCATCGTCCTGATCGTCCTGCTGGTGCTGTCCACGCTTGTTGCCTCTCTTATCTTTGCCACCAGCACGGAAGTCTGGGCCAGCGCCAACTACAAGCTGCTAACTCAGGCGAGGTACACGGCCGAAGCCGGGGCGCAAGCCACCGAAAACTGGCTCGTTTACACCTACACTTCTCCCTCGGCGGCCCTGGTAGCGGCTGACTTGGACTTGACCAAATCCCCCGTCGTTTGTACCGCAGGGTGCGACGCCGTTGGCCCCGTTGTGCTTTCCTCTACACCCGGCGCCACGAACTATCCGGATGCAGCGGTAGCGGCTAAATTCCCGATGAACCCTCAAGCGCTCCCTGGCGCACCGAAAGACACCTATTCGACCACCGTCACGCTGCTCAGCATGACTCCGTCAGCCGGAGTTTCATGGCTACCCGGCGGCGGCGGTACCATACAGACTTGGCAGATCGCTTCTGTGGGAACCATCAACGGCGTCCGCAACGGTTCAGTGCAAGTGGTCGAGACTATCCAGCGCAGCGGCACGCCAGTCTTCAACTATGCTCTTGAGGCTACGTCAACGGCCTGCAAAGCGATCTACTTTGGTGGCAGCGACGGCGCCGACAGCTATAATTCGACCACTGGGCCTTATGGCGGGACTAACGTAGTAGCCAGCGGAGGAGACCTGGCCACGAACGGGAACGTCACTCTTGCCTCCGGCGCGGTCATCGATGGGACGATCTACGACTCCAATAACGTGACGAAGGGAGCTTGCCCGGACGGGATCACAAGTAGCGGTTCCTATCAGGGCGCAAGTCTGCTCCCAGCAAAGATCAATCCCCCGCTTCCCTGGGGTTGCGCCAGTCTCCCGTGTTACCCGAGCCCCCTTCCCCCTACTACCGCCCAGACCCTCAGTACCTCGACGTGCGGTAGTATTTCTGGGTGCACGTACAACGGTACGACCAGTATCTATGACAATGGCAGTAAAACAACGGTCAACGTTTATACGCTCGCTCCGGGGGACTATGGAAACGTAACAGTCAGCAACGCGGACGTCGTTCACATGGCCGCCGGGACGTACAACCTCAACAGCCTGAATTTCGCCAAAGACGGGCAGATCGTTGTGGACTCTGGGCCAGTGGTGTTGAACCTTGCCGGTCAAGGCTTTTATGCCGGAAATGTGGTGATGAACTCCGGCGGCCTCAGCGGAATTAACTTGTGCGGCGGGGGCGTTACGGGGAACCCTGGCACCTATACTACGACCACTTGCGGTAGCGGCAAAAGTGCTTTCAGCGGGATCCCTAATCAAATGCAGATTGTCTACGCTGGAAACGCGAGCATCTCGACCACGGGCGCGCCGTTTGCGGCGGTCATATACGCGCCAAACGCTCCTGTAGCGGAGACCGGTGGTGCCGTGGGATTTTACGGGAGCGTCGTCTGCAGTACTTTCAACGAAAGCTCCAAGGCCCCCTTTCACTATGACAACTCGCTCAAAACCACCGTAATTCAGGCGGGACCGTACCACGTAACGGGCTTCAGTTGGAGCAAATTCTAAAACTGGGCAAGCTGCTGCTAGCACTTGGAGAGAGGAACATGAAGACAAGGCGAGAATTGCAGGAAACCGCGGTTTATGTCGCTTCCGTTTGGTGGCGAGATTGCGAGCCGTTTCTAACCATCGTCGGCGGCAGTGCAAAAGCGGTCGAAACAGCAATTGAAGCCGAGATGCTTCGCGTCGCCGCCGAGTCCTACGATCAGCAAGACGCAAAAGAACGCGAGCGTGATGATTTCCTTCTGGACATGGCTCGTTCTTTTGCTGAACGGGATACGCTTGGCAATGTGTTTCCGGCTCCTGTCCTTGAGCGCTATTGCCGAAGGACTGCCGCGGCAGGCCAGGGCAACGCTGGCGATTTGGACCTTCTGCCTCTTGTAAATGGTGACCCGAACGCGATCGTCCGTATCCAATGAAAGCCATTAGTTAGAGGAGCAAAAAAGATGGCCTGCACGATCGTCTCGAATAACATTTCGATACCTGAAACACGCGAAGCAGTGAGTGCAGCAATCCGTGCGGGAATCGGTGAACGAGAAGGCGACTGGGAAGTCGTCGTTTATCAAGCCGAAGACTACCCGGGGTTGGCCGTAAGAATCGCAGGACCCAGAGAGATGCGTTTCGGGTGGACTTTCTTCGGCAATGAGCAAGCGCCCGAGTTAATCAGAGAGCGGACGGCGAAAGGTATCTCGGGGAGATTGTCTCTACAAGATGCAATGAATCTACGCTAGGCGCAGAACCAGGAATAAGCACGCGCGGTTATGAAAGCCATTTAGAGGAGTACAAGAACGGCCTGCATCATCGCCTTGAACAATATCCCGTCCCCTGAAGCGCGAGAGGCTGTGAACGGCGCAGTCCGCGAAGGGATTGGCGCAAGAGCAGGAGATTGGAGGGTGATCGTTTATCAACCTGAAGACTACCCGGCGATCGCGGTAAGAATACAGGGGCCTCAAGCGCTGCGCTTCAACTGGACATTTCTTGCAGGAGAACAAACGACAGATTTTATCCGCGACCGCGTGGCAAAAGACATCGTCGGCTTGCTGACCGTCTAAGACGGCCGCGGATAGCCCAAGCCGTCAGGATCAACTTACCGAGTCTGCTGCAGACAAGCAGAAATCAATTCGTCCTGCACTCCCACAGACGCCGACCTGAGTTTTGATCCCAGCGCCGCCACTCTGCGGTGTTTTTTCTGTTCCCTTGCGCTCCCTCGTGCGGACGCAAGTAGTTCGGAACCAAGAAGATATGGCGGAAGCGTGTGGGAGTCGAAGTTACTTGGAGCTGATTTTACAAGTACTTCCGAGGAAGCGCTTGGACGGAAACGGAACCACTTAGCACTGTTCGGAGTTCCTATTGCCGCCTTTTTGCCGCCTCGTTTTCATCCCACCTTTCGCTGCGGAAGAACCATCTCGACGACTTTGCCGTTGGCTTCTCGCATTGCATCGGGCACTGCTTGCGTGTAGATGTTCATCGTCGTGCGAATGTCCGAATGACGCAGAAGCTCTTGTTGAACCTTTAAGTCCACCTGCAATGAACGCAGCAACGTCGAATACGAGTGCCGGAAGCTGTGCCAACCGATCGGGCCGAGTCCAGCGCGTATTCCAGCAGGCACTAAATGATCCCGCTGAATAGTCCAGGGCCATCGTGGACGTCCCGTTCCATATGGGCTCGGGAACAGCCAATCGGAATCGTTGGCGTCCGGAGCACTTTCTTCCTTGTATTCAAGCAAGAGGTCGGCCAGGTACGGGTGCAATGGCAATCTCTTGTTTGAGTTTGTGGTCTTGACTTCATCGACTCGGCCCACGACTACTCCGCGTTGTATATGGACTTCGCGGTTCTTCCAGTCGAAGTCGCCCCACTGCAAGCCCACTAGCTCGCTTGCCCTTAAGCCAAGACACGCTGACACAATGCACATCGTTCGGATGGGTTCACTCAGGTGATCCAACAGCAACCGAAATTCCTTTATAGAAAGGATCCTCGGTTGTCTCAATCGCTTTGATGAACCTTCCACACGGACGAGGCTAATGGGGTTCATCCTGTCGATTTCGATGTATTCCCACTTCATCGCCCAGTTAAACAAGATGTGCATGATGCTGCGCACGTGGCCTCTGCTCTTTGGAGCAAGAGCGAGGCTTATGAGCCACTCCTCGACAAGCAATGGCTTTACCCTACGGATCGGAACGTGCTCCCATTTGGGTTTGATGTGATGAGTAATCCACGAGCGATACTTGCTTGCGGTAGAGTGCCGTTTGGGCAGCTTTTCCCGAATGTAGCGGTCAACTAAGACTCCGAACAATACATCTTCAAACTGCCGCTCAGAATTCGCCGACAATCGGAACGACTCCGCTGCTCGCCACGCCTTTGCCTCTGTGGGATACTGCTCAACGTTGCCGATAATCACTGATTCCCTCTTGCGCCGACGATCCGGGCTTGGACAACTGTGCTCCCAAACCCATACGTCAGGCCCATGCTTGCGAAGTTTACGACGTAAGTGACCGAACTGATATCGTGCTCGCCTGAACATGAAGACTGCCTCCTTAGCAGTCTTGGCGGCACGAGTGACGCGATGAATGTAACTCCGTTCTCATCCATGAGTCCAGTTCGGATGCATAGAAGAACCAACGACCGAAGCGGAAATGACCTGGCAGTTCACCAGTGCGCGCCATCCGCTTCACCGTCTTGGGATGGGCCCTTACAAACGCCGCGGCTTCTTCACATGTCAACGGTCGTTCAACAGCCAACGGTGGTTGCGTCGTGCCGACAGCGCTGCTTGCTCTCTCTGCGGCTGGTTGGGATGAGGCGGCGTGTTCGGAGGAGTTGGCAGCGGCGAGAACAGTGTTAGCAGGGGCCACTGCGTTGCGTGCTTCTGTGTTCCCTTCATCAAAGCAGTGCGGACTTGATTTGGTGCTGACACCGAAGCGTGAGCCATGTCGTCGGTCAGACGCTGGGTTCTCGCGCATACCGAATTGGAGGCGGCGGTGCATGGATTTTTATTTGAGTGCCAGTTGGACGGACTCTCCTTTCGAAATTGCTGCTTTGGATGTGTGACGCTGAGTTTCAAGGTTGTTGGTGTGCTGGTCTAGCCAGGACTTGAATTCTCCGTCTTTGTGGAAGAGGAGCTTGAGAGCTTCGGTAACCACGTACGCTGGCGAGGAGTCGATGAACTCAGCGTATTTGTCGAGCCTGAGTTTTATATCCTCCTCAACCCGGATTTGGATGGTTTCCGACTTGGGTTGCTTAGGTTGTGCCTTTAAGAGTGACAAGTACTCGTCTCCTTTCGTAATGCAATCTTGTCGGACAAGTCGTATGCGGCACCGCATACGGTTTGGTCGACAGAGTTCTTTCACGCGGCCTGACGCAAGCCGTGCCTCCTGCAGGGTGAGGCGAAGTTGCAAGGGTGAAGGTCTGGGGTGACGCCCACTTCACCCCAAACTGAAATTCTGTCGGCAAGGAGCGAGGCTGTCTCGCATTTGGTAAA
>Ga0126373_10003808_pt1 | contig 11380 bp, 10 predicted proteins | sample PanSoiMetPlot_11_FD_92545 | JGI IMG/M metagenome (GOLD analysis project Ga0126373, IMG submission 92545) | Tropical forest soil microbial communities from Panama - MetaG Plot_11 | ecosystem: Environmental > Terrestrial > Soil > Tropical forest > Bulk soil | place: Panama | collected 2016-02-17
ATCGGCGGGTATGTCGAGGCACGCGCCTCTATCCGCACGTGGCTGTACCGGATCGCCACCAATCGGTGCCTCAATGCGCTTCGCTCGGCGAGTCGGCGCCCGGCAAAGGCGTGGGACGTGCCCCGGGTACGACCGCCCGAGGCCAACGGGTCGGGCGACGTCGTCTGGCTCGAACCGTATCCAGACGCTCTCCTCGCGGGCGCTTTCCCCGCGCCGCCCGGCCCCGAGGCCCGCTACGAGCAGACCGAAGCGATCTCCCTGGCCTTCGTGACCGCCCTGCAAGCCCTGCCGCCCCGCCAGCTCGCAGTGCTCATCTTGCGGGACGTCCTGGGATTCCGCGCCAGCGAGGTGGCCGACATGCTCGACTCGACTGTCGAATCGGTCAACAGCGCGCTCAAACGGGCCCGCGCTGCCATGCAGAGCCGCCGGTTGTCGGCCGCCGGTCACGAGCCGCCTCCCGCAACGGGCTCACCGGCTGAGGATGTGGTCGTCGAGAAATTCGTCCGCGCGTGGGAGGCCGCCGATCTCGACGAACTCATAGCCCTCCTGACCGGCGACGTCGTCATCACGATGCCGCCGATACCCTTCGAATACGTGGGCCGGGACGTGGTCATCGGCTTCTGTGCCAGCCTGTTCGGCGCGGGCCGCAGGTTCGACCTCGTGCCGACCCGAGCCAACGGCCAGCCGGCATTCGGGGCCTACCTGCGCCCCCGGGCCGGAATCCGTCACGGGACTGGCCTCTACGTGCTTACCCTCACCGGAACCGAGATCTGCGCAATGACCCGCTTCGACGCCGGCGTGCTGCCATGGTTCGGGCTACCGCAATCGCTCCCGAGCCGATGATCAGGCTCCGCCGGGTCACACCTCCTCGGCTGGCTCGGCGCGGAGCTCGGTTGTGTTCGGGATGGCGGTCAGCTCGGGCGTCACGTGCCGGTGTGGCACCGGCAGCGGCAGGCTTCGCTCGCTGCCATGAATCGACGAGGCGCTGAGATGGTAGGCCTCGAGCTCGCCGATGAACTCGGGATCGGCGTACGGGCGGCCATCGACCACCGGCCCCTGTTCCCGGTTCATGATGGCCGTGATGTCTTGTCCGCTGATCGTCCGGTGTGCTTCCAGCGCGTGCCCGATCGCGAGTACGCTGACCCGGTTCTCGGTGAGCATGGCGCTGGTCCGGTCCGCCAGCATGGCCAGCCGGGCTTCGGCTCGCCCGCCGAGCGCGGTCTCTAGCACGTTCCGGTCCGTGCCATCCAGGATCGGGTGCGCTTCCTGCCCCGCCAGCGTCGCGGAGAACGAGCCGTACTGGCCGCCCATGCCCCAGCGTCCCTCCATATTCAGGGAGATCGCCGTCGCGGTGTGCAGGTCGCCCGACACTCCTGAGCTCGAGTCGTCGCCGAAGAACATCTTCTCCCCGACAAGCGAGGCCAGGCTGACCATGATGTCCGCCTCGTACTCGCTGCGCCAGCGGGTGAACTGCTCCTCGACCGGGATCGGGGCGACAAAGCCGAGGTGGTTGTCTCCCTTCTGGATCGTCGCCGTCTCGATGTCATTGCGCTCTTGTGCGAGGTAGCTGACGACGGCGTGGCAGGCTTCGTGCACCGCCACCGCGTGCCGCTCTCGGTCGATGTAGTCGACGCCCTCGGACGGCCCCACGCTCTTGGAGAGCTTGGCCTTCAGCACGTCCGGCCAGGTGATGGTCGTGCGGCCGTCGCGTAGCGCGGTGATCAGCGCCTCGTTCACCAGGTCCTTGATGGTGGCACCAGTTGCGTACGGGGTCATGTTCGCGAGCTGATCGATCTGCTCGGGCGTCACCTCGTGGCTCACCTTGGCAAAGTAGCCCTCGTAGGTGCGCTTCCGGCCTTCTTTAGACGGGTAGCCGACGTGGTAGATCCGGTCGATACGGCCCGGCCGCAGCAGCGCCGGGTCGAGCGCGGCGACCAGGTTCGTGGCCATCACGATGAGGATGCGGTACTTAGGCGGCGGCTTCGGCCGCATGCCGAGCGTGCGCCGGACCACACGGTTGATGAAGCCGCGCGGCTTCTTGAGGCCCGACATCTCGGTAAGCAGTGCCTGCAGCGTGCCCATGCCGCCCCCGCCCATCATGCCGCCGGCGGGCATGATCTGCCGGAACCGGCCTGGCCGGCGGGGCGCGGGCTCGGCCGCCGCCGCGCTCGCCGCGGCGTCCGCGAGCAGCATGGCCTGGGAGTCCCTGGACAGGTAGCCGAAGCCGTGGCAGGCGGCGAATGGGCTAGCCGGACCGGGCCCGTAAGGGCCCGCGGCCGAGTCGGCCCCGAAGCCCTGCACGCCGGGCTGGCCGCCGAGGCTGCCGCCGCGGCTGCCGAGCGAGTCGGCCTCGTCGAAGAAGACGATCACGCCGCCGTACCGGACCGCGAGCTTGCGCAGCTTGCGGAACAGGCCCTTCACCTTGAGAACGCCGACGCCGAAGAACATGTTGATGAACGCGCCGGGATCGACGAACACGTACGGCTTGCCGGTCTCGCCGGCGATCGCCTCCGCCATGAGTGTCTTCCCGGTACCCGGCGGTCCCCACAGCAGAATGCCGCCGGGGACGTAACCGCCGTGGTCCTCGATCGACTCCGGGTCGTCGAGGAACAGCATGTTCTCCTTGATCCGCTCGACCACGTGATCCTGGCCCCAGACGTCGGAGAACCTGGTCGTCATGTCGCCGGGGTTGTAGGTATCTACGCCGCCGCGGGACAGGAACCAGAACAGCATCGCGAACTGGCCGACAGCGAGCAGCATGATGAAGACGACGTAGAGGAGCAGCGGCGCCTCGCGGTAGAGCGCGCCCGGCACCTGGAACAAGCCCTGGATCGGCGTCGTGTGGTAGATCAGACCAAAGATGATCGCCACGATGGTGATCCAGATGAGCCACTTCAGGACCCGCGACATCCGGAACCGGGTGTAGTCGTTCATCTGGTGGGTGAGCTGGTCGCCGCGACCGAAGACGGCGTTCGACGCCCGGTACGCGGGCCTGGAATGCTCGGTCACCAGGTAGTAGAACTGCCGTATCACTTCGATAGCGAGCAGCAGGATGAGCCAGCGGCCGGCGCCTGAGCCGACCTGGAGCTGCTGCTTCGCGGCATCCTTGAAGCCCAGCACCGGGTCGGTCGACATCTGATACCAGACGACGACGAACCAGACCCCGGTGATCAGGACGCTGAACTTGATCCGGTCCCAGAACACCAGGCGCTTGCGGGTCAGCCGCTCGGACTCGCGCAGGTTGTCGTGCCGGCGCCGGTTCCGGCGGCGCGACCGCCGGTTAGGGCTGTTCGCTGGCAATGACATCAGGAACCTCGCACGGTAAACGAGTTGACGACTGCCTTGATCTGCGCCGCGTGCGAGGCAAAGCAGTCCTGGTAGCACTGCACCAGGAGCAGGTACAGCTTGGTTGTGTCGCTATTCGTCAGAACCGTCTGGTCGAAGGCATCTGGCAGTCCGCCGACGTTGAATTCATACAGCTCGTTGATGCCGTGAATGCCGCCGGGCAGCGAAATCACCGTGCTCGAGACCAGGCTGAAGCCGGTGATGTTGTCGCCCGCGGCCATGGCTGCCTGCCTCGCCTGAGACGTGACGGGGAACAGCAGGTCGCGCATCTCGTCGAAGGACAGCGCCGACCGTAGCGCGTCCTTGAGGCTCTGCACGCTGGCATACACGACAGGCGTATGCGCGCCGACGAGCAGGGTGGGCAGGGCAGGCTTCGGCGTCTCGGAGTACGCACGCGACCAGATGAACGAGCCGCCTGGGGGCCCGGCGGCAGAGTTTGTGAGCAGCGCGCCTTGGACCGCGGCGAGTTTGTCGGAACTCACCTGTGGCCAGCTCGTCGGGACCTTGAAATACGCATGGTCGGCCTTATCGGCCGCGTACTGATAGCTGGGCGCCCCGCAACCTGCGAGCAGTGCCAGGGCAGTCCCCGCTGTGGCGAACGCGGCTGCAGTCCGGCGGAGCTGCCGCTTCAATCTGGCCCTCCCGTTTCGAGGTAGCCGCCAGCCCCCGGCCGGCCGCAGGCCTCCTTTGAGTATGTGTTGCCACCGGTGATGGCTTCAACCCCGGCATACTCATTAGGGACCTGTGATAATTCTGTGATAAGAGACTAGCGCCCGCCAGCCAAGCAAGAACAGCGCCAGGAAGGCGAACGCTACGCCAATAAATGCGAGCGCCGTACCCTGCCCGGCCGCGACCCTAATGGCCATCCCCGACCCCGCGGCACCGAGCCAGGCGCCAAGGCCGGCGGGCCGGATCGCCGTCGGCTTCCGCCAGAACCGGACCGCGCCCAACCCGATCACAAGACCGGCCAGGAACGGCCACGCGGTATGCCAGACGCCAGCCGGAGTGGCTCCGTTATGGTGTGCGTTCCTGCCGATGATCACGAACGCGAGCACCGAGCAGATGTCGAAGAGCATTGCGATCAGTACCGCCCGGCGCATCCGGTTACGGTATCCGACACGCGCCGTGGGAGGGAACGGCCTGTTCGTGGCTGGTCTAGGCTCGCTGTGATGCCGACGCTGCTGATCATCCATCACACCCCGTCACCGGCCCTGCAAGCGATGTTCGAGGCGGTCACAGACGGGGCGCGGACCGACGAGGTCGAGGGCGTCGACGTACTGGTCCGCCCGGCGCTGATCGCGGCCGAGGCGGATGTGCTCGCAGCGGATGGCTACCTGCTCGGTACCCCGGCCAACATCGGTTATATGTCGGGCGCCCTGAAGCACTTCTTCGACAGCATCTACTACCCGTGCCTCGAGGCGACAAGGCGGCGCCCGTACGGCCTCTACGTGCACGGCGCCAGCGACACCTCCGGCGCGGTTCGTGCAGTGGAGTCGATAGCAGGCGGCCTGGGCTGGCAGGCCGTCCGGCCTGCCGTGACCGTAGTCGGTCCGCCCGCCAAGGCCGACTTGCAGGCGTGCTGGGACCTGGGTGCGCTGCTGGCGGCGAAGGTGGCCGGGGAGCTTGGCGGATGATCCTCAGTGTTGCCCTGAACCCGGCGCTGCACGTGGCCTATGCCGGCGAGAAGGTGCAACTGGGCGGGGATAACCAGGTCTTGAAGGTCCGGAACCGGGCGGGTGGCCGCGGGCTCGCGGTGGCGCGGCTGCTGCACACCTTCGGGCACGAGGTAACCGCTGCGGGCCTGGCCGGCGGCTCCGCCGGCGAGCTGATCAGGGCCGAGCTGGCGAGAGCGGGAGTGGCCACCGCGTTCACCGGCATCGCGGCCGAGACCCGCAGGGTCGTGCGCGTTGCCGATACCGCCGCCGGCACCACGACGACGTTTCGCGAGCCTGCCCCGTACATCACCACCGAGGAGCTCGGCCGGCTGGCCGCCGACTACCGCGGGCTGCTGGACGGGGCGACCGCTGTCGTGCTATGCGGGAGCCTGCCTGCTGGCCTGCCGCCGGATATCTACGGCTCGCTGACCACCTACGCCGCCGATGCCGGGGTACCCGTCGTACTGGAGGCGAGCGGGCCGGAGCTGCGCTACGGAGCCGCGCGCGGTCCCGCCGTGGTGATTCCCGAGCCCGGCGACGAGGCAGACCTGGAGACTGCTGGCGCCAGCACGGTCGTCCGGGCCGCCGGGGCCGGCCTGCGCGCGCTGACCCCGCAAGGCCAATGGCAGGCCGACGTCAGCGACCATCCGGAACCGCTGGCGCTGTCCAGGGACGGCCTGGTGGCAGGCTTCGTGCCGGGTACCGCGCTCGGCTGGTCCTGGCCGGACATGCTCCGGCACGCGCTGGCGCTGGCCTCATCGGTGTCGCCAGACGGTGAGGTGGACCTCGACGCCTACGAGCTGGTGCTGTCCGGGGTGACAGTGACCAGGTCTGGATAAGCCGTCGCCTTTCGCAACACCAGCAGCAGGTTCCACGTCACGATCTCGCGCAGGCCGGGAACCCGCAGCACAAACCGGGACCAGCGCGGATAGTAACGCGGCTGCGCGGCGAGCACGACGATGTCACCGCGTGCCCGCACGCCGCGAAGCGTCGGGCCGACATGCACCGGAAACAACCCCGTTCCGGGCTTATTCTTGGGGGGCCTTCCGGTCGTGCGGATGTACCGGCGCTCGGCGTATCGCCCGCCCAGGTAGTGCCACGGTGCCATCTCATGGCCGCCCCATGGCGAGTACCAGTTCGTGAAGGCCAGGTAGATCACCCCGCCCGGGCGGGTGACGCGGATCATCTCGGCGAGCATTGCTGCGGGGTCAGGGACGTGTTCCAGCACGTTGGAGGAGAAGCAGACGTCGACGCCGCCGTCCGCGACCGGGAGGGCCATCCCGTCACCGCGGACGGCGTCGGCCGGCGGCTCGCCCCCGGCCCGCAGCTCGTCAGGGTCGGGCTCGACCAGGAAGCAGCGGGCGCCACGAGCGCGGAACGCAGCGGTGAAGTGGCCTGGCCCGCCGCCCAGGTCGAGCACCACCCGGCCGCACAGGTCGGCGTACTGCGCGAGCTGGCTCACCGAGTCCGCGGCGAGCTCGCGGTAGAACAGGTCCGGCTCGGATTGCTCGGCCAGGAACAGCCGGAACAGCCGGACGGCCCGGCCCAATCGGCCTCCCGTTAGTAGTTCGCCGCAAAGCTACAGTATTGCGTGAGCAGAGCCAGGCCTGGCACGACGGCGCGCGTCAGCGCAGGCCTCGGCGCGCTGGCCGGACTCGGACTCGGCGTGCTGGTGCTCGGCCCTGGGCTTCGGCGCGGCTACCTGCTGGCGTACGACATGGTGTTCGTCCCCGCGCCGCGGTTTTCACCCGCCACGCTGGGCCTGACTGGCACGCTGCCACGGGCGCTGCCCAGCGACGCTGTGGTGACCGCCCTCGCGCACGTGCTGCCCGCCGACGTCGTGCAGAAGTGCCTACTGCTCGCTATCTTCGTGCTGGCCTGTGCGGGTGCGGCCCGGCTGCTGGCCGGTGAGCCGTGGCCGGCCCGGCTCGCGGCCGGGGTGCTCTACACGTGGAACCCCTACGTGGCCGAGCGGCTGCTGATCGGCCAGTGGGCGCTGCTGCTCGGGTACGCGGGGCTGCCATGGGTGCTCGCGGCGGCTTCCCGTCCGGCCGCGGAAGAAAGCTGGTGGCGCTGGTCCGGGCGACTCGGCCTCGCGCTGCTGCCGGCCGCGGTCGGCGGCTTCGCGGCCATGGGGATCTCCGCAATGGTGGCCGTCCTCGCAGCCTTGCTCCAGCGAGGCGGGTGGCGGCACCGGGTCAGCTGCGCGGCAGCAGGGGCGGGCGTGCTTATCCTGCTGAGCCTGCCGTGGCTGGTCCCGTCACTGACACGCACGGTGCGGGCGAGCCCGCTGGGAGTGGCACTCTTCGCGGCCAGGGCGGACACGCCGTTCGGCACTGTCGGAAGCGTTCTCCTGCTCGGCGGCGAGTGGAACGCGCAGACGGTGCCGGCCGGCTACGGCGGCGCCGTCACCGGATTCTGGCTGTGTCTGGTCGTGGTGGCCCTCGCAGGCTTCATCCTGCTCGGCCGTGGCCGCTGGCCCGGTGTCGGCCCGGCTGCGATGGTCGGGCTGGTCATAGCCCTGCTCGGCGTGTACGGCCCGGGCCAGCATCTGCTCCGGGACCTGATCGGCACGTGGGGCGGGTTCGCCGTGCTGCGAGACGGCCAGCAGTTCGTGGCGCCGCTGGCGCTGGTCGAGGCGGCCGGTCTCGGCCTCGTCGTCAGCTGGGTGCTGCGGGCGCCGCGGTCCGCGGCGGTGCTGCGCGAGGGTACGGCGGTGGTGGCCGCGGCGCTGGTGGTCGCGCCCGTCGCGTTCCTGCCCGGCCTGGCCTGGGGAGCCGCGGACCGGCTCCGGCCGGTCCAGTACCCGGCCAGCTGGCTGGCCGCCCGGCGGCTGATGAACGCGGACCCGGCAGCGGGCAGCGTGCTGCTCATGCCGTGGGCGGCGTACCGCAGGCCGGGCTGGAATCACGGCGAGGCGGTGCTCGATCCCTGGCCGAGGCTGCTGACCCGTACCGTCATCTGGAACGACGGCGTGCAGGTCGGCTCCGTGACACTGCCGCCCGAGGACCCGAGCGCGACCGAACTGACCGCCTGGGTGTCCGCCGGCCGACCGCTGACCGCCCGTCTCGCGGCGGCTGGCGTGCGCTATGTCATCGACGATGTCGGCTCCGCGTCATCGTCGTCAGCGACGTCGTCGCCGGCGAAGCTGCTGCCGGGCTGCACCATCGCATATTCAGCGCCGGGACTCGTGGTCTATCGGGTGCCCTGATATCTACGCTTGGGGCATGTCGGAGCGGCCGCGCACGTGCTATGCGCGCAGCGGCGAGGCCCACGTGGCGTATCAGGTCACCGGCGAGGGGCCGGTTGACTTGGTCCTGACGCCTGGCTTCATTTCCCACCTGGACTTGCAATGGGAGTCGGTGCGCTATCGGCAGTTCGTCCGCCAGCTGGCCGCGTTCGCGCGGGTGATCCGCTATGACAAGCGTGGCACGGGGCTGTCCGACCCCGTTGCCGAGGTGCCAGCGCTTGGGCAGCGTGTCGATGATCTGGGCGCCGTGCTGGACGCAGCCGGATCGGCCCGTGCCGTTGTCTTTGCTAACTCCGAGGGCGGCCCGACGGCGATCGGGTTTGCGGTGCGCGTGCCGGAGCGGGTGCTTGGCCTGATCTTGTATGGCGCTGGCGGCAGGCCGCCGCCGCCGGAGATCGCCCGGCAGATCCTGGACGCGGTCGACCGCTGGGGCCAGGGGGCCACGGTGGAGCTAGTGACGCCGAGCCTGCTGGCCAGCTCTACCCAGCGCGAGACCGCGGCCGCGCTAGAGCGGGCGGCGGCCAGCCCGGCGATGGCGGCGGCAATGGTGGAGGCGATGATGCGCACCGATGTCCGCTCATTGCTGCCGCAGGTCGCGGTGCCCACGATGGTCATCCACCGTCAAGGTGACAACGTGGAAGAGGGCCGCTTCCTTGCGGCGCATATCCCTGGCGCGGAGTACGTGGAGCTCACCGGGTCCGATCACCTGCCCTGGGTCGGCGACACCGACGCTGTGGTCGCGGCTCTCGAGCGCTTTGTGCGCCGGTTTGATGGCCAGCGCTCCGTGCCTGCGGCCCGGGCGCGCCCGCGGTCAGGCCACGCTGCTACCGGGTGGGGTTCGCTGACCGAGGCCGAGCGCGGGGTCGCGGTGCTGGTGGCCGAGGGGCTTTCCAACCCTGTCATCGCGACCCGGCTTTTTGTGTCGCGCCACACCGTCGAGTCGCATCTGAAACACGCCTACGCCAAGCTCGGGATCTCCTCACGGGTGGAACTCGCGGGGCTGGCGCTGCGGGAGGACCGCAAAAATCCCTGAACTCGGGGATGCACCCCCCTAGGGGCGGGACGGAACCTTGCATCATGATCACAGAAGGTTCGCGGCTTCGTGAGGCTTACTGGCCGGCCGACACTTCCCAGCCTGTGCTGGAAACAACCGTGGGCGGTGTGCTGCGAGCGGCTGCCGAGGCGGCGCCTGGCCGGACCGGCCTGGTGTTTGCCCAGCCGGGCGACCCGGTTCGCCTGCGGTGGACGTTCGCCGAGCTGCTCACCGAGTCCGAGCGCGCAGCCTGCGCGCTGCTGGCGCGATTCGACCCGGGGGAAAGGATCGCCGTCTGGGCACCCAGCACCCCAGAGTGGCTGCTGCTGGAGTTCGGCGCCGCGCTGGCCGGCCTGACCCTGGTGTCGGTCAACCCCGCGCTGCGCCCGCGTGAGCTGGCCCACGTGCTCGGGAACTCCAGGGCAGCCGGTGTATTTCTTGTCCCCGAGTACGGGGGTGCATCCCTGGAGGCGTTCCTGGAACAGATCAGGCCGGGGCTTCCCGCGCTGCGGCACGTGGTGCTGCTATCAGACTGGCAGCAGTTCCTCACCAGCGCCGGCGCCGACGTTCGCCTGCCAGCGGTGTCACCGGATGCGATCGCGCAGATCCATTACACATCCGGCACGACAGGCCTGCCGAAAGGCGTGCTCCTCCACCACCGAGGCCTGACCAACGGAGTCCGCCTGTGGACTCACAGCCTGGGCGTGCGACCCGGCGAGTGCTGGCTCAACCCCAACCCGCTGTTCCACATGGCGGGCTCGGTATTGATGACCCTTGGACCTCTGCAGCTGCTCGGTACCCAGGTCCTGTGTGCCTTCGACCCCGGCCTGATGCTGGACCTGATAGAAGCCGAGCGCCCAGCTATCGTCGCGGCTGTCCCTACGATGGTCACTCTGCTGGCCCAGCATCCGGACTTCAGCCGCCGGGACCTGTCCTCGGTCCGCATAGTCGCCGCGGGCGGGATGCCGGTGCCCCTGGACCTGGTCCGGCTCATCGAGTCCAGCCTGGGCGCCCAGTTCCACACCAGTTACGGCCAAACCGAGGCCGGCCTCACGCACGCGGTCCGCCCGGGTGACCCACCCGAGGTCCGCGCGGGCACGGTGGGCCGTCCGCTGCCTCAGGTCGAGATCCGGGTGGCCGATACAGCCAGCGGCCGGACGCAGCCGCTCGAAGCGACAGGGGAGGTTCTGGTCCGCGGCTACCAGGTGATGGCCGGCTACTCGGAGCTGCCGGAGGCAACCGCAGCCGCGATCGACGCTGACGGCTGGCTGCACACCGGGGACCTGGGCTCGATGGACGCCCACGGCAACCTGCGCATCCGAGGCCGGCTCAAGGAGATGATCATCCGCGGCGGTACGAATATCTACCCGCGCGAAATCGAGGATGTGATCGCTTCCCACCCGGCGGTGGCAGCAGTGGCGGTGGTTGGCCTTCCCGACCCGGTATACGGCGAGCAGGTGGCTGCCTGCGTCGAACTCGCCCCGGGGGCGTCAGCCGACGAGGCCGAGCTGCGGGCGCTGTGCCAGCAGAACCTGGCCCGTTTCAAGTTGCCGGCCCGCTGGGACTTCGTCGCGGCGATGCCGCGGAATCCGCTCGGCAAGATCCAGAAATTCCTTCTCCAGCACGATCTTCTGGAGAAAGTGCAGGGACCGCCGATCTGATCAATGGTCCCGCACCGAGCGCTGAAGGCCGCCAATCCATTCGGGCCTGCCGTGGCGGGACAAGTGACCCCCCGCTATGCTGACCGCCTAGCCTGGCGAGAACGATCGCCGGCCGACGGAAGGGATGGCGATGCGGGGGCTGCTGGTAGCGGCGCTGATCGGCGCGATCCTCGCTGTCGGTGCGGGTTTCGGTACGGGCGCGGTCCTGTCGGGCGCTACTAACGGCAAGCCGGTGAACGCAACGCTGTTCAACTACGGGCAGCGCTGAGCGGGCGGAGAAGTTCGCGCCGCACCCGGACCGGTGATCTGGGCTGAGGACGGTAGGCCGTGCGGCCATGGCTGGAGATCGTCATCCCGGCGCGGAACGAGGAGCGCCGGCTTTGCGCTGGGCTGACTGAGCTGTCCGGCGCGCTAGCGGTATTGCCGAGCGGCACCG
>Ga0126373_10003809_pt1 | contig 11379 bp, 9 predicted proteins | sample PanSoiMetPlot_11_FD_92545 | JGI IMG/M metagenome (GOLD analysis project Ga0126373, IMG submission 92545) | Tropical forest soil microbial communities from Panama - MetaG Plot_11 | ecosystem: Environmental > Terrestrial > Soil > Tropical forest > Bulk soil | place: Panama | collected 2016-02-17
ACTCAAGTCTGCGCTACCGCTCCCCTGGCGTTACCAGGCGCGTTGCCCATGTCATGAGTTCCGTGGACCATTTCGCAGCCGCCTTTCGGCCTCCGCGAACGGCCAACGTGCCTCACAACGGTGTCCGGACTTTCCTCCCGCTTCGGCCTGGTAGCGGCGGCTTTACGCCACCGTTCCCGAGCCTCAGCCAGCGATCACCCGGCTCACCCGCCACTTAAATTATAGCTGATAACTCCTCACATCAGACCACCGGTCGAGGATTCGCGACTGGCGGTGCGCCCTCGCCCGTTCGAATGGGCCAGTACCGCAATAGCAGCAACGCCGAAACCGTCCCTAGGGCAATCTGCATCTCGTACGCATACGGAGTGTCTCCATTCATCCGGCCGACGATTAGGACATTGGAAACGGTGTGCGCGATGCCAAGCAGGAATGACAGAGTTCCACCACAGCGTCATCCACGAAAGCACGTAATTCATTGCCACCGAAATTGCAACTCTAGAGGCCAGCTCGCGTCGAAAATGCTTATTTTCTCCTTAAGAATTAAGAAGAGGTAGTCATTCCTACTTCAGTCCCGCCAACTTCTCAAACTCCCCTTCACTCAAAATCGCTACTCCCAATTCCTTGGCCTTGTCGTACTTCGATCCTGGATCCGTCCCTACCACTACATAATCCGTCTTCTTGCTCACCGAACTGCTCACCTTCCCGCCATGTTCGACCACCATCGCTCCTGCTTCTTCCCGCGTGCGATTCGCCAGCCCGCCGGTAAACACAAACGACTTCCCCGCAAACTTATCGCTCTTGACCTCGCGTTTCTCCACCCTCGGCCGCAATCCCGCCTTCCACAATTTCTTCACCAACTGCCGGTTCGCCGACTCCGAAAAAAATTCCACGATGCTCGCTGCCACTTTTGGCCCCACTTCCGGCACTTGCTCCAACTCTTCTTCCTTCCCCACCGCCAATTCGTCCAGCGACGAAAAATGTTCCGCCAGCAACTGCCCCGTTCGCTCGCCCACAAACTGAATCCCCAGCGCATAAATCAGCCGTGCCAGCGAATTTTTCTTGCTTGTTTCAATCTCCTCCAGCAGATTCTGCGCGGACTTTTCCGCCATGCGCTCGAGCGCCGCCACTTCCTCTTCTTTCAGCGCATACAAATCCGCAACGTCTTTCACCATGCCCTTGTCCACGAGCTGATCGACAATTTTTTCGCCCAGCCCGTCGATGTCCATCGCATGGCGCCCCGCAAAATGCAGAATTGACTCTTTCCTCTTCGCCGGGCACGCCGCGTTCACGCACCGGTACGCCACTTCCCCTTCCACGTGATGAATCGCGCTTCCGCACTCCGGGCAATTCTTCGGCATGCGAAACGGCTTCCGGTCTTTCCCCGGCTTCACGACTTTCAGCACGTGCGGAATCACTTCGCCCGCGCGTTCGATCAGCACCGCGTCGCCAATCTGCAAGCCCAGCCGCTCGATTTCATCCATGTTGTGGAGCGTACTTCGGCTGACAGTGACGCCTCCCACTTGCACTGGCTCCAGGATCGCCACCGGCGTCAGCGCGCCCGTGCGCCCCACGTTCACGAGAATGTCGTTCACCACTGTGGTTTCCTGTCGCGCCGGATACTTGAATGCAATCGCCCATCGCGGCGCCTTCGCCGTGTAACCCAGCTCATTTTGTATCGCGGTAGCGTTCACCTTGATCACCACGCCATCAATCTCGTACGGCAGCTTCTCGCGCTTGGTGTCCCAATCCTCGCAGTACTTGATCACTTCTTGAATCCCATTGCATAGCTTCCAATCATCGGAAGCACGGAACCGTAATTGCTTAAGTGCTTCCAAGGACTCCGAATGCTTGGCAAACGGCACTCTTCCATCCACCAGCAGGTAGTACGCAAAGAAGTCCAGCTTCCGCGACGCTGTAATCGTCGGATCCAGCACGCGCACCGCTCCCGCCGCCGAATTCCGCGGATTCACAAAAATCTTTCCGCCAATCCGCTCCTGCTGCCGGTTCAGCGCTTCAAATGCTTTGCGCGTCATCATCACTTCTCCGCGCACCTCGAAATCCGCCCGCAGCTTCACTTTCTTCAGCGATGCCCCATCCACGCGCAGCGGCACCGACCGGATCGTCTTTACATTCGGCGTAACGTCCTCTCCGGTCGTCCCGTCACCGCGTGTAACGCCGCGCACCAGCACGCTGTCTTCGTATTGCAGCGAAATGCTCAGCCCGTCAAATTTGTGCTCCGCGATGTATTCGATTTTTTCCTTGCCGCTTCCCTCTCGCACGCGCCGGTCCCACTCGCGCAACGCATCATAAGAAAACGCGTTGTCCAGGCTAAGCATCGGCCGCGCATGCCTCACCGTGGTAAAGCCTTCGCGCGGGGCACCCCCCACGCGCACCGACGGCGAATCCGGCGTCACCAGTTCCCGATGCGCCGCTTCCAATGCTTTCAGACGTTCCATCAACCGGTCATAGGCGGCGTCCGAGATCTCCGGCTCGTCCAGCACGTAATACCGGTATTCGTGGTAGCGCAATTTCTCGCGCAAATCTTCAATCTCTTTTTTCACATTTGCCGGTGCCGCTTTGGCCATGAAACCCTCGGGAGAATGGTGTGCCGTAAAGCGCCTGCTATTATATAGAATGGACGTTTTGCTTCACGTAGCGGAAACGACTGGAACCGGAATGACCGCCGACTTACAAAACGCGGTGATGATCCACAACCCCAACGCCGGTAATGGCGGCGGCCACGCGCGTCGCCCCTTGCTCGACAAGGCGCGCCACATCTTCGCTTCCCGCGGCATTGACGCAGACCTTGCCGAAACCACCGGCCCCGGCCACGCCACCGAAATCGCCGCGCGCGCCGCCGAAGAAAACCGCGGCCTCGTCATCGCTGTCGGTGGCGACGGCACGCTCAACGAAATTGTTAATGGCCTCGCCACTCATCACAACGGCCACCGCGTCCCGCTCGCGCTTCTCCCCGGCGGCACCGCCAACATTCTCGCCAAGGAACTCGATCTTCCCTGGGACATTCCCAAGGCCGCCGAAAAACTCGTTCACGGCACGGTCAAGGAAATCGCTCTCGGCCTCGCCACGCCTCTCGAGCAACCCGAAAAGAAAAGATATTTCCTCAGTGTGGCCGGCGCCGGCCCCGACGGCGCCATCGTTTACTCCATCGATCTCGGCTTAAAATCGCGCATCGGCATCCTTGCGTACTGGTGGGCCGGCGTCCGCCAGGTCTTCGGCTACAAATTCCCGCACTTCCGCGTGACGAACGGCGATCACAGAATTGACGCTTCACTTGTCATCGTCGGCCGCACGCAGAATTACGGCGGCCCCTTCAAAATCACCACCGAAGCCGACCTCTTCGAGGACCAGTTCGGAATCCTGACGCTCGCCACCCGCAGCGGCTTCCGTTATCTCAGCTATCTGCCCTCGCTCTGGCTCAACAAACTTCGCGGCACCGAAGGCGTCGAATTCTTCAAATCCGACTCGCTCCTCTGCGAACCGCTCGATGCGAATCCCGTCTACGCGCAGATCGACGGCGAGCCCCTCGCGCGCCTCCCCGTCGAATTCCGCATCATCCCCCGCGCCCTCAAACTCCTGGTCCCGTAACGGTAGCGGCCGGCCTTCTGGAGGCGGGCGCTTTTTCCGCGTGAGAGCACGATAAATCGTGCCTCCGTAGCGTCCGCTTTCGGAGGCGCATTTGCTCGATTGTCATGGTGGAGCCCCTCGAGCGTGGCGAAGGAATGCTCGGCCACATTTGTAGCGCCGGGATCTTGCCGGTGTGTTCTGCCAAGTGTGGTTTACCCTGAGCTTCGAAGGGGCAGGCTTGCGCTTTTCTTACTTGCGAGGGATTAACGCGTTCTGAGATAACCTCTCTGCATGGACCCTCTCACCCACGCCCTAGCCTCACTCACCGTGCAACGCGCCGCCTTCCCGCGTCTCTCCCGCACCGCTACCATCTCCGTCGTCCTCGCAGGCATGATTGCCGATGTCGATCGCTTCAGCTCCTACTTCGGTCCTTCCGCCTATCTTTCTTTCGACCGCACCTATTTTCACTCGCTCCCCGCCGCGCTCGTTTTCGCTCTCCTGGCAACTCTGCCTTTTTCCTTCCTCAAGCCCAAATCCCCCGAAACCCAAATCCGCCGCGCCACCATCTTCGCAGCTGCATTCGCTGCAGCCCTTCTTCATCTCGCCCTCGACGTTTGCCAGTCCTCAGGCGTCCAACTCCTCTGGGCCTTCTCCGCTCGCCGCTTCGCCCTTGACTGGCTCCCCTCTCTCGACCTCTGGATCCTCGGAATTCTCCTCGCCGGAATCCTTCTCCCTCTGCTCGCCGGTCTGGTCACCGAAGAAATCGGCGCCCGCCGCAAAGGGCCTCGCGGACGCATCGGCGCAACTCTCACCCTCCTCGCGCTAATCTTCTATCTCGGCGCCCGTTTCACGCTCCACGGCGACGCCGTCGCGGCGCTCGAATCCCGCACCTACCGCGCCGAACTTCAACGCAGAGTCGCCGCCTTCTCCGAGTCCAACTCTCCCTTCCTCTGGCACGGCATCGTCGAGACCGAGCGCGCCCTGCACGACCTGGAAGTCCCTGTCGGCCCCAGTGCTGACTTCGACCCGGGCTCCGCCATCACCACCTACAAGCCCGAGCCTTCCCCGGCCCTCGACGCCGCCCACAATTCCGCGGTCGCCCGCCGCTTTCTCCGAGTCGCCCGCTTCCCCAAAGCCACCGTCGAGCAAACGCCTTCCGGCTTCCACGTCATCCTGCGCGCCTTCCCCTACTCGCCCGAATCCGGCGCCGGCCGCGTTGCCCTGACCGACGAGGGGCGCGTGCAAGCCCTCATTGACACCGATCCCTCCGGCAAAATCCTCTCCGAAGAGGTCGCCTGGGTCCCTTCTGCCCGCACCTTCTGGTGGCATTAGTCCTGAACCGATAACGAGATGGAATGCCGGGGGTGTGGGGGTAGCGAGCCGTTTGCCACCTGGCGTATTGCTTCAACTCGGCCGCGAAACTGTCTCGCTTTCCGAACCCGGCCGATGCCTCAGCATCACTCGCGAGAGAACATAGCTCACCATCACCAAGCCAATCGCGAATACCGTCACCTGCACCTTGTGGTGCAACAGGTATGGGAGCGCCTCGTGCCCATAACGAATGGCCAGATATCCCATCCCGAAGTACCGCACCGCCCGCGCCAGCGCGATGGCCGACGCAAAACTCGCGACCGGTACCTCGAACACCCCCGCCGCCACCACAAATACCTTGAACGGCGTGGGTGGCGGCAGCAGCGCCGCGATCAGCATTCCGCCGAATCCGTTCTTCACCACCCAGTGGTGAATGGCCAGCGCGCGCTTCCCCGCATGCTTGTGAAACAGCGCTTCCCCGCCCTTTTCGGCAATGTAAAACAGCAGCACGCAGCCCAGCACCGACCCGAGCATCGCGAGAAATGCATACAACGGCATCCGCGCTGGATGCTGGATGGAAAGTTCAATCAGCAGCAGATCGTTGATCACAGGAAATGTCAGCACCGACGAATCCAGAAAGGAAATCAGGAACAGTCCCGGCGCGCCCAGGCTGCCCGCAAAAGTCACAATTCTCTGTTTCCATGCATTCATGCCTGCAACCAAGCTCTTGTTCCTAGCCGAACGTTCGTTACTTCATCACACATTCGCTGTTTCACTGATAGGGGCGCAGCATGCTGCACTCCATGGGAGGCAGCGTCAATCCCGAGCAATACCAATGCCACTCTCAAAACAACGCCTCCACCGCCTCCACAATCACGTCGTACACGCGATGCAACTCCTCCGGCTCTATCACATACGGCGGCAAAACATAAACCACATTTCCGAGCGGCCGCAACAAAACGCCGCGCTCCAGAAAAAACTGATACAGCTTCGGCCGCATCGCCGAAAGGTACCCGGCATCGTCCGCGCGAAGTTCGAGCGCCCCGATGCTTCCAATCTGCCTGGTGTCCCCCACCATCGAAAATTCGCGTAACTCCGCCAGCCGCTCGCCGTGGATCCGCGCAATCGTCGCAATGCGGTCGAACACCGGCTCATCGTCAAAAATCTGAAAGCTCGCATTGGCCGCCGCGCAAGCCAGCGCGTTTCCGGTGTACGAATGGCCGTGATAAAAGGTGTGCCGGCGGTCCTCGCTGTGAAACGCTGCTTCCACGCGGTCCGTGCACAGCGTCACGCCCATCGGCAAAAATCCGCCGGTGATGCCTTTCGAGAGGCACATCAAGTCCGGCACAACACCGGCAATGTCGCACGCAAACATTTTTCCCGTGCGCCCAAACCCAGTCAGCACTTCGTCCGCAATCAGCAGAACGTCATGCTTCGTGCAAAGCGCCCGCACTTTCTGCAAAAACTCCGCCGGATGCACAATCATCCCTCCCGCGCCCTGCAGCAGCGGCTCGACAATCACTGCCGCAATTTTTTCGCCGCGCTCGGTCAGCAGCGCTTCCAGCTGCCCAACGCACTCGATGTGGCAGTTTTCGCGCTTCAATCCCACTGGGCAGCGATAACAGTACGCCGCATGTACACGATCGACCGGGTACCGCATCGCGGCAAACGGCTCGGTGAACGGCGAATCGTCGCTCACCGACATCGCCCCGGCCGTATCGCCGTGATATCCATGCTCCAGCGCGACAATCTCCCGTTTTTCCCCGCGCTCCTGATTGCTGAAGTGCTGCACCGCCATCTTCAGCGCCACTTCCACCGCCGTCGAACCATCATCGGAGAAAAACAGATGCGTCAGCTCGCGCGGCAGCCACTTTCTCAAGCGCCGCGCCAGCTCTTCGGCAGCCTCATGCGTAAAGCCCGCAAGAATCACATGCTCCAATTTCCGCGCCTGCTCCGCAATCGCCGCAGCGATGCGCGGATTCGCATGCCCGTGGAGGTTTACCCACCACGAAGAAATCGCATCCAGAAACCTTTTCCCGTCTCTTGTGTGGAGGTAAACGCCTTCCGCCCTCTCCACCTGCAACGGGGGAAGATCCAACGCAGAATTGCTAAAGGGATGCCAAATGCGCAGCGCCGAATTCATCGCGCTAGTGTCGCACAACTGAAACAATCACACATGCAATGGCGGAGGAGAATTCTTGAACCCTGATGAAGCTTGAATGAGAAGGAATTTCTTAACGAAAGACTCACAACTGAGAACTAAGGACGGTTACTGCGCGAACGCCGCTCGATCAAAATGGTTCATAAACACCTGCATCAGCGCCGTCCGATGCAGATTCGGCAATTTGGGAACTTCGCCGATCACGCGCACATGCCCAAATCTTTCAATCGTCTCCCGGTTCTCCCGGTTCTGGTCCCCGATCAGCACCACGCCGTGCACCGGAAGCTCCGCCGCATGCAGCGCCGCCAGCGTCAGCAGCGTATGATTTACCGTGCCCAGGCTGCTCCGCGCCGCCACAATCACCGGCAGCTTGAATTTCACCATCAAGTCCAGCATGAACTGCTTTTGATTCACCGGCACCAGAACGCCGCCCGCGCCCTCGACCACGAGCCAATCGTTCATCAGGCTCGTCGGCATATTGATCTTGCCGAGATCAATCTCCACGCCTGCCCAGCGCGCGGCCAGGTCCGGCGAAACCGGCGGAACAAATTTGTAAATCTCATCGAGTGTGCGGTCCGTGCCGATTCCTGCGAGCCGCATCACGGTCACGCGATCCGAACCTTCCAGCGTGCCGGTCTGAATCGGTTTCCAATACACCGCGTCCAGCGCTGCGCAAAGTAGCGAAGAAAGAACCGTCTTCCCGACGCCCGTATCGGTCCCAGTGATGAAAAAATGATGTCTCAAGCGCGGGCCACCGCAGGGGAGGAATGTACATTTTCGCGCCAGCGATTCAAAGAGTGCTCCAGGCGCAACAGTTCATCATCGGAGATTCCCGTCGTCAAGGAAAACCGCAAGCGGGCGCTACCTTCCGGTACTGTCGGCGGCCGCACCGCCCGCACCGCGAATCCCTGCCCTTGCAAGTACTCCGCGGCGCCGAGCGCCGGCTCATTTTCACCAAGGATTAACGGCACAATTTGCGTCTCGCTTCGGCTGGTGTCCCATCCGCCCGAGCGCAAACCGTTCGCAAAACGCCGCGCCTTGCCCAGTAGCTCTTCCCGCTCGAGATCCATCCGGCGTACCAGTCCGAGCGCCGTCCGGACTTGCTCCGCCATGTAGGCGGGCATGGCCGTACAAAAAATAAATGTCCGCGCATTATTGATGAGATGCTCCTTCAACGCGGCGCTGCCGCAAACAAACGCGCCAGCGCTCGCGAGCGCTTTTCCGCAAGTGTGCACCGCGGCGGCAAGTTGTTGTGTAACCCCGTCACGGACTGCGATTCCGCGTCCCGAGGCTCCCTGTACCCCGGTCGCGTGGGCCTCATCCACAATAACACCGGCTCCGTAGCGCTCCGCAATCCTCATGATCTCCGTAATCGGAGCAATATCGCCTTCCATGCTAAAAACGCTTTCGGTAACGACGAGTTTGCGAACGCGCTCGTGCGCATGCTTACGCAGTTCCTCTTCAAGACGATTCAAATCCAGATGCGGATAAATGATTTTTCGGGCACCAGAAAGCCGCATGCCGTCAATCAGGCTCGCGTGGTTCAATGCATCGGAAAAAACCAAATCATTTTTCTTCAGCAGCGCCGTCAGCAAGCCAAGATTCGCCATGTACCCGCTGCCAAAATAAAGCGTCGCTTCGGTCCCCGCGAATTGCGCAAACTCACCTTCGAGCTGCTCCCAGGCCGCCGCATGCCCCGAAAGCAGCCGGGATCCGGTTCCACCCAGGCGTTCCGCTTCGCGTACCGCTCGCGCCACAGCTTCCTTCAGCGCCCTATGCCGCGACAGCTCCAAATAGTCATTCGAGCAAAGATTCGTGCCCTGAATCTCCACAAGCGAACGCCGCTCTGCCCGCGCCTCTAGCTCGCGCAGCCCGGTCTCCAATTCGTTCCGAAATCTTTCGTGAAAATTAAACGGCATGCGGTTCCAGTGGCTTCATCCCCAAGGATTGCAGCAGCAACTCATCTTCGTCCGGCCCCGGATTCGGCGTGGTCAGCAACTTGTCGCCCACAAAAATCGAATTTGCTCCTGCCAGAAAGCACAGCGTCACCGCTTCCGGCGAAAGCTGCTTGCGCCCCGCGGCCAGCCGCACCCGCGACGACGGCATCAAGATGCGTGCCGTCGCGACCGCGCGCACCATTTCCAGAGGATCCAGCGGGCGCATAGCAGCCAGAGGCGTGCCCTCAACGCGCACCAGCATATTGATCGGCACGCTTTCCGGATGCGGCTCGAGCGCCGCCAGTTGGTGCAGCAAGCCGATGCGGTCGGCTTCGCGCTCGCCCATTCCCAGGATTCCGCCGCAGCAAACGGTGATCCCAGCTTTGCGCACTGCCGCGAGCGTCTTCAAGCGGTCGTCGTAAACGCGCGTAGTAATAATCGAGCCATAAAACTCCGGCGAGGTATCCAAATTATGGTTGTACGCGGTGAGCCCCGCTTCTTTCAGCCGCTCTGCCTGGCGCTCCGTTAGCATTCCCAGCGTGCAGCACACTTCCATCCTTAGCGCAGAGACTCCCCGCACCATCTCCAGAACTTTCTCGAATTCCCCGCCCTCGGGAGCGTCCCGCCACGCCGCGCCCATGCAAAATCGCGTCACGCCGCGCCCGGCCGCCTCTCGCGCCACTTCAAAGACCTGCTGCGGCTCCAGCAGTCCTTCGCGCTCAACGCCCGCCTGGTAATGCGCACTCTGCGGACAATACGCGCAATCTTCCGGACAGCCCCCGGTTTTGATGGAAATCAGTTGACAGGTCTGCACACGGTCCGCAGCATGATGCGCCCGATGCACCGTCTGCGCCCGAAACAACAACTCCGGCAGCGCCGTCCGGTAAATCGCCTCCACTTCCGCCCGCGTCCAATCGCTCCGCACGGTTCCCAGTGCGACCTTCCCCGACGCAGAACTCTCGCCCGCTTCAGCAGCATGAGTCTGCGGTACTTCCGAAGTCGTCGTCGTTGGCATAGTCCCCATCGAGCCGGGCGGCTTTATTGCTGATGAATGCCGCATCTTACCATCAGCTCTCAGGTCGGCCAAAACACCCGGGCCAGGAGAGAGCACGCAAATCATCAACTCCTTTGGGAAATGCCAAGCGAAATGCAAGCGCCATAAACTTTCATCCTGCGTAATCCCGCATCCGCTCGCGAAGTCATTCTGGCCATTATACTTATTGTTTTGTGTCGAAGGCGGTAGCTGAATCTAGCTTCGGCTTTGCGGCAAGAGGTTGCGATCGAGACGGGCCACCGCGGCCTTTCAATGCCGTTTGACCGATATCCCCCAAAATGTTATAAAAATCCGATTTGTGCTTGCCCTGGCGCCTGAGTCTTACAAGCGCCTCGCCGGCGATATCGAGGGGTAACTTGGACCGGCGAGTGGCGAGTTCACCCCGATCGATTCTGGTCGGGCTTCTTGCCGGTGGAATGAGAGAAAACTTGATTCGCGGTCCGCGCCGTAAAGGGCTTGGCCGAACAAGTGTGTGGATTGCCGTTGTTCCGAAGACTTTTCATGGACTCGATTCGCTCCGCAAAATCTCGCAAGGATGATGGAGGATTCTGAATGCGCACCTGGCTAATGAATGCCCGGTCCCAGTGTTTGAGCTTCATGAATCATTTGAAATTCACGAAGTATGCCGCAGCTGTGGCCGCAGCGCTGCTCGTCGCTTCCGCCGCGCGCGCCGACGAGGCGGGCGGCGAAGCCAATTTGAAACTCCCCGATCTTTCTCAAGTCCGCTTCCTCGGCATGGACGGCCACAAGCTTCTCCTTTTCGGCATTCTTTTCTGTCTTTTCGGCCTCGCTTTCGGATTGTGGATTTACACACGCCTCAAAAACCTCCCGGTCCACAAGTCCATGCGCGAAATCTCCGAGCTCATCTACGAAACCTGCAAAACTTATCTCCAAACGCAGGGCAAATTCCTTCTCCTGCTCTGGGCCTTCATCGCCATCGTCATCGTGCTGTACTTTGGTTGGCTCAAACCGATCCCGGGCAAGCCCATCGCCGTGGCCGTGCCTATCATTCTGCTTTTCAGCCTTCTGGGTATGGGCGGCAGCTACGCGGTCGCGTGGTTCGGCATCCGCGTCAACACCTTCGCGAATTCCCGTACCGCCTTCGCCGGCCTCGGAGGAAAACCCTTCCCCATCAATCACATTCCCCTCGAAGCGGGCATGAGCGTCGGCATGATGCTCATCTCCGTCGAACTTTTGATGATGCTGATCATTCTCCTGTTCATCCCTGGTGATTACGCGGGGCCGTGCTTTATCGGCTTTGCCATCGGCGAGTCGCTCGGCGCTGCCGCGTTGCGCATCGCCGGCGGCATCTTCACGAAAATCGCGGACAT
>Ga0126373_10003810_pt1 | contig 11378 bp, 10 predicted proteins | sample PanSoiMetPlot_11_FD_92545 | JGI IMG/M metagenome (GOLD analysis project Ga0126373, IMG submission 92545) | Tropical forest soil microbial communities from Panama - MetaG Plot_11 | ecosystem: Environmental > Terrestrial > Soil > Tropical forest > Bulk soil | place: Panama | collected 2016-02-17
AATGGAGGTATGAGCGAGACCGAGTACCGGGCCCACATGAGCTTGTGGTCGATGTTGGCGGCACCGTTGATCGCGGGTAACGATGTGCGCGACATGCCGGCTTCGATTGCCAGCATTCTCCTCAATCGCGAGGTGATCGCAATTGATCAAGACCGGGCCGGCAAGCAGGCCAATCGCGTCCTGCAATCGGGTGAGCAGGAGGTTTGGACTCGCGAGTTGGCCGGTGGCGATTTTGCTGTAGCGCTTTTTAATCGCGCGGACGAGCCCACCCCGATGAAGGTCGAATGGGCCAAGGCCGGAATGAAGAAGACGCCCCAACGCGCCCGCGATTTATGGACCTTTCGCGATATCAAACTCCACGGCCACGCATACGTCGCTGAAGTTCCAGGCCACGGTGTCGTGCTACTGCGCGTTCAATGAAGCTCACTTCGGCGGCACGAGCCGCAGCGAAACCAAAGTGATTCCGAACTTTTGTTCTGCCGGGATGTCGGCGGGCTTGATCGACGCTGTGTAGGTGGCGGATTTGCCTACGCGAATGCGTCCCAATTTGGAAATCACGTAAGGCCAATACGGATTGGACGGGTTGTCTTCTCTGCCGTTATCGGCTAACGTCCCAGCGAGTTTCTGCGACGCGATCTCGAGGGCCACTTTCTGCCCGCCGTCCCATCCCGCGCCATACTTCTGCTGAGAGGTGATCAACTCCACGTCGAATGTGCCCGGATGATTCACCTTAAAATTCCACTCGATCCAATCTGCGGTATGCGTCCAACGCTCCACCACGCCGCGGGAATCCAGTCGTACATCCGACCCCGGAGATTTGTGTAGCTCGCCTAAGTGCGGCGCCAGTGTTACGCTCCCATCGGGCTGTTGCTGAAGCGATGCATCCACGGCGGCCGTGCCCGAAATGTCGAGCGCAATCACAGAGTCGTTCGCGTCGGGGGCTTCCGAAGGAAGCGTGAGACCGAGCGATGTGTATCCGTTCTGTTTGTCTTCTTTTTGCGTAGTGCGAACCCAGGCATGATTGGCCAAAAGGAATGCATGTTCCACTTTGCTCTGCAAACCGTAGATGACCAGGTCTTTCGCTGGCCAATGGAACACATGCAGATAAAGACGATTCGGCTTCGACGTAATAACGCCCCACGGCAACTCATAAGGAAATGGGTTGGCCGAAGTCGCATAAATCGACTCGCCGTTCGTTTTCATCCATTGACCGACCTGGCCCAGACGCTCGACGCTCTCTGGCAGAATGACACCTTCAGAGGTTGGACCCACGTTCAGCAGATAGTTGCCGCCGCGGCTCGACGTGGTCGCAAGCTGCCGGATCAATACCGATACGGGCTTCCAATTGTGGTCATCCTTCTTAAAGCCCCAGGTGTCGTTCATGGTGACGGGAGTTTCCCAAGGCCTCTTCACCGCGCCGACGCTGATCTGGTTGTCGCCCGCTGAGTCGTAGTCGCCCAGACTGTTGCCAACGCGCCCGCTCACCAAACACTGCGGCTGCAGCTGATGCACTAGGTCTGCTAACTTTTGGCTTTGTTCGCGCGTCATGTTGCGAGGCGTGTCGAACCAGATCAGGCCGATCGGGCCGTAATCGGTTAGCAGCTCGCGCACCTGCGGGATCACCTTGGCTTCGAAATATTTCTCGAAGTTCTTCTTGCTCTCGTCCGGCCAGTCCCAATCGTTGCCGACTGCATCGGGCTCGTGCCAGTCCTGCGTTTGCGAGTAGTAGAAACACAGCTTGATGCCGGCGCGCTGGCACGCAGCGGCGAGTTCCTTCATCACGTCGCGATGAAAAGGTGTGGCGCCGACGATGTTATACGGGCTCGCCTTGGACCCAAACATCGCGAATCCGTCATGGTGCTTGGATGTAATGGTGAGATACTTCATACCGGCATTCTTGGCGACGGCCGCCCACTCATCGGCGTTGAATTTCACAGGATTGAATTGCGCAGCCAGTTTTTCGTAGTCGCGCACGGGAATTCGGCCGCGAAACATGATCCACTCTCCCAAACCCGCTACGGGTTGGCCGTGCCATTCACCAGCCGGAACGCTATAAATGCCCCAGTGAATGAACATCCCGAAGCGGGCATCTATCCACCATTGAAGCCGTTCCTGGTTGCTGACTGTTTGAGACACCAGCGGCAGAGCCGTGGCCATCCATGTGGCGATACGAAGGCAACGCATAAAACGCATAGTTAAAAAGTAAATTTCGCGGCAAGCTGAAGCTGCCGCGGGGTGCTCGCGACACTGGTAACGACACCGGCCGAACTGAGACCGATCGTATTCCCCGGGGTTCCAAGAATCTGGAAATTGAAAACGTTAAATCCTTCAAAGCGAAGCTGCAGCGCGCGGGCTTCTCCCAATGGAATATTCTTCAACAATGAAAAGTCTATGTTGTAGAAAGGCTCGGTGCGAAGGATATCGCGTCCGGAGTTGCCGAACGAAAAGGACGGGACCGCGAACGCTGCAGGATTATAGAAGCAGGCTTCGGTTCCGGCCGGCACAAGCGCGCCGCGGATGGTGCAAGCCGAGTTCGGATCACCAACCACATCGGGACGTCCATAACCGCTGAGCGTGCTGCCATTACCCGTGATGTTGGCAATATCTCCATTCACCACAAGATTGTATGGCTTGCCGGAGCGAGCCAGGAAAACATAGTTGGTTTCCCAGTTCCCGAACACCCACGCGAGGGGACCGTTCTTCAGCCAGCGTCCGTTGCGCCCGAACGGCAAGTCATACACGGTACTCCAAACCAGGAGTTGCGGTATGTTGTAGGCCGATTGGCCGTAATTCAGATTAGGTGTGAAATAATTCTGAATCACCGAACCTCCGCCATCTCCATTCTCGGCCCCAAACCAACCGCTGCTCACATCGAGCGATTTCGACCACGTATAGGAGACCAGAGTCGAAAGGCCTGCGGCAAACCTCTTGTCGAAGCGCACCTCGAGCGCATTGTAATTGCCGTAGCCGATGCTCTGCGAATAGTTCCAGCTTGGGACCATAAACGGCATCAGTTTCTCGGCGTCGACTGTCGCGGCTGGCGTGCCTTGAGGATTCGGATGTGGCGCCGCGTTTGCTTTTCCAGTGTAGTCGAGGCGCGTGTTCTTGCTTCCGACGTATGCAACCGAGACGACCATGCTGCGAGGGAATTGCCGCTGGACTTCGATGTTCCACTCCTGCGCGCGGGCGTTCTTGAATGCCGGATCATTCGTGAAGCCGGAGGCGGTCCATGGACTTGGCGCTACAACCGGGTTGGGGAAGTTTCCCTCGATACTCGTAATTGGCATGAGTGGGTTTCCGGTCGCGCCCGGCCAAACGCCGTTGATGGGAATGTTCGCTGGTTGGCTGCCGATTCCCGTGGTCCATGGCCACGCCGACCCTTCGATTGTGTTCTGCGCATACTGGCTTCGAGCCGACACTGTGTCGTAGTAAACGCCATACCCGCCGCGCAGAACCGTACTGTTTAAGAAACGCCACGCCAACCCTACGCGCGGGCCGATATTGTCTCCAATCGCGGGCGGTCCAGCGCTCTGCTGCCCCGTAAGCACGATGTGGTCATTGAATGGCACGGCTGACAGTCCCCCAGGAATGCATGGATCAACGAAAGGGGTCAGGCAACCGCCCACCGACGATGCTCCGATCAGCCATTTCGAGCGGAACAGATCCAGCGAGTTCGAGAGCCTGTTGTTGAGAGGAACAATCTTCGGCAGGTAGTCGTAGCGGAGACCCATAGTTAGCGTCAGACTCGGCTTTATTTTCCATTCGTCCTGCACGTATCCCGACCACACGGTAAAGCGGAAGAAGACTTGTGCATATTGCGGTAGCTGACCTGTATAACTATTTGGCAAGCCGAGCAGCGCGGATGCAAGCGAATTTCCGGTCTTGGCGGTTCCCAGGTTGCTGGTTTGGGAATCGGAAAAGCCGTACGACTGGAACAGATTATTTTGCAGGCGATTCACATAGATGAATTGCGCTCCAGCTCGAATATTATGCGTGGCCTTGATCCAATTAACGGACGCGTCCCAATTCACGCCAGGATTGCCGCGCTCGGACAGGCCACGCTGGCCGATGTCCACAACCGAGGTCGAATTGGGCGAAGAGGTATAAGGACTCGACAAGTTGACCACCATCCCACCGTATTGCTCGACGTTCTTGAAACCCGCGCTGGTAGCCGGCGCACTGCCGCTGGAGGAAGCGGCTTGGTTGAACGTGTAAGGCTTCAGAAGGGCGCCGGCCCTCACGTCGAAAATCACATTGGGCCGCAATACGTAGTCCCAGCCGCCGCCGAAATTGTAGGCGTGATAATCGGACGGAGTTTGCTCGTTAGTTCCGTTTACCGGTTGGATGTCGCTCACCCACATTTGTGACAAGCGGCCGAACACACTTTGGCGGTCGCTGATGTGATGATCGATGCGAATCTGCCAGCTGTTGGAAGTGTTCACTTGTGGCCGGGTTTCCAGGTTGTTTGTCCCAACCAGACTCGTACCGTTTGGAACGCTCAAGTAGCTTTTCAGGAACGCTTGCATCGGCTTCGAGATCATCGAGTCCGGGATCTTATTTCCGTCGAACGGCGCCCTCGTGCAGGAGGTTCCGTTGCAGACCGTAGTGAATGGATTGAAAATGGGTTGGTTGTAAAAGGATTGTGAAAAGTCCCCGTTCAGCTCGGCAGTAGTTGGAAGCAGCGTCAGGTTTTGCGTGGATTTGTTGTAGCGCCAACCTTCGTAACCAACATAGAAGAACGTCTTGTTCCGGATGACCGGACCACCGGCAGCCGCTCCGAATTCGTTCTGGTGATAGCTGGCCGCAGGACCTGTGAAGGGATTGCGCGCATCGAACGCATTGTTTCTGATGAACTCCCACCCTGAACCATGAATAGAGTTGGTTCCGGACCGGGAAACCAGATCAACGACTCCGCCCGTCACACCGCCGAATTGTGTTTTGGCGCTATGGGACTCCACTTTGAATTCGTCAACCGTGTCAATGATCGGAAGCACACCATAGATCGAGCCGCGAAAATCGGTGTTGACGATTCCATCCAGATAGTAGAGTACGGACCGGTTCTGCTGCCCGTGCAGTGACACTTTGAAGAACGCAGTGTTCGGGATTCCCGTGATGCCGGCATCTTGGAAGCCCACTCCTCCCGAGCCTTGTGCGGTCGAAATGGGATTGGCTCCTGGCGTCGTGATCAATAACTGAGTGAAGTTGCGTCCGTTGAGTGGAAGATCTTTGATAACTTCCCCCGAGATGACCGTCCCCAACTCACTGGTGTTGTCCTGCAGCAACGGCGCCTCGGCGTTCACCGTCACGACGTCGCTGATTGATCCGAGCTCGAGCGTCAGATTCTGAGTTAATGTCTGATTGACGTCGATCGTGAATTGAGGTACTTCAGCCTTTTTGAAACCTTGGGCCTCTACATCGAGGATGTACCCGCCCGGCCGGACGTTAATAAAAACGAAATAACCGCTGGAGTTGGTTTGCGTCTGGTCAGCGACCTCTGTTGCGACGTTGGTAAGCCGGACTATCACGCCGGGTAGAACGCCTCCGGAGCGATCCGAAACGCTACCGTTAACTTCTCCGACACCGGTTTGCCCGGGACTGGGCGCGGGCGAGCAGAGCAGCCAGAACGATCCCAGCAAAAGCGTTCCGCTCCGAAGGCTCGAAACTTTCATGGCTCCAACCTCCCTGAGGGCTTAGGTGTGCCTAAAATACTTTACCGGGAGAGTGTTAATACTTTACCGCTAAAGGCACAACGGCAGCAACAATGTTGCAACAGATGGCGGCGGCTGTCAAGGGGGTGAGGAGAGACTCTAGGACCGGCGGCTCGAATCCCGGACGATTAGACGCGGCCTGATGAAAATTCGGCGAATCGCAGGCGCTTTTTTGGCGTTCATGCACTCGATCAATACCTCCGCGGCTCTTTCCCCGATTGCAGAGCTGCTCTGGTCTACCGTGGACAAGGGAACGCGCAAGAGATCGGAGTAGTGGACATTACCGGCGCCGATGATCGCGATGTCTTCCGGAACGGCGAGACCGGCCTCGAGCACAGCTTTGATGGCCCCGACCGCGACCGGATCGTTGTAGCAGAACACCGCGTCTGGCCGGGGACGAAGCTCGAGGAGCTGGAGCATCGCCTGGTAACCTCCACTGTCCCCGAATTCACCGCTTACCACGTACTTGGGGCGAAACTTGATTCCCCGATGTTCGAGCGCCCGGCGGTAGCCTTTTAGGCGTCCCCTTCCGGTGGACACGGCGGGTCCACGGATGTGAGCGATCCTGCGGGCGCCCTGCCCAATCAGATGCTCCGTCGCAATAGCCCCCAACTCGTCATCTCTAACGCCGACATAGTTCGCCTCCACCCCCGGAAGCAGCCGATCCACCAGAACATACGGAATGCCGCTCTTAGCTAGCGCTTCAAACAGCTTCACATTCCCGTGGTGCTGTGCCGATGCAATGATGAGACCATCCACCTTCCGCGCGGTCAGCGCCTCCAGGTTACGTTCTTCGGACTCGGGATCCTCTTCGGAATTCGCGATAAGTACCTGATAGCCTAGAGGCTGAAGCTTGCGGGAAACCGCCATGGCTATCTCTGCAAAAAACGAGTGCATGAGATCGGGAAGCGCGAGCCCCACCAAATAAGTGCGGCCAGTCGCCATGCTGCGCGCAATCCAGTCTGGCTGATAGTTCAATTCCCGCATTCTCTTGAGGACGCGCTGGCGTGTTGCATCGCTGATGTCGCTATGGCTGCGCAAGGCTTTGGAAACGGTCATCAGCGAGACGCCCAGGTCGCGTGCGATGTCTTTCATGCGGACGGCCAACGAGACTCCTCCAGTCGGTACGGGTACAGGTTCAGTATTCGCGCAGTCAGGTGAAGTCTGTCAAGGCCGTCTTCGGTTACAGTTAGCGGTCAAGTGGCCGAAAAGTCGCCTTGACAAGGCCCACCCCGGTCCCTATACTGCTACTGCAAGTGCGTACACCCGGCCGCGATCAAGGCGAAATCAAATTGGAGCGGTCTCGATTTCGATTCGGGTTCGCCGCAATCACAAACACATTTCCAAGGCCGGCCAAGTCCCAGCTCATCGGCCCTATCGCGGTTGCTCGCGAAATCGCCAACGGCTTATCTTTCCCACGGCTCGACGAGAACGGCTTTGTCACCGGTCACTTCCCGGACAGTGATTTCTGAAGATATATGGCTGAACCATGAGAGTCGACTCGCATCAGCACTTCTGGAAATACAATGCATCACGCGACACCTGGATCACCAGTCAGATGCAGGTCCTGAAACGAGATTATCTACCTGAGGATCTGCATCCGGAAATGGTTGCGGCTGATGTTCAATTCTCGGTGGCAGTGCAGGCAGATCAGTCCGAGATCGAGACGAGCTTTCTGCTCGCGCTGGCGGAGCAGCATCTTTTCATCGCCGGCGTTATTGGCTGGGTGAATCTCTGCTCTCCAGACGTGAGCCAACGCCTCCAGTACTTCACACGATTTAACAAGCTGCGCGGATTCCGCCACGTAGCCCAGTCTGAGCCCGACGACCAGTTCCTAGTTAGGGATGACTTCGTGCGTGGCGTCTCCTGGCTGCGCCATTTTGATTTGACTTACGACCTCTTGGTTTATCCGAAGCAGTTGCCCTCCGCAGTGGGCCTTGTCGACAAGCTGCCTGACCAGCGCTTTGTGCTAGATCATCTGGCTAAGCCGCTGGTGAAATCGCGGGGGTTGCAAACGTGGGCTTCTTATATTCGCAGAATCGCAATCCATCCGAATGTCTTTTGCAAGCTCTCCGGGTTGATTACCGAGTCCGATTGGGGTGGTTGGTCCGCTGATGACTTCAGGCCGTATCTTGACGTCGTATTCGAGGCCTTCGGCGCTGACCGGCTAATGTTCGGCTCCGATTGGCCCGTGTGCCTATTGACTGGAACGTACGGGCAGGTCGTCAGGCTGATCAGTGACTACATGGAGGGTCGTCCAGAAGAGGATTGTCACAAGGTGTTTGGCTTAAACGCTGCTCGCTTTTATAAGCTGAGAGTTTTGGCGCATGGACCTGCAACTTAAGGACAAAGTCGTACTGGTCACCGGCGGTGCGATGGGTATCGGCGCGGCGATTGTGCGGGAGGCCGCCGACGAAGGAGCCTTCCCGGTGATAGTGGATCGGTGCGAGGAGTCAGCGCGAGCGTTGCAAGCCGAGCTCCAGGCTGAAGGTACTCGGGTTCACGTGATTGCGGCCGAACTGACTGTGCCGGCGAACTGCAAACACGCAATTGAGCATACGCTGGCTGAGTTCGGGCACATCGATGCCCTGGTCAATAACGCGGGCATTAATGATCGTGTGGGCCTCGAGCACGGGAGCCCCGCCGCATACGTCGATTCGCTGCAGCGGAACCTGTTCCACTACTACAATGTGGCGCATTTCGCGGTCAGGGCGCTCAAAGCATCTCGTGGAGCAATCGTGAACATCGCCTCTAAGACTGCCGTAACTGGACAGGGAGATACCTCAGGTTACGCTTCGGCCAAAGGCGCTATTCTGTCGCTTACCCGTGAATGGGCGGTGGAACTGCTGCCATTTGGGATCCGCGTGAACGCGATCGTTCCTTCAGATGTAATGACGAAACACTATCGCAATTGGCTGGCCGCTTTTCCCGATCCAGAACAAAAGCTGGCGGATATAGTTTCTCGAATCCCGCTCGGCAGGAGAATGACAACTGCCGAAGAGATCGCGACCATGGTTGTGTTCCTGGTTTCGGCCAAGGCCGGACACATTACCGGACAATATTTCTACGTCGATGGTGGTTACGTGCATTTAGACAGAGCTTTGACGTAGCCATGGAGAATTCGCCGTATCAGCCGCTAACCCAACGCCAGTACGTCGTCCCGCTGATTCTAGTCACGACTCTGTTCTTCCTCTGGGCTGTGGGAGTTAATCTCAATGACATACTGATACCGCATCTAAAGAAGGCGTTCCAACTTACTGATCTTCAATCCTCCTTAATCCAAACCGCGTTCTTCGGTGGTTATTTTCTGGCCGCGTTGCCGGCCGGAAGGCTCATGGAGAGAGTCGGGTATAGAAAAGGCATTTTGAGCGGCCTTCTGATCTGCGCTAGCGGTGCGTTGCTAGTTATTCCAGCCGCAAGCCTGCGGTGGTATGGATTTTTCCTGGTGGCATTGTTCGTTATAGCGTGCGGTCAGAGTTTCTTGGAGGTGGCGGCGAACCCGTGTGTCACGATTCTTGGGCCGCCGGAAAGCGCGGAGCGGCGGCTGAATTTAGCCCAGTCCTTCAATTCAGTCGGTGCGGTGATTACTCCGGTTCTAGGCAGCGCATTCATTCTTACGAATTCGGGGTACACTCCGTCCGATCCCGCGGCGATACAGCAGCTGCAGCCTTATCTCGCTTCAGAAGCGAGCAGGGTAAAGGGCCCGTATCTGTGGATTGCAGCTATTTTCCTGATCTTGGCAGCTGTGATTTCGTTCACTCGACTGCCAGATATCCAGAAGCCGGAGGCTGGTCACGCAGCGCTTCGGGATGTCTGGAAATACAGGCATCTTGTGCGAGGAGTAATTGCACAACTACTCTACGTGGGCGCCCAAGTGGGCGTGGCTAGCTTCGTAATTCGCTTTGCTGAATATCTCGCTCCCGGAATGCCCGACAAAACCGCCTCTAACTACCTGAAGCTGCACCTACTAGGATTCATGATCGGCAGGTTCGCAGGATCGGCACTGATGAAATACGTTGCTCCGGCAAGGCTGCTGGCTCTTTTTGCAACAGGCGCTTTGTTGTGCGTGGCATCGGCCGTCAGCTTGTCGGGGATGGCCCCGATCTGGGCGATTGCATTCGCCGGCTTCTTCCATTCGATCATGTTCCCCACGATCTTCTCGCTAAGCATAAAGAGCCTCGGCACCTTTACGAAGCTCGGCTCGTCTTTTCTGGTAATGGCGATCATTGGCGGTGCTGTCGTCCCGGCTTTGATGGGATACATTTCGGATGCTGCTGACATCCAGCGCGCTTTCATCGTGCCTTTAGCCTGTTACGTTTACGTCCTCTATTTCTCGGTTAAAGGCTATAAGGTGAATGAAACGATTGCTTCCAAGGGAGAAACGGTTCCGGCCCGAATCTGAAGGCTTATGCGTCGCTACTGTCTCGCTCTCGATCTCAAAGACGATCCGAAAACTGATTGAAGAATATCGATGGCACCATGACGCGCACGCATCCTGATCGACGTCATCAACTATTTCGAGCTCCCTGATGTCACAACCTTTACCTGCAGACCGATTCGCGTCAAACCTTGGTGGGCCAAAAAAGGGCATATCCAAGGAGTTCATAGGTCATGAGCCGGGGAATGGCCTTCGAGCGGTCTCGCAAGTCCTCGTGCAAAAAAATGGATGCGCACGCGTCACACGTGAGGAGGATCGAACACTGTGACAACAAAGTCATCTCATTCTCATTCGAGTTCGCGAAGCGGTTCCAAGGGCAAGCGTAAGATCCACAAAGTCTTGAAGGAACATAAACAAGGTAAGCTCAAATCGGCAGCGGCAAAAAGGTAAAGAGCCGCAAGCAGGCAGTCGCTATAGCCTTGAGCGAAGGCGCCGCAGAGGTCTTCTAAAGAACATCCAGCTTTAGAACATCCAGCTTTCGATCTGCGGATGTCTCGCCATTTTTGTCCGCTTAACAAAAAGGCCACGTACCCGCCAATTGCATTGATACAAGCCCAGCCGTGTCGCCCCGAAAAGATTGTGCTTGCTTTTCTCCAAAGGAGAGCGATGAAGTGCCATCACCCCAAACAGTGGGAAGGAGAAACGATAAGTGACGAAACAATCGAGAACGGCACGCCTACTGCGGACGCCCGGCAGCCGAACAAGCGCAAACCGGGCAAGAAAGGGAAGGCCGCAACGAAGCCAGGCGCGGCCAAGAAGAGCAAACCGAAAGCGGAGCGTGCCCGCAAGAAAGCCGAAGTGATCAGTCTGATGAAGCGCACGAGGGCGCAACTCTCGTCGAGATCATGAAAGCCACCTCTTGGCAAGCGCACACGATCAGTGGTTTTATCAGCATCTCGGGGAAGCAGGGAGGCGAGAAGATCGAATCCATTAAGATCGCGGACGGCGAGCGGACGTACCGGATCAAGTAGCCCCGCCCTTCATCAAGTCTAAGACGCCGCCTCCGTTTCCCCTGGGGCGGCGTTTCCTGCTTCTGTAGGCTACATGGCTCACTAAGTGACGGACCCCTCCTGTCACTGGCAAATGTTCTAAATCATTTCGGGTCCCCAATGTTTCGGCGAGAGCGAGGCCTGGAATGCCCTTCATTCGGGCGGAAACGGCCCTCAGGCGCGTTCTTCACTATTGACTGACCCCAAACGCCGTCTCGCCTAGCCTAGGCCAAGCTAGGCTCG
>Ga0126373_10003812_pt1 | contig 11376 bp, 9 predicted proteins | sample PanSoiMetPlot_11_FD_92545 | JGI IMG/M metagenome (GOLD analysis project Ga0126373, IMG submission 92545) | Tropical forest soil microbial communities from Panama - MetaG Plot_11 | ecosystem: Environmental > Terrestrial > Soil > Tropical forest > Bulk soil | place: Panama | collected 2016-02-17
GATCTTTTCATTTAGGGACAAGCGATTCGTCTTCAGACGGTCCTTCAGGATTTTCATATCGGACGTAATATCCTGGAAGGCAGCATCCTGGTTGACGCGATTTGCAGAGCGCTTACGCAGGTCATCGATGTAAAGTGGCTTCCGGTTGTTTGCCAGATCGATGGCAGCTGGCTCCACCTCGTCGTAGGGCAGAGGATGCTCGAGGGACGCCTCACCGATCTCCGAATTGTCAGTAAGCGATGGCAAAGTGACATCCGAAATCACTCCGCGGAGCTGAGTAGATCCGCCCGCAACCCGATAGAACTTCTGAACCGTGAGCTTAAGAGCGCCGGCATCGTTGCTCGAACCGCCAAGCAACGGCATAAACCTCCCCAACTCGAGGAGGGTCTGCACCGTGCCTTTTCCAAAGGTGCTCGAGTCGCCCACAATCACCGCTCGCCCGTAGTCTTGCAGGGCTGCCGCAAAGATCTCACTGGCGGACGCGCTAAGCCGATTCGTCAGGACAATCAGAGGGCCGCTATATAAAACTCCCGGGTCCTGGTCCTTCAGCACCTGGACGTCGCCATTGGCATCCTTAACTTGAACAACGGGACCTTGATTAATGAAAAGGCCCGTCATCTTTATCGCCTCATCGAGAGATCCCCCGCCGTCATGGCGCAAGTCGATGACCAAGCCCTGGATCCCTTCGCGTTCCAATCTCTTGATTAAAGCAGCGACGTCTCGTGACGTGCTCTTACCGGTCCGAGACCGCTCCATGTCCTGGTAAAACGACGGCAAAGTGATCCAGCCTAATTTTTCGGCGGTACCATCCGGAAGGTCCTTTTCGATTAACTCGGCTTTTGCCTCTTGTTCCGTGAGTTTGACGTCGTCTCGGACGAGCTCAACAATCTTTCTCTTCGATGGGTCGGCGGTGTTTGCCGGAACGACCATCAGTCGAACCACAGTGCCTTTCTTACCTCGGATCAGCTCCACCACTTTGTCGATCTTCATGTCGACAACATCGACAAAACTATCTTTCCCTTGAGCCACAGCCGCGATGCGATCGCCGACACTCACCTTTCCACTCAATTGAGCCGGGCCGCCTGAAATCAAGCGCTCCACTTTGGCAAAACCATCTTCCGGCTTCAGCTCAGCGCCGATACCAGTCAGTGAGAGGCGCATATTGATCTCGAAGCTTTCGAGATCTGATTTCCCAAGGTATTCCGAGTGAGGATCGTAGGTCTGAGCGGCCGCATTGAGAAAAAGCTGCAGCACATCATTGTCATCCCGCTCACCCAGGTTCTTCAGGAGCTGATCGTACCGTTTTTCGACCACTTTCGGTCCCGGCTCCAGAGCAAGTTTGTTCAGCTTTTCTTGCAACAACTCGCCCTCGACCCGGTCTCGCCACAGGCTGTCGGCCTCCGCGGTATTGGCCGGCCAAGCCTCTTTGTGACGATCTAGCGCGACGGTCTTTGTGCTCTTAAAGCTATAGTCCTGCTTAAGCAGGTCCTTGATCTTGCTTATCCGATCGGTAACCCGAGTCTTGAACAGGTTATAAATCTCTCTGGCCGGCTGGACATTCCCGACCGTCAGGTCCTGATCAAGTGTTGGGCCATACTTATGATAAATTTCGTCAACGTCGGCCTGAGTAAAAAAAAGCTTTGTGTAATCAAGATCCTCTAGATACGTGTCGAGGATCTTTTTCGCCATGGTATCATCGAGCTTCTGGCGGCTGTAGTGTGCCTGTTCGAGGAGTCTTGCCACGGTGATAGCGATTTGCCGCGAGTCAGCCGAACTCTGTTTGAGTTGGCCGATGCTGCAATTGGTGGCGCACAAGACCGATAGCCCGAGGAAAGCAACACTAGTGATTTTCATGCGGCGAGCACACAACGAATTGACAGAAGAATTACGAAATACCATTTTGCGAGCCGCGTATACGGGCCCTTTTGGGAGTGTCCCTCAATATGTCCGACTTTCAAACCTTTATTGGCGGTATATTCGACACGAACGCCTATCTAGTCAAAGCCAGGGCCGGAGAAATCCTTTTCGACGCCCCAACGGGAACACTGGATTGGCTGGAACGAGAGAAGATCACTCCGAGCCTGTTATTGATCACCCACGGCCACATCGATCACATCGATGACGCAGCCAAAATCAAGAAACGGTACGATTGCAAAGTGGGTTGCCACGCCGATACGGTCCCATTTATCACGGATCCCGACTTCTTTAAGCAATTCGGGTTTTTCCTTGAGGCGGAGCCGGTCCAGCCTGATTTCCTGATTCCTGAGGGCAAGTCTCAAGACTTTCTCGGTTCAAGTTTCGACGTCTTGCTCGTTCCGGGACATTGTCCAGGAAGTCTTTGTTTCTTTTCTAGCGAACAAAACCTGCTGGTTGGAGGCGATGTTTTGTTCGCCGGAAGCATCGGACGTACCGATCTCCCCGGGGGCAATCACACGGAATTGATCGAAAACATCTTTAAGAAAGTTCTGGTCCTACCTGACGAGACCACGGTTCTGCCAGGGCACGGGCCGGAGACTACGATCGGCGAAGAAAAACGCTATAATCCGTTTCTACGGTAGGGACGAGCTCTCTGCTCGTCCGCCTTTATTCCTGTCCACCGGAGAGGCGTCTGCTTAACGATTTCCGTCTTGTCTCGCTAGCGCTAGGATCAATTGGCCTTCTGCGACGGGCTCGCCGTTGCAGGTGGCGCGGACTGCGCATTGGGCGAGACCGTTCATTTCGCCCAAACACTCAGCAAAGAGATCGATCGGTTCTTCCGGACGGACAGGCCTCAAGAACTTCATGGCCCGAATCGCGGTTAAGAGAAACATCTTCCCAGGCCCTCCGATCGCTATTCCTGCGGTCTGAGCCAGTGCCTCTGCAATCAACACCCCCGGGATGATGGCGTTGCCGGGAAAATGGCCTTTCAGGAATGGTTCCTGACTCGAGAAACATTTGGTGGCATTCGCGCTCCGTCCGGATTCGACCGCGGTAACCTCATCGATAAAAATGAACGGCGGCCGATGGGGTAAGCCCAATTGGATTGGATCCATAGGGCGGAAATTTGCTTCATGGACCGAAAAACGCACGCCCGAGGATAAAAGGTAATCAGTAATCAGTGTGTCAGTAATCAGTTCGGAGGGCGGCGTAGCGCAACCGAACACGATTATCAATACTCCTCGCTACTGATTACTGATTTACTCGTTTCACGTGGGACGAACCGCGAACGGTGAACGGGAGGCAGTTGCAACACCCTGTGCTGAGGACGAAACTCCCATTGTGACTGTCCCTTCGCTGGCGGAAAGGTTTCGCGTCGATTTCCCGATCCTTGATCAAACGGTCAATGGACACCCTTTGGTGTACCTGGATAACGCGGCTTCGACGCAACGGCCGACCAGCGTGATCGACGAGCTAAGCCGGTATTACCGGCACGATCACGCCAACGTCCATCGAGGCCTACATGCGCTCAGTAATCGGGCTACTACGCTTTACGAGAATGCGCGACAGCGGGTCGCCACTTTCCTGAACGCCGAGCATGCGGAATCGATTATCTTTACGAGGGGCACGACCGAATCGATAAATTTAGTGGCCTCTTCCTGGGCTGGCAACGAGCTCAAGCCAGGTGATGGCATTTTGCTCACGCAGATGGAACATCACGCCAATCTGATCCCGTGGCAGAATGTCGCCAGACGTCTCGGAGCCAAGCTCCATTTCTTGACTGTCACCGGAGACGAGGGAGAAATCGATTGGTCGCAGCTCGAGACGATCCTTACGAATAATCCGATTCGAATCGTCGCACTCACGCACATCTCGAACTCGCTCGGCAGGATCAATCCGGTGGCGGAAGTCTGTCGTACGGCTCACAAACACGGCGCGGTGACACTGATCGACGCAGCCCAAAGCGCTGGGCATATGCCGCTCGATGTCAGAGCAATCGATTGTGATTTTCTCGCTTTTTCGGGACACAAATGCTGCGGTCCAACCGGGATCGGGGTTTTGTATGGACGAAAGAGCCTGCTGGAAAAAATGGAGCCCTATCAGACCGGCGGCGAAATGATCGTCAGCGTCACTTTTGAAGGGGCGGAATGGAAGCCTCCCCCTCAGCGGTTCGAGGCGGGCACGCCGCACATTGCCGGTGCGATCGGTTTGGCCACCGCACTCGATTATCTTGACCGGATTGGACGGAGTTCGATTCAAGAGAACGATCATTATTTTGGTAAGATGGCTGCGACTCGGCTACGCGAGATGCCGGATCTACGCGTGTTTGGCCCTCTCAATGAACGGGCTGGAATCGTCAGCTTTCAATTGGGCAAGATTCACGCGCACGACTTGGTAGCCTTTGCGGACCAGCACGGTGTAGCGCTACGCGGAGGACATCACTGCAATCAACCACTCGTCCGTAAGCTGGGATTAAATGCAACTGCTAGAGCCAGCTTCTATCTGTACAACACCGAATCCGAACTCGATCGCTTAGTCGAGGTTCTCCACTCAGCGGCCAAATACTTCGGTTAGCCCGGCAAAGGGTTCGAAGTTTTAGGTTTTAAGTTATAGGTTGTAGGTTGCGGGTCGTGACTAGGAAGCGTTGACATAGCCGCTGCTAGATGCCCGGTCTAAGGGCGTACAGCCCAACCTAAAACGTAGAACCTTCAACCCAAAACCTAAACCCTTTGATGGACTTCGACGAGCTGTACCAAGAAATTATCCTGGATCACTCGAAGCGCCCTCGTAACAGCGGGGTGCTGCCGCCGCCGGCGACCCGCGGTTCGGGCTACAATCCGGCCTGTGGCGATGAAGTCACGGTGTTCGTGCTGAAGTCGGCCGAAGGCAAGATCGAGACGGTTTCGTTCCAGGCACAAGCCTGCGCGATCTGCACGGCCTCGACCTCGCTAATGACGCTGCAGGTAAAGGGAACAACTCAAGAACAGGCGTTGGCGTTACAACGACATTTCATTGATTTTCTGACTAAGGATGGCCCGAGCGAAGGTCTTGGCCATTTACGGGCGCTTGCCGGGGTGAAGAAATTTCCTCAGCGCTTGAAGTGCGCCACGCTCGGATGGCATGCACTTGAAGCGGCCCTGAAGGGCGACGAGCCGTAGGCGGATTGGCGCGAGGGCGTGTGATGGGCTAGCCGGCACGTTTCAGGCCGAATCAGGAGCTGAAATCCACTATTCGCTTGGTGATAATCGAATGTCACTTGACGATTAATACGTCCGTACGTATTGATTCGCGTGGCCAGACATTCGCTCCGTGAACGAATCCTTGAAGCCGGCCTTAAAGTCATGTTCCGCAAAGGTTATGTCGGCGCAGGCGTGCGCGATATCGTAGCCGAAGCGCCAGCGCCGCAGGGCTCGTTTACCAATCACTTTCGCACGAAAGAGGAGTTCGCGCGTGAGGTGCTGGACCGCTACTTCGACGATCTCAAAAGGGTTGTTACGGAAACGCTCGGGGATAGCAGCCGGACACCCCCTAAGAGGCTCAGGCGTTACCTCGACGTCATCACAGACCGCCTCGCGAAAGATGAGTTTGGCCGCGGGTGCCTGATTGGCGATTTCAGCCTGGAGGCCGCGCCGCAAAGCGAGATGCTACGCGGACGCTTAGCGAACATTTTTATCGAATGGCGCACCCCTTTCGCTGCCTGCATCGCTCAGGGCCAAGCGACGGGCGAGATCGCAGCGACGTTTGCACCGGAAGAGCTGGCTGAATTCCTCCTTTCTTCATGGGAAGGCGCCATCCTCCGCATGAAAGTCGAGCGCAATGCCGAACCACTCGAACGCTTTAAACGCATCGTGTTTGCCACCGTATTCAAGGAACCATCGACATGAACCCAGACATCACCCTACCCAAACTCTCCGTTCTCGACTCCGAAATGGCCTATCGGGAAGCGGGCCGGCCAGACGCTCCGGTCGCGCTCTTCCTGCACGGCAATCCCACCTCATCCTACCTCTGGCGTAACGTCATCCCCCACGTCGCGCAGTTCGCGCATTGCATTGCACCGGACCTCATCGGCTTTGGCCAATCGGGTAAACCAGAAATCCCGTATCACTTCGAAGATCACGTCCGCTATCTCGACGCGTTCATCGCGAACGCCGGAATCGCTTCCGCCTACCTGGTTGCACACGACTGGGGAACCGCACTCGCTTTCCACTTGGCTGCCCGCCGGCCCGAATTGGTGCGCGGATTAGCCTTCTTTGAGTTCATCTGGCCGGTCCCGACTTGGGATGAGTTTTTAAGAGACTCCGCAGCGCGCGACATCTTCCGCAAGTTTCGGACACCGGGAGAAGGAGAGAAACTGATCCTTGAAGGAAACGCTTTCGTCGAGCGGGTGTTGCCCGGCTCGGTTGTACGCAAGCTGACCGGGGAGGAAATGGCGGTCTACCGTGCTCCCTTCGCGACGCCACAATCGCGACGGCCAACCTGGCGATTCCCGAACGAACTTCCGATCGCCGGCCAACCGGCTGACGTCGTTGCCACGGTGGAGAAAGCGCACGCGAGTCTCGCCGCATCAACTTATCCAAAGCTTCTCTTCGCGGCAGATCCTGGCGCTATCGTTCCACCCGCGATGGCGGAAGATTTCGCTCAAAGACTCCATGACTGCAGGTTCGTAAAGCTCGGTGCAGGCATCCACTATTTGCAAGAGGATCATCCGGAAACGATTGGGCGATCGGTTGCCGAGTTTGTTGCCGAAGTCGAGGCGGGCGCCGGAAACCGGGGAGCGGCATAGCGCCCTGACATCGTCTCCAATCCTGCGTTCGCAGGTTGCAAAAATCGGGGAGGGCGCACGTCCCGCGCGCTGCGAGGACGCGTCACACGCAAACGCGTATTCGCATCGGCGGCCAAAAACGTGCTTGGCCTTCGACAACAACGGATCGCGAGGACGCGATCCCTCCCTGGCGTCAGGGACGACTAAGATTTGCAATGCCCAAACGCTGTCATGCGGTGTTGCCTAGTTCCTGGGCGCCCATATCAAGCGGGCTGCCGGCCATGGTACTAGGATGGCTCACCATCGAGACATGACTAAGGAGTTCTCGGTTAACACAGAGGAAAACGCGTTCCGTCGGGGGTTCTTGTCCCACGTGCAGGGCTACCGCTTTATCTAATACCTCTCTTTCGGTTTTAGTGTAGCGCTCCTTCTGCAATAGATGCTCTGTCCACGACGGCATCATCATCTCGATCCGGTAAACATTCGCTCGTCCGAGGTCCTCGTGAAGGCGCCAGCTGAAAGCTCCGTTTCGAAGATGGATCAGGCGGACCTGGCGCAGCAGGCAAATGAACTCGGACCCACGATGGCGATCGACCTCGAACTCATAAGTGATCGAGATAGGTCCATCGTGCGGTCTTGGGATATGTAACAGCTTATGCGACAGGTTAGTGACCGGCGCTGGAGTGAAATTGAGCTCGCCGACAAAATCGATGGAAAGCGGGATCGTTAGCAGCAAACTGAATAAGAGCAAGCCAGCCGCGATCTCCAGCGTGAGAGTGACTCCCAGGGTACTGGCCAAAATACCCCAAATAATGCCTCCCAAGGCCATTGCACCCTGAGAAACCATAATAATGGTAGCGTTCATGCGACCCCGGGCCCAATCGGGCATGGCCCGTTGGCTGACGACCCAAAGCTCGGAGGCGGCTAACGTCCAAGCAATCCCGGCAACCGCCGCGATCGCCATGAACAATACGTGGTCCAGGACCAGGCCCATCCCCAAATAAACCAAGACCAACAGAATGCTGGCAGAGAGAATAATAGCGTTCGAATGAAAACGGTCCCGCAATCTGGGCACCACGAACACCGCTCCAAACACCGACCCAGCGCCCATGCAGGTGAACAAGAGTCCCAAACTCGAAGGTTCGAATTTTAATTTCTGCAAGCCGACCACCGGAATCAGTGCCGGGATCACGCAGATAAAAACGGAGAACAGGATGTTACGAAGCAGGACAACCTGAAGCCCAGGGGCGAAGCGGACGTAGCGAATGGCGGTGGCAAAAGATTCTAAGAAGTTCTCTAAGGGTAGGTTTGAGCTCCGAACCGGACGTTTCCATTGAGCGATCGCAAAAATTACGAGTAAGAAACAGAAGGCGTTTGTAGCGAAGACCCAGTTAGGCGTAACAAACCGCAAAGCCAATCCACCGAGCGCCGGACCGATGATCCCGGACATATTGAGCGATAGCCCGCTTAATGTGGAAGCCGAGGGTAACTCCTCATTTGTAACAATTTCAGGCACTATTGCGGTCCAGGCCGGTGCGTTAAAAGCGAAACCCACACCGGTGAGAAAAATACAGATCAACACGAGCGCCGGAGTGAGCCAATGAAAGGTAAACAGCACAGCGAGCAGAGCCGCGGTGCATGCCAGCCATAAGTTCATGAACCGCAACAACTTCCGCCGGTCCACCATATCTGCCAAAGCACCGGCAGGCAGGGTAAACAAAAAAAAGGGAAGAGAAGCGACCGTCGACATAAAGGAAAGCAAGAACGCCGACGGACTCAGCATATTCATCACCCAGGTAGCAGCCGTATCATGTGCACTGATGCAAATGCTGGAGACGAGGCTAGCCAGCCAGATTCGGCGGTACGTAGAGTTCCGCAGAGCAGTAAATGTGGATGAGTGATTAGACATGCGTCTAAATGGGGGGAGTAAGGAAGCGGGAACTAAATTCCGTCAGCCTTTGACTTTTGACAAATGCATTGAGGCATTTGGGAAACGCCATCGTCTATGGCATAGCCTGGCCGCCTCAGAATTGCATGCGCATTTGTGAGCCGGACAGGCCTCCTTCACCCTCCTCGGTCTCCGAGTTCACAGAGTTTGAACGACGCGTCATTAGTTCTCGGTGTACCGACAGATAGTGCTTCACCACGGGACCGTCTGAGGCCGAGGTATGAAGACTCCAGGTTCTCCGCCAGACCGCCAGCTCATTTCTGGTCATCCGCTTATGCTGTTCAAGATGCTCTGACCACGACGAAACCATCATTTCCATTCGGAACCGATTCGGTTTTTCCAGGTCCTCATCCAACCTCCAACTAAAGGCTCCATTTCTCAGATAGATGAGCCGCATCTCGCGCATGAGATCGAGAAAACGTCGCCGGTTTTCTTGTTCCACTTCAAACACCATCACCACGACCACTGGTCCCTCCGAAGGATCAGGTACGTGTAAGAATCGGTGGTACTGGGTTGTCAGGGGAGCCGGGTCCAGGTTTAGCCGTTTGGTGAAATCGATCGAGAGTGGGAAGGCCAAAGACAGACTAAAAATCAGAAACAGGGCTGCGGCGATCAGAGCAAACTCTACATTGACGCCGGCAGCCAGGGCGCCCCAGGTAATGCCCCCCAGAGCAAGGCCCCCTTGGGAAACCATCATATGCGTTGCGTTCATCCGGCCTCGGGCCCAGCTGGGCATCGCTCGCTGGCCGGCTACCCACAACTCGGCGGCGGTTAGTGTCCATCCGAGTCCGGCCAATGCCGCCACCCCCATGAACAAGTTCGCGTTTCGAACGAAGGCCATCAGCAGAAAGACAAACGCCAGTAACAGATTGGCCAGAATGGTCAGCGTATTGGCCGAGAATTTGGCTCGGGCTTGCGGAATCACGACAACCGCACCGACTACCGACCCGACTCCCATGGAAGTGAACAAGAGACCCAATTTAGATGAATCGAGACCGAGTTGCTTCAGACCTACCACGGGCAACAGCGCGGGGATAACCGCGATAAATACGGAGAAGATCACGTCACGCACTAACACAACCTGAATCCCCGGTGCGTACCGGATATAACGAACCGCGCTGGCTAACGAATCGAAGAAATTCTCCAGTGGCATTTTAGGCGTCACATAAACGCGCCCCCACCCAGTGAGACTCAGTAGAAGAAGAAAAAAACAGAGGGCGTTTGCGGCGAAGACGTATTGAGCGCCGAACCACCCCAGCACGAGGCCGCCAATGGCAGGTCCAATGATACCAGAGATGTTAAGTTGAAGCCCACCGAGAGTGATGGCAGAGGCTAATTGTTCCTTCGAGACTATTTCAGGAATAATGGCTGACCAAGCCGGCGCATAAAAACTGAAGCCAACGCCGATCAGAAAAACAGATAAGAGAATCAGGTATGGGTGAAGCAAGTTTAACCCCGCCAACAGCGCTAGGCCGCCGGCAGCACAACCGAGCCAAATATTCATCACCCAGAGGACCTTGCGCCGGTCGGTCATATCGGCTAATGCACCCGCGGGCAGAGTAAAAAGAAAAAACGGGAGCGACGCCACCGTCGAGATGAGCGAAATTAGAAAACTCGAATGAGTCAGTCGGCTCATGAGCCAAGTACTGGCTGTGTCGTGTGCGGAAACGCAGCAGCCCGATATCAGACTCGTTACCCAGAGCCTTCTGAACAGCGGGTTTTGCAACGAAAGAAACGTGGAGGTCTTCGTCATCTCGTACTCTTTGGGCAGCCTAAGCCAGTTCTTAATCTGGATAAATTGCTATATTAAATCCTGCAACTCTCATCCCGGTTACCTCTATCGATAGCGCGCCCCTCGGAGCAGCCGTGCTTGCATTCGAAAAAGAACCTTGACTTATATGGAGCTAACTTATGCCCTTGCTGAATTCCGAGCAGTCGGCCGACTCTCAGGAAATTCCCCCCATGGTAATTAAACGTTCACCAAAGATTATCCTGGAAGGCACCCGCCTGACGGGAAAGACCGATCTAGCGTTTGCTCTCAATGAGCACCCGCGGATTGTCGGAGTTAGAAAATATCGGTACCACTCGCCAATCATATCGGCGGAGTGGAACGGGTTTACTCGAAGCCCGTACGGCGCCAGCCTGATAAATTTCACGCCCGCGTACGAAGAACTGGCCATGGATGCTTACCGCACCTGGGCCAAGCTCTTTGAGCTCTACCGCTATTACTCGTGGATTGTCGACCGGTTTCATATCTCGACTCAGGCGTGGCAATCAATCTACGCAAAGCGTCATTACGATTTCGCCTGGTTAGAAAAGAGACTAGTGCCGCTTGGATTCCGTTTAGTCTTTTGTTGGCGGCGACCAGACTCGTTTGAAAAAGCCAGGCAACGCCGACTGGCCATCTCGAGCAACCCTTCACAATACGAAGATCTAGAGATTTTCTTGCGAGAACAAGAAGTCGTCCAAGAACTGTTCGATCGATCGCTTCTCCCGAAAATGGTCGTGGATGTAACCGATAAAAACTTGGATCACATGGTCACCGACGTGGCCGACTGGTTAGAGGCTACCGGCGGGCTCACCGTCCCCGATATGGAACCAACTCTTGTCGATGACAATTTCTGGACGCATGAAAACGGTCCCGACAGCAACGGCCGCAACCCTTAAAATCGACAGATCCAGTGGAAAATAATCAGTAAGCAGTGAGTCAGTAAGCAGTTCGGATTTTCGGTCACTGATTACTGATTTA